>Ga0310691_10005737_pt1 | contig 13458 bp, 7 predicted proteins | sample 176DNAGHGlowgp2_FD_203887 | JGI IMG/M metagenome (GOLD analysis project Ga0310691, IMG submission 203887) | Sheep rumen microbial communities from Palmerston North, Manawatu-Wanganui, New Zealand - 1766 DNA GHGlow gp2 (v2) (version 2) | ecosystem: Host-associated > Mammals > Digestive system >... | reverse complement strand
TTTTTCTTCATAATATTATTTTGTTTTTTTCGATATCACGATATTACGTTATAGCGTTATTTCGATATTTCGTTATCACGTTATTTCGCCATTTCGTTATAACGCTATTTCGTTATATTGTTATAACGAGAAAGAGAGGTCTGAATATCAGAACTCTATTCCTCTTTCCGTAAGGCTCTTCATCACGTCGTGGAAGACGTTGGCCGGTGTAGGCTCACCCTTGTGCTGCGCAGGGTCGTAGAGCATACCTGTGCAGATGCAGAACTTACGCTGCTTCATCTCGAGTATAGGATGGTTCACGCATCCCTGACAACCGCGCCAGAAAGCCTCGTCGTCAGTAAGCTGGTTGAATGATACCGGCACATAACCCAGTGCGGTATTCATCTTCATCACAGCGTCGCCAGACGTCAGAGAGAATATCTTTGCCTCCGGCCAGCGCACGCGTGCCAGAGTGAATGTATAGTCCTTGATACGCTTTGCAATGCCCAGTCCCTGAAAGTCGGGATGCACTATGAGTCCTGACGTGGTGACATAGCTCTTGTTGCCCCAGGTCTCGATATAACTGAAACCGGCGAAGCGGTCATTCTCGTCAAGGGCGATGACTGCCTTGCCCTCTTTCATCTTCGTTGCTACGTACTCGTGCGTGCGCTCGGCAATGCCTGTGCCGCGCTTCTTCGCAGCTATGCGTATGGTGTCGAGTATCTCATCGACGTACTTCTCATGTGTGGCATCTGCCACAAGTATTCTGATATTGTTATTCAAAGTTATGAGTTATGAATTAAGAGTTATTGTTATTCAAAGTTAAGAGTTTTGAATTATGAGTTATGAGTTGCTGTTCAAAGCGATGAGTTCAAGTCACTTTTTCAACTCATAACTCAAAACTTGCTATATCACCATATCGGGCAACACGCTTGACAGTTCGTCAACGATGTCCACATGTGATGCACCCTCACGTATTACTATAAATATGGTGTCATCACCTGCTATGGTGCCGAGCACATCCTTTAGCGCCGCTGCATCGATGTTTGACGCTATGCTGCTTGCAAATCCCGGACGTGTCTTCATCACTGCCATGTTGCCCGAGAACTGTATGGATTCGAATCCCGTAACGAGCGGCAGGTCCTTCTTCGGCTCCGGACGGTGCTGCCGACGATAGTCGTCTTCGTTTGGCAATACGTAGTATTTACGACCGTCTGCACTCGTTGCCTTGGCGACCTTTAAATATACAAGGTCACGCGACACTGTAGGCTGCGCCACATCTATATGTTGCCTCCTCAGTGCCTGCATCACTTCTTCCTGCGATTCCAGTTCGTTATTTAGTATCACCAGCCGCAGTGCAGCCAGTCGGTCAGCTTTCTTCATAAAACGTTATACTGAATATTTATTCACGTTTGGACTGCAAAATTACGAATAAATATTCAAATAGCAAAATATTTTCTTTGTTTTTTTTCAGTCTCGTTATGATTTAAATGTTTTTTAAACATACATCACAAAAAATGCAGTATTCTCTTTGCCGTTTGCCGTTTTTTAAGTAATTTTGCAATAAACAAAAGTAAAGACGCAATGAGTTTATTATCAAAATTTCTGGAACATCCAATAGTAACCACCGACAGCCGCAACTGTCCTGAAGGAAGTATATTCTTTGCATTGAAGGGTGAGAACTTCAATGGTAACAAATTTGCCGCACAGGCTTTGGAAAAGGGGTGCGCATACGCCGTGGTGGACGAGAAGGAGTATGCCGTGGACGATCGCTACATGTGCGTGGATGACACTCTCAAGGCTTTACAACTCCTGGCATACGAATATCGCAACACTCTCAACATTCCTGTAATAGGAATAACAGGTACCAACGGCAAGACCACAACAAAGGAGCTGGTAAGCACCGTGCTGTCAAAGAAGTACAACGTGCTATACACCCAAGGCAACCTCAACAACCACATTGGCGTGCCGCTTACCTTGCTGCGCCTACGTAAGGAACATGAGATTGCTGTAATAGAAATGGGTGCCAACCATCCTAAGGAAATTGAATTTCTCACTGGCATAGCCTGCCCTACATGCGGTATAATCACAAATGTAGGCAAGGCGCACCTGGAAGGCTTCGGCTCGTTTGAAAAACTCGTGAACACTAAGTGCGAGCTATATGATTATCTTGGTGCCGCCAACAACACGCCGACCATCTTCGTAAACCATGATGACGACATCTTGCTGAAGAGGGCTATGGCTTTCAATGCCACACCTAAGACATACGGTGTGAAATCTGCACAGGCTGACATCAAGGGTGAGATCATTGACTGCGATCCTTTCTTGCGTTTTAAACTCTTTATTAATGGCAGTGAACACAAGGTTACCACGCATCTCGTTGGCTCATATAACATATATAATGCACTGGCTGCTGCTACCATCGGCAAAGAGTTTAATGTGAATGAAGAAGACATCGTAGCCGCACTGTCCGACTATGTGCCAAGCAACAATAGGTCACAGTTCACAGAGACCGCCAACAACAAGCTTGTCGTTGACACGTATAATGCAAACCCTACATCTATGATGGCTGCATTGGAGAATTTCACCTTGATGAGCGCACCAAACAAAATGGCTATTCTGGGTGAGATGCGTGAACTGGGCAGTATCAGTGCCGAGGAACATCAAAGGGTAGCCGACTTCCTGAAGTCTCACGGCATTAACGATGTCTGGCTTGTGGGCGCTAGCTTTACCGATACAGTATGCAACTTCCGCAAGTTCCCTGATTCTACTGCAGTAAAGGCAGAACTGACTGCAAATCCAATAAAAGGCAAATGTATCCTGATCAAGGGTTCTAACGGTAACCGACTGTTTGAACTGCCTGAGCTTTTATAAACAGGCATCAATTTCAACATACCAAAAGGCTATTGTAATATGATACGTAATATGATAGCTTTTACATCGTAATATGATAGCATTTACGATGGGCACACGAAAAAAGGAATCCCCGCAAGACGATAAGCCTTGCGGGGATTAATTATGTTTCACATATTATTGCTCTGGCAAGCGTATGTTGCCCTGGCAATATTTGATGTATCAAGACAGATTACTTGATCTGTGCACCGGCAGCGTTGTACTCTGCATTGCCGTTAACGATAACGAGCTTACCGTCCTTGATGAATTTATTGACAGCAGGAGCTTCGTTCTCATCAACCTTAACGCCAGCAACAGCAGTAGACAATGTTGGATCATACTGAGAATCATATGCAGACTCATTATAGTCAACCTCAACAACAAAGTTAACCTGCTTTGCTCCAAATGTGAAAGATGCACTTTCAACACCATCATCACACATTATGATCTTTGTTGGATTCTTACCATCCTTAACAGTAGTAACAGCAACACTCATGGCTACACCCTGGAATTCACGGAAGTCAGGAGCTGTATCGTCAGCATTAGGTATCGCATAGAAAGTCATACGATAAATTTTCTTTCCTTCTGGAGCAGTGAATATGTTCTGAGCGCCATTAGAGTTTTTCATACCCTGATAAGACAAATCATTGACAGTGATGTTAGCACCAGAAGCATATTTTTTATCTTGATCGTGTATAATGGTCATTACCGCACCATCAGAATATGTTACTGATTTTTGGTTTAAATAATATGAATATACAACACCTGTTGACTGAACATATGTACCCTCTGCAGTAGAAATACCATTAAGACTAGTAGTACCACCCATAGCATAGATGGTGTACACATGACCCTCCTGGAACTTAAACGTACCAGTATAGTAATCTGCAGGATCTGTTATCGCCGTCTCTGTTATGGCCACAGCAACTTTACCTGTCTGGTCATAACAAGAAACTGCCTTGCCTGCACCATGCTTGTAGTACAGTGTCATATCTACATTCTTCTTTGCTGTAACAATGAGAGAAATAGCAGAAGGAGTAGCATCGCCAAAAACAGAACCTTCATAGTTGTTTGCCTCAGCAGGGGCATCGGTAACACGGATATTAACATACTTTGTGAAGGTGTAACCAGCATAGGTCTTAGGATCACTGGCATCACTCGCATTTTTGATGAGAGCTGCACTTGTTGCCTGAACACCAGTGACAACGGTTGCATAGTCGTTGTCAAGAAGCGTCGCACCTTTTAAAAGTGCATCTGAATTTGTGGCATTCCAATCCTGCGCACTGACAGACACCGCTGCAAAAGCAGCTGTAATAAGAGTAAAGATTTTCTTCATAAATAATTGAATTAAATTTAAATGAATGTTTTTGATGTAGGATGATGTAAGTGTTTATGCAATACCTATGTCTTCACATGTAATTAACAAAGAAGCAATTTGGAGCAAAGTTACGCTTTTTCTTCGATATTACAAAACGTTTTTACAATTATCGCAGATTTTTAACTCTATTTTAATGACTATTTTAACAACTAACGTACATATCATCCTGTCTATCAGAAAAAAACAACTATTTATGTATTTTCTGTACGTCAAACCCATTGTCTGCCGACTGTTTCTTTCGAGTTCCAACTCACGACGTACACTCTTGACCTTGCTGTAGCTTTTTCACTATCAGAGTGAGTTAGCGATTTTAACACATTAGAATATATCCATGCTGGGCGAACAAAAAAAGGGGCAGATCAAAATGATCTGCCCCCGTGAGTTTACTTTGTCAAATGTGAACGCCACTTAGATGCTCCAATTCCTAACTTGAAAATCTGTGAATTTCTTACTGCCTCAGTGTCATTGTAGTAAAGACCATCGAGGTTGTCAATACGGAATGTCTCAGGTCCTGCCGTAGAAATCGAAGAGTAACTATGTGAAGGAATAGCATTCCTCATCAGTACACTTGTGGTGATTCCTTCCTCATAGTGTACTTTCAGGTTGTTGGAAGTCTTTTCCTCACCTCCGTTGAGCAGTGCACCTTCACCTACCCAATAAGCTATACCACCAGAACCAGTTCTACTAAACTGATAATCTGTGAGAACTTCACCAGTTGAAGTACTGATATGCTCTGACGTTGACCAGTTGTTGCTAATATTGAACTCGAACTTAGCGTCGGTAACACCCTTCATTTCTTCAACTCTCCATCCAGCACAATAATGGGTAGCCGCACGGCCTGCATCATTCTCATCATAAGCAACGATGATGAGGTTATTCTGGATTGTAAACTTAGATCCACGTGGTGCACCCTTACCACTCTTCGGATTGAACAGACATCCGTTTTTGTTTAATGTATTGAAGTTAACGAATGTGTTGTTCTTGATAGTGATATTGTATGCCTGATCATCAGTCCATGTAGCGAGAGACTCTGCATCGTTACCAATGAGATACATACATGGTGAGTCATAGAAAGTATTGTTGATAAGCTCACAATTAACGTATGGATTAGAGCCCTTCTCGCTACCGCCCTTGAATGACATGTAGCCATAGCCACCACCATTGTTATCGTAGAATCCCATGTTATAGAACTCATTACCATAGATATAGAAGTGCTTGAATATCTTAGCATGAGTGGTCTTTGTACGCATCCATCCACGCTGGAAGCCCTGGAAAGAACATCCGCTTACCTCAAAGTAATTCAGGATGTAGCCCATAGCGTTAGAGTTGATATCATTAAACCAGTAATTGGCTGTTACAGCATTATTAGGATCAATGTTGTTATCACCCTTGTTGTATGCCAAAGGAACACTGAAGTCAATGTTCTGGAACTTGATAGTATCTATCTCAAGAGGCACAGAAGCACTCTCACCAGCCTGCGCACCACGTCCAAATGCGAAATTACATGAGAACACGTTGTGGTTGCTGTTATAACGTCCAAGTCCACTCATGAAGATCTTAGCCTTACCCTTTCCTGCTGCGAGGTCTGCAGGGTTGGTAGCGAGGGTGAAGCCCTTATAGAGCTCGATAGAGGCATCAATGAAATAGTTCTTACCACCTTCGAGATAGTAAACCTGATTCTCTGCAATAGTGTTGCTCGTCATATGATTAGCAAACCATCCATTGAGCTTACATGCATTATATGAAGATATATCTATGATATAATCCACATTGTCAACAGTCATAGTGTCAGTAGCCTGTGCTACATGAGGTATAAGTATTGGAGGGCCTGGATCACCCTTTGTACGTTTTACAACACCATTGTAGCTTGCATCAGCAGCGTATGGTATATCCTCATCATATACGTTAACATTATATACAGAGTTCTCATCAAGACCATATACATAGACATAGCCACGATCCCAGTCTTCTTGTGTGAGCTTGTAATGACGGAATTGCTCAGGCACATGGGCATCTGGTGACGATGGGTTGGCAGCAACCTCGAGGTAGTCAACCTTGAACACCTTCTCTCCATTAACATCCTGAGTCTGGAAGAATGTCATAGACTGTCCGTTTGGCTTCTCCAAAGTGTATGTAGTAAATGTCTCCAACTCATCAGCAGAATAAGAAGAAGTTGAACGGTCAAGATACACTCTGAATGATGTCTTATAGTTAGGATCGTCCTTATCCTCAAGGAACTGTGCACCGATAATTGTCGGTGTAGGATAACGGTCCTCCATGTCAAGGTTCATGTAGTCAGCCCACTGACGCGAGTCACCATAGCCATACCACTTAGAATTAAGTGGGTCGTTGTATTCACCTTTCTCATCCTTTGAGAAAGAGTGCAGGGCACGTATGGCGAAACTATATGTAGAGCCATACTGCAGGTGCTTGACGGTGAGTGTGTATTGGTTTGGATCAGTAACGACTGTGTCACCTACCGTTCCAGCATCAATGACACGCTGCCATGCGGCCTCACCTTGACTACCAGCAAGAATACCCCACCGTATCTCGTAGCCAACGCAATTATCAACGGTATACCAGCAGAGGTATGCGGAGTTAGGCGCTATTGTATGGCAGTTATAGGGATCAGTGCTTCCCTTGCCGGTGTTGTTGTCGCAGCGGAACATAGGCATGAACTCACGGTTTACATCGGCACCGAAATTTTCGTCTTTGTCACTACAAGAGTAGAATCCCACAGATGTAAGTAACATGAGCGAATATATAATAATCTTTTTCATATATTTATTTGCTTTATTAAATTTCGCAAAGTCCTGTATTAATAACCATAGTATTGAGTGTATCCACCGCGCTGCAGAGCCTCATTAGGCAATGGCAATAGATAGCGTACTGCAGGCAGCTCATTGACGTTAATATGGAAAGGATCAATTGTCCTTACATCTTCAGCTCCATACACGAGGTCTATCTCACCATCACGGATACCACCGCGGATATATCCATAGAATGAATAGAGACACTGCGCTTTGATACCACTGTCACTACCCCATGAACTAGAGAATACCTTCGCTGTTGTCCATGCAAGCTTTGCAGCATCGGTCTCGCTGCCAGTGATATCCTTTGCTGTCAGAGCTGTGTACGGCAACTGATTGTTGGCAATATACTTATCTACAGTTGTTGCTGTAGGATCTTCAGCCTTGCCATAAGGATCTATTATATAGAGCACAGGCAGTGTATTATTGACAAAGAGTGAACCATCACCAGGGTTCTTGACATAGATAGCATAGATGTTATTCGGGAGAATAGAAGAATAATCCTTGCCTGTAGCCTCGTTAATCTCTTCATAATAGTCGCTCCATCCAGCACCTTCTGCACCTACAGAGTAGTACTTCAAGAATGTCCAGTAGATTGTCTCTGAGTACTTATTGTTACGTACGAGGTCCTTCCAACGCATGTTTTCGCCGGCGAACTCGAACTTACGCTCGTCAAGGATAGCATCAAGCAGTTCATCCTTGGATTCAACACCATCATACTTTGTAATGGCATCAGTGTTCGCACTATTTCTAAAAGCACGCTCACGTACAGTGCGGAGATCCTCCTTAGCCTTATCTGGATCATCAAGTTCGTTAGCAGCCTCAGCATTCATCAGCAATACGTCAGCATAGCGTATGTATGCGAAGTTGATACCAGTAGAACCTGTTGATTCCTTACCCTGTGCTGAAGAAGACCAAAGCTTAGACCATTTGTTGTTGTGCATAGCATAGTCGTAGCGCAGTGTTGGGAGACCTGTTGCTGAGTAGTACCACAGTCCGCATGTATAGTCACGGCGCACGTCACCTTCCTCAAAGTCATACATGTAGAAAGCTGTGGTGCGTACAGAGCCAGATGTCTCACCCCATGCACTGTATGATGTCTCACCGCTACTAGAAGTACATGTTGGACCCTGATAGTAACCCCAGTTACCTGTGTCGTTCTTGCCGTAAGGGATTTCCCAAATTACATCATCACCTGTATTGGCAATATATGAGCACTCGTCAGTGAATACTGCAGGGAAAGTTTTTGTAAGACTATGTCCACCGTCAGCAATAATCTTGTCTGTGTAATCAAGTGCAACCTGATAATAGTCCTTATAGTTATCAGGACGCTTCATGTAATAACCCTTTGTGTCATTTGCATCGTGGCTGAGTGAGTATCCACCAGCCTGCAATGCGAGACGTGCTATCATAGCATACACAGCCTCCTTAGAAATGCGCTCTGGAGCATCAGAAATGTTCTTGTCAGAGTACATATACTCTGCTGCTTCTCTAAGATCAGCGATAAGGGCATCACTGATAGTCTGACGATCAACGATAGCAGGAGCAAAATCTCCAGTCACACTAGTAGGCTTTAAGGTGAATGGTACGTCTCCCCAGTATGAGAGAAGCTCATGATAGAACATGGCACGCATCATCTTTGCCTCACCAATCATCTGTGTGTATTCGTTAACAACAGGTGTTGATACCTGTGTTTCATTACCAAATTCGTCAACAACTGTTGAGATATTAGACTCCTTAGAATAGATAGGGCTATTCTCCAAGTTGTATATAAACTCATTGGCAGACTCCACTCCATCATAGAGTGCCGTCCAGAGCTTGCTTACGGCAGAGCCACTGGAGGTAACATCGAAGCGACGAGGAGTGTTGGACTGTGCATTCTCGTTTGAGTTTGCAGTGAAGTCCACATCGCTATTCAGCATAACAGTGTTGTAGAGGGCATTGCCGAAGGCATCGTTTACCATAACCTTGGCATAGACACCGTTGAGAGCCGAATTGACCTCCTGTGAGGAGCCAAAGACTGCATCAACGGTCTGCTTTGAAGGCGCTTCTACATCGAGGAAGTCGTTGCAGGCGGTCAAAGCCATAGCACCAAGTCCACTGATTAATATATTTCTTATGTTCATAATTTACTTATTAATTATAAATAATTGTATGTACGTTATATGCATTTAGAAGTCTACGTTGACTCCGAAAGACCAAGAACGCGCACGTGGATAGCGGTTGTAGTCCATAGAAGGTGTGAGACCTGACTGTACGTCAACCTCTGGATCGTAACCTGAGTAACCGGTGAGAGTGAAGAGGTTACCAACAGAAACGTAAGCACGTACCTTGCTGAGGCAGAGTTTCTTGACAACATTCTTAGGCAGCGTGTAACCGATGGTAATGTCGGTACAACGAAGGAAAGAGCCGTTCTCTACGAAGTAAGAAATAACCTGTTTGTTCGTTACATCAGCAGGGTTCCAGTTCGTTGCGTTGGCATTAAGTGCTAAATACTGTGCCAAAGCATTATCAGAGTATGTATTCTTGTACATACACTCACCTGTTGTTGGATCTGTGTAGCGCCAACGATTTGTGTACTTAGACAGCACATTGAAGAAGTCGTACTGTGAAGTTGTAGAACTTGACAGAGCATATGCTGTTGCGTTGTAAACGTCAAAGCCAAGCATGTATGTGAAGTTCATGTTGAAGTCCCAGTTCTTATACTGACCTGAGAATCCAAAACCACCTTGTACGGTTGGGTTGGTATTACCGATAACAGTCTTATCGTTCTCGTTGATGATGCCATCACCGTTGAGATCCTTCATCTTCATCTTACCAGGAAGTGTAGGCTCACCAGAGTTTGAAGAACCGAATACGTCGGTACTCATAATTACAGTACCCTCCTTTGGCTCTGCAGCATTTGAAGAGTTAAAGTTAAACTCGTCGAGTGAATAGAGGCCATCATATACATATCCATAGAGCAATCCAAGTTCGCCACCTACTTCAAGTTTATAGTCGTTGCCCTGTGCAGAAGACCAGCGACTGCTGTTTTCGTAGAGCACGTTGTCAGTAGAATTGAGCTGCTTGATAGTCATCTTGTTGTGGCCGAGGGTGAAGTTTCCTGAAAGAACATAGTCCTTACCACGGAGGATATCACCATTGATAGTAAGCTCAACACCCTTGTTCTGCACCTTACCAATGTTCTGCATCTGCTTGGTGTAACCAGAGGTAGAAGAGATGATAGAGTTGTAGAGGAGGTCACGTGTAGTATTTACGTAAACCTCAGGAGTGATGTTCAAGCGACCACCAAAGAGTGTGATATCGGCAGCGATATTACGTGTGATGGTTGTCTCCCACTTAATACCCTCGTTAGGATATGTGCTTGGAGTAGAGTAGTAGTTCTGCTGATTCTCACCCCATGATGGACCACCAGTACGGTTGGTAACATAGAGATAACGCCAAAGGTCGTCAGAGATGTTGTTGTTACCTGCAAGACCGAAGGCTACGCGGAGCTTCAACTGGTCAATCCACTTAACGTCAGCAAGGAACTTCTCCTTGTTTACTACCCATGCACCAGATACTGATGGGAACCAACCCCACTGGTTACCAGGAGCAAACTTGGTAGAACCGTCACCACGCAGTGTAGCAGAGATGAGGTACTTGTGATCGTAGTTGTAAGATACCTGACCGAAGAATGAAGCGGTACGATTTGCAGTAGAGAGAACAGAAGTTGACTCGTATGGAGTACCGAGAGACATGTTATTGAATGCCTGATCAGCAGAAATCTCACGAGAGAACAGATTGTTTGTCTGTGCAGACTCCTCATACCATGAATTATAGATTTCCTGACCGAGGAGGAAATAAAGGTTGTGAACATCGTTGATGCTCATGTCATATGAAGCAGTGTTCGTCCAAGTGTAAGATTGAGCTGTACGCTTCGTGATGGTAGCAACAGGCTGTCCCTTATTATAAGACTTCTGACCAACTGTTGTCATGTAGCCATAGAAACGCTTGGAGTCTCGGAAGCTTATATTATAGTTACCCTCTGAACGAAGGATGAGTCCCTTGATAGGAGTCCACTTTACAGAGAACTGGTTACTAATGCTATAAGAGTGCTTCTTCTGAGTGTTAGTAGCGATATCGTTGACAGGGTTTGTCAGCATAAAGTTAGCTGCCTCGTCTGCATCCTCTGCCTCATGATAAGAACCCCATGAGCGAAGACCTGCTGTAGGACGGTAGCGTAACACATCAATGATACCACCTGTACCTACGTTTTCACCACCTGCACCCTCGTCACGACGGTATGTCATCTTAGGATTATAGGTAAAATCTACGTTCTTGTGAAGCTTGGTGTTCAACTTGAGGTTGATGTTAGTACGGCGAACGCCTGAACCAAGGATGATACCCTTATCCTCTGACTGGTTGAGTGAGAGGTTGAACTTGGTAGTCTCGTTACCGCCACCGATGGTGACGTTGCCCTGATAAGACATTGGAGTGTTACCCATTACCTCATCCTGCCAATCATTGGTAGGCTGAGCATAGTACTTGTCGTTGTCAAGAGGGTTACCAAAATTACCACGGAAAGACTTAGCCCATGAAGAACGAGTACCATTGGCAGCAGCACGATCATACTGATAATTAACAAAGTCACCAGTGTTCATTAAATCGAGCTGCTTAGTGATGTGTGACCATGTCAGACGACCGTTGAAGCTGACCTTAACCTTACCAGCCTGTGCTGACTTGGTGGTCACCACGATAACGCCGTTACCACCCTTCGCACCATAGATGGCAGTGAGTGATGCATCCTTCAATACGTCGATAGACGCAATGTCAGATGGCGGAATGTCGTTGATGTTTGACTGCTGGAAACCATCAACGATGTAGAGAGGCTCGTTAGACTGTGTCACAGACGTAGCACCACGCACGCGGATGTTGATGTCGGCACCAGGCTGACCATCGACTGAGGTTACCTGCACACCGGCAATCTTACCTGCCAGGGCTTCAGAAGCAGAAGACACTGGAACAGCTGCAAGCTTTGCACCAGAGACAGAACCCACAGAACCAGTAAGGTCCTTACGAGCCTTAGATGTGTAACCTATGGCAACGACCTCATTCAGAGTTGTAGCGTCGTCCTCGAGGACCACGTTGACTGAGGTTTTGCCACCTACCTTTACGCTTGCTGGCTTCATACCTACGTATGAAATCTGCAAGTCATGCGACGCTGAGGACATCTTGATGGTGAAGTTACCGTCAAAATCGGTTACGGTACCGTTCTGAGTACCCTTCTCCATGACGGTAGCACCGATAACCGGCTCACCCATGCTGTCCTTAACGTTTCCTGTTACTGTCTGCGCCTGCACGGATGCACAAAAAAGCATCAACATTGCAACGAGCGCACAGCGAACGTTGTTCATTTTTTCAGACATAGTTAGATAATTTGATTAGTATAAATAATTGATGTTAATTTGCATTGATGTTGATTACATAGTAAAGGATGTCAGTATTGATAGGACAAACAAACCTTATTTCGGAATGTTGTGCAAAGATAACTAAAAAAAAGAAAACATGCTTTAAGGAAATTGTTAAAAATCACTAATACCCCCAAAATGGGCTGTTTTTACCCCCTATTTCCCTTGATTTCTTGAAAAAAACACGCGAAACAGCGTATTTAGCATGACATTCTCAGGGAAGTATATGCAGAGCAAAAGGAGTAAAAATTAAGGAAAATATACATGTAGATCCTATTAATTCCCACCTAAAAAAAAAGCATAGGGACGGGAGAGTTGACTATATTCCCCCGTCCTTATGTTCGATGCCATGCAACACTTCTTGCTTTGCAATCTTACTTGACCTTCGCATACTCTGTTGCTCCCAACAGGAAACAGCCGAGGCCGTAATCATCAAAATCAGGTTCGCGGTAATACGTACATGGCTGCGAAGATGCAGGGCGATCGCCAGAACCCTGAACATAGCCGAGGAAACCATCGTTATGTACGCATGACGCGCATGCCTGCCATGCCTTATCTACGGCAGACTTGTATTGCTTACCCTTCAGCAGCTTATTGTTCATACCCCATGACATTCCATAAAGGAACAAAGCCGTACCTGAGAGTTCCGGACCGGCAAAATCCTGTGAGGCAAGGCTTGCATTCCAGAATCCGTCCTCACGCTGCAATGCCAGGAGGGCCTTTGTCATTGCGAGATAGTCTTTCTTCAGAGTTTTATAGTAAGGGTCCTTTGGCGACATTGTTGACATCACCCTTACGAGTGCTGCATACACCCAACCATTGCCACGGCTCCAATAGCAGTTCTTGCCATCGTTCTCCTTATATGGCGCCACGAAATTCTTATCACGCCACCACAAACCTTCCGGTTCGTTGAACAGGCCGCCTCCGCACTCGTTACGGGTCCATTTGT
>Ga0310691_10005734_pt1 | contig 13474 bp, 13 predicted proteins | sample 176DNAGHGlowgp2_FD_203887 | JGI IMG/M metagenome (GOLD analysis project Ga0310691, IMG submission 203887) | Sheep rumen microbial communities from Palmerston North, Manawatu-Wanganui, New Zealand - 1766 DNA GHGlow gp2 (v2) (version 2) | ecosystem: Host-associated > Mammals > Digestive system >... | reverse complement strand
TATTATCTATCTTTGGTATTGGAAGATTTACGGCACGATGTGCCTTGAAATTTTCTTCTATGCCCCAATGAATATCATTTCTTGGTGGTATTGGGCACGACATCGTGACGAGCAGCAGAATGAACTAACTAAGAGTAGAAAGATGACTTGGTGGCAGAATGCTCTGGTTACAGGCGTAATTGCCGCAGGTACTGTAATTTATCATGCTATTCTTGTCAAAGTTGGCGGTAATGTAGCTTGGCTTGATGCTGCGACACTAGCTATTGGTATTGTAGCTGTTATTCTTGAGCTATTCCGATTCCGCGAGCAGTATGTATGGTGGATTATTACTGATATTGTAGCGGTAGCAATGTACATTCAGCATTTTGACCCTGTTTATCTAACTAAGAAATCTATCTATCTAATTATGGCTATCATTGGTCTAATTAACTGGATTAAGTTAAATAAGCGAAATGTAACAAATGAGTAAGGGAAACCTTACTCATTTTTTATTTGACTTTTCGTGCGAGTTTTGATATAATTATTATAGTAAAAGAAAAGGAGAATAATATGAGTAATAAAATTTTAATTTGTATTGACTGCCAGAATGACTTTATCACGATGGCTCTTGGTAGCGAAGCCGCGAACGCGGCGGTGCCTAATATTCGCAAGCTAATTGATGAATATATGGAGAATGGCGAGGACATTATTTGCACATTTGATACTCATTTTGATGATGACTATCTTGATACTTATGAAGGTAAGCATCTTCCAGTAAAGCATTGCATTTATAAAAGTGACGGATGGCAATTAGATAAAAGACTAGAAGATGTAGAAGATTATCAAAATTATATTTCTATTTATAAAGAAAGTTTTGGTTACGATGATTGGAAGAGTTTTTATCTAGAAGATTATAATGAAATTATAGTTTGTGGATTTTGTTCTTCTATATGTTGTATGGCTAATATTCAGATAATTCATGCTCTCTATCCTGAAACACCTATTACTTTTGTAGAAAATGCTTCCGCCGGCCTATCTCCCGAAGACCATGCGGCCGCATGTCGAATTATGAAAGATTGCCAAATTGAGGTTGTTAGTATATGATAGCGAAAATAATTCATAAAAATGATTACTACTATTGTAGTGAATGTCGAATGAAACAAAAATTACAACCATATTGTGATTTTTGTGGAGCAAATTTTACTAATTATGAAGAAGAATTAATCAAAGTGCTTGAAGAAAGCGAGGATAATAAAATTGGATAAGATGTATCAGGGTATTATTTGGGTAATTAAAAATTATGGGCATTCGCGCGAAGCCATTATAAATTTTTTACATAAATATACTTCTACTCCAAAAGAATATTATACTAATGGTATAATTGATCAAATCATAGAACATACTATGTTAGAAGCAGTTCGCTATAATTTAAATCCAGTTTCTATTCTTTTTGATTATTTTAGTTGGATGAAAGACCCTTGGAATTATTCTCATTTTGATGCTATGTGCGCGGCATTAAGTAATATACAAGTTTGTGAAAGAATAAAAGATACAGATAATTATTGTTATATTAATGGTTTTACTTCTGTTATAGAGGAGTTTGAAGATGATTACAATTAAAGAAGGAGATTTATTTTCTGCTACAGAAGGCATTATTTGTCATCAGGTAAACTGTAAAGGAAAAATGGGGCGAGGGGTTGCCGCGATTTTCCCAAATTACTTTCCAGCAGCTTATAAGTCATATTTAAAATTTTGTAATATTGCTAAAGAAGATACAACAGTATTATTAGGCCATTGTCTTTTTGTAGACGAAGAAAATGGTAAATCATGTTGTATGTTTGCTCAAGATGATTGGCGTGGGCATAATAAATGTAATACTGATTACGAAGCTTTTAAAATTTGCTGTGAACGTATTTGCCTTCACGTGCATAATGTATCTGAAGATTGGCGCAATTATCCAATAAATATGCCGTATAAAATAGGTTGTGGTCTTGGTGGCGGAGATTGGAATATAGTTTTTAAAATATTAGAAGAACAATTTAAAGATTATAATTTAATACTTTGGAGATTAGATTAATGAAAAAGTTTATTTATGACCATCCAGTAGCCATTGGTTTTTGGTTTGGAATTTTAGTAATTGTAATTAGTTTTATTATTGCTATTTATAGATAAGGAGAAAATTATGAGTTTATTTAAAAAGAAAAATGCTGCACCAGCACTTTTTTCTTTGCTCGATGATGATTTTAATCGCGCGAAAAAGCAAGGAAAAAATTATTTTTTTCATTTACTATATGATAATGAAAGAGATTTGGCTGGAAAATGGTGTCAGAAAAATAATGTTTATATGGAAATAGACCATCAGACCGATGGAAATATTTTCTATAAATTTAAATTTTAATGAATCAAACTGTTTTTATTTTAGATTTATATGACAAATTTTCTCCTGATAAAGTAATTTCTAAATTTAGAATAAATGATAGATGGTGGGCTATAAAAGAAGTACCTTTAGAATGGGGTGAACCTCAATTATCTAAAATTGAAGAAGATTCTATTCCATATCATCTTTATGAAACAGAGGCTGAAGCGCGTGAGTATGTAAGAAAAATTAAGCATTTAGAAGGAGTGAATTTATGAGTTTAAATGTATTTGAATGGCCTTGTACTACTCGCTATTATTTAACACATCCTTGGAAATGGTTTTCTCAATTATGGAGAAATATTAAAGCAGCTTATTATCGTGTACGGTATGGTTGGTGCTTTTGGGATGTTTGGGATTGGGATTCTTGGTTTTGCTCTGTAACACCACCAATGCTTAGATATATGGCTGATAAAGGTATAGCTTATCCGGGTGGCGAACCATTTGAAACTCCTGAAAAATGGCATGATTGGCTTTATAAAATGGCTCAAACTATTGAACGATTACAATATGATGATTGGATGGAAGATTCCAATGAATATAGTAAAGATTATGAAAAAACTTTTGAAGATGACTTTTATAAAGAAGAACATCCAAATGGGCCATTTTTAACAACAACTACTTATGGTTCTTCAACTAAAAAAGAAATAAGAGAACAATATTATAAACGTTGTGAAGAAATTCATAAAACGCGCGAACAAGTATTAGAAGATTTTGGTAAAGAATTTTTTAAATATTTCGATTATTTATGGGATTAAAGGAGGATTATTATGCCTGATGTAATAAAAACATATAGTATGTTACTTAATTATACTGGAAATATGACTATAATTGGTAAAGAAGCTTTATTTTGGATAATTGAATATAATTCTAATAATCCTGATTATAATGAAGCAGAACGTTATTCTTTACTACGAAATGAATGTTTAAAACATCCTACAGATTTTAAAGAAAGATTAGACAACGGAATCTATAAAATTTGGACAAGAATTCCTTATTGAGAGAAGAAAGAAGTCTTTCTTCTTTTTTGTTATAAAAAAGTAAAATTGATTTAAAGTATTACTACTTTATTTAAGAAGAATATACTCTGTTTTAAAAGAAAGGAGGGATAAAATGTCAAATGAAATTGATATTATGAGCGATGATTATTATCAAGTTTCAGATATTATTTTTAGATCTTCTGACGAAAATAAAATTTATGTTCCTAAAAAATGGGAAGATGAAGAGACGATAGATCGAAAAGAAATGAATAATATTGAACAAGGTATTCAAATAGCTCTAGAATCTCGTAGTACTTTACAAGAAATCGCTGAAACAGCAATTTCTCAAGTAAGACAAGTTCAAACAGAAATAAATGGTAATTTAAATGAAGTTAAAAATGATTTACAATCAATCTATACTTCTATTGATGAAAATATTAATAACGCTCTTTCTACTGAGGAAAACAATTTAAAAACAACACTTCAACAAATTATTGGAGTTACAGATTATGATATTCAATCTATACCATATATAAGACCTGATAATATTAGTCCAATAGATATTCGTATAACACAATTATATAATGAAGTATTTGGAGAAGGTTCTAGTGGAAGCACTTCTTCTAATTCTTTAAATGCTCGTTTACAAGCATTGACAACTAATGTGGCTAATTTACCAAATGATATCTCAGCTATTATTGGGCCAAGATTAGGTTCTACTTACTATTCTAATAATATTTGGTTAGATAATTATACAGATATTGATACTAGAATTACTCAAATTTATAATGCTATTTTTGGGAATAGCGGCTCTAGTTCTAATAAGACAATTATTGAGCAAATAGCAGATTTAAATACTGCGATTTTTGGTTCTAGTGATGGGGAAAATTCAAGTGATTCACTTATTGATAAAATTATTGCAGTATTAGGTAGAGAACTTCCTGAAGCAGAAGATATTCCAGAATCAGGCTTTTTAGAAGATTCTTTAACTTTTAAAATTAACACTTTAAATAATTTAGTTTCTAACATTTCAAAAACTTTAGGAATGTCTGAAGAATCTACAAATGATTATACTTTTTCTGACGTATTAATTGATTTGTATGGAGAATTAACTCAAAAAGAAGATGGTACTTACTCGCGCGATGAACATTCATTAATGGATACTTTAAAAACTATTCCAGGCACAGTTTCTACTTTAAATACCAAAGTTACTGCTACGGAAACAGCAAATACACAACTTTCAACACGTATTACCGCAGTTGAAGGATGGAAAAATACTATTGATGATGTTTATACAGATGCAGATATTATTAATTTAAAAGATGATGAAACCACTTATTTGCGTTTAAAACGTGAAGAAACTGAGAAACCAACAAATGTTGAAGAAATGAATGCCGACATTAAAAATACTTATATACCATTACCTAAAGGTGGTGGAGGTGGAGGAACCACTATTAGTGGTATTGCTAGTATAACTCGTATTACTGAAGCTTCTACACAAATTTTAACTGGGAAATCTTGTTTTATAAAATATAAATTAGATGCAAGAGATTCAAGTGGAGAATTAGTCGGTGATGGTACTGCAACATGGTTTGTTGGAGGAGTTCAAGTAGCAACAAGTATTGCAAAAAATATAAAATCTGATACTGATACTGATACTATAAATAGTGATTTTGATATATCACCTTATTTATCTGTTGGAACAAATAATATTATTTTACAAGTTTCTATAAATACGGGTGGAGAATATAATACTATTGTAAGAAAAACTTGGACAGTTAATGTTGTTAATTTTTCTTTTACTTGGGATTATAATGAAGAAACTGTTTTTAATACCGGAGTAATTACTTTAGAATGGGTTCCTTATGGTGCAAATCTTAATAAAACTACACATATTTACATTGACAGAGGAACTGATCATGAAATTTATTTAACAAGAACAACATTACAATCTGGTATTACACAAACATATACTTTTGAACATAATTTATCTCATGGAACTCATATTTGTGAGATATTTTTAACTGCCACTATTGACAATAAAAATGAAACTACTGATTCTCAATTCCATGATATAATAATATTAGAACCTTCTAATATGACTCCTATTATTTCTAGTTCACCTTTAATTGAAATTCTTAAAAAAGATCAAGAAGGTAATTTTATTAAAGATGAAGAAGGTATTTTTATTCAAGAAATGGAACAATATGATACAGTTGCTCTTCCTATTGTTATTTATACACCAAATTCTACTTTAACTAGTAATGTTGTTTTAGCAGTAAATGGAGAAACTGTTGATATTTGGAATAATATTAATAGGTCAATTCAATATTGGAATTATTCTCCTACCACTATTGGAGAAAAAATTTTAACAATTTCTGTTGGTTCTGTAATAAAAAATATTCATATTTCTGTTAAAAGCGTTGAAATAGACAATGAAGAAATTAGTGATTATGATTTTAAAATTAAAGCAAGTGATATAATCAGTAATTCTGATTTACGCAATAATGAATTTTTAACTTTTTCAGATAATTTTGATTGGATTAATGGTGGTCTTAAAACAGAAAGAGATGCCAATAGAAATATTCAACAATATATTTGTATAAAAGCGGGCACTACTTTAACAATAAATAAACAATTATTTAATTCTAATTTAACAAATGGTTTAAATTTTAAAATTATTTTAAAAACTGCCAATTGTAGTGATTATGACGCAAAAATTTTAGATTGTTATTCAAATGAAATAGGCATTCAATTATTTGCACATAGAGGAATCTTAAAATCTTCTGGTCAGAGTGTATCTACTCAATATGGTGAAAACGTTTATATTGAATTAGAATTTGAAGTTTATGGAACTAATAATAATCCACGTTATATGATGTGTTGGGTAGATGGAGTTATGTCTACTGTTCGCGTATGCAATTCTACGGATTTATTTGAACAGACAGATAAATCTAATATTATAATTGGTTCTACAAACTGTGATGTTTATATATACTTAGTTAAAAGTTACTATAAAAAATTATCTATTAACGAACATATTGCCAATTTTATAGCTGATGCCCCAAATGCCACTACTATGAAAGCAAGATATAATCGTAATAATATTCTTGGTGATGATGGAGAAATAGATTATAATTTATTATATAAAGCCGCGCCAGATTGCCGAATTTGGCTATATGATATTTCCCGTATGACCACTGCAAAAGATGATCCAGTATTAGTTAGAAAGTTTACACAAATGTGGTTTAACGGTGGAAAAGAATATTATGATGGTTTAACAGCAGAAAATGCCGCTTTAACAGTTCAAGGAACTTCTTCTGTTAATTATAGAAAAGGCGCAGCAAATACAGATATTAATTTTACTAAATTTGATAATGCAAAATTAATATCCGCTGGAGGAGAAGATTTATTAGCTGAAGGTCTTGAACATAAAGGAATAAAACTTACAGATACTTCAACTCCAATTACTTATGCTAATATGAAAGTTAATTTTGCTTCTTGCGAACAAGTTAATAATATGTGTAATGCTATGTGGTATCAAAATTTTCAACCTTATCCTTCTTTATCAACTAGAGATTGTATGGAATTTGTTATGGGAGTACAATTTATCTTAGATAGAGGTTTAGATGAGCCTACAATAGAAGATCCTATAACTCATGAATCTGTATTAGAAGTTCCATTATTTACTGAAAAAACTCAACGTCAGCCAGAAAAATATTATATGTATTCTATTGGTAATTTAGGAAATAGTAAGAAAAATACTCATATTTTCCATAGTGATGATGAATGCTGTATTGAAGTAAATGATAATACCACTGAAGGACAACGTATGATTACTTGGCCTGAAGATTTAGACTGGACAGGAAAAATTAAAGATATGGATCATTCTTACGGAATGCGTTTCCCAGATACTAAGACTCCAAATAAAATGATTACAGATGGGTGGGAACGTTTTGTTAAATGGATGGCAAGTCGAAATCCAAAGGCAGCAACAAATGAACCGTTGGAAAGTCCAGAAACTTATGAAATTTATACTTTTAGAGGACATGAGCGAGAAGGAACTCAAGTATTAAAAGGTTCTACAGTTTCAGAATATGCAGGAACATATACTACTGATAGTTTTGAACGTCGTATGGCAAGAATGTTATCTGAATGTGAAGATTATATGGCTATGGATTCTGTTGTTTATCATTTTTGTTATATTGAACGTCATACAATGGTTGATAATGTTGCTAAAAATACTTTCTGGTCTGCGGCGAAAACTATAAAAAATATTGATGGAGAAAATAAAGAAGGTTACTGGATTTGGGATTTAAGTAAAAATTATGATAATGATACTAGCGACGGTAATAATAATGAAGGACAATTAGTTTTTGATTATGGTAATGAAGCAAATGATTCTATAAATGGTAAAATGGTCTTTAATGCTGCAGATTCTGTATGGTTTGTTTTTATTAGTAATTTAACTGAAGCTTGTGCGACTATGTTTATTAATAGAGAATCTGCACGCTCTAACGATGGAAAATTTAGCAATGCTTGGAATTCATTAACTTATCATAATTTCTTATTAGCTGAACAGCAAAAAATTCCAGAAAGAGTTTGGAATGAATGCTATAGATACGATTATTTAAGGCCTTATGAAAAAGGTATTAGTACAGCATGGCTAAGTTTCTTAGATGGAGGTCAAAAAATTCATCAAAGACAGCATTATGAAACTTTCCAAGAATTATACTTAGCTTCTAAATATATGAGTCCTAAAAGTATTAGTAATATTGTTACTTTACGTGGATATACACCTACAATTACAGATGATATGGATGAAGAAAAGAAAGAAATAATTAGAACTTCTCTTTCTGTAGTTCCATCTAAATCTGAAGTGAGCGTAAGAATGTATAATAAATGTTATGTAACAGTACACATGGGTAATAATTATTTGCATGAAAAAGTTCAAAAAGGAGAATTAAAAACTTTAATTTTCAGAGAAAAAAATGGTAATTATTTAGGATTAAATGATACTGTAATTAATATTGATACTGCTTCAATGATTCAAGAAATAGGAGATTTGTCTCCATTATATCCTGGCCAAAGTTCTTTTGGAGCAGCATATAGATTACGTTCAATAAAAATAGGCTCGAATATAGAAGGCTATCAAAATTTAAATATTAGTGATACAGAACAAGGTACATTTGACTTTTCAACAAATAGTATGTTAGAAAGATTAGAAATTCAAAACTTAAAAGCCGTAAATGCGCCATTGTCTCTTGAAGGCTGTCCTGCACTTAAATATTTAGATGCTTCTGGCTCTTCGTTTTCTGGCTATTCTTTTGCAGATGGCGGTTTATTAGAAACAGCCTATTTAGGTTATCCAAATGCTATTGTTATGAAAAACTTAAATTATTTAAAAGATTCTAATTTTACTATTGATAATTTAAATAATTTAAAATATTTAACTATAGATAATTGTGCCCAAATTGATACTTTTAATAGAACCTTATCTTTAAATAATTTATTATTATTAAAATTATTAAATATAAATTGGAAAGTTCCAGGTATAGATTTTAAACAATTATTTGAGAAAATTAAAACTATTCCTAATTATACTATTACAGGTATCATAAAATTAACTGAAAATATGGGAGATTTTAATATAGAAGAACTTCAAAATTATTTTACTAATGATTTAAAATTCTTTTATACTGATGAAGAAAATATAGATCATGAATATTATAATATAAGATTTTTTGACCCATATGGAAATCTTCTTAAAACATTATATACTATTGGTGGTCAAGGAAGCCAAGTGATTTATGATATCAAAACAGTATTTAACGAAGAAAAACTTTTAGCTTATAATTTAGCTAAAGATCCAAATTGGGTTTGGGGCGCACCAACACGCTGGAATTTGAAAGAGTGGGATAAACCATTAACAAATATCCAAGATAATTTAGATGTTTTTCCAGTTGAAGATATTCAATATAAAATAGATTATATTTTACAAACAGAAAATATTAATAACTTTTTTACAATTACAAAATATTATTTTGAAGGAGATTATATTGAGAATTTAGATACTAATGACTATATATTTGAGCGAGATTATTATCAATATAGAGTTGGTTATTGGACTACTGACAGTAATCAATTGTCAGATAGTATAGAAACTGGAGATGAGCGTGAAGAAATGACTGATAGAATTAAAATTAATGATACTCAAACTTGGTACGCTGTTTATCATAGAAGCCCTCAAATTTATAAAATTAAACTTTATAATACTGATGTTAATGGATTAAAACAGGGAGAACCATTGTTAGAATTAGAACGCGCGGTAGTTACTGGAGGAATTTCTAATAAAATTTTATACAGTGATATTGAAAATTATCTTCCAATTAAAAATTCTTCAATTACTATGATTGGAGATGAAGCTGAACAAAATAAAAATGATGAAGAACGAATTTATAGGTATTTAAATGTTAAACCATTTGTGCCTTCAGGCTCTTCTGGACTACGTGTAACAGGAAATATGGATTTATTGATTACTTATTATCATAAAGATGATATTTTTACAAATTATTTTTTAAACAAAATAATTTCTTGTGATTTAGGTTCTATTACAACTATTCCTAAAGCAGCTTTTTTCCATAATACAAATCTTAGAAGAATTAAAACTGCGGCAACCACTATCAAAGCTCACGCTTTTTCTCATGCTATTGCTGAAGCAACAAAAGTTTATATTTTTACTAGTACAGACGTCGATTTTGATCAATATTGTTTCCATTCTTTAGTTAATGGTATTATAGTTTTTACTGGCTCTGGCCAAATACGAATTGATAATTTTAGTTTTAATAATATGCAAAATTGTAATTTAATTGTATTAAATTCTGAATTACCTATTATTTCAAAAAATGATAGAAATTCTGGTTTTTCAGGTTTTCTTACTGGTTCAAATTATTTATATGTTAAAAATACAGATGTAAAAAATTTATATCCAAATTCTATACAATCTATTGGTTATGCAAATGTTCCTTATAATTTAATTGAATCTGAAAGAAGTAATATTAGAATTATTGATGAAAATAATACGACTTATCAAGCATTAATAAAGGAGGTAGGAACAATATGATAACTAATCCTCAACAAAGTTTAAATATGCTTGGCTCATTTTTTCAAAATGAGCCAAGTTTTACAGAATTAAATATTCCAGAGTTAATTAGAATAGATTCTGATACTGGAGAACCATTATGGAACAGATTAATTATAAATAATCCAAATTTAATATCTATTAATTTGCCAAATATGCAACAATCTCCTTATATTTTAGAAGGAAATAATTTATTAAATGTTAATTTAGAAAATTTACAAGCTATTGAATTTGAACGCTCTTATTTCCCAGATAATAATAATAATTTATTAACATCTGTTTTAAGAGAAACTAAAATTCAAACATTAAATTTGCCAAATTTTAAAGGAACTACAAAACCATTACCCGCAGGTAGTGATAATATTAATGATGCTAATAATATTCAAGTAAGTTTTTGGAATAATTATTGGTTAAAAGATGTTTCTTTAGGTAATTCTTTAATGGAGCAAACAGAAAATACTAATTATAAATTTAATGGTTTCTGGTTTAGAAACAATTATAATTTAAAATATTTACGATTAAATTATCCGTATATAATTCCTCTTGTAAGAATTGCAGGTTTTAATACTACTCCTATTGGAAGTGGAGATAAAGGTCATATTTATGTACCTAAAAATTTAGTAGAATCTTATAAAATAGCTGATAATTGGAGTGCTTTTAAAGACAAAATTCTTTCTATAGAAGAATATGAAAAAGATATTTTAGCAGAAAAAAATAATTTTTTAAATAAAACTTGGGAAGAAATAATTTTTGATATTTCTAAAAATTCTGAATTAGGCGCAGATTATGAGTTAGGAAAAAAAATGATAGTTAAAATTAATGATGTTCCAGTTGAATTTATTTTAGTAGGAAAAAATCAAGACATTTCCGCAAATGATAATACTAAAACAATTCATTCTTCTTGGTTAGGCGTTACTATGGTAGATTTTATTCCAACTTCAGTGGGTAGTAATAATTTTAATAATTCTTCTCCTCGTCAATATAATAATGCTTTAGAATTTCGTCAAGCAATTACTAAAATTTATGAAGGTTTTGAAAGTATTGTTAAAGAAAATATTAAACCAGTTAAAAAATTTAGTAAAGGTTTTGACATAAATGGCGCGGCAAATGATTATTCTTCAATTGAAACAGGTTGTTGGCCGCCTTCTGCAGTTGAATTAGGTATTAAAACTTCAATTCAAGCAGGAGCTTTTACTTATGATTATTTTAAAAACGATCCTTGGAGTAAAATTAATTATAGATTAGGTGAAACAAATATCAATGAAATTAATGGGCAAAAAATTTGTATAGCCCTTAGAGATTATTCTAATAATAGTTCAAATTATCCAGATTTACTACGCTCTATAGATAACGCAGAACATCCTATGGAAATTATAAATGGTAATTCTACTCGCCCCTATTTAGTAATAGGATTTTGCATTTAAAGGAGGATATAATAATGATAATTAAAGAAACATATATCAGTCCAAATTCTTCTACTCCTTTAATTAAAATTTATTCAAATAAAAATTTTTTTCTTCAATATCAAGGTCAGATATATTCTGAAGTAATTGTAGCTAACGAAGAAGAAGCTAATAAATATACTGAAACAACAACTGCAATTCCTACTCCGTTGGCTAGTGAGCATTTTATTTGTAAAACTTTAATTGAAGATTTCGAAAATCTTACAGAAGAACAAATTTTAAATTCTAGAAAAATATTGACAAAAGCTTTAAATTCTTTATCTGATGAAGAAGCTTATACTATAAAATTTTTATACGAAAAATGGTCTTGTAAAAATAATTATCAAAAAGGAGATAAAATTTTATATAATGGAAATTTATATAAAGTAATTGAAACTCCTTTTAATGAAGTTAATCCAGCATTAAATATAAATTGTTATGAAAAAATTAAAATTCCTTCTAATTTAGTAGAGGAATGGAATGAAAATAATAAACAAATTTATAATATTGGAGATAGAACTCGTGTCGGAAATTATGTTTATGAATCTTTAATAAATAATAATGTTTGGGCTCCACGTGATTTTCCAGATGTTTGGAAAATAATTTAATAAAATAAGGAAGTCAAGTTAATACTTGACTTCCTTTTTATTTTTTGCTATAATATATATAGAAAAAGAGAGGAGAGAAGTTCATGGATAAATATTGTTATGTTTGTGGCCAAAAGATTCAAGGTGATTTTTATTACAATATTGGTCCAAATAGTTATATTTGCGGCAAAAATAATTGTTATGAATTTTATCATTGGGATAAATTTGCAGCAAGAGCAATAAATGATAAAAATCATGAATATGTTATTATTAATAAAAAAGCTTATCAAATTGGTAGTGAAAAAGATGAACCTCGTGGAATGGGTGGTAAATACTGGGAAATTCAATTTAATGATGGAACAATTGTAAAAACTCATTCTCTTTGGTTTATAGGAAATTTACCAAAACGACTATTTTCTGATTTTCCAGACAACGCCAAATTCATCGCGCATTAAGAAAGGAGAACTTATGGTAGAAGTTGTATTTTGTGTAGGTATTGCTGCTTCTGGTAAGACTACTTGGGCTTATAAGCAAGAAGGTTATGTTGTATTAGATTCTGATGCTGTGCGCGAAGAGCTTTATGGCGATGCTACCTGCCAGGATAATCCGGATAAGGTTTTTAATCTTATCTATAAGCGCGCGAAAGAGGCTCTACGTGCGGATAAGTCTGTTATTTTCTGCTCTACTAATCTTACTATGAAGTATCGACTTCATGCTATTCGTCAAATGAAGAGCGTGCGGCCGGATGCTATTATTCGTGCAGTTGTTTTTAATACTCCGTTAGAAGTATGCCAGAAGCAGAATAAGATGCGTGAGCGTCAAGTTCCGGATTGGCTTTTTATGAAGCAGTTAAAAACTTTACAGCTTCCGGTTTATAATGAAGGCTTTGATATTATTGATGTAGTTCATAATTATGGTTGTGACAATACT
>Ga0310691_10005732_pt1 | contig 13480 bp, 15 predicted proteins | sample 176DNAGHGlowgp2_FD_203887 | JGI IMG/M metagenome (GOLD analysis project Ga0310691, IMG submission 203887) | Sheep rumen microbial communities from Palmerston North, Manawatu-Wanganui, New Zealand - 1766 DNA GHGlow gp2 (v2) (version 2) | ecosystem: Host-associated > Mammals > Digestive system >... | reverse complement strand
AAATCACCCTTTTTATTCATATTCTCAGGGTGTTCTCTGTCCTTTGAAGGTTCCAGACTGAGGATTGACTTTTCCTTAAATGACATAAAATTCTCAACCGAAAACTGTAATAACATAAGGCACCTCATTCCTTTCGCATTTGCCTTTTTCCGTTTCTGTGCTGAATATACCACTTAATTTCAAGAATGTCAACATTTAATTACGATTTTTGCATCTTTTTGTCGATTTTGTATTTTATACGATTTCGCCACACATAATAGCAAAGATTTCCTCAGATTCACTTCCACCTCACGATGGATACCCTTGCTTTCGACTATATCCTTCCCACTACCGGGCGTAATCGAAAATTTCACACGTTAGAAACATGCGCCGCCAGACGCACTGCAAAAGCACCGCCTCCCATCAGACAATGCCTGATATGGGAGGCGGTACAGAGGAAGCATCATTTATTTGATTGTAATCTCGATATCGCCGCTGCTGGTGGTTACATCACAGATTTCGCCGCCTGAGCTTTTCGGAACCTTGATATCACCGCTCTTGGAAGATGTACTAAAGATTTTCTCGGAAAGAAGACTTCCGTCAACATCTCCGCTGCTGGCCTGAATCTGCAGCTCACCCGCATCGCAGGAATAGAAATCGATATCGCCGCTGGTGCTTTTCATCTTGAGAAGGCCGCTGCAAACAATATCATGCACCGCAATATCACCGGAGGATGTCTTCACATCCAGGCTGGTATTCGCTGAACCCTTCACCGTGATATCTCCGCTGCTGGCCTTCACAGTAACCTCATCTGCCTCACAGGTGTAGATAATATCGCCACTGCTGGTATCTACGGAAATTTTCTTTGCTGTACCATCCGCTTTGACGTCACCACTGCTGGCGGATATGGTCACTTCGTCAGCGCTTCCGTACTGGATCACGTCACCGCTGCTTGCGGATAAGGAAATGGATTCTGCCGCAATTTCCTTCTCTACTTTGATATCGCCGCTGGAGGTGGTAAGCTTCACACTCTTATACACCTTTTCCGGCAGATATACCTTGATGTACTGCCGATTGGTACCAAAATCGAAATTGAATGTCTTCTTATACCAGGCGCGGTCATCCTTACTGTTTACGGACAGGATTCCGTCTTCCACCTTAACGGTATAAGCCACGCCTTCAAAATCCTTTACATCGATCTTGCACTTTCCATCCTCGGAAAGCATTAACGTTACATCGGCAGAACCTGCCTTGATCGTAATATCATCAAAATCCTCTCCGGGTTCATAGGTCTCTGTTTTGATCTTGCTCATACTCATATTATCAAGATTCTTGCCGGATGCCACATAGCCGACGGCCATCAGCACCGCGCCGATCACAGTAACCGCTGTAGCGATTAAACAAATTAATCTTTTTCCCATTTTTCTATGCCTCCTCTAACCAACGAATAACGACTTGATCCATCTGCCGAATGCCTTCGTGAGTTTCAGCAGCTTTCCAACGATCCATTTTGCGCCGAAGAAAAGGAGTACCGAAAGTCCCCAAAAGACAAGCATCAAACCGATGTAGAATATTCCGACTCCAAAGCTGCCATGAACGAAGAAATAACCCGCATGAACGGCTGCGCCGAATCCACCTGCCGCAAGGCCAAAATCAACCGCGTAAACACCAATGATGACGGACCAGATGGCTACGTAGACGGAAAAGACAACCGATGCCGCTGCGATCACCAGCGGAATCCAGAGCGGTGCGCCGATAATAAGCAGCGCAATCTGCAGTCCCGACCGTTTTCCCTTCGCACTCTGCTTTGCTTTTATGACCTGCGGAAGCGGTTTATCGAGTAGTATTTCCCTGGCAGCTTCTGCTGCCGACGGAAGATTTGCCACCGCTTCCTCTTCGGAAAGCCCCTCTTCCATTCTGTCAGCGATCATTTCGCTGTAAAAGTCAAGCGATTCTTCTATGTCCTTCTCCGGTAATCCCCGGAGCTTTTCAGTTAGCGCCGTAAGATAATCTTCCCTGTTCACTTTTTTCTCCTTCCTCTGTATTGACTCTTTCTTTGGCCGGGCTCTTTTTTCCATTGCCCCGGCCTTCTATTTTGTTTTACCGGCTTACCGGCTTCTTTCACGCGGTCTCTTCTGTTGGTGCGGGACCGTGGACGATAAACGTGTGAATTGCTTCAATTTCAACCCATTCATCCTGGAATTCGAGGATCCGTTCCCTTCCCTTTTCTGTGATCTGGTAGTATTTTCGCAGCCGGCCGTTATGTTCTTCCGATCTGACGGTCAGCATTTCACTGTTCTCCAGTCTTCTGAGAATCGGGTAAAGTGTGGATTCGGAAATATCCACATAGGGGCCAAGGTCCCGTACGATCCGGTAACCGTAGGATGGTTCATCCTTAATGGCTGCCAGAACGGCAACATCCAGGAGGCCTCGTTTCATTTGTATATCCATATTCATACCTCCTTATGCGTCATACTATATCACGCATAGTATTATGTGTCAAGTATTATTTTGTAAAAAATAGTATAATTTTTCACATGGTATTTTGACACTTTCGCGAATGTGTTGCACTCTTGTTGCTATTATTGTGTTATTCTCTTCTCAGATTAGTTGTTCGTCACAATCTGGCAATGTCATACGGCAGGGAAATGAAGGATATAAAGGTTCTCAGAAATGTAAGAAAGAAGCCTGCTAAGAAAACTGTAGTTAAGAACGACGCGAAAAAGAAAACCGGGAATAAAACGGGCAAAAAGCCTTCTAAGTAATGAATTTCACAATTTCCGAAGAAATACATAACGAATACCACTAGAAAAATCGAGTAGGGAGGATTTAATCCCCCTACTCGATGATGCGGGCTCGTCAAACAGGATACCACATAAATGTGTATCCTGATGACTCGCCTTCGCACAGAAAAGGAGCGTACCAATCACACGGTACGCTCCTCTTTCATTTTCCTTAGTTCCGAAACGGCAAGGGGAACCGCCAGCGCGGCCGCAAAGACATCTGCCACACTCTGTGCAATCTCCACACCGGTAAGGCCGTAAATGCGCGGCAGGATCAGGATTGCCGGTATAAAGAAAATTCCGCTTCGGGCGGAGGCCAGAATGGATGCCTTAACCCCCTTCCCGATCGACTGCAGCATCATATTGGTCATGATCGTCACAGCAAGGAGCGGCAGCGCCATGGCCTGGTAACGGAGCGCCACCTTTCCCACCGCCACAACATCCGCATCCTTCCGGAAGAAACGGATAACCTGCGGTGCATAGATGTAACATAGCGAAGAAACGACAAGCAGGAATACGGCGCCCCACCGGAGACAGAAAAGATACCCCTCCCGCACACGGTTTTTCTTCCCCGCGCCGTAATTGAAGGAACAGACAGGTTGATAGCCCTGGCCGAAACCAATCAAAGCGGAGGCAAGGAGCATCATCACGCGCGTACAAATGGTCATGGCAGCAATCGCTGCCGTGGCCGTTTCTTCATTGATCAGAGCACCGTACTCTCCTGCCGCTTTGTTGAGCAGAGTCGTGGCAAGCGCCGCAAGTCCCTGCCGGAACAGCGAAGGAATACCGCCATTGATGATCTGGCCCACATAGTATCCGTTGATCCGGATATTCTTTACATGCGGGCGGACGTTATCGCCCATCCGGCTGCCATAGAGCAGAACGAAAAAGCTTACCATCTGACCCACTACAGTGGCAATGGCTGCACCCTTTACGCCCATGCCGCACATCAGGATCAGGACCGGATCCAGGAACATATTGAGAACCGCACCGGAAAGAAGTCCCACCATGGCATAGACGGCACTCCCCTGAAACCGAAGCTGGTTATTGATCACAAACTGCCCCATCGTAAACGGAGCTCCCAGAAGGATGATCCGCGCATAATCCTCCGTCATATGAAAGGTTGCCGTTGTTATTTCCTCTGATGCAAAAAAACGGATGGTCGGGCCGGTGAAAATGTTACCGAAAACAGCAAAAACAATACCGGTCAAAATAGCCAGTGCAAAACCGGTAGCAGCCATTTCCGAGGCTTCCTTCTTTTTTCCTGCCCCCAGCATCCGGGAAAGTGTGTTGCCGGAACCATGCCCAAACATAAAGGCCACCGCCTGGATCACCGCCATGATCGGGAACACCAGACCGACCGCCGCTGTGGCGCCCGTACCGTTTTCCGAAATTCTGCCCACAAAAAAAGTGTCAGCGGAATTATAGATTCCCGTGACAAGCATGCTGATGATCGTAGGAACAGAAAGCCGGAGGATAAGCTCCGGCACCGGCGTTTCTGTCAGATATTCAAATTTATTGGTTTTTTCTTTCCGCATTCGCATCTTTGCACCGCATTAATGCTTCCCTTCAAAAGCAATCAGTCAACACGCCAGCAGAGCTCCACGCTCTCTGCCAGAAGTCTGCCGAACCGGTCGCCTGCCGCCTGCGCCGCAGCCTGCACCTCCTCATGTGTCAGAATATCCGGAACGATCAGGGTATCCTCATCTCCGACAAACTGCCCGGACAAAAATCTGCCTGTGAGTTCACCTGCGTCTTCATCAAGTCTGGCCTTTTCACCACGTGCCGGCCCGCTCGGAATCCTGCTCTTCGACATTCCGGCCGCATAATTGGTAATACAGGAGATCCCTGCCACCTTCATACCCATATGATGCGCCGCGATTGCCTCGCAGGCTGTGGACATGCCAACGGCATCTCCGCCCAGCTTCTGCAGGAAACGGACCTCCGCCGGCGTCTCCAGCGACGGACCGGTCAGCTGTACATACACACCCTCCCTGAGAGAAATCTCCACATTTTCCGCAGCCTTCCGAACCATCTGCTGCAAAATGGGATCATATACACGCCCCATATCCGGGAACCGTTTTCCTAAGAATTCATCGTTGGGACCGATCAGGGGATTCGGTACGAACATGGCTATATGATCCGTGATCATCATCATATCTCCGATGTTAAAATCCGGATTCATACCGCCCGCTGCATTGGTCAGAATCAGCTTCTGCGCCCCCATAATGCCCATGAGGCGGATCGGACTCACAACCTGCTGCATCGAATAGCCTTCATAGTAATGCACCCTGCCCTGCATGAGAACAATGGGAACATCCCCTAAATGGCCGAACAAAAACCGTCCCGCATGCCCTTCCACCGTAGAACGGGGAAAGCCCGGGATATCACTGTACGGGATGGCAGTTTCCACCTCCACGTACTCGGCAAACCCGCCGAGTCCGCTGCCGAGGACAACTGCCACATCCGGCACCAGAGAAACATTTTGTCTTAAAAAACCGCTGGCAGCCTGCAGGTCCGCCCGGTTGGGTAGATTATCCATTACAACACCTCATCCGGTTTATTCTTCGAAATAGTCCTTGGCTACAGCATGGTACATGTAAAGAGCCCTCATCAGATTCTGAATGGATTCGGAACGTCTCCGGGAAAGAACCGTATGACAGTAGTTCAGCGGACAGCTGCTGATCGAGTATTGACCGGAATCGCCGCTGACAGAAACATCGACTTTCACATTATCCAATTCGTTTGCCGCCAGATTCTCCACCTTCACAACCGTGTATATATCATTGGTTTCCGTTTCCAGCGTCTCCCCCATCCTCGGAAAGATGTACCGATTCCGAAGCAAGTACCTTCCCCGGTATGGTAATCACCGCACCCGAAAGAGTCAGCACCGCTGCCATAATAAGCGAACATATTCGATTCCCGGTCTTTTTCTTCATATCATGATCCTTTCTCTCCACTGTATCCGCAGGGAGATGACATAGCCCGTTATTATTTCTCTTCTCCGTTGATGGTGATCTTGGGCCGGACAAGCGTCTCTTCCATATTTTCCGGCGGTGCGATCATAAGCTTCCCCGCATCGGAAGTCAGATTGATCACCACATCCATATTATCAAATTTCACCCTGGTGTCGGGGTTGTAGCCACCGTAGCAGAGAGCCTCCCGGCCGATATTGGTAATATGAAGGGCCGCCACGGACATATCAAATCGTGTACTTCCCTCGAGGCTTCCCACACCGGTGGAGTAATCCCCGCGGACATTGAGCACCGTAAAAAGATCATGGAGCTCCACATTTGCCATCTTTCCTCCTACGGTTCCGAGAACACTGAACCTTTTCCCGCTCCCCTCACAGCGGAGGAGGGACCGCCATACCTTCACCTCGGTGCTCTCCTCTATGTTCCCTATGAACACACCTTTGTAGAAGGTATTATTCATATACATATCGCAGTCATGTATATGAAGCGGCTGGTTCCCATAGAAGGAACCGATGCCAACGCCCTCGTCACCGTTCATGTAAATTTCGTATTTTCCCTTGTTGATGCGTGTAATACCGCCAAAACCCGAACCGATTCCAATGGTCTTCTGCCCCGTGGAATCGATGCGGATCTCACCATCCTGATAAAATTCCAGTCTGCCGTGTCCCTTGTCCACGGCATTTCCGATGGCATAGTTTTCCGAACCGGAAACCTTGATCTTCAGATTGCCGTCTCCTTCGACGATCAGGGCCGAACTCTCCGGCACCTTGATGCCACCGCCATTCAGCCGGTTCTCCCCTTCCAGCCGAAGTGTCAGGCGGACATTATCCGCCAGATGTATACAAGGCCGTTTCTTGATATTGGAAAGACAGACATTTTCCAGCGTAACGCGTCCGTCGTATCCCTCCATCACCTCTATATGAATCTGCGTATCCGCATTGGGCGTACCGGTAATCGTCATATCCCGGAAGGTCACATCCGGCGCCCCAATCTGAATCGTCGTTTTATTCTCCTTGATCAAACTGTTCAGCGAAATCCGGTTTGTCTGCCCCGCCACGTAGATATTGTCATTGGAGCCATCTTCTTTTTCCTGATGGTATCGTATGATCTCCATTTTGACATTTCCTGCGATCGATGTACAGATTTCCTCGGACGGGCGGCCCGTGTAGTACCCCTGGATCAGGTCTGCTCCGAGCCGGATCACCGTCTTCAGTTCTTCACCGGTCTCAACGCCTTCCGCCAACGCCTGAATATTATTGGCATGACAGAAGTCGATGACCTCCCGGACAAAATGCTGTTTCTGCACACTATTTTGAATACCGGACAAAAGCGACCGGTCAATCTTCACATAATCCGGCATATACCGAAGAAGGTTGCTGACGTTGGAATAGCCTGTACCGTAATCATCAACGGCAAGGCCGATGCCCAACCGCCGGTACTGCTGCTTCACGTTTTCGATTTCCTCATCGGAGAGCTCCGCCTGTTCTGTCAGCTCCACAACCGCGACATCCGCATGCCCGCGGAGAAGCTCTTCTATCCGAACGAAATCACTGTACTCGAGCTTGACGCCGGGAATACTGTTGATAAATACCTTCTTCCCCGCAAAAATATCTTTTTTTTCTGTAACGATGTTCAATACATTCGTAAAGGTTGCCTTTTCCACATCACTGATCCGCCCAAGCATATCCGCATAGCGGATGATGTCAAGCGGAGAAAGCTTCCATGCGGATGCGGAACGCATCAATGCCTCGTACGAATAGATCTCGCCGTCGCTGGCTCTTACGATCGGCTGGAAATGATACAAAAGAAGATTCCAGTCCAGAATCTTTCCCACTTCATCCATGGCCTGGACATCTTCATAGGAAACCTTTTCCTTATCAATTCCCGCAGTCTGTCCGGTATGGAGCGGATACTTCACCTTATCCTGCTTCATCAGCAGACTGTATACATATTTCCGGCGCAGCGATTCGAGCCCGCGGCTGACCGCCATGAGCCAACGTCTGGCAACACCGGTAAAAAAACCATCTTCATCAAAACTGAGACAGGCATAGCCAAAGGTCTTATCCTCAAAAAAGATGGGCAGAAAATAGCAGTTCGAATCGCAGTTTTCTATTTCGCTCTTCTGAAAATCTCCGGTTTTTCGAACATCCTCCACACCGACACGACTGTTTTCGCTGTTCGTCTCATCATAGGTCAGAACCCGGAGCATCTTCTTCGGATACCCTTCGGAAAGAAAGCTGTCATTCAAAAGAAACCTTGGGGATAGACAGCCGGAATCCAGACAGATATCCAGCTTCTTAATTCCGGAAATATAGTAAATCGATTCAAAAACCGTACGGAAGAACTCTTCCAGCGTGGAGGCCAGAAGCATATTTTCTTCCATGTAATTGTGGATGGAATCGATGCCTTCTTTGGAATCCCTGGTGGTCCAAGTGCTCCGCCGAACACCCACGACCTCAGCCCTGCCGTCACAACCGCAGCTTTCCCCGATAAAGAGCTTTGCCTCGAAGGAGAGCTCCGGCATTTCTTCTCCGGCAAGCTGTGCGAGAACACATTCCACCGCATACTTCCCATAGTACTCTGCCGGAATTTCGGTGGAAGTGAGCGCCTTGGGGCTGGTCTGCCCCTCCTCAGTGGTTCCGTAACCTGCGATAGCCAAATCCTCCGGAATCCGAAGACCCTGCCGTTCCATCTCCTCGGCGAGGCCAATGGCCATCGGGTCATTTGCACAGATCACAGCTTCCGGCATATGCTCCCTGTCACGAAGAAGCTTTTCCGCACAGCTCGTTCCGCTGGTATACCAGAAATCGCCGAAAAAGACTCTGTCATCCCGGACAGGCAGACCATGTGCTGTCATGGCATCCTTATATGCCCTGAGCCTTCTCTGGGAATGCACATGTTTTTTACGCCCGGTCAGATAGGCGATATCTTTATAGTGGTGTTTTTCAATAAAGTGAGATACGGTCGCATAGACCGCCGGATAACCGTCTGTCCAGAAAGACGAAAAATACTTACTGTCCGTGTCGACGGTGATGACGGCGCCTTTAAAACGCGCGTGGATTTCTTCCTCCAGCCGTTTTTCCACGCCGGGGGTCTGGATGATATCGGACAGAATGATGATTGCATCAAAAGCATCATAATCAATGAGCCGGTAGATATTGGCTTCGCCCTTTTCCCGCTCTTTGTTGTTCTGATATTTGACATACATGGAATAAATGCAGACGATGTAACCCGCTTCCTTTGCGCGGTTCTTTACGCCTTTGATGATTCCCTGCTGATACGGTTCATCCGCCTGCGCCAATAGAAGTGCAATTCTCTTCTTTTCCATAACCCCTCCTCAAAAGGGATAGAATTTCCCCACTATATTTTATACAATTTGCGGGGTGGGGTCAATGAGAAAGGTGATGATCAATATACAAGAGATAAATATACGAAATACCCGTAGTTCCGCGGAGGAAGGCCGGGAGGAAGTATTGGTGGCGCATGGGATGGAATACGCGGTAATTTCCTTCTCGTTTCTTGCGGTCCAGCATCTTCTTCAGCAGGACGCCTGCCTCCTCTGTTTTGTTTTCTGAAAGGAGCCGGGCTGCATAGCCGGCGTTGCCGCTTTCCAGACAATCGGTCATGATAAGCGGCAACGTTTCCTCATTCGCGTATTGTGCTGTTTTTGCTGCATTTTCTTCTGCTTCCCGGAGGAGCTTATCCCAAGCGTCCTGCATTCTTCTTTCTTCGTAATGCAGCTCTTCGGTATGAAACAGGGGACTTTCAAGAATTCGGCCGGCTCTTTCCGGATCCTCGTCCCGGCAGTAACGAAGCGCCCAAAGGTAGCCGGAGAGACCGTCTCGGAAGTCAAATCCTCCATTGAACCGCCGGCTGATCACACGCTCCTCCAAAGGGGTCGCAGCAGAATATGTACGCAGCAGATATTCACCAAAAGCAGCAAGCGCGCGAAACGCTCCGTTTGCCATTTTTTTCACCAACTCTGCGGGTTCGCCCGTAATCCGGTCTGAAGTAGCGCAGGCGCGTAAAAACACTGCGATTCCGGCAAAGCCCTCTGCCAGGCCGAAAAGACTTCCTACTCTTCCGCGGACCATCGGGGCATGCCAGAGAAGGCATCCGTCAGCCAAAGGAATTCGCTCTTCCCATAAAAGACGAATTGTTTCCGTAACCTCGTGAATCGCCTCTTCCGAAGTCAGCACGCAAGCTGAATCTCTCTTTTCCTCAGAATCGTCACGCTGTATGAATTCTGTTCCGCAATGTTTCTCTTGCTTTTTCCGTTCAGACGCTTCCTTACAAGCATCCGCCTGTTTACTCCTATCCGATTCCGTTTTCCAATAATCCACATGCCTGAGGCCGGCGCGGATGTATGCTGTCTGAACAGCAAGATCCGCTTCATTCATCCTGTCCATCCGCCGCTTTGCAAAGGCAATGGGTGATTCCGAAAGATATTCCGGAATGAGAGCATCCCGGCTTGGGTCTCCGTAAAGAGCCTTCTCTCCTGCCACAAGACAGAAATAGGGAATTTCTCCCTTTTGCAGGCATTCCTTTTCCCACCGGAGTACCGGCGCCCAGCGCCTTATATCCGCTTCCGAAAGGCCTTTTTCCAGTGACCGGAAAACCTCTTCCGTTTCCGTCTCACTCTTTGCCTTTTCCAATTTACGGAGCTTTGCCGCATAGCTCTGGGTTGACCGGAGAAGATAACGGAAGGGAACCTCCGAATATCGGTCCAGAATCCGGAGGATTTCCTCCCGTTTTTCCAGGATCCGATGATATCCGTTTGAAAAGCCGGCAATGAATGCATCCCCGCCTATTCGCTCTGCCTCCGGTTCCGCACCGAACGGATATAGCGGTGAGGTCTGCATCAATCCAAAAAACCGCGGAAGGACCATACACTCTCCCACGGATGTCAGAAGCTCCGGAAATACCGCTCCGTAATCCACGGAGAATTCGCCGGCTCCGCCAACCCCCTCCGCTCCGGCCGAAAGAACGGTCTCCGTATCAATTACAACCGGTCCCATCTTCGAGGGAATCACATTTCCGTTATGCATATCCGTACTTCCGAGCATATAAAAAACAGCAGTCAGCTGACCAAGCCGCTCCGCGTAAGCGTCCATGTCCATATCTGCTGCATCTGCCCTTTCTACGGCTTTCTGAAAAGCAAAGCCCTCTCCGGTAATCTGCTCCGGCGTCATTCGCACACCAAAAAGAAGTACGGTAATATCCCCTAAAAGAAGCGTACTCCGGCAGTCCCGCGGTTTATAAAAAAGCGTCAGGCCGGCCAATGTTTCTATTTTGCTTACCGCCTCTCCCCGGACATGCCGGTCTCCGGTTTCCGTAATCGTTTTAATTTCACCGGGATCCCGGCCGGCAAAAAACTGCCGGCCGATCATATCCCTGTACATTTGGTAACGGTCATCGCTGATCAAGGCGTTCCCCCCGGCAGACTGAGCGGAAACTCATTCTGAAGAAGAAATCGTTTTCAAACAGCCTGCTGTCATGTTTTATGATTTGATTGTCTCATAAATGGTCGCACTTATTGCTGTTAACACATCCAAAGTGAAAAAGGAAAGCATGATTCCGCCGCAGATCGGTGTACTGCCGCCGGCAACCTTTCCAAGTTCTTCCTCTGTAAGCTCCGCGCATTTTGCCTCATAAATCTCATCCAGTTCATCTTCCGTGAGCTCATAGCCTTTCTCCGCTGCAATCGGAATAATGATTGCCTTATAATCCTGCTCCCCTGCTTCCACCTTTGCCTTATAGGCCTCGCTGATTTCTTTGGCAAAGGTTTCATCGCTCTGGAGTCTTTCGAAAAACTCCTTTGTTGTCTTCATATAGCTACCCTCCAAAATTTTTTTTAATCAATCCGGTTTTGGAATCAGCTCCCTGATGGCTTCCTCTAAAATTACATATTTATCAAGACCTCTTTCATGGAATACCCGGGCTTCATCAATCGGTTCCTCACCGATACCGGCAATTCTCTTCAAATATCTCCGTATCATAATGACACGGGAAACATGCGCATTCTGCTGAAGAAAGCTCACGCCGGAAGCCGGATCTTTATAGACCGCCATCAGTTTTTCCGCTGTATCGGCCGGATCCGTTTCAATCCCCTTCGCAGTTTTTGTTCCGGCATCCACCACAATGGCTCCCATAAATCGAAGCAACTTTGCCATCTCCTGCGAAACCTCCGACCCATGACTCGAGTCTGTCGTGGTAAATGTCAGACATGGCTTTCCCAAGAGTTCATAGCGGTGGGCCCAGTAGCCAATCCGATCCAAAACACTCTTCGCCATCCCTGACATCTGCCAGAGATAAACCGGGCTCCCGAAAAACAGAATATCGGCAGCAAGCATCTTTTCTTTTAGTTTTTTCATGTCATCGCCTGCATCCAGCGGACAGATGCCTGTCCGAAAACAGCTGTTGCAGGAACGGCAGTAATCAATACGGACATCCGCTCCCGTCATCCGTTCATATCGGACTTCCATTCCTTCTTCCTCCGCTCTCTTCCGGAAAGCCTCCGAAAGTGTATCGGAAAAGGCAGCTGTTTTTGACTTTTCACCTGCACAGGACGCAACGAATGAAAATATCTTGATCATATTTCCTCCGGCAGACTTCCTGCAATCATTCTCACTGCGTTTCCTGCTTTCTCCTTTTGCAAAGCCGAACCCATCAGCCGATAGTCATAGTCAAACTTAATAATGTGATTGCAGCCGTCGTTACGCAGACAGGAGTTGTTCCGCCAGCCACCTTTCCGAGCTCCTCTTCGGAAAGTTCCGCTGATTTTTCTTCAGCCAGCTCCTGAATTTCATCTTCCGTAACGGTATAGCCATATTCCGCAGCAACCTGTGTGATCACTGCCAAATCCTTTTCGCCGGCTTTCACTTTTTCATTGATCTTTCCGCCGAGTTCCTTTGCAAATGCCTCGTCTGTTTTTACCTTTTCAAAAAATTCCTTTGCTGTTTTCATGTTTTTTCTCTCCTTTTTTTAATATATTTTAAATGTATTAATCTTACCCAATCATTGTATCGATTGTCATCGTGATAACCAGAAATCCGGTAAATATACATACAGGTGTTGTTCCACCCGCCACCTTTCCGAGCTCCTCTTCGGAAAGCTCCGCTGATTTTTCTTCAACCAGTTCCTGAAGCTCATCTTCCGTTACGGTATAGCCATATTCCGCCGCAACCTGTGTGATCACTGCCAAATCCTTTTCGCCGGCCTTCACTTTTTCATTGATCTTTCCGCCGAGCTCCTTTGCAAATGCCTCGTCTGTTTTTACCTTTTCAAAAAATTCCTTTGATGTTTTCATGTTTTCTCTCCTTTTTTTAAATTTATTTAGATGAATTACCTTTACCGGTTCCTGGGCCGGCCGGCAATCTATCTTCCTTGGTTCTCCGGGAGGATCATTCAATCGGCCCGTCCGATACGGAGAAGGACAGCATGGAAACCGGATTCGCCGTAACATAGATTTCCGTAATAGCCGTCATGTTGGTTCCCCCGGCAATCTTTCCAAGCTCCTCTTTAGAAAGCTCCGCCGCATTTGCCTCATATAGATCGTCCAGTTCTTCTTCGGTGACAGCATATCCCTTTTCATCGGCAAACGAAATAATGATTGCTTTATAATCCGTTTCGCCCGTCTCCTGCCTATCCTTCACGTGGTTTCGAAAAGCCGTCATCAGGGTCTCGTCATCTTTCAGATCCTGCATAAACTCCTTCGCTGTTTTCATCCTGTAACCTCACTTT
>Ga0310691_10005731_pt1 | contig 13480 bp, 19 predicted proteins | sample 176DNAGHGlowgp2_FD_203887 | JGI IMG/M metagenome (GOLD analysis project Ga0310691, IMG submission 203887) | Sheep rumen microbial communities from Palmerston North, Manawatu-Wanganui, New Zealand - 1766 DNA GHGlow gp2 (v2) (version 2) | ecosystem: Host-associated > Mammals > Digestive system >... | reverse complement strand
TTCAAGTGATGCTTGTCGCTTCCACCTGCTTCCAGGGTTTCCACTCTCCCTCATACAGCATTCTGATGGCAACAACGGGTTGCGCCCAAGAGAAGGAAGCCAGGTAGATCTGTACCAGGCTGCCGGTGGGTTGACTATTCTGGTTTGCGGGAATCACCCAAAGCCTACCACCGGAGGAGAAGGGCATATTGCTCATGGTAGCTGCCTCATCCGCGTTCTGCACATAGCCATAGAATCCCACGCGATTTAGGGAATTGAAATCCGTACCTCTTCGGATCTTCTGCCCGTAGGTGCTGTTTGGAATGGTAGTGCCGGCATTAGCGGGAACAGTGAACACACCACCGCTGCCCATTTCGCAGATCACCGTCTGCCCGTTCACGGTGGACAGCGCAGCGCCCACGTTGCCGCAATGATAGGCAAGGGGGGTCGCTACGTTTGTCAGTCTGCTGAATCGAGCCATGCCATAGGCCGCGGCAACGGAGATTTTAGCGGTCACAGAACGCCAGAAGGTTTCACTTTCATAGAGATTCAGTCCATGATGGGGGATCAGCATGATATCAGCACCCCGGATAATTTCTGCCAGATTCTCCTGTGCCGGGGCCTCGATATCACCAGTGAGGGAACACATGGCACCGCCGCACTTGACATTACAAACCATGGAGAAGTTATTGTAATTGGTACTTGTGGTGGTGTTCATGTCCTCATCCAGCATATACCCATAGTAGTCGGCATAGAGGGAGGGGGATACATTGTAGAATTTCAGCTCCACGCCATCCATGGTAACAGTATAGCCCTCATAGTCCGGCTCCACCCAGGCGCCACCGGCGCCGGTGATCAGAGACTTGATATTATTCTCCACGGAGGCATATCCGGTCCCGGTGTATGCATTCCAGTCAATGCCATGGTGGGGCAAATACCATCTGGTGACAGGAATCCCGCTATTGAGCACCGCCGCCACGCGCTCCGAATTTGCGTGGTCATTGTGGTAATGGCTGATGATCGCGGCATCCACCTTGGAAATGCCATTTGTACGGAGATAACTCAACAGACGATCCGCTCCCGCATCATTGCCCAGATCATAGGTGATACACACTTTGTCATTGTGCAGCACCACGCAGAGCGAATAACCGCGGTCCGGGTCCTCGGTTGCATTGTCCGGCTTTGACAGAAATGCCACGGTCATGTTTCCGATATTGGTCTCCAAATCCTGGATCGAATTGGTGTTTTCATCCACCTTATTGTTGATTTCTCCCAGCAGCTCCTCATTGATAATTTGGGCCAGGGTTCCATCCTCCACCATATCGAGCAGCGCCTCCCGGACCACTTCGGGGATATTGGCGGCCTCAATGGTTTTCTTGATATCCTCGATAGTTACACCGTGTTCTTTTAGCTTTTTCAGAATCCAATCCAGATTCAGAGCGTGGAAGTCAGTATAGGGGAAATTTTCATATGCCATAGTTATACCTCCTTTAGTAGATCATTACGCAGAATTTCTGTTTGAACGATTGGGTAATCAGCTCATAAATATTGAACTTTTCCCGCACATTGATTTCACCCTCCAGCATTTGGGCGCTGGTAGTAACGCCGATATTGCCATAGAGGTGCCCCTTGTGTTTTGTGTCGGACTTGCTGTTTGCGTTCTGTGTGGACTGCTCCGCGTCCGCCAGACCCTCGCTTTGGTTAAAACCGGCAACTGATCGCCGGTCTGTACCATCGGTGCTGGCCTTTGCGTTGTCCTCCCAATCTTCAAACCGATCATAGTTATACAGTGGATTGTATTCCTCATTGATTGCCAGGGCCATACGTTCCCAGTTTTGGAGCTGCGCAGAACTCCACAGGGCAATCAGCTTTCGTACCGTGTCCGGCTCTGTATAGACCAACGACAGCTCCGCCAGGTCGGTTGTGATGGTATCAATGGCCAGTTGCCGGTCAACGCTCTCCGGCACCTTGAAGCCGTCAAAGATCGTGGGATCGTAATTATACAGGCCCAGAATAGACAATCTAGTCCTCACTCTCTGCCACCTCCTCCGCCACGGTTTGCTGTTGCTGCAATGGACTGACACGCCAATCAACGGTCAGCTCCACACCAAACATCTCCTTGACTTCTGCACAGCCCTGTTTCAGCGATTCCAGCCACAGTGCGCATTTGGAGTAGGTTTCGACATTGTTCGCGTTTACCTCATCCGTTACCAGGCGTTCCCGTTTGTCGGTGTTCGCATTGGGGATTCCGATATCCGTATCGAACATTGCCTCGATTTTGCGCATATCCGACAGGATATCACCGGCAATATAGTTTTCGCCCACATTCTGTGAGAACATTTCCCACGCCAGTTTTCCGTCATCCGTCAAGAGTTTCTTGTCGAAAACCACCGCCGGCTGGCCAGATGCGTAGGAATCATATAGCGCTTTGAGAGATTCCGCTCCAGCCTTGTTGGAAGCTCCGAGTACAAAGGACATTTTACTGTTTAGCAGATTGACGGACAGACTTTCCGAGCACAATGCCATTTCCTCCGCGTAGTAATTGATCATATCCATAATACCACCAAAGTCCGGCTGGAGCTTCAGCAATACGCATTCCTCGCCTATGATGGGATCCCGCAGGCCCTTCAGCAGCGGGTTGGCAATGATCGCCTTCCTAGGCTGATAAAATACGTTATACCCTTGCAGGCCGCACCCTTGTGGGATCACACCAAATTCCTTTGTTTCGATGATCGCCACCACGCCCCAGCAGTAGAGCACATAGAGGAAATAATCCCGGCTCCATGTTTTGGGCATACCCCATTTGAAAACGGAGATTGCTTTCTGTAGGAAATAGCGCCGGAAATAGTGTACCAGGGCCGTGTTCTGACTATGTACCGTTCCCGGTCTGTTCAGTGACGTCACGGCGTTTGCGTGGTCATAATAAATAGGCGCTCCGCTTCCGTACATGTTCCACACCCCTTTCTTTATTCATAGTAATAACCGCCCTCCAGATAGCCGCGGATCGTGTCTATTTCTTCTCGTGTCGCGGGAATTGACACATCCGTGTCCGTACATAGCTGATACCCCGGAAGTGTATCGAGGCGCCGCACACGGCACAGCGGGCGTCCTCTGTGCGCGTTGTCCTCCGGGACAGGTGTCCTCCATTCATACTGCACACGTTCCCGGCCTGTCAGAGCTGCCACGCTGGGCGTGTTTCCGATGGTGTTTGCTCTCGGAATGTAGGCATTGGCAATATTACCGATCGCGCTTTTTGTCGCGGAAAACGCCTTTCCATAGTTGGCAGATAGGGCATTGGTAGCAATCGGCAGGACATCACTAAGAAAGGCTCCAATTCCATAACCGGGTGAAACATTATTTCCTATCTGGAAAGCAAGACCGACCTGCCCCGTCAAATGATGATCCAATTTCCCATAAGGTTCCGCTTCCGTTCCGTAAAACACATCCAGGACAGCGGAGCCGGTACGGGTGTCCACCTGGATCTGCGTCATAAGACGCGGATAGTTTGCGACTGACACAGGATCAAGATTAATATGACCAAAGGGCGGCACGTATAGGCTATATGAGGCGCCTCCGGTATTCAGCCATGTTCCACGGCTTTCCGCCAGCGGGTGTCTTTGCAGCGTGTATATCGTCTGGAACAATGTTGTTGGAGGCGCTTCTGTGCATACTGCGTACTGCGTACAATCGACATAGCCCACAATAATATTGGAGGCTCGCTCCCCGGAGGCAATGTTGAACGGCAGCCAGACAATAGAGCTGATGAACTGCAACGGTTGGAGCTGCACTTTGAGTTCTGGATTTGTGGCAACTGCCAGAGCTGTCAACGCAGCTATTGCATAGGCATCCGACAACAGGTAATTAAGAAACAGCGTTAACGACTGGGAATTAAATACATAATACTGGGTGGCACCGGATCCTACTATTCCCACACAATAGCTGCCGTTTGCCGGATTCACATCCCACCATGAAGATGATTTTACATCCTTGGTGATAGATACGGCAGTTTCAAATGGGTATAGATTATCTATAATAGTGTCATCGTGTTCTGCCGCCGCCCGGAGTACATAGGCACTTGTGGCTCCTATTTGCGTTTTCCATGAAGCCAGGGCATCCACGTTGCAATGGGCCACCCACAGCGAACGCTCCATGCTCCAACTGCTGATCCAATAATAACGTTGGAATGCCGGAATATAACAATAATTATACTGCGTCGGATTTGCGTCTGTCCCAATGTTAAGCGGGATCGCGGGATTGAGCACATCAAAATCAGTATTGGTCACACACTGATATGTAACGCCGGTCCCGGAGGGCCTCGCTGTGCTGTTTACTTCTTTCGAGAATGCATAAAGCGTAACAGGAAAAGCCACCTTCTCACCTCCTTAAGAAAATACCGGGCAGCGGTATCCCGCCGCCCGGTGTATGTGGCTTAGTCCAGCAGGAAAACAACGCCCTTTTCGCTGTGGTCATTCCACAGGCGCTGGGTTTCGTGCAGCCACGTGGTAGTATATCCACCGGCTGCGTTAAAGGGTGCCGGTGCGGCCCACTGCTGGGTAGTGGCATAGCCCAGGGCCTCCCGGTCAAAGATCACGGCAAACACATTGTCCTGGTTAACCGGATCGCCGGTAACCACGGTGCCATTGCTTCCGATTCTGCCAGGGGTCACGTTGATCGCGCCGGGGGTTCTCACACTCTGCCAGAAATTGACAGTTTCATATGCACCCAGGCGCAGCAGCTCGGAATGGAAGGTGTCGGCCACCGCCATGGTGGTCATCTGGTTGCTGGCCTTTGCATAAACCATCATCTTCTGGTCTGCCTTGGGCGTATGGCGCATGACAGGCAGGCCATTTACAACCGTCTGATAGAGCTGTGTGCGCTCGGTCATCATGTCGGAAATGGTCAGAATGCGAGCATAGGCCCACTGAACAAAGGCCCGATAGTTGGCGGGCTGCATCACCGTTTCGGCGGTCAGACTCAGGCCGGTTTCCGTGTTGTACTCGGTCAGCAGGTGGACCACGCGCAGCGGGTCCGCCTCGTCAATAATGCCGCCGATAAAGTTAGCGACGGCGGCCCGGCCCATATTCTCACGGACCTGCTCCAGCTTATCGGTCATATTCTGGACCACCATGGAAACAAAACCGCCGAACTGCTCCGGGCCGGTAAAGGCGTTGTCAAGCTGGTCTCTGAAAAGGGTGTAGCAGTCCTGCCACACGTTCTGACCGTAGAAATTGGTTTGCAAAATCTTGGGCTTGCAGATCTTCTGCTGATCCACGCTCTCCCCGTCACCGTCTGCCGGGTTCTTAGTGGCATCATAGGCCACAGGCCACTTGTAACGGTCATCCTCTGAAATGGGCTTGTCCGCGATCTGGAGCTTACGGATATGGTTTCCATAAGCGCTCTCGCTCACTTCCACCAGGCCGAACTTGCGCTCATAGGGCCGCACGCTGAAAATGGTCCTGGAAAGCACCTGGGAGATGGCATTCATCACAGGATCGTAGCCGGTCTTGAGGGTAGTCTGTGCCGCCGTCACAAAGTCGGCGGTATTGGTGGCGGCAATCGCCGCCTGCCCGGTGGCCTGCTGCTGTACTACGTTCAGTACCGCCGCCACCTGGTTAAAGGTCATCTCATTGGTAGGCATTTACTTTTCCTCCTTATTTTTAAATGTGGGCCGGATGATGGTGGCAAGGATATCATCCACGCTTTCCGTCTCCGGCTGTCTGCTGTTGTTGATATTGGATCTGATAATGGTCTGGTTCAGCTCCTCCAGCTTGGCAAGGATCGCCGCCTGGTCATTCTGGGGAGCGGGTGCCGGTTCGGGTTCCGGATCCGGCTGGGGAGCGGGTGCCGGTTCGGGTTCCGGATCCGGCTGGGGAGCGGGTGCCGGGGTTCCATTCAGCGCCATGATCTCGGCTTTCGTAAAACCGGCATCGAGCAGCTTAATCAATTCTTCAAAAGTCATTGTATTACCTCCTTACATATCCACAGTTACAATAAAAGCATCCGGGAAATCTTCTCGAACAGTTTTCAAAAATTTTTCGGCATATTCCCGATTATTGAAGGACCCAACCTGTACCCGATAGAGCTCTCCATGCGCGTCACCGTTTGGCGTCACATAAGGCACGCCGAAGTAATCGCAAATACCGTGGGTGATCGCCTCGGCAATTTCCTCCACATGGTCCACGATCCAGTGGGCCATCTCCGGCACATCGTGAAACTCCGTCTCAATATAGGCCGTTGGCGCCTTGGGCGTCCGCACTTCATACAGGCCGGGATTGAGCTTGATATTTTCGCTTGTGCCGGGCGTGAGCGGTGCCAGGTGATCAAAGATCGCGTGACAGGCTTTCCATCCCCTCCCGCCTTTGGTGCTGCAAAACAGGCGTGTTCCTGTCACTTTGTTGTTATATGCGTTGGAATGAATGGGCACATACAGATCCGCACCAAACTGGTCTGCCGCTTTCACCTTCTCAGACATGGGCGCATCATGTACCCGCAGGACATCAAAGCCGCAGCGTTTCAGCGCCTTTTCTGCATATTCCGCCACACGGCCCATCTGTTCACCTTCATTGGTGTTTACACCCGAATAGGTGTTCTCCCACTGTCTGGACGGTGACAAAAAGATCTTATACATATCAATTCTCCCATATTATTCGCCAGAATACGGCGTGAGCGTACCGTTTTCAGTATCTGCCGCATACATATCATCATAGTCCCCACCGGTATGGGAAAACGTAACTACATATTTCCCCGCAATATCGTCATGCACAAAACTGATAAGATAACTTGCAAACGGAGTGTCATTATACAAAGACTTCAACATGACAATTTGATTTGCTTCATACGCCGCGTCAATTTCGGCATACGTTTTATCGAGCGCCCCATTCGATTTTGTAACTACAAAAACGCCTCCGCCACCGCCGCCACTGGCGCCGCTTGTAGGCTGCTCCTTCCAAGCACCGGAGGCCGCATCATACATAAAATCTTTGCCGGTGTCCATTTCACGGAACTCGCTGCCGTTGGGAGTATCGGTTGGCTTGGTGTCCGTGGACAGTCCACGCAAGCGCTGGATTGAATAGTCCGCATTTCTACTGATCATTTCTCTTCCTCCTTTCCTGTCTTGTGAATAATGTTGTCAATTCCCGGCGTGAACGCCCGGAGATTTTCGATGATGCTGCCGATCTCCATAAGAATCACATAACCGCACCCTGCTTTGAAAAGCGGAAGTCCGGTTTCCACACCAACCAGGGGACTTCCGTACTCCACACCCCAGAGGAGCGCCAGCACCAGGATTTCCCCGAATTTGTGGTATAGACCATCACGCATACGGCGCGACTTGAAATTCTTCTGATAGCTTGCTTTCAGCAGGCCGGAAATGATATCCAGCAGAATGGCAGCACCGACAACTACACAATACACTTTCATTTTCACCACCTCCCCTCCTATAGGGTGATATGGTAAGAACAGAGGCGTCATGCGCTGGACCGGCGCCTGCACACCCTTCCGGGGCTGTCCTTGTGCGACCTCTGTTCTCATTTACATAATATGAAAATTGTCACATTATGTCAAGAAAAATATTTTTTAAACAATATTTCACAGGAATACTGTTCAAATGTGATATGCCGCAGCATATACTGCTGATATAACCACTGATATGCAATACGGAATCTGCGCAAATCAGTTGGTCCTGCGCCAAAGCTGGGCGGGGATCCTGTTTTATGTGTGGTCACATAATAGCAACCATTCTCCGCCTTATGCCGGTATACACAGATTTCACCCACCTGCACCAGCGGCCTGTATTCTTTCAGCGGCATAGTATGTATCGCTCCGCGTTCCTCGCCGGAAAAACTGTTGTCCAGAGACATTTCCGAAAACTCGGTACCGCCTGTAAGCCGATATAGTGCCGTGTTGCGCTTGCGCTCTCCAATGGGAGACTTTCGGAGGATGATCAGACAGATACCCCGGACGGGATCCGTCCAGATCTCCTGCCCGCGTTCCCGCATACGCTCGGCCCGGTTTACCAGGCCCAGGGACAGAAAGACGGGGTTTCCCAAGTCGTTAGCATTGGCAAGGCATAGCAGCTGTGCCGGTGGCCTGCCGTTCAATTCTCTATTTCTATTGACGGTTTCGTAAGCATTGAACAGGGCCGCCGCCTCATCCTTCAACGGGCGCTCGTGGCTTTCCGGGATGAACTCATCATAGACGATCAAATCCACATCGGAAGCATCAAAACCGCGCATATTGGAGATGGTAGACAGCGCCGCCGTGTAACCGATACATGGTCCTTTGGGGATCGCGTTTCCATCCTCGCCGCGGTCCGCCTCATAGAATCCCGCCGTATACTTTGACAGGGGCCTGGAGGCCGTTAAATAGCCATTATCACGGTCTATGGACTTGAATGGACTGTATTCCGGTTTGTTCACAAGATCCACCTGGGACTGCAAGCGGCGCAGCAACATAAAGCGCCGACCCTCCGTCACGGATCGCTCCCGGGCCATCCGCAATGCGCCGTACGTTTTGCCGGTGCCACGGCCTCCAACACAGAAAATGAAGGGCAAACCGCAGGCAAGGATTGAGGGAATATCAAGCCAGCCGTCCGTGGTATATAGGTTCATGGATTGTCACCTCCGTCCATCTTGGCGCCGCAGTTGGGGCAATATTTGAAGAAAGCAAGGGTCGGCTCCAGGGGAGTTCCGGCATATCCCAAATCGTACCCACAATTAGAGCAGGGACAGGAAAAGCCATGTATCAACCATGTGGCGTGTTTTAACTCCACCACATCGGCGGCGGGGATGGATTTGATATCATCGGACGATATGTACATTCCGTATGCGCCTATCGGTTGTTTATACGCAAGCGCCGCTTCTCGCTCGATGTACTCTTTCATCATTCACACCTCCCTTATAAAAGAGAAGGGCCTTTCGGCCCTCCCCTTAGTCATCTGCCAGGACCTTGCCGACCTTCTCCAGAATCTCCTCGGTTTCATCCTCATCTAGGGCAAGGTAGACATGGGAATAATAGTTGCCGTCCTTGCCCTTGCGCTGGGGGAAGGCCACAAAGTCACCCTTCTTGCCCTGGATGATCCTGCACCCGTAGATGGTGATATCATCCACATTCAGATCAAAGACGACCCCGCCGTCCTTGAACTCCTTGGCCCGCCGCACACTATAAATGTGCTGCATACGCTCCGGGGCCTGGTTCTCCTTCTTGGTTCTGTTCATCTTTGCCATAATTCTGTACCTCATTTCTTCAAAATTTATATTAGTCGGGTATGGCGGCCCGGTCTAATCGGTTAATCGGTGTTTCATTTCCATGAACAACATGGGGTTGGCAAGTATGCGCTCATAGTCAGCGGTTATGCCCAGGGTGTAGGTGCTGGGCTTGATATAAATATTGGGGCCAATTTCCAGACGGTGCCCGTCTATCATCATGTGATCCATGGGCGGGTGATCGTTGTAGATGCTTTCGGTGCCACCGGCCTTTGTAAAAATGAATCCCTCTTTGAATGCTTCCAGGCCGCCGGCCTCGTCCAACTCCGGGCCGCCCCATTTCTTGGATACGCCGGAGATTGTGGCGTGACAAGCTGATTGCGTGTATAGATCCAGCTCCGGCAGATATCCCTCATCAAACGTATAGGAATACTTCTTAGCGCCCAGCGTCACGAATCTGCTATAAGGTTCTTCCGCTTCAAACACTCCCATGTAATGCTCTATACCCTTGGGATCTGTCGCGTGCGCGCCGGAAGCGGTGCTATCCTTCATGCGCTTGGCATTGTAGCCGCTCCAATCTACCAGGCCGATATACTTAACAGAATCGGTATCACAGTAGACCCCATTATGGCCCGCAAGATTCAAGCCCTCTTGTAGCCGTAACCGTGCCCAAGCCGTGATCCATACACCCCACTGGTAGCAGAGAAACGCCCGTTTGGAATGCTTATCCAACAGCTCCCCGATATCATCCGTACGCTCCACGAATTGTTGGGGATCGTCTGCGATGAAGTCTATGGTCTGCTTTACCGGGTCCTGGGCCATCATGCCGTACAGGGAATTAAGCAGGTTTTTGCTTTTCTCATAAAACTGCTCCTGTCCCTCCACGCCCTTCAGCCGGGTTTTATTGGTATAGTATTCGACAGTGGTTAATACCAAGGGCCGTGGCAGATATCCATACCAGGTATAACGGGCCTCCAGTATCTGTATATCGTCCCATTGGTATTGATCCCGTATGATACCAAAATCCACATCTGTGACGGTGGTTTCCAGATATTCAGCGGACAAGATTCTGCCGTTATCATAACAGGCACCGATCACTTCCCGGCATTTGGCCCGTGACAGATAGGGGAAACCGTCAAAAGGATCCCGCATTGTGATGCCCCAGACAGCGAAGCGGAACAGGACCGCCCGTCTTTGACGGATCAATCGCTCGATCATGTGCAGCGTGGGGTCCTCCAGCTCACGGAATCGCCCCATGGGGAATTTACAATTGCACAAAACATCCGGGTAGCTGCTGGACCGGTCTGCGCTGGACACATTGCGGAGGATCTTACCGGAGAAATACCGGTTAGCGTGGGTGTTTCCTCCACGGAATGCTTCACGCAGCATCCGATATGTTTCCAGGTCCGGCTGGGAATCGCGGACCATCTTTCGGCCCGCCATCCGCATGGCCCTTTTCGCATCTCGCCGGACATAGCCGGTAGAAGTCAACGGAATGGTCTGTAGGTTGTCATGATCCCGGTCCATTTCTGCCTTGTACGCCTCCACCAGGCCCAGCACATCGTTTTGACAATATTGCAGCTCGCGGTCTGACAATGGGGTCCAGGGATAACGGACTTTTGAATAATCGAATTCCTCTCCATCCAGTTTCTGATGCTCCACCCGCATTTTCTTGGTATACTGGGCAAGGCTCATGTTGCTGTGCAGATAGGTGCAACGGTATTCAAGACGCTTATCATACATGGTGCATTTTAGCACCTTGCGAGATTTGACGGCAAAGACCTCCTCAGGCTTGAAATCGTAGACGGTCCGGAGGAATTGGAACTCGTAAGACAGATTATGCACCAGGATCACCAGGCTCTGATCCTCCGGTATGAACCGAAGAAGCGCACCAACGAAGCCACGCCACTCGTCCCAGGTACGGCCCATCACTGTGTATTCAAGTCCGAATTGCCATTGCCAGATATACATGGCTGCTTGCTCCACTCCCGGTATGGGGGATGTTTCAATATCAAAGGCGGTGATGATATCCTTATAGGTCCGGGTCTGCCTGCTGCCGCTGTTGCCGCGCTTCTTTTTCTGAGCCGGTATCTCATTCAGCCAACCAAAGTCGAATTGCTCCGGCCTAACGATTACGCTTTCTGCCATTGTTGCGGCCTCGCTTCCTGGGCGGTGTCGGCATCTCTGACGAATCTGGATCAAAGTTTTTCCAGTACCATTCAAAATTGCTCTTGATCTGCTCCACCGAAACGCCCTGGTCATCTGCACGCCGGAATAGCTCCGCGGCTTTCTCCAGGTACGGCTGTCCCACAAACTCACGGGAAAACTCCAGGAAGCGGGCAAAGGCCGCATAGTTGGATTTATTCAGCCAGGTATACCCCTTATCATGCCATGTTGCTATGGCCTTATCACGGATCGCACGTTGTCCGGTCACGCTGCCCGCCTCAGCGGTCAGAAAGCGGGCCACATCAGAAAGAAGGTGGACCAACTCACCCTTGTTTGATACCTGGGACAGTGGAACGTATTTCCCCTTATTATAGCGGTATACATTGGACTCCTCGAACTCCGACCCCTCAAAGCGCTCCAGGCGCTTGCGGGCCACGGAACGGAGGCGGGAATATTCCCTCCGCAATTCCTTCTCACTGTAGCCCTCCTGGAGCGCCTGGGGCTGATATGCTGAAATAGGGAAGGAAAATTTTGTGTAGCGGGACATTACGCGAGCACCTCCTTTAGCACATGGGAAACCAGATACTCCGATGTGGAATTATCTATAAAGGAATAGGACAGCGGATATCGAATGAACTTCACGCCTATGTCAAACGGCACAGCACAGACAATCTCCCAAACACCGGAGCAATAGGTACATTCTGCACGGCAGGTGATCCCGCGCGCCTGGAGCGCATCCAGGATGGCGCACAGCTTTTCATACATTACGCAGCACCTTCTTTCGGAGTAAACCGTACTGGGCCAGCAGGCGCAGGTTCTTTACACGGCGCTCGTGGCAATAGGGATGCCATCCGCATAGGTAGCAGTTACGATCCAGGGTACAAGCGCATTGCACCTCTGCGTTGTAGGGGCAAGTACGCAGACGATCTTTATTTGGCATTACTCGTCCCTCCTTTGCGCTCACCCCACGCACAGAAATCGTCATCCGTCCACCTATTTCTCGTTTCGTAGAAATGCAAGCGAGTGTCTATGAGTTCGCACTTTTCGTTGGAGTGCAGATAATACTTACAATCTCTACACCGCACCACAGGCACAGCGTCCACGGTGGGAGCGTAGTCTACTGTGTTCGCTGATACAGCGGCTTCATAACTGAAATATAAACCTTTTTCATCTTGGCATGATTTAATCAGTGCATCCGCATCAATCAACCGCATCGTTCACACCTCCGTCCATCTTGGCATTATCTAACACCTCCACTATTTTAATGAATGTCCTGGAGAGGGTCCAGGCGCCGATGATGATGAGAATGTAGGATAATGTAGTCATTGGAGTCCCTCCGTTTCTCTAATATAAGATACCCATTGGGTAGCCATGGCGTGGGCAATACCGGGGAATGTTTTGCTTCTCATTCTTGAACGCTCTTCTTTTGGAAGTTTCATCGTTTCCATGTGCCATCGCGGCTCGTTTGCGCCGGAAGCACAATGAATAATCACTGGTTCAACCATGTTAGTTGGCTCAAGTTTTGGAAGTCCTTTCAGCCACAACCCAGTCTTTTTCTTTTCTGCATCTCCAAAATAATACGGCTCAATGTACTGATCCGGTTTTCTATACTGACTCGACATTACGCCAACGGGATTTTCAATAGCAACGTGTTCGCAAAGTGCATTAACAAAATGCATGAAAAATTCAATAGCCTCTTGTCTTTGCCCTTTCCTTCCCGGAAATCTAGTTTCAAATTCCGGCTTAAACCATTTGTTCCCAGCAAGCGTTAAATATGTGCAAGGCGGGTGTGCTATGATTAAATCCCACCAATCGACAAAGTGCATGTGTCCGTCCATCGTATGAAACACTATGCAAAGATCTTCCTCCGCATCTTCCGAAATCGGCATATAGTGCGCCTCTGGCTCGAGGATTTCCAGCACGTCACCTTGTATATGCCACTCTGGATGCCCACCGGAACATTCCTGGATATCACAGGAATATGCTTCTACTCCCAACTTGCGCAGCTCGATGGTGACAGCCTGGGATTCCTCACAGGCGACTAACGCTTTCATGTGTTACCCCCCTTTATTTGGTTCGACTATATTCTACCAAATCCAACCTGGTATTACAAATAGCGAATACTAATGATA
>Ga0310691_10005730_pt1 | contig 13482 bp, 29 predicted proteins | sample 176DNAGHGlowgp2_FD_203887 | JGI IMG/M metagenome (GOLD analysis project Ga0310691, IMG submission 203887) | Sheep rumen microbial communities from Palmerston North, Manawatu-Wanganui, New Zealand - 1766 DNA GHGlow gp2 (v2) (version 2) | ecosystem: Host-associated > Mammals > Digestive system >... | reverse complement strand
GCTCAATGCTGATGAAGAGCTTCGAGTTTTGTACGTTGGCTGCACGCGAAGCAGAGAAGGACTGTACCTTATCCCTGCCTCGGGCAAGTATTCTCTGTCTAAACTTATAGACATAGTAAAGGAGCTGAATGATGATTAGAGACGAAATAATCGAAAATCTTCCTGAAGAGATTAAAAATATGGCTAAGTTTTACTGCAAGAATGACCTTAAGCATACCTATGCTGACAATGAGGAACAGCTTGCAGAAGATGTGAGCCGTGCTTGGCTTGATGGATTTATGGCCGCTATAGAAGGCCATGTAAAATGTGACTGGGATTGGACTCCTGTGTCAGAAAAGCTTCCTGACAAGACAGATTATTACGAAGTAACGCTTGAACTCGATACAGTAACCCCAATGTCTTGTGTAGAGATTTTACAGTATGACCATATAGGGCACCGTTGGGCTACTGATAACCAAAGAAGTACAGTTACAGCTTGGAAACCATTAACGCCACCGTATCAGAAACCTGAGGGTGACTGGGTAGTCAGAGATAAGGAGCCATTATGACATCACAGCATAAAATCATAAAGAAAACAAGGAAAATGCACAGATGTGACATATGTGGCAGAAAGATACCTAAAGGTTTCTCAGCTCATTTTTATACAGGTATAAACAATGATGATGAGTTCTTTAACTGTTACTTATGTAATACTTGTGAGACGCTTACTAATGAGTTTCCGAACACTGTAATAGACTGTTGTGAGGGTTACTTTGATACACAGACCTTGTATGACAGTATGAGTGAAGAAGGCGTAAGCACACCACTACAGTTACTTAATAAACTTAGGAGTCGAATGAAATGATAAATGAGGCATTAGCAAGAGATATAGATAAGATTATTTCCTGCATGGATAGTTTCCAGCAAGACCACGGAGAGCTCAGATTTAATCTGACTGTTCAAAGTTATGCTCAGGGGCACAGGCTCACAGTAAACGTTTTTAAGACAGACGAAGCTTCAGGGAAGTCACGCGCGATAACTTTCTGCGTTGAAGATACAAACTTTCTGTACGAAACTTTTTCTAAATATGTAAACAAGCTCTATGAGGAGGGATAATGCTCGCATACATAATGTTTTTTGCAGCAGTGCTATTTGCACTTACTATAGAGATATATGGTTTTAATGAAGCTTATAACACACTCACTAAGGCATTGTGCATAGCTTCTATAATTCTGACAGCTATAATTGCTGCGGCCGCATTTATAGTGTGCCAGTTGGTAGACAGAGGAGTAATCAAACTATGAATGACGGTTGTTTTAAGGAAGAGGTTTGTAGCAAATGTACAAACTTTATGACTGTTCCTAACTGCTTTAAGTGTAGGGTATACACAGGAAGTGATGAAGGCCCGGATTTCAGTCTTAAGGGGAATACCGTAACTGCTAACTGGAAAGCAGCACAGAAATGCTTTTCACAGCCTGAAGGTGACTGGGTAGTCAGAGATAAGGAGCCACTATAGGAGCTGAACGATGATTAAAGCTATAATTTACAGACAGTCAATCAGAGATTGTGAGCTTCGCCACAGAAAGCTCCGTCTGAGCAGAAAAGAGTGCATATTTTTGTATGGAAGACTGATGTGCTATCATTTCCAAGAAAGAATAAAGGGTTACTGGAAAGAGGTTATGGTGGACGAAACAGTCAAACTTGATGGGCTTAGCAAAGAAGCTTTTGCAAAGCTTTATACTATGATGTAGGAGTCGAATAATGTTACAAGCAGAAAGAATAGTTCGTGAGCTGTTGAGCGCAGCAGATAAGTTTATGAGAATAAACAAGACTGACTCAGCGGTGCTTATAGTGTCACCTGAAATATTTGCAGAAATATCACCTTCGTTATCAGACATCAAGCATGATAAAAGCTACTCAAGTGGACACTTAGGCAGGCATTACGTGAAAAGTGACCCGTTTATTGCACATGGCAATAAAATGATAGTATATAAGCCGATAGAGCTTGAAGGTATACTACGGTTGCGTGCAGAAGATTATCTTCCTGCCTTTACCGACCCTGAGGTTGAAAAAATGCGAAAGCATATAAAGAATGCTAAGAAAAAGGAGGCTGAATAATGTGGACATTTATTGCATTTATAAGCACTAATTTTGTTTGGTTCTTTATAGGTTTCTTCACGGGAATCTATATCGATAGAAAAATGAAAGAAGACGAAAAGGAAAAAAAGGAGGATACCGATGAGGTTCAGAGTACTGAATCGTGACCCTCTGTATGATTACAGAGAGGCGTGCAAGATTACACAGGGTGAAGATATGGAGCTGCAGAACACATTCTTTAAGCCAAAGGATGAGGTAGAGTTTTGGATAAAGCAGATTTGTGCAAATCATTCTACCCTGCGTTCCGTTCATTTCCGTCTTGTAGACACAAGACCAAAATCTGTGATTATGCAGATTATCAGAGCAACCAAAGGACACCCTCAGCCTGAGGTTGAGAGTTCACGTCCTGACTGGACAGGGAAAGAGAGAAGCTCAGACCCTTACGAGGATAAGCTTTTCATGCAAGACCATACAGCAGAAAGCTTTATCGAAATGGCAAAGCAGAGACTGTGTGCACGCACAGAGTCTAAGACAAGACAGTTTATGGCTGATATGGTTATAGCCTTGAGGCAGGACAGAAATCCTTTTCTGAAGGCTGTCGGTTACTGTTGTGCTCCTGCCTGCGGCTGGCTTGGCGGAAGGTGTCCTGAGATTAAGCCTTGCAGACCAAGCAAAAAGAAAATTGCTGATGAAGCAATAGAGTTGTACCGTAAAGGAGTGATTTAGCGAGAACAGTAACTAAAGACTGGCTTGAGCACGGCGAAGACCACGGTTTCTATCTGATTGGTGGTAAAGACCGCGAGAACTTTTACCCTGCTATTATCGGTCTTGCAAAAGATATGAGCCATGTTGCTTACAGCTTCGAGCGCTTGTGTGAGTGTTTTATGAAGCAGAACAGCTGGACTTGGGAAGAAGCTTCTGAGTGGGTTATTTACGATGTAGAGCGGGCGCTTCCGTATTACGGAGACAAAGCACCTGTGATACTTCCGAATAACTTTATCTCAAGCAGAAATAAAACATACGAACCTATAAAGGTCGAAGGAGCTAGAAATGGCAAGATGTAAAGTCTGTGGGAAACAGATACCACGGGGAAACGTTATGTGCAACGATTGCACTGAGGCTACTAGGATGAAAATACCATTGCCGCCGAACGTAGGGTCAGCAGTAAAACCTGCTCCTGCTTCAGAAGTAAAAATTACTATGGATGAAGTACAGGGGAATGTTCTTGCACGCATGATGAGCGATAAAGACCCTTACGGCGAAGTGCCTACACAACGTAAAATCCGTGAAATCACAGACGCAATGAAGGACTTGCTTCTGTACAAAAATCAGAAGTACGGTGACAGTGCAATCAACCCGATTGAAATATTCACAAAGCATCTCAAGAACGTAGATACGAAAACCGCCGCAATCCTTGTACGAATTGACGACAAGCTCAGCCGGGTAAAAAATGGTGATGAGCTTCGTAAAAACGATATCTGCGATTTGATTGGCTATCTTACCCTGCTTAATGTCGCTATCGGCACTACAGCAGAAGACATTGCAAAGTTTAAGGACTAAGGAGGAATAACATGGTCACAGGAGCTGCATTAATTATAATTGCATACTGTACTCTTAGTGGCGCGGCTAAAGTAGCTGTAATAGTACTTGGCGTTATAAAGGCACTATCAAACGCCTATGGAATTACATTGAGTCTGTTAAGCAAGACAGACGAGGAGAAATAAGATGTTAGAACTGAATGAATATCAGAAAAAAGCACATGAGACTGCAAGTTACCCTTGTGGCCTCATCGCAGGTGATAACATAAACACCCCGGTCAATTATCTTTATCCTGCTCTCGGCTTGGCTGGGGAAGCAGGAGAAGTAGCTGGAAAGTATGCAAAAGCTCTCCGCGACTGCTCAGGTGAAATCAGCGAAGAGCGTAAAGGCGCTATCGTCAAAGAGCTCGGGGACGTTATGTGGTTTGTAGCTGAGCTTGCTACCTGCCTCGGTGTTGATTTGGATTTGGTTGCAGAAATGAACCTGCAAAAGCTTGCTTCACGCAAGGAAAGAGGAGTAATCGGTGGCGACGGAGATGACCGATAAGAAGCCAAAGTCTACTCCTGCCCGGCACGGTATTCCCTGCTCTCCTGAGGAACTCAAGGAAAGCGAGAAGTGCTGGGCCGATATGGAAGACTGCTTCAAAAATCTTTCGAAAAAGAAATAATTTTTATTGACAATTATTATTGGTAGCTATATAATGATTGTATACTTCATATGAAGGAGGTTCTAAATGAAAGTATTTGGTATTCTTGGCGCTATCTTTTTCGCAGCAGCTGTTGCCGTAGGTTACTTCTGTGACTTCAAAGGTGACTCTCTCGTTCAGGTAGCTCTTGAAGCTTTCGCATTTGCTTCATTGATTATCGGTGAAGTAAAGAAGGCAAAGGCAGAAGGTAGATTCAACTGGAAGTTTATCTTGTCACTCGTATTCGCTGCTATCGGTGGTATACTGTGTGCCGTAGGTTTAGTTTCAGAAACTATCTTTGCTACAATCGCAGGTGCCGTTCTCGGTCTCATCGCGATTTTTGCAGGCTTGCTCGTCATTAAGAAGAAATAGCTTGTGTCCTCTCCTGCCTCATTCACGGGAGAGGACTTTTTGTCTGTGGAGGTACAGAATGAAAAAGATTGACTATCTTATGGTTGCGGTTTGTCTCCTGCTTACTATTTTGATTACAGCATTTGCAGATAAGGATACAAGGGATAAAAACGAAGCTGACAGTGCAAGAGCTCAGGAGATTACTGACAGCAGACAAAATGAACGCATTGAAGAGCTTGAAAAGGAAGTACGTCTTCTGAAGACAGACTTATATATTTTGCAGAACGGATATGAAGGAGCAGAGAATGATTAGCAGTTTGGTTTGGTTGTTATTAATTAAGTTAGGCGTAATTGACCCGATACACGCACCGTGGGAGATATACATACCTGCATTGATTTTTGAAGTAATCTTAGACTGCATATTTCTGCCTAAGATATTGGATAAGTTAGATGAGTGGAGAAAAGGAAGAGACAAAAATGGATTTTAAGCAGCAACTCAAAAGGCTTTCTGAAATCGCTCGCAAGAAACAAGGTGCATTTCAAAATGCAGTTGACGAAGTTACGAAATTAATACAGACAAAATATCCTGAGCTTACAGCTGAGTATTCCATCAGCGATGGCGGAATTATTTTCATTGAAGATTCCACAGGGGCAGAATACTATAGCTTAGAGCAAGTTTATGCCTATCTTGGAAGGAGAAAAGGAAAATGACTGAACTTGAAGCATTGGCAAAAGATTGTATTGAAAATCATACACATAAGTTAGTTGATAAACCAACAAAGCAAGATATTTATTTGCGAGAAGAGTCAATTTTTATTCAAGGGTATAGACAATCTGAAAAGCGTATTGCAGAACTTGAAGCACAGATTGAGAAAATGAAGAACTGTAAAAATTGCAAGAAGTTGAAAAAAGAAAAAGATGGACTGTTAATTTGTACAGTTGGAAGTTTTTATACAAATACTTTTGGAAAGAATTGTGATAAATGGGAGATAAAAGAAAAATGAATAGAAACAAATGGTTTTTGAATGGTGGCCGTGGGAGTGGAAGAAGTTTCAGACTTCTTTGTGAAGCATACGAAAACAAAATTGCAGAACTGAAGAAGAAAAATCTTGATGCAAAAGAAATCATCAAAAAGCTTATGGTCTTTGCAGAAATAGATAACAGAGAATACGAAGAAGCATATAAAGAAGCAGAACAATTTTTAAGTGAGGTGGAAAAATGAACATGTTTGGAGTTACATTAGGGTTCGGATTAGGATGGTCACTGTACGGAATAGTGCAGCTGATTTTCAGTTCAAAGAAGCTGACCAAGAAACTATGCCCGCATATGTTGGCATACGAGGTAGAAGAAGACTGCAGGCATTACAGGCTCAGAGCCATAGCTTTCCTCTGCTTTGCGATAGCATCATTTATAGCGGCATTTATATTTAAAACACTATAGGAGGAATTATGAAATCAAATATTCATGCAAGCTTGGACTTAGATTGGTGGGACATGAGTAGAGGCCCAAGCGTAAACGTAGGAGATTAAAATGAAGAAACTTGTCATACTTGGAAAAGCACCTGTGAAAGGCAAGCAGTGCCTAGATGCCAAAATTGATTTCCCTGACTGTGAAGTGTGGACAGTAGGTACACATAAGATTGAACATGCTGACAGATACTACGAGTTCCACGGACTTGCCTTGTCAGCAGACAGGCCTGTGTTCCGTGGTGTCAGTGATGACGTAAAGGCTGTTTCTTCCCTGCTTCCTGTGAATAACTCTGTAAGTGCCATGCTCTTGGAAGCATACTTTGAAGGATACAAAGATATTGAAATCCTCGGCTGTCCTATGATTGCTAAGGACGAGTATCAGAAACAGAAACCTGCCGTCGCTATGTGCGTTGGCTTCTGTCTTGGCAGCAGCAGGGATAGTATCCAAATATCTTGGGACGGAGCTCCTGAGCTTGTGAACTACTATGAGAGGTATCAGTAAGGAGTAAAACTATGGATTATGAAGTTGGTGATAGAGTTCGAGCCATAAATCATTGGGATAAAAGTGAACTGATTGGAAAAGTAATAAAAATCGAAAGACATTATGCAGTTTATATTGAGTGTGATGACGGTGAACTAAAAAAGTTACAAAGAAGGCATTGGTGTATTAAAAAGGAGTAGCCATGTTTGAACGAAAAGAAGACTTAGAAGAACTTCGAAAAGCACAGTGTGGTGTAGTGGACGTAATCATTACCGAACAGGTAACATTCCACACTAAGGCTTGGCTCTGCTTTGACTTAGATAAGCGAGAAACATTTGTTATGACTGGGGAAGAATATCGCAGAGCTAGAGAGCAGTTCAAAGTGGCCTGTGACATACTAAAGAAAAATGGTCTTGTTTTTACACCCTGCTTTTATGTTGAAACAAAAACAGGTAAGCATTTTAACTGGGTGTGGAGACCTGACGGAAATTATAGCGAGTATGAGGTGAGTAAATGAAGTACTTAAGTCTTGATATTGAAACAAGCGACCCGTACCTGAAAGACCACGGAGCAATAAAGGCTCGTGGTACTTCCTGCGTTTTCGGGCGTGGACGTATAATCGTAATCGGAACTTATGACGGAAAACAGAAGAAGAGCTACGACGGAAACGGCGGAGCATACATTAAAAAGCTCTTCCTGAACCCTAACGTAACAATCATCGGAGCAAACATTCAGTATGATGCCGTATGGCTTATCCTGAAGCACAACATAAATCCTAAGGACGCAAAGTGTCATTTCATTGATGTTTCTGTAGTTGAAAGCCTTATAGACGAGTATCAGAAGTATGACCTTGACAGTCTTGCCTTAAAGTACCTCGACGAGCATAAAGGAAAGAGTGTTCTCGAGGGTATCTGTCAGCGCCTTGGTCTTCACGGAGACTTCCGTGAGCACCTTGGAGACCTTTGGGACAAAGGCTACAAGCAGGAAATACGTGACTATGTAATCTCGGATGCTGACCAGCCTTGGCGTATTTGGGAAAAGCAGAAGCCTATCCTCGAAGCTCAGGGCTTAATGCGTGCCTTTGAAATGAACATGGAAATGCTTCCTGTTACTATCTTTATGAAAGTACGCGGAGCTAAGTTCGATTTCGATAAGTGGCAGAAAAACTGTGCTAAGGCCGGAGAGCCTTACAACCAGCTTAAGTCTGACTATGACCGTAACTATGGCGAGGTAAATATTAACTCCCCAAAACAGCTTGCCGAGCAGATGGACAGATTTGATGTTCCTTACAGATGTAAGATTAACATTAAAGGTTGGAAGGTTACAGGAAGAAAGTTTAAGAACGCTACAGACCTCTTCAATGACGAAGAGGTTATGAGACAGAAGAAAGCTCTCAAGGATGTGTTCGGCGGACTTCAGATAGTAAAGGACAGCGAGAGACGCAAGCGTCTTGTTCTGTTTGTACCAAAGCGTTATGCAGCACGTACAACAGCGCAGATTAGTGCTATGGGATATGAGGTTTCATGCAATCCCTGTATCAACAAAGCGTTCTACACAGAGTTCGCAGGAAGCTATCAGATTGTAGCAGACCTTGTTCAGTACAAGCAGGCTAAGAACATTGTAGACAAGTTCCTTGGCTCTAAGTTTGGTCGCTTTATTGTAGCTATATACCCTGATGGTTCTCGTTCCCCTGCCTTTGACGACAAGGGAGAATTCATAGCTGAAGGTGCTGTGGACTTCCGTCTGTGCTGTACATTCAATATTGTAGGTGCTAGGCAGACAGGACGACTTTCAGCTACTACGCCAAACCTTCAGCAGGTTCCTTCTAAGACTGTGCTCTTTGAAAAGACAGACCACGCTGTAGACCTTGCAAAGATGTGCCGTGAATGTTTCGTAGCAGAAAAAGGACACGCTTTTGTAAAGTTTGACTATTCCGCTCAGGAGAACAGACTGGCAGCTCAGTTTGCCCCGGGAAAGAACGGAGAGCGTATCCGTCAGATGTATCGTGACAACCCGTTCTTGGACGAGCACTCTTACGTTACAGAAGTATCAGGACTTGCAGAACAGCATGGTAAGAAAGCAGGAAGAAAGTATGCCAAGAACCTCCGCTTCGGTGTAGGTTACGGTATGCAAATCCCTCGAATGATGACTCAGTTCGGATGGACTCAGGAGTTTGCTGAAGACCTTTACAAGAAAGTATCTGAAGCTGCCCCTTGGCTGTTCGAGCTTATGGAGCAGGTACAGGACGTTGTTATCAAGCGAAGATACATCAAAACTCTTGTAGGAAGAAGAGTTCATATGAGGCCGGGCAAAGATAAAGACGCCTATAAGTTTATGAACTATCTTATTCAGGGTTCTGCTTCTGATATGACTAAGCTTGCAACCGTAGCAGTATTTGCAGGCATGAAGAAGGCTTGGGAGACTGAACAGACTACCATTGATGAAATGGCTATCACCGTTCACGATGAGGACGACTTTGACATTGACTGCACCGACATAGAAAAGGCAGTAAAGAGAACTATGGAAATCCGCAACTGCATGGAAAATACTTCCGGCTGTGACCTTCCTATTATCTCCTGCCCTGAAATTGGTACAAGCTGGGCCGACGGTGTTGAGTGGGAACCTTCTCTTGGAGACTGTGAAGACTTTGTAAGAAGAGCCTACACAGCAATCCACAACGGTACTTTCCCTGCCTTCAAGAAACGCGTAGCACAGTTTTCGAGCAGAGAAGAGGACGACGGACTTACCTTTGCCCAATTCTGCTATCAGGTTGAAGAAGACGAAGCCGAAGAAAATGCCGAAAATATTGCATAATTTTATTAATAATTATTGACAATATATTTCAGTCGTGCTATATTTAAGTCATGGTAAAGATTAATAAATCAACAGATAAGACGGCTCCGATTTATATTTCGGGGCCGATTACATCCCTCCAAAAACTTGGAGAGGATTGGCGTCAGCCTTTCGTTGAAGCAGAGGCAAACTTAAGACGGATGGGCTTCCGGGAGATTTACACTCCTGTGAGCATAGCTGTCGGAGTTGAAGCTATGTGTGAAGCTTTAGGACGTAAAGCCGAGTACTCTGACTATATGAAGGCTGATTTGGAAATGCTTTTGAAATGCAAGAGCATTTTATTACTGAGAGGCTGGGAAGGCAGCAAGGGTGCAGCGCTTGAGTATCAGGTGGCTGACGCTTTGCATATGGAGAAATTGTATGAGCGGTAGGATGCTATTGAGAACAGAGTTCCAAGACGAACAGGACTTTAAGCGATGGTGTATGGGATATGTTTGTGCCAATAAGTCTGATACTATATTTGAAGTCGAGAATGAAGAAAAAGCACCCGGTTTCCCTGACCTGCTTAAAATAGACTACTTGGGGCGTGCGTTCTTCTATGAAATAAAGTTTGCAAGAAAAGGTGGTAGGTTTAAGTTTGAGTCCACACAGCCTAGATTTTATAAGCTGCATCCTAATCTCAATATTCAGGTCATTGTATGGGACGCAGAAATACAGGTAGTGCATTTTATTTCGGCTTTAGAGGCAGCAGATAAAGTCTTGACTAAAAGTAGTCTGACACTCAATGCGAGGGAGATATAATTATGGGACAGAAGTTTGTTATTATAAATACAGAAGCATTTTCAAAGTCAGGGCTCAAGGCTCAGAAGCAGGTAACAGAACAGGACTTGCCGTTACTCGTACAGTCTTTTCTCTCTGCCTGTCCTGACCCGTTCATTGTACTTGATGAGAGTTCACGTATTAAAACTAATACACCTGTGGCCGAGAATAAAAAATCAACTCGCACACGCTGTATCAAGCTCCTCTCAAAGTACGGAGAGCGTATGGCCCTTACAGGAACACTGACAAGTAAGTCACCTTTGAACATGGTAGACCAGTATCAGTATCTTGATAAAGGAGCTTTTCCTGAAGGAATGTTCGCCTTGGCTGAGAAATACTGTATTATGATGACACTTCGAACTCAGCGAGGAGCCCGCGTTCTTCTTCCTGAACATTCAGGAAAGGAAGACCGTAACTCTTGGCATGGTATCAGAGGAAGACTTTCAAGGGCATATGCAGTCGGCGGCATGGCTCGTCTTTCTCTGTCTATGGGCAGTGTTTCAAGAGAGCTTGGTATCTCTATGGAAAATCTTTGGTGGATAATCTGTCATAAGAAGTACAAGCCCTTCAAGGATATTTCTCCCCTTATGAAGCGCTACGCATACTGCACAGAAATTGTAAGCCGTGAGGATGCCTTTGACACTACTCTCGAAAAGTACATCGAACATCCTATCGTTCGTAAGGTAAAGCTTTCAGAGGAAGCTAAAAAGCTTTATGCACAGCTCGTAACACTCGGATTTACCGACAACCTCGTGCTCGGAAAGAGTGCAGCTTTGGAGCTCGGACAGCGCCTTATGGATGTGTGTAACGGATTTGAGCCTATCTCTTCCTGCCTCTCCTGTGAGGAAGAAGGCAGAGGAGATAACATTCTCCATAATCTCTGTCCGCTCCATGCACAATGCAAGAAGCCTAAGGCTACATATGAGCCGCTCAAGTCAAATCCGAAGCTTGAAGCTGTTATGGAACTTGTAGAGGAAATTGACCCTGAGGAACATCAGATAGTTATTTGGTCATGCAGAACTAACTTTATGGAACTGCTTGCAGAAACGCTGAACGAGGCCGGGATAGCTACCTGCTGTTTTTCAGGTCAGCAGAACGATAAGCAGAAGAAGGATGCACGCGAGGGCTTTATGGAAGGACGCTACCGTATCTGTATTGCTAATCAGCAGTCAGCTGCCTACGGTGTGAACTTTATGAAGAACTGTGACTACACAATCTATGCCTGCTCTAACTCTTCTGTAGAGTATGACTATCAGAGCCGCAGACGTTTCCTTCGTGGAGTTACAACACGTATGAAGTATGCCTACAGAATATATGTTGAAGGTTCTGTTGAAGAGCGTATTTACTCTTCACTGGATTTAGGTGATGACCTTATCAGTGAGACAAACAGTAAGGACATCTTTGAGCTTAAGGAGGACTTATGAGAAAACCTTACGAGTATCAAAAAGGAATTATCGAGCGTTCTATTGAGCGCCCATTTACAATGGTAAATGCTGCCTGCGGAACAGGAAAGAGTTTGATTGCTTCACAGACAGCTTTAGGTAAAGGTAAGCCTACGCTCATAATTACTCCTAAGAATATTATGGACGACTTCAAGGACGAGCTTATAGCTGACGGAGTTCCTGAAGAAGATATCTTTGTTTATGACGCTGCAAAGAGTCATAAAGACGGATACTATGAAGACTTCAGTCACTGGCTTTGTGCTATGGAGTATATAGCACGTAAAGAGCTTGAAGAAAAAGCAGAAGAAACAGACGATGATGAAGAGGTGATATTTTGATTCCTGAAAAAGTACACCCGGTTACGGGAGAAAAATATATCGAAGGCAAGAATAAAATTATTATGGAGTCAGGCGTAGTGCTTACTCCTGCCGAGTTCTCGGCTACGACTATGATGCCCAAAGAGGAAGTCGGAGCTTTGATGCAGGAGATTGCAGGCCGTGAAGACCGCTATCGTTTTGACTATCAGTATGCACATACGACAGGAATACTCAGACGGTTTCCGCGTAAGCCGAAGCTTCCTGTAAAAGCTGCTCCTGTAACAGAAGTGGAAACTGTGCCTGCCGAAAAACCTGAACCTGTAGAAAAGCTACAAAAAGAGCCTGTTCAGAGAGCAGCTTCCGTGGTCACAGTAATCCTTGTGGTTATGTGCTTTGTCGGAATTATGAGTGCCTGTATGTCAGCATACCATTCAACTAAGACGCTGCAGATATTCGGTCGTCCGCTTCCTGTAGGTATTATCACAGGAACTGTGATGGTTATGTTTTCTTCCACAGCGTTTACTGCAGCGCGATGGTTTTGGAAGGAAAAAGGATTTGTCAGATTTTTCGCTGTGGTTTTTCTTCTGCTCGGCGTTATGGTCATTGCCTATTCAATGTTATCTACCTTGACCGTGAATTATACTTCTTGGTCTAAGGTAGAAGAAGCAGAGAAGAGTGAGGTGGCCGAAAACAGTGAAGAGCTGAAAGCTTATGAAACTCAAATCGGCTTGAAGCAGGCAGAGCTTGATGAGCTTGTGAATGAGCAGGCAAGACTTGAGAAGGAAGCTGAGTGGTGGAAGAACAGAAGCTGGAACCGCTACGACGAGCTTTCAAGTCAGATTGCTGAGAACCGTAAGGCAGTAAGTCAGGCAAGAAGCGAGCTTACTTCCCTGATTGCCTCAAAGCCACAGGTCTCAAGCAAAGTAGTAGAAGAAAAGGAAGATGTGTTTACATTCCTTGCAGGATTTATAAAAGTACAGCCTAAAACGCTGAGACTTTTTATGCAGGCAGTTCCGGCGATGTTCTTTGATATCATCGCTCCGTTTGCTTTGTCCTGTGCAATATATTTAGCAGAAAAGAGAAAAGAGGAGGATACAAATGTCTAAGGAAAGAAAAAGACGCAAGGATGCAGTTGGCTACAAGTTCAAGCTCTACGGGCTTGCTACCTGTACTATTTACCTCAAAGACCCTAAAAAGGTTTACATCTATGAGGCAGTAATTATGCGCGAGGCCAAAAAGGTTGCCGGACACACGCAGGCTCTTTACAGCCTTTACCGCGACCTGCACAAGACAGAAAGTGCTACGACAATCTACGGTATGCGTGCTATCTGCTTCGATGACTTTAATGCTGAGAACCATTTATGCAAACTTGAAATACATCAGGAAGGCTTAAGTGAAGACAGCTCACTAGAAGAGCTCTAAAAGCGAAACCCCCTGAGGATTACAGGGGGCGGTGGTGAGTAATTAAATGAACAAAATATGACAAGAAGTTGTTACTTGGACTATGTAT
>Ga0310691_10005728_pt1 | contig 13482 bp, 21 predicted proteins | sample 176DNAGHGlowgp2_FD_203887 | JGI IMG/M metagenome (GOLD analysis project Ga0310691, IMG submission 203887) | Sheep rumen microbial communities from Palmerston North, Manawatu-Wanganui, New Zealand - 1766 DNA GHGlow gp2 (v2) (version 2) | ecosystem: Host-associated > Mammals > Digestive system >... | reverse complement strand
TTGTGGTGGACGATACAAGACTCGAACTTGTGACCTCCCGCACGTCAAGCGGATGCGCTACCAGCTGCGCCAATCGTCCTGGTGGAGATAAGCGGGATCGAACCGCTGACCTCTTGAATGCCATTCGGCAGTATGCCCCAGAAAATACGGGGCCTTTCCCCTGCCCGATCAGTCACGGCGCAGACGCGGCAGCTCAAAGCCCTGTTTATAAAGTCGAAAAGTGGGGCGCGGGTGGAGGATCCTCAGAGCTGGTCTGTGATGGCCCGGAGATCCTCCAGAGGGACATCCTGATACTCACGGAGCTGGTCCGTGGAGGTGTGTCCGATCAGGGCGAGCTTGTCTGTGTCGGAGCCCTGGGCGCGCTTGAGCAACGTCGCGAAGGTGTGGCGGCAGCTGTGCGGCGTCAGGCGATGCCGGCCGGTCTCGTCCACGGGATTCGGGATCCCGCAGCGCTCGAGCAGATCATAGAACTGCGCCCGGTAGTCCGCGAGGGACATCGGCGCGCCGAGGCGGCCGAAGACGCAGCCGGATCCGGCGGAGGCCACCAGGGCGGTGACATAGGTCTGGATCTTCGGGGAGACGGTGACCGTCCTCCCCTTCCCGGCCTCGGTCTTAATGCCGCCGACGAAGGCCCGGCGCTCCGGGTCATAGTCCGCGACCGTCAGGGCCAGGAGGGCCGTCGGCCTGAAGCCGAGGTAGCAGTGACAGAGGACGATGGCCGCGAAGGGATCGCCGCCGGCGGCAGCCTTCCGGACCAGCTCGAGCTCGGCCAGAGAGAGGCCGGGCTTTTTGGATCCTCCGGCCTCGGAGATCCGGAGGAACTGGGCGAGGTTCCGGTCCTTCGGGATCGCGTCCCGCGGGATCCCGTATTTATAGACAAGACCCAGGGCGGTCTTTGCATTCTCCTGGGTGCGCCGGCCGGCATCGGAATCCTCGAGGCAGGCCTGCAGATCGTCGACGGAGATGTCCTCCATGGGGACGTCCCAGAGCTCCGCGAAGAGGCGGAAGCCGGACCGGTAACAGTTTATCGTGGACCGGCTGCGGTCGTGGGTCGGCTCCCACTGGTCATAGAGCTCCCGGAGGGTGATCCGCGTCCTCTTGCGCTGGGTCATGGTTCCCTCCCGCGGGCGGCGGTCGGCCGCGGTCAGATACGGAAGGGCCGCGAAAGCATCCTTCCGGGTCGGGTACTGGCGGCGGACGGTCTGGCGGTGCTTCTTCGGGACCGTGCCAGGAGGCGCGTCCGGCGGCAGCGGCTCGACGGTCCAGGCGACGGTCTTCTCGGCGGCCCACTTACCATTCGGCAGTTTGAACACGCTGCCGATGCCGTTCCCGTGGCTCTTGCGACGGGGCGTGCGCTGCTGTTTCCGCCCGCAGTACGGGCAGAAAGCAAAGTCCGTGGTCAGCTCGCGGCCACATTTCGGATTCATGCAGATCATACTTGCAAAACCTTCTGGATTATTTTACAATGAAAGAAAAAAACGGGAGTGAGCCAAATGAAATCACGGCGGACGACGAACATCCTCCTCACCATTATCATCCTCATTCTGATCTCGCCGGTGCTGATCCTCAGCCTGCTCTACAGCAGCAGCATGTACAACATGGAAAAGTATTCTCTCCCCTCCCCGACCAGGACGCCGAAGCTGAGCACGGAGGAGATCCTGCAGCGGGCGGAGAACGCGCTGAAGACGGTGTACGGCTCGGAGTACAGCGCGGAGTTCGACAGCGAGCGCATGATCTACCGGGTCGGGACGTGGTCGGAAGGGATCAACGACGAGTTCATCGAAAACGTGAAGGAGCTGCAGGCCTTCGAGCAGTGGAAGAACGTGACCGACGGCCTGATCGACGTCACGGCGAATCTGCAGCACTACTTCACCGACTTCGGGACGGAAGACGTCGTGGTGGTCGTGAGCCTTCTGGATCCGGACGATCCGGGCACCGTCTACGCGACGGCAGCACAGGGCGTGATCGGCTACGACGTGGTGAACGGGATCGACCTGCTGAACCGGAACGCAGCCTGACAACTTCATCTTTCGCAAGACCGGTGTCCGGAGAGGACACCGGTTTTTTATTTCGGGAAGATTATGAGACGGCCTTCTTCTCCGGAGCCGCCGGCGGGAGGATCAGCAGGCGGATGGCCGCCTGGGTCTCGGGCGGGGCGGCGTGGAAGGCCTCGAGGAGGCGGGCGTCCTCGTCGGAGAGGACCGGCAGCGGCGTCGCGGAGCGGCCGAGGAGGTAGTCCGCGGAACAGCCGAAGAGATCACAGAGGGCGCAGATCTTTTCAGGGTCAGGCTGACGATCTCCCGCCTCATATCCGCAGATGGTCGTCTTCACGACGCCGAGCTTCTTTCCGAGCTGGGCCTGAGTCCAACCGTTCGCAAGTCGAAGCTCTCTTATTCTGACCATAAAATCACTCCTGTGAATATTTGGTAAAAGTATACAATAACGAAAACGGTTTTTATATCGAAGTTCACAAAATGCGGTTTCTTTTTCATTTTCTGATTGACAATCCGCGTTGCGTGAATTATTTTATTAGTGCGGTTCGCGTTTCGCGGACCGCCTCGGAGCCTCCGGCGTGACTGCAACACTGCGGAGGACGGGAAAAGACAAAACAAGACAATCTGAAAGGAGAACCTGAGAACGATGACAACCGAAAAACGGAAGAATCCCCAGAGATTCAGCCCTGTGGAGGACAAGGTCTACACCAACGCGGGCGGCGGGAAGTATCTCTGCCAGATCGCGAGGGAGAACAGCTTCGACGCCTGGATGCAGAACACCGCCAGCGGGTGGACGCTGCTGGCCCACGGGATCGTCCGCTATGAAGACGGCACGATCGAGTGGGACTACAGCACCGGGGGACACTTTGAGGAGATCCGGAAGGATCCGGACGCGACAGACGCGGCCATCATCCACCACAGGCAGATGAGCCTCGCGAACGCGATGCTGTGCTATTTGATTTGAGGAGGTTACACATGAGCGAAAACAACACAGGATTCAGCATTATCCGATGCGACCGGGCTGGCGTATTCTTCGCCAAAGTCCGCGAGCTGGAAGGCAGCACGGCGGTTCTCACCGACTGCCGCCGGCTCTGGTACTGGAGCGGGGCCGCTTCCCTGTCTCAGATGGCCATGGAGGGCGTCAAACGTCCGAACGAATGCCGGTTCACGGTGACGGTCCCGATCATGACCGTGCTCGGCGTGATCGAGATTATCCCCTGCACCGTGCAGGCCGTGCAGAATATTCAGGCGGTGCCGGAATGGAAGAGCTGATTAAACAGTTCTTAAGTGTTAGCTCCGGCGACGGCTACGGCTCCGGCGACGGCTACGGCTCCGGCGACGGCTACGGCTACGGCTACGGCTGCGGCTGCGGCTACGGCTACGGCTACGGCTCCGGCTACGGCTCCGGCTACGGCTCCGGCGACGGCTCCGGCGACGGCTACGGCTACGGCTACGGCTCCGGCGACGGCTCCGGCGACGGCTACGGCGACGGCTACGGCTTACAATCCATAAACGGCGAGGCCGTCTACCTGGTCGACGGCGTTCAGACCGTTATCCGGCAGATTCACGGGAATGTAGCACGCGCCGCGATGGTAAACTCCGACCTCAGCCTGACAGAGTGCTACATCCTCAAAGACGGCGATTTCTTCGCCCACGGCGAGACGATCCATGAGGCGGCGGAAGCCCTGCAGGCGAAACTGATGGAAAAGCTTCCGGAGGAAGACCGGATCGCCCGCTTTGTGCAGCAGTTCCAACCGGGAATAGATTATCCAAACCGAGAGTTCTTTGTGTGGCATCATTATCTGACCGGCTCCTGCGAGGCCGGCCGGCGGCAGTTTGCGCGAGACCACCGGATCAACCTGGATCGACGCATGACGCCGGAGGCTTTCATCCGCCTGACGCGCAACGCCTACGGCGGGGAGATCATCCGGAAGCTTGCCGCACATTATCCAAAGAGCAGCAAGTAAACGCGAAAAGCCCGGCGGGCGGCTTAAAGCCCGCACCACATGGACGAGGCAGACCAGGAGGCCCGGAGTGGGACCCGGGAATCTTTCCTTCGGCCGGTGCAACTCCGGAACGTCCATCCCAGCTGCCGGAATTATCCGGCAGTTTATGAGCGCGGAGGTCCGGGCGGGGAATGATTCCACTCCGCCTGCCGGTTCAAATCCGGCGGCGTTCGTTCTGTCTTTTTTGGACAGCCATCAGCAAGGATCCGGGGCCCGGCGAAAGGATCCTCCGGCGCGCAGGCTTGCTCATTCACTGACGCGCCGGCCGCTACTCTCCGGCTATGCCGGGCCCGACATCAAACATCATAACCCGAAACACCGGAGGACACCATGAAGGACGACTGCGGAAACATCTACAGAAACGCAAGGCGCGCTGCCGGCTACACCCAGGAGCGCTGGGCCGAGTTTATCGGCGTCAGCACAGAGGCCGTGCGGCAGTACGAGACCGGCGTCAACATGCCGGGCGAGGCCATCGTTCTGCGGATGGCGGACATCAGCGGGATGAAAATCCTGCCCTACTGGCATCTGAGCCAGAAGAGCAGGCTGGCGGCCGCCATCCTGCCGGAACTGGAGGAACAGCCGGCCCTGCCGGAGGCGGTGCTGGGGCTCCTGATCCAGATCGAGGACTTCAAGGACGACGGCCTGAAAAAACTCCTCCGCATCGCGGCCGACGGCAAGGTCGACGAGAGCGAGGCGCAGGAGTACGCGGAGGCGGTGGTGCAGCTGCTGGAGCTCGTAAAGCGGGCATACGCGCTGGGCTACGCAAAAGAGTAAGCGAAGGAGGAGGACACTTGAGAACACTGGAAGAAATCGAAGCCTGCGAGAAGACGATGCTGACGCCGCAGGACGTGTCGGACTATCTCGGCTGCCACCACTACAGCATCAACGTGGCGGCGAGGGACTGCCCGGACGCCCTTGGCTTCCCCGTCATCAAGATGGGCAGCCGGGTGCGGATCCCGAAGGAGGGCTTCGTCCGGTTCTGCCGCGGACTGGAGGCGAAGTCGTGAGATGCAGGAGAGAACAGGCCCTGCGGGAGCGTGACCGCCTCCAGGACCGGGTCCGGCTGCCGGACTATCCGGTGGGAGCCACGATGGCCCGGGAGATCGACCGGAAGATCCGCTGCGGGCGCATGGAAGACGGGCTCCGGGACTGCCTGAAACGGAGACGGCAGCGGGCAGGCCTCACACAGGAAGAGGCCGCCGACCGGATCGGAACGACGCGGCAGACGCTGCGGGGCTGGGAACAGGGCCGGAACTGGCCAAACGCCTACTGGATGCCCCTGATTGCTGCCACGTACAACTGCAGCATCGAGGAACTGTATCTGACACCGGAGGAGGCGCGGAAGTGAGCAGAAAGAAAAAGGCCCCGGACCGACTGCAACGATCCGGGGCGGAGGCGTACCCGAAGGAAACACCTGAGAACAGAAAACAGTATACCACAACAGGAAACGCCTGTCAAATCAAGAGGGGCAAAATGAGACCAGAGAACGAGACGCCCAACTACTGGGCGATGATTCCCGCGCCGGTGCGGTACGATCCGGATCTGCCTGCGTCGGCGAAGCTCCTGTACGCGGAGATCAGCAGCCTGACGAACACCACAGGATACTGTTTTGCGTCGAACGCATACTTTCAGCGGCTCTACGGCCTCTCAGAACGGACGATCCAGAACCTGCTGAAGGCCCTCCAGGCCGGCGGGTACATCCGGATCACGGACGGCGACGGAGGCGCGCAGCGGAGGAAAATCTTCGCCGGGATCTTCCCGACCGTCGAGAACCCCGCAGAAAATTGCGGGGTAACCCCGCAGAAAATTGCGGGGGGCCCCGCAAAAAATTGCGGGGATAATAATAAATTAAACAATAAAGCGAACAGACCCCCAAAAGCCCCCCGAGGGGCGGAGGGCGAGATCTGGGACCGGGAGGCCTTTGAGGCGTTCTGGGCCTTATACCCCAAGAAGAAGGACAAAGCCAAAGCGATCAAGGAATGGAACAGGCTGAAGGCAGACCGCAAGCTCATGAGGGTGATGAGTGCGGCACTCAAGACGCAGATGGCGTCGGAGGAGTGGCAGCGCGATAACGGCCGGGCTATTCCATATCCGTGCAGATGGCTGAGCCACAGACGCTGGGAGGATGAGGTCGAGCGCGCGCCGAAGGCCGCCGAAGGCCGGAAGGAGGCCGAGGTCGAATGGCTGCTCTGAGCGCATGGACCGAGGCCCAGCAGGCCGTGATCGGATCACTGCTGCTGGATCCGGAGCACGCAGCCGGCGAGGTCTTCGGCCGGGCGAAGCCACAGCACTTCGGGGATGCCGCGATGCGGCACGTCTTCGAGGCGGCGCTGGCGGTCTGGGAGGACAACCGGCCCCTGGATCCGGTGACGGTTCTGGCGGAGGCCGGGAACGACTACTACCAGCTCCTCAAGACCTGCATGGAGGTGACGCCCACCGCGGCGAACGTGGTGCCGTGGCTGGAGATCTGCAGGAACTGCGCGCGGCTCAGCGCGATGCAGGGCGAGGCCCTCGCCATCATCAACGCGGAGCACGCGGAGGACGCGGACGCGGCCTATGAGCGCATGGGCGAGCTGCTGCGGGGCACGGAGGACGTCGAGGACCTGACCATGACGGAGCTGATCGGCAGCTACCTCGACCGGATGCAGGACAGGACGCCGCCGGACTACCTGAGCTGGGGCATCGACCGCCTGGACAGCACTCTGGCGGTGTCGCCGGGGAAGTTCGTGATCATCGCCGCGGACAGCAGCGTCGGCAAGACGGCCCTCGCCCTGCAGTTTGCCTACCACATCGCCTCGACCGGGAAGCGTGTCGGATTCTTCAGCCTGGAAACGGACGCGGAGAGCCTGACGGCGCGACTCATGGCCGAGAAGCAGGTGGCGGGGATCCCGCTGCCGGCGTCGAAGGCGAAGCAGCTGCACGAGGACGACTTCCGCAGGGCCGGCGAGGCCGGGATGCGGAGCGACCGGGTGCCGCTTCGGATCATCCGGCGGGCGGACACGCTGGAGGCAATCCGCGCCAGGACGCTGATGCGGAAGTTCGAGGTGATCTTCGTGGACTATGTCCAGCTGATCGACGCGCCGGGCCGGGAGCGCTGGGACATCGTGACGAACATCTCGATGGGCCTGCACCGCATGGCGCAGCAACTCGGCGTCACGGTGGTGGGCCTGAGCCAGATCACGCCGGCGGCCAAGGGATCGAAGTCGGCGCCGACGAAGGACGACCTCCGGGAGAGCCGGCAGCTGAAGCAGGACGCGGACGCGATCATGATCCTCTCCCCTTCTCCCGACGAAGACGATCCGGAGAACACGAGGGTGCTCGAGATCGCGAAGAACAAGGACGGGCGCTGCGGCAGGATCAAGCTCCGCTTCGAACCGGAGCACATGACCTTCACGCCGCTGGTCACTCTGACCGGGCTCCGGGGCGAAGGCAAGACCCAGAAGGGCCGGAAGCCGACGAAGGCCGGGAGCGTGCCGGACGTGAAGCCCGGGGAGCTCCGGGAGATGCCGGAAGAGGACGGACAGGAGGAGCTGCCGTTTTGATCGACTACGAGATCGGAGACCAGATGACCTTTATCCCGTCGGCCTTCGTGGCGGACTGCGCGGGCATGAAACTGGACAGCCTGCGGCCGGACATGGATCTGCGGGTAACGGGCACGGTCGACTACATCAACAGGGAGCACCACTACGTGCGGGTGGCCTACGAGACTGCATATGGCAGGCAGCACGAGTGCTTCAAATATTAACCAAACCGAAGGAGGAAAAACACTTGAGAACAACTGCGATTATGAACCTGAAGGGCGGGACCGCGAAGACGGTGACCGCCATCAACGCGGCGGCCATCATGGCCGAGGACTACGGACTGCGGGTCCTGCTGGTGGACGCGGACAGCCAGGCGAACTGCACCGAATTTGTCTCCCGGGCACCGGAGGACGGGATCCGCGCGGGCGGCTTCGCCGATCTGCTGCGGGGCCTGAAGCCCTTCCCGATGCCGACGAAGATCGAAAACGTGAGGCTGCTGGCCGGCGACGAGACGCTGATGGCGCTGGACGTCACGGCGGCGGGATCGGGCGCAGCGGATCCGATGGCCCTGGCCGAATGGCTGAAGACACACGAGGAGGACTATGACCGGGTGCTGATCGACTGCCCGCCGGCCTTCTCCGCCGGCGCCATGGCCGCCCTGATCGCGGCGGACGATGTGGTCATCCCGATGAAGCTCGACGCCTTCGGGATCCGCGGCATGGCGAACCTGATCGAGCAGATCCGGAACATGAAGGCGGTGAACCCGGACCTCGAGCTCGCCGGCGTCCTTCCGACGATGGTCTATCCGGGCGAACAGCAGCAGGAGGCCCTCGAGCAGCTGACCGGGAAGCTCACCGCGGCGGGGATCCGGACCTTCCACCGGATCCGGCGGTCGCCCAGCGTGGACGGCTCGACCTTCTCCCAGGCGCCGCTGGTGCAGCACTCGCCGAAGTGCGGAGCGTGCCGGGACTACCGGATCTTCGTCCGGGAACTGGAAGAGATGGAGGTCTGAGCCATGGCTTTTGATATTGCTTCTGTACTGAAGAACGTGTCCGCACCGGACACCGGGGCGGAACAGATCGAATACCTGCCCATCGACAGCCTGCTGCCGGATCCCAATAACTTCTACCTTCTGGACGGGCTGGAGGAGCTGGCCGCGAACATCGAGCTGATCGGCCTGCAGCAGCCTCTCCGGGTGAGGCCGGCAGAGGACAAGGGCTTCTACACCATCGTCAGCGGGCATCGGCGGAAGGCCGCGTGCATGATGATCCGGGACGGCGGCAGCGACATGTTCGACCGCGGCGTCCCCTGCATCGTCGAACGGGGCGAGGCCTCGGCGGCACTGCGGGAGCTGCGGCTGATCTACGCGAACAGCGCCACCAGGGTGATGAGCGCGGCCGAGCTCAGCAAACAGGCCGAGCGCGTCGAGATGCTGCTCTACACGCTGAAGGACGAGGGGATGGAGTTCCCCGGGCGGATGCGGGATCATGTGGCCGAGGCCTGCAAGGTCTCGAAGACGAAACTCGCGCGGCTGCACGCGATACGGTCGCGGCTGGATCCGATGCTGCTTCAGTTCTTCGACCGAGGCGAACTGAGCGAAACCTCGGCCTATGAACTGCAGAAGCTGCCGGCAGAGGCGCAGAAGCTGATCGGCGAACGATGCGAGAAGCGCGGCAGCGCGACATGGTTCTTCAGCTGGCAGGTCGAGAAAGCCGCGGCGAACACCGAACTGTATCAGAACCCGAAGACCGGGAAAGTGTGCGGCGGAAACTGTACGCACAAGGACGCACAGTTCCTGCAGGCGCTCCGGTCATCGTACAATCCCTGCGAGGGAGGATGCTGCCTGAACTGCGGCCGGATGGATTACTGTGAGGAGCCCTGCGCCCGGGCAGCGGAGAAACGGAAGAAGAACCGGGAGGAGGCGAAGGCCAGTCAGGCGGACGAGGAACGGAAACGTGCGATGGCTCTGGAACGCCAGCAGGAAGTGTACCGGGCGGCCAGACAAAATCAGGCCGCGCGGCTGCTGCCCCTGATCGAGGCTGCCGGGCTTGAGGACGCGGACACGCTGCCGTCGTACTCCTGGACCGAAGGGCCGACGATCGACAAGATCCGCAAGTACGCAGCCGGAGACTTCGGATCGGAAACCTACTACGATGACAACCTGATTAGAGGCGATCTCCCGGTTTATACGAAGCTGGCGGATATGCTGAACTGCAGCCTGGACTATCTGGCCGGGCGCAGCGATGAGCCGAAGGCAGCGGTGTCCGGACCGGACACCGAGAAGGCCGAGGAGATCCCGATCCTCTCGGCCGCCTGGCAGACCGGGGACCCCGTTGACGACGGGAGATACTTCTGCCGCGTGCTGATCGGCGAAGACGAACGGCCGCATGAGCAGAGGATGGAATGGAGGGCCGGAGGCTGGCGAGTGTTTGGCGATCCGGCTGACAAGTATCAGATGCAGGTGGTGGCCTGGTGGCCGCTGCCGCCGGAGATCTAAACTGAAAGGAGAACTTGAGAACAATGGTTAAATTCGTAAAAACAGGCATACAGAAGAAAGCGGACAACAAACGTTATTCGATCGCCACCGTCGCGCAGGCCATCGGCCGCAGCGAAGGAAGTATCAACGGTTTCTTTAGCAACAGGAACATCACGGTTAGAGGGGGGAATCACTCTTCAGCAAATTGACGAATACCTTCAATCACCTTCAAGAGGCGCCATTATTAACTGGGTTCAGGTCAATGAAATCAGAACCAGGCTGATAGACGAGCTGGGCTACGAAGACGTCTCTTCGGAGCTGGACACGAAAACTGACGAGACGCGGGTGATATGATGAGTTACAAAGAACTGGTCACGAGGCTCCGGAAGAGAGCCAAAGAGCTTCCCGAGAGATTCTCTAAAAACGAGGAGAACATCCGCCTGTTTCTGTCGGCGGCTGAAGCCATAGAGGAACTGAATCGGGAGTATGAAAGCATTGCGGCAAGCCTGACCGAATCTGTGGAACTGGTGCGCAAACTGCAAAGCCCCCGCTGGATTCCGGTGACCGAGAGGCTGCCGGAGGACTACGAACCGGTTCTGACTTGCGATGATCGCGGGAACATCCACATGTTTACGCATTGCAGCAGCTATAAACACCCGTTTAACATCGGTCCATACCACCCGAGATTTTACCCGGTTATGTTCTGGATGGAGCTGCCGGAGCCGCCGACGGAGGTGATGTGATGATCTGTGACACTTGTATTGATCGGGACGACTGCCGGATCCGCCGCATCCGCGGGAAGCATGACGAGGAGTGCAAGTCTTACTTTCCAGACTGGACGATTGACAGGCGAGCCGAAGAACCGGTGAACCGGAGCAGACCGGCCCAGACAAAGGAGGCCTGACATGATCAGTTTGAAAGTCAGCGGATGCTGCAACGAGTGCCGTGAGATCGACCTCGAGCTCGATCACTTCTGGTACGGGCCTCAGAAAGTGTACACGCTGCACTGTGCTCACGAGAAAGTCTGCGGCAGACTGGAGGAAGAGCAGAGGGCTGAGATCCTGAAATCCCCGCAGCGGCTGGTCGACCAGGAGGCCTGACATGCAGCGCATGTGCCTACAGTTCTACTGCGAGTATAGGGGAGACCGATACTGCTGTGCGGACTGCTATCAGCGGAGCGACTGCGCGAACCCTTGCCTGAACCATCCGATCCGGTGCGGGCTCGAGGATAAGGACGGGAAGCCGGCCAGGCGGCGAGGGGCGCAATCACGCCTCGCAGCGAAGAAACGACAATACTGAGAGCACAGAGCCCTCCGAGGCCGGATGCCTGACGGAGGGCTCTACTATTAAAACGAAGAAGATCATCGTCGCGGGCGTACTGGTCCGCGAAGGAATCTACAGCCGGGCGGCCGGGCGCGAGGCGCCGCGGATCAGAGCTGCGAAGCGCCGGGCATCGACCGAAGCACAGCAGCGGATCAATGCACGATACTCCTGGGAGAAACTCGAGCTGATGCTGGCGGCCAACTTCGTGCCGGGCGATCTGGTTATCACCCAGACCTACGACGAGGAGAACCTGCCGGAGGACCGCGCCGGGGCTCAGGCCAAGCTGAAGAAGTTTCGGAAGGAACTGACTGCGGCCAGGGCGGAACGCGGCGAAGACATGCGGATGATCTGGGCGACGGAGCACAAACTCGGCGAGGGACGATGGCATCACCACTGCGTGGTCAACGCCACAACAACAGGCAGCGACTACGCCGAGATCCTCCGGCTCTGGCCGTGGGGATCGAACATCGAGATCAGGCCGCTGATCATCGGCAAAGAGAAGAACTACGAAAGCCTCGCCAGGTACATGACCAAGGAAGCCAGAGAGAAGCCGGGGCTTCGAAGCTGGAGCTGTACGAGGAACTGCAGGCGGCCGGAGGTCGAGACCTTCCCGGTTCCGGACGATGAGACGATCGACGTGCCGGAGGGCTCGACCGTACTGGAGGAACGATCGCAGCGGACGGAGTTCGCCGAGTATCAATATGTGAAGTTCATCGCCGCGGATCCGCGGCAGCTGCGCCGGCGCAGGCCCAGGCGGACGCAAAAGAAACGCTGAGCTTTTTATAATTTTTCTGTCTCGGAAATCATATTATTATTAGGAAAGCTTGTGTGATGGCGTGAAATCTGATATAATAATCCCAGCGCAGGACGGGTGGATCTGCTGCCCGACCTGCAGCAAAAAACTCCTGCGCGTGCGGCCGGAGACAGAGGCGGAGAACCTGCCGATCTGGTGTCCGCGCTGCCGGCAGGAGTACACAGTGAATATACACCACAGAGACCGGAGCGCATGACGCCGGAGTCCAGACCTCGGATGAGGAGACGGGCTCCGGCGTTTTTGTTTTGCCCCGAAGGATCGGAGGACACATGAGAACGCCAGTCAACGTCGTTTACTCGCTGAGCAGGAACCTGTATCCATGGCTGAAGCCGTCGATCACTTCCCTGCTCGAGCACAACCGGGACGCGAAGATCTTCGTCCTGGCGGAGGATGACGAGCTACCCTTCGAGATCCCGTGCGAGCACGAGATCCTGAACATGTCCGGGCAGCAGATCTTCCCGCCGGCCGGGCCGAACATGCGCAGCGAGTTCACCTACATGGCGATGCTGCGGGTCTGCACGCCGGAGCTGATCCAGGCCGAGCGCGTGATCCAGCTGGACGTGGACACGATCGTCTGCGACAGCCTTGCGCCGATCTGGGAGACGGACCTCGACGGCAAGTGGCTCGCCTGGGCGCCGGAGATCCTCGGCAGGTACAAACCATTCGGCCGGGAGTATTACAACTTCGGCGTCGCAGTTCTGAACCTTCGGCAGCTGCGGGAGGATCGGGCTCCGGAGTACATGGTCAAGGCGCTGAACTGCATCCAGCTCCGCTTCCTCGACCAGGACACCATGAACATGTTCGCGTTGCCGGACAAGACCGTCGACCTGCCGATCCGGTATAACGAGTGCTTCTGCTGCGGGCAGACCGACAATCCGGCGATCGTGCACTTCGCAGGTTATCCTGACTGGATGACGAACCGCGCGATGCCGCGCCGGGAATATCTGGACAGGTATCTGGATCCATGAAGGAGTGGGCGGAAGGTTTCTACACCGGGACCGCCTGGCGTAACTGCCGGGCGAGCTTCATCGCCAGGCGCATCAGCATCGACGGCGGGCTGTGCCAGCGCTGCCGGCAGCGGCTCGGGTACATCGTACACCACATGGTCGAGCTTACGCCGGAGAACATCACCGACGCGGACATCGCGCTGAACCAGGCGAACCTCGAGTATCTCTGTCACGAATGCCACAACGCGGAGCACGACGTTTTCCAGCCGGCCGACCGCAAGGTTCTTTTCGACGCCGACGGGAACGTGATCGCGGTCGAGGATCGCGAGAAAAATTTTTCGTGAGCGAGTCGGCCGAGTCGACCTCCCCCATCGTCGCGATCGGCGACGAGCGAAAATAAC
>Ga0310691_10005727_pt1 | contig 13483 bp, 4 predicted proteins | sample 176DNAGHGlowgp2_FD_203887 | JGI IMG/M metagenome (GOLD analysis project Ga0310691, IMG submission 203887) | Sheep rumen microbial communities from Palmerston North, Manawatu-Wanganui, New Zealand - 1766 DNA GHGlow gp2 (v2) (version 2) | ecosystem: Host-associated > Mammals > Digestive system >... | reverse complement strand
TGCCACATCAAGCGGATGCACATGCACAAGACAATGAAGGGCTGGGCGGCTAAAGGCAAGTGTACCATGGGATGGTTCTATGGATTCAAGTTGCATTTGGTCATCAATGACAAGGGCGAAATCATACTAAGGAAACGCTCAGTTATTGAGACTGTGAATGACGAGTTGAAGAATGTATGCCAGATTGAGCATACCAGACACCGCTCCATCGACAACTTTGCCACAAACTTGTTCGCCGGACTTATTGCCTACAACCTGCTGCCAAAGAAGCCTGAAATGAATTTAGAAATCATCGACAAAAGTAGACTTATTGCGTAAGGCTTACGTCGAACTCACGTTTATTGAGAAATATGTTGCACCGCATGTGTGCGCGGTGCAACTTCTTGGGTGCAATATCTCAATGAGTTATTGCAATAAGTCGGCTCCTGGCAAGTAAAACCCGCCACTTTCTGGGCAGGAAGTGGCGGGTTATAGGTGCAAGTGGTGCAAGAAGTGCAAGTAGTGCAGGTAAAAAAGACGTTACACTATAATATATGCTATCTGGTCAGCTGTCTGACGTACTTCACCGGCTGACCCTCGCCTTTCAGCTTGGCGGCAAAGGTCTGCGGGGCGGTGGTGACGGGACCGCGCATGAATTCGGGAATGTTGTAGTTCTTCAGCAGCTGGCGGTGGTAGTCCGGATCGGCGCAGGGCAGCTCAAAGGGCTTGTCGAAGTGTCCGTCGGCGTTGAAGTGGGCAAAGAAGGGACGTGTGAAGGTACCGTCGTCGCGGCGGCTGCTGAACACTATCCAGCGGCCGTTGCTCGACCATGAGTGGTAGCTCTCGGTGTCAGGCGAGTTCACCTCGTCCAGTCGGCGCGGGTTGGCCTCGCCCTCCGTCGTAGTCTCAGCCGTGAGTGGCTTCTGCAGGTCCATCATCCACAGGTCGGCATCGTGATGCCAGATGTGGAACACGCCGTGGTCGGCCACTGAGAAAAGCATATAGCGGCCATCGGGCGAGATGCGGGGCAATAGTGCACTTCGTTGAGTGTTGAGTGTTGAGTGTTGAGTGACATTTGTTGGGTCTTGAGTGACAATGGTGTCGGATGGTGAAACGTCACTCAACAATAAACTATCAGCACTCAACACCAGTTCACGTGGGCCGAACTGCAGGGTCTCTGGGTCGAAGCTCTTGCGGTAGATGTAGTAGTGCAGACTATCGTAGTGAGCCACGATGTCAGCGGCAGCGTCCTCGATGGAGTCGGTACGCTCGAAGTGGGCACTGCAGTAGTAGAGCGTGCGTCCGTCAGGCGTCCAGGCAGGAAACACCTCCAGCTCGTCGGCGCGGTTCTCGATGTTCATCACCTCGTCGGTGTCAATGTTGTAGACGATGAGGTCGCTCATGGAGTCGTACACCTCAATCTTGTCGCGGCTGGTAGTGAAGAAGCTTTGGTGTGTGTGGTTGGTACTGTATGCGATGAGCTTCAGCCACGGATGCCATGCAGGGTAGACGCCGGCAGAGATGATGGAGTCGTTCTTCATGTTCACCTTCTTCAACTGTCCGTCGTAGGCAATGACGGTGCCGCCGTGGTTCTGGCGTGCGTGAAACTGCATGCGCTCGGGGTTGTACTGCTGGTAGCTGTGGCAGTTGATGCACTGGCCGTCCTTCTCCAGCCCGCAGAGCATGTTGTCATAGATGACGCGCTCGTCGTAGTTCTCCAGGCAGCGCTGGCTGATGGTCAGCGCCTCGTAGCTGACGTATGAGGGCGGTATGAGGCGGAAGCTGAGCCAGGGGTCGATGCTGTCAGGCGAGACGGTGATGGTGAACGGACGATAGTGGGTCCAGCGGTCGCCGTGGCGGGCATAGACATCGACCTGGATTGTTGAATGTTGATTGTTGATTGTTGATTGACTTTTGTCTGCGGGTGAAACGTCACTTAACACTAAACTATCAACACTTAACAATGCTGAGTGTATGAGCTCGTGCCAGTCGTCGGCATCGGGCTGCATCTGGTCGGCGCAGATAATCTCGGTTTCGCCAGCCTTGTAGCGTGCCACCATGCCGTCGGCCTCCTCGTCCAAGTGGAAGGTCAGCGGTGCCATGTTCACGGGGATGGTGACGTTGACATAGTCAGGATAGATGCAGGGCAGCTCGTCCTTCTCGTCAAACTCAGCAGGTATCTTCGTGCCGCAGGCGGTGAGGAGCGACAACAGTATGAATGTGCCCCCACAGCAGGCGAAAGCTGTGTTCAGGCAGGCTTTGAGCAGCTTGCCAAAGCTGAGTGATAAACAGGTTTTCTTACTTAAGTACATCGTTTTTCCGAAATTTAAGTTCTTCATGTTATATTCTCACCTCTCACCTCTCACCTCTCACTTCTCACCTCTCACTTCTCACCTCTCACCTCTCACCTCTCACCTCTCACCTCTCTACTCGATTAGTTCTGTGCAGGGAAATTGACCAGGAAATAGTCAAAGAAGTAAGTGTTGCCGAAGGTGGGGCGCAGTGCCTCCTGCACCGCCTCGGCGCTCTGCCCCTCGTAGCGGGGTGCCACGCTCATGAAGCGCTTCAGACTCTCCATCACGGCAGGCGAGATGGGCGCGCCTTCCATGTTGGCATTCTTCATCAGCGATGCGAACAGACAGGCCGCCTCCTGCACATGGACGGGCCATGGACGGTCAGGATAGAGAAGCGAGTAGTTGTAGAGGTGTGCAAAGAAAGCGTTTGCGTTCTTTGCCGCCATGGATGCATAAATAGCCTGCTCAAGGAAGATGGGGTCTTTCACATAGTTGCTGTAGACGAGATGCTTCGTCAAGAAGGTCTCCACCAGGTTCTGGTCGGCGGTGAGCTTGTTGTCGTAGTGCATCATGTGGGTGATGAACTCCATCTCGTCCGACTTCGCTATGTCTTCAGGGTGCTCGGTGAGCTGCCAGTACTGGTCGGCCCATGTGTCGTGGAACATGGTCTGTCTGAGCAGTCGCAGATACTTGCGTGCCAGCTTCGGCTCGCCGTTGATGATGGCGCAGCGTGACATGTATTTCAGCTGCTCGGCCCGCCAGCCGAACTCCACGCCGCGTTCCATGCATAGACGATAGCTGTAGTTGGGCATGCCCAGATGATAGTAGAGTGGTACGCCGGCCGAGTTGATGGCGCGGATGTCGAAGGGGGCGTTGCACCGCTTGCAGCCGTTGCGGTAGTGGTACATCTCGTCGCCCTGACGCCCCAGACGGGCTAAGGCGAGGTTGCGCATCATCACAATGGCGCGCGTGGGCTCGTCGGTCTGGTCGGCGGCTTCCGTCAGCACTCCCTCCCAGTCCTGGCGGTCGATGCAACGCAGCATGGACAGCTCGTGGTGGAAGTTCTCATCGCGATACCAGCTGAAGTAGGTGTAGAGGGCGGCAGCGAGCAGAAGGAGCACGGCCGGCAGCTGTGAGAGGATGGGAGAGCTGGGAGTTCTGGGAGAGCTGGGAGTTCTGGGAGTTCTGGGAGTTCTGGGAGTTCTGGGAGAACTGGGAGAGCTGGGAGTTCTGGGAGAGCTGGGAGTTCTGGGAGAGCTGGGAGTTTTGGGAGAACTGGGAGTTCTGGGAGAGCTGGGAGAACTGGGAGTGGTGGGAGAACTGAGAGTGCTGAGAGTGCCGGGCTTGGTGATGATGACCATGGCCAGGAAGAACAACAGCAGCAGGAGGAAGGGCACGTAGAAGGAGGTGTACTCCTCCTGTATGAAGTAGAGGGGGAGCTTGGCCACGTAGATGTTGGCCAGGTTGGTCTGGTAGTAGACGCAGTGGTAGTAGAACAGGGGCAGGAGCCATGCACTGGCGACGGCGGTCAGGCTGACGGCCAGCGCTGACAGTCGTCGAGGCTCCAGTCGCCATATCCATACGGCCATGAGCATGACAGCCCCTAAGGCGTAGATGCCCAGCAGGGGGTAGCCCGCAGCGCAGACCAACAGCACGAAGGCAGCACGCAATAGCGTCGGCTGGAAACGAACCTTCTCAACCAGACAGCGGAAAGCCCACAGCAGTGCCACGGCGGCCGTGGTGCCGAGGGTGGCTACGAAGGCGTGGCCCTTCAGCTTCAGGATGTAGACCCAATAGCCCATGTCGACGATGGTGACGAGCAGGATGAGGACCGGGATGGCGGTGACGGGTAGCCACCGTTGGCTGACACGGAAGGTACGCCGGATGAGCCACATCAGCAGTACCCACCAGGCGCACAGCCACAGCACGCCCAGCCAGGGGTAGTAGAAGAACTGCGTCAGCCAGCAGCCGACCCAGGACAGTAGACCGCCTGGTTCCACCATTTGCTCCTTGAAGTAGATGCTGCTGTTGAGAAACAGGTTCTCTTCTTGCAACTTCCATAGAAGGTCGTTCTCGAACACCAGCAGCAGGCAGGCGATGGCTGCAATGGCCAGGGCCAGCAGTGCGACCGATAGGGTAGGGGTGAGTTTCTTCATGCTGTTACCTTACTATATATTTCTTACCATCCTTGATGTAGATGCCCGCCTTCAGGGCTGAAGACTGGACGCGGCGACCGTCGATGGCGTAGACGGCCGCCGATGGTGAATGGGGAGTGGCCACCTGGGGCCTGATGTCGCTGGTGAGCGCATGGTGGCGCAGGGCAGAGCGCACGGCGCGCCAGGCCGGCTTACGGTCCATGCCTGCCGTGAAGAGCAGCGGGTTGGATGCAGAGCGCCAGCTGTCGTTGTCCTTGACGCCCCAGATGACCATGCTGGGGCAGTTGTCGTTCTTTAGCACGATGTCGGTGATGACGCGATAGAGACGCGCTTGTTCTTCAAGGTCGGCCGTCGACGTGCTGGGCACGCCCATGTCCAGCTCGGTGATGATGCACTTCATGCCGTCCTGGCCGAAGCGTTTCACCGTGGCGTCGAGCTTCACGGAGTCTACCTCGCCCACTGAGAAGTGGCACTGCAGGCCCACGCCGTCGATGGGTATGTCGTGGCTCTTCAGACGCATGGCCAGGTTGTAGAACGCCACGGCCTTGGCCTTGCCCTGATGCTCCACGTCGTAGTCGTTCAGGTAGAGCACGGCGTCAGGGTCGGCACGATGGGCATAGACGAAGGCGGAGTCGATGTAGTCGTCGCCGATGGCACGTTGCCACACCGTGGGGCGCAGGGTATAGCCCTCAGGATTGGTGCGGATGATGCTCTGGTCGTCGTCCAGGCACTCGTTCACCACGTCCCATTCCGTCACCTTGCCCTTGAAGTGCTGCATCACCTTCGTGATGTGGTTCTTCATCAGGTCGAGGGCCTGCTGGCGTGTCCAGTTCATGTCGTTCTTCTTGCCGTCGCTGCTCAGCCATGTGGGCTGCTGCTGATGCCACACCAGACAGTGGCCGCGGATGGCCATGCTGTTGCGCTGTGCAAAGCTGACCAGGTTGTCGGCGCTGCCGAAGCTGAACTGTCCGCGGCTGGGCTGCAGGGCGTCCATCTTCATCTCGTTCTCGGCCACCATCATGTTGAACTGACGGCCGGCCTCGTCGCGGTCGCTCTGATAGCCCTTGTAGGTGCACAGTGCCACGCCGATGTTCTTGCCACACTGGTTGGCATAGTAGCGTAGGGCATGGGCATCGGCAGTGTCGTCAATGCCGTCGTCGTAGTAGGGGCCCATGACTGGGGTGTCTGGGTCATCTGGGTCGTCTGGGTTGTCTGGGAGTTCTGAGTCCTTTAGTGAGACGATGCGGGCCTTGAGGGTGTAGGTGCCGTCGGCGGTGCTCTCCACCAGTTCCCAGGTGTATTTCGAGGGCTGCTTCAGGTCGAAGTGCCAGTCGCCCTGCTTGGCCTTGGCGGTGAGCAGGGGCAGCTCGTCGCCCACCTTCATGCCTTCAAGGTCGCCGATGGCTACCAGCTCAACGACGGGCATCTTGTCGCTCTGGGCGAAGTCCTGGGTTATGTTGTTGTATATCACGTCGCCGCCAACGTCGAGACGGTCGCTTCCTGTCAGTGACATGACCTTGAAGCGCAGTGTCGATGCTGGCCGGACTATGAGGTTGGGCTGTCGTGAGGCTGTGACATAGTTACGCAGGGTGAGCGTTCCTGAGACGACGTCCACCAGGTCGAGGCTGCGCTCAATGCTGCCCGGCTCCACAGTGCCATAGTTGTCCACCGTTCCGCCGATGCTTCCAGTGCCGCCAAGCACCCCCTGGCTGAAGACGTAGACGATGGCGTCGGAGACACTGGGACGGGCACCGAGCGCGCCGCGCAGCATCTTCTGTTCAGCCTCTGTGCGGTCATTGCTCACCTGCACACGACCCTCAAGGATGCGCAGCGCACCGCTGACATAGTTGTCGTTGCCGGTGATGGTCAGTGTGCCCGTGCCTTCCTTGACGATGCTGAGGGGTGTGGCGTCGTCATAGGATGACGGCATGATGGTGCCCGCCAGCGTGAAGTCGGTGTTCAGTCCACCGAGCAGGTAATAGCATGCGCGTGACTTCTTCATGTAGCCCTGCAGCGTGGACCCGGCCTCGGTGTCGAGATGACCGATGCGGAAGCCGGCACCCGAGGTGTTGGACTCGCAGCAGATGGTGCTGCCCTGGTGCAGGGTGACGCGGTTGTTGGCCATCGACGTGTTCACCTTGCCCGACTTGGCATCGTCCAGGGCGTTTTCGGCCGTCGAGCTCTTGCCGCCATGGGCCAGCACGACACCGTAGAAACCTGCTGATGAGGAGTTCTCAGGGAAGGGGTAGATGTGCACATCGCCCTTGTAGTTCGTCCAATTGGGCCATGCCTTGCCTTTCTCCGTGCCGAGATAGCAGCGCTCACCACCGGCGTAGAGGTTGAGCACGCCCTTGCCGCTGATGGTGGACGAGAAGTAGATGTAGCGTGCCAGTTTCACGTTCACCACATCGCTGGCCGGCAGCGAGATGGACTGGCTGTAGGTCTTGTAGTCAGACGAGGTGTTATTGCCGCTGACGTCGATGGTGCGCTCTTCAGCGAGAGCGCCCATCGACATCATCAGCATCACGATGTATAAAAGTGTGTTTCTCATAGTTTAGTTTTTCTTAGCGTTTGGTTCTCAGCTTGCCGTCGACGATGTAGATGCCACGGGGCAGGGTGGACCACTGCTCCTTAGTGCCCACCTTCACGCCCTGCAGGGTGTAGACGCCAGCGGCGCGCGACGAGAGGGCAGGGGCGAGCGGTGCCTCGATGGCCGACTTCACTGCGGGGATGCAGAAGGTGAAGTAGACGGGGTCGTCATACTTGGCCGGCGTGGCATCGTGCAGGTACTTGCCCGTGCCTACATTCTTCAGCCAGAAACCCTTGTCACCAACATGGCGGATGGTCCACAGGGCACCGTTCTCCAGGTCCTGACCGTTCTGGTTGTTCAGGCCGAGGATGAAGCTGCACCAGCCGTCGGCGGGCTGCGTGTTCAGGTAGCCGGGGTTGCCCCAGATGCTGTAGGGCTCGCCGTTGGGCTGCACCAAGCGGAAGAAGTAGCCGCTGCCGGCAGTGTTCTTCTCCATGGTGAAGAGATAGCCCGTGTTCGCATCATTGAACGCTGTCTCATAGGTGTCGAAGCCCAGGTTCTGCTCGCTGATGCCGTAGAACGCCTTGCCGCTGTCCTCGTTGACGATGGCGAAGGGCGTGTTGCCAATCTCTGAGACGCTTTCGAAGCGGTGTGCGATATACTTGTCGTCAGGTTCTTCCGTACCGCCGATGTTGATGCCCATTAGCTTCAGGGCCTGCTCGGCGTAGCGGCTGCCCATGGTGCGGTAGCCCTCAGCAGTGAAGTGCAGACCGTCGCCCCGCTGCGGGCATCCGGCTGATGAGATGACGTAGGAGTTGGGTATGACATTGGGCACGCGTGCGATGACGCTGTTGTGCAGCCAGCAGGCACCGCCTTCAGCCTGGCTCACGGTCTCGCCCACGAACAAGGGCACGTCGGTAGCGTTGAGGTTCAGGTCGGCCAAGAGCTGGTCGTAGATTTTCTTCACCTTCTGTGGCCAGTCGCTCTGTCCGTTGTTGCTCTCGCCCTGGTGCAGCAGAATGCCCTTGATGACACCCTGTTTCTGAGCAATGCGCGCCATGTCGACGAGCCGCTGGTAGGGGGCGTTGTCGTATGCCTTGAAATAGTTGATGAGCCAGCCCTCGGAACTGGGGTTCATCGAAGCGATGTAGCTGGCCACCTGGTCCTGCATGAAGCCTTCAATCTTCGTGCCGCCGATGGCTACATCGACGACGCCCACACGGACGTTCTCAGGCAGGTTCTCCACCATGGTGCGCCCGAAGTAGTCGGCCATGCCCAGGCCTGTGCCTTGACGGACGATGGGAGGCGTGGCAGTGTACCACTGTCCCATGGTGCGTCGTGGGCTGCTGAAGTTGACGCAGGCCAGCGTCTGGAAGCGCGGGTCCACCGTCTGGTCCTGGGCCTCAGGAGTGGCGTTGCCCTCCATGTTTGACTGTCCGAAGCACAGGTAGACGTAGAAGTTGGGGTCGGCGGTGGAAGGCTCCTCGCCTCCCTCGTCAAGCGTAAATGCCATCTTGTCTAAGTTGCCGTTGGCACCGGTGAGAGTGACGCGCAGGATGTGCTTGCCCTCAGGTAGCTGTTGCGACAGTTTCGCCTTCACCGTAGTATAGGTGTCCCAGCTGCTGCTGGCTGTCTGGGGGATGCTGATGCTGCAGAGCTGTTTCGTCTGGCCGTTGTCTCTCAGGCTGACGGTGAACGATGCCCCTGTGGTTCCAGACGAGACGGTGGCCTCGCAGTTGTAGGTGCCAGCTTTCGTCACGTTGACGGTGTATTCCATCCATTCGTTCTCGGCAGTGTAGCCAATGGCGTTGCCACCATTGCCCTTCACGATGTCCAATCCCTCATTGTCAGTGCGGTAGTTGGCATCGCCTTGGTCCTCGCTGTCGCTGTCGTGGAATGAAACACCCTCACCACCCAGGTCAAAGTCCTCGAACTGCACAGTTCCTGGCAGGTTGACCTCAGCGAAAGGCATGCGTACACTGTTGACGTTCAGCGTGGTCCTCACAATCTTCGACTCCTTGCCGTTGTTGTCGGTGGCAATGGCTGAGATGGTGTAGGTGCCCTTCATCGTGGGGGTGAATTCAGTGATGAACGGTTTCTCGGTGAGTGTGGCCAGCTGCATGTCGTTGACGAACACTTTGACATTAGCGATGCCAACTGATGATACCACGGACGTGGCAGTGATGGTTGCCGTCTCGCCCACGTTGATGGTTGTGGGGTTGACCTTGATGGACGACCTGATGGCATTGTTCACCTCTAAGGGCGTGAAGGTCATCTTGCCGATGCTGAAACCGCCTTTGTCGATGCAGAGGCAGAGGGTGCGGCGACCGGCCTCAAGTGGGAGGTTGAGGCGCAGGTGGACGTTCTTGTATTCAGAGCTGCCGCCAGTGCTGGGCAGGGTGACGAAGTCAGTGAGGAAGGTCATGTTGCCAAAATCATTGTCGACGAGGTGGAACATACCACCGTTTTGGGGCGAGGCGACTTCGACATCGACCGAGTACAGACCAGCCTGTTTCACGTCGACGGTGTATTCCATCCAGCTGCCAGTCTTGGTAGCGCCAGTGCGTGACGCATTGTTGTAGGACACGCCGGCAGCACCGTTGTCGTAGTTCATGGCTTCGACCACGCCGGGCAGCTCAGGCACCACATTGTTGTAGGGCGTGCGTGGCGTTGTTGAGCTGAGCACCTGTACCCTTGACAGTCGCTCGTAGGTAGAGCCGTCAGTAGCCGTCACCACGGCCTTCAGCGTCTTGGTGCCCGTCGTGGAAGAAGTAAACTCTGCGATGTAAGGGGCTTCGGTCATGGTGGCTATGAGGGTCGAGCCATTGAACAGCTCCACTTTCTCGATGGTCTTCGTGGCCAGCGTGGCATCGACCCATACCGGCAGCTTGTCGTCCTTGGCCACCTTCATCGAGGCAGGCTTCACGTAGACGGAGGCCTCCTTCTTCATGCCGGGGAAGGGACTCTTGGCGCTCTTGGCCTTGTCGCTCTGCATGTATTGGCGCAGCCATGTCATGGCCGGGCGGTCCTTGCCGTCTCTAATCAGTCCGCTGTTGCCATCGGTGGTCCAGGTGCGGCCATAGATGTAGCCCCAGAGGGTGATGCCGGCGCAATAGTCGGCCTCCCACAGTACGGGAATCAGGTTCTTGTACTGCGTGAGCTGCTTCTGGTCGTCAGCGGTGCCGATGTCGAACTCTGTGCTGTACATGGGAATCTTCAGCGCGTTCTGAATCTCGTTCATGGCATTCTTGAAGGTGCTGAGGCTCATGTCGGTGATGTCGTGGCTCTGACATCCGTAGGCATCGATGGGCGCACCGGCATCGCGCAGGGTGCGCACGAGGTCGATGAACTGTGTCTTCTGCCATTGGAACGTGTTATAGTCGTTATAGACGAGGATGGCGTTGGGCCAGCGCTCGTGGGCCAGCTGGAAAGCCTTGATAATCCAGTCGTAGCCCGTGCGCCCCTCGCCGCCGAGTGCTGCCCTGTAGGGGGCAGGCTGGTGCCCGGCGATGGCCTCGTTGACCACATCGATGACCTCCAGGTTGGGGTAGTGGGCCTTGACGTTGTCAAAGTATTCGACGATGGCTTTGTACTGCTCGGCCGTCGTGAGGTTGTCCATCCATTTGGGATATTGGGCACCCCAGATGAATGTGTGGTACTTGAATGGGAAGTTGTGCTGCTTGGCATAGTTGGCCGAGCGGTCGGCACCACCGTAGCTGAAGCTGCCGCGTGAGGGCTCGATGGCATCCCACTTCGTCTCGTTCTCGGGCGTAATCTGGTTCCAAAGCTGGTAGAATTTCTCATTGCCGAAGTCTACCTGCCCCGATGTGGTGATGTTGCCGAGGAATTTATCAGGGTTGGTCGACAACTGTGCCTGTGCCCCTGTGAAGGCAAGCAGGCTGATGATAGCTGTGCTAAAGATTTTCTTCATTATATAATAATATTGTACGCGTAAGAGAGGATTGTTTATTTCACGGTAAAGTCGATGGTCTGCAGGTCAGCATCGCGCGAGCTGGTGCCGTAGAGCAGCAGGTAGCGTCCGCTCTTCACTGACAGCTCATCGATGGCCTTGTCATAGTATTCGAAAGCCTCGCCATCGAGGGTGATGACTGCCTTCTTTGTCTCGCCGGGCTTCAGGCTCAGCTTCTGGAATCCTTTCAGGGCCTTGATGGGAGCGCCGGCATCGTCCAGACGCTTGACATACACCTGCACGGTCTCGGTGCCTTCGCGCTTGCCAGTGTTCGTGACGGGCACGGTGAGCGTCACCTTGGGATTTGAGATGTCAGATTTGAGATTTGAGATTTTTGCCTTGCCCACCTTGAAGGTGGTGTAGCTCAGGCCATAGCCGAAGGCATACTGCGGCTGACCGGTGAAGTAGCGGTATGTGCGGTTCTGCATCGAGTAGTCGAGGAAGTCGGGCAGGTCGTCGTTGGAGCGGTAGAACGTCACGGGCAGCTTGCCGCCAGGGTTGTAGTCGCCGAAGAGCACGTCGGCCAGTGCCTGCGAGCCCCCCTGACCGGGATACCATGCCTGCAACAGGGCGTCATAATTGCCCTCCACGCTGCCGAAGGCGATGGCCGAGCCGCTGCAGTTGACAAAGATGACGGGGCGCCCTGTCTGGTGCATGGCTCTGACAAGGTGCTGCTGCACGGTGGGCAGCTCGATGGTCTGCTTGTCGCCGCCCTCGCCCTCCATGCGGGCTGAGATGCCGCCGATGATGATGATAGCGTCTGCCACTTTTACCTCATTGGCCAAGTCGGTGAAGTCGATGAGCTTGCGCTCGCAGATGTCGCCGCGCAGCATGGCAAACTGTCCATGGTCGTGGCTGTACTCTATGGTGACATCGTAGGTCTTGCCCTGCTCCACGGGGAACGACTTGTACTCCACGCGGCGGCCGAAGCCGAAGCCGCGGCGGCCACCGGGCTTGCCTTGCTCCACCACCTGGCCGTTCACCTTCAGGACGTAGCCGTTGTCAGTGGTCAGGGTGTATTTCATCTCGCCGGTGAACGTCGACTTGTATTGTCCGCTGATGCGCACCGAGAGGGTGTCACGACTGACGCCGTCGGCAAAGCCCCATGCGCCGAAGGTGCTGAAGTCCAGTGCTTTGTAGTAGCCTTTGGTGACGGGCTCACCACTCCGGTCGGCATTGTTCCAGAACTCTACCAGCACGCCCTGTCCGTCGTTGAAGTCCAGCAGATGGGGCACTGTCTCGTATTCGTCGTTCAGCTCACATGCCTTGTGGTAGACGATGTTGGCACCGGGCACCGCTTTGCGGATGCCCTCTAACAGCGAGTGCTGATGCGCCTTCGTGGGCGAACCGCCATAGTTGCCGTTCAGCAGCTCGATGTCGTTGGCGTTGGGACCTACCACGGCCAACGTCTTGATGTCCTTCGACAGCGGAAGGACAGGGGCGGCCTTGCCATTATAGAGCAGCACCATCGATTCGCGGGCTGCCTGTACGGCTGTCTGGTTGTGTGCCTCGCTGCTGATGACCTCCTCGCCCAGGCTGGCCCAGGGCAGCTGGTCGGCGGGGTCGAACATGCCCAGCTCAAAGCGGCCCATCAGCGTCTTGCGCAGGTGCTGGTCCAGGTCGCTCTCCTTGATGAGGCCCTGCTTCAGTCCGTCGGTCAGGCACATGAACACCTTGCCGCACTCCAGGTCCGTGCCGTTGAGCACGGCGTCGACCGAGGCGCTGAGCGGGTCCTTGTGTGTCTCATGCTGTCCTTTGTTATAGAAGTTGTTGATGGCGTCGCAGTCGGTGAGGACGATGGCGTCATAGCCCCACTTGTTGCGCAGGATGTCGATGAGCAGACGGTCGCTGCTGCAACAGGGCTTTCCCTCAAAGCGCTGGTAGGCGCACATCACCTCGCGCACGTCGGCCTTCTTCACCAGTGCTTTGAAGGCCGGCAGATAGGTCTCCCACAGGTCGCGGTTGCTGGGCTCCACGTTCATGGAATGGCGCAGTGGCTCTGGTCCGCTGTGCACGGCATAGTGCTTGGCGCAGGCGTGGGTCTTGTAGATAAGCCCACCCCCATCCCCTCCCAAAGGGAGGGGTGACTGCATACCCTTTACTGTAGCCACGCCCAGTACGGCGTTCAGATACGGGTCTTCGCCGCAGGTCTCCTGCCCGCGTCCCCAGCGAGGGTCGCGGAAGATGTTCACGTTGGGGCACCAGAAGGTCAGCTCAGGGTTGCCCGGATAGTAAATTTCGCCCATGCCGACGTGCTTCACGCTGTGGTCTGAGCGGTTCCAGTTGGCACGGGCCTCGTCGCTGACCTGCGAGAAGACGTCGTAGACCAGCTGCTCGTTGAAGGCGGCAGCCATGCCGATGGGCTGAGGATAGACGGTATAGTCGCTCTGCCGCACACCGTGGCAAGCCTCGCTCCACCAGTTGTATGACGGGATGCCGAGGCGGTCAATGGAGATGCTCTTGTTCATCATCAGGCCCACCTTCTCCTCGGGGGTGAGCATGCCAAGCAGGCTCTCTACACGTTCAGCCCGTGGCAGCTTGGTGTCTTGCCAGG
>Ga0310691_10005725_pt1 | contig 13485 bp, 26 predicted proteins | sample 176DNAGHGlowgp2_FD_203887 | JGI IMG/M metagenome (GOLD analysis project Ga0310691, IMG submission 203887) | Sheep rumen microbial communities from Palmerston North, Manawatu-Wanganui, New Zealand - 1766 DNA GHGlow gp2 (v2) (version 2) | ecosystem: Host-associated > Mammals > Digestive system >... | reverse complement strand
TTCTCCAAGCACAATGCCGGCAATCAACAGAATAATGGTTAGAAGTACCATAATATATCGGACAGCACAGAGAGTAAGATGTCCATTGTTATTTTAATGAACTGTGATTTGCAGGAATCTGCTCTCTGTAGTGACTTGGTTTCCCTTGGCACACAGTCCCGCAAAACAGCCGATTAACTGACTCTTTCTTTATGATAGTCATGTTGCGAAGATGACTCCAGATAAAGAGTGTTATATGACTGTCTGTAATGCCTAATTTGCTTAGACGCTGCAAATATAACAATTTTTTCTTAATATAAATCAAGAATAGACAATTATTTTTGTTCTATTAAGAAACTTTAACTATTTGGTAGCCAGTTCGGGAATCAAACCCGAATTTCCACCTTGAGAGAGTGATGTCCTAATCAGTTAGACGAACTGGCCGTAATTTGTAGTCGGTACGGGGCTTGAACCCGTATGGACAGATTGAAAATCTGTAATCCTGACCATTTAGATGAACCGACCATAATTGTATCCGGTAGGAGAGTTGAACTCCTCTCTACAGGTTGAAAGCCTGTCGAACTGACCGCTGTTCTAACCGGACATACTTAGTAACGGCAGAGGGACTTGCACCCTCACGTCACAAGGACACTGATGTTTGGGACCAGTCTGTCTACTAATTCCAGCATGCCGCTATATTTAGTCCATCTGGTCGGATTCAAACCGACATGGCCATAAGCCGACTGGCTCTAAACCAGTTGTGTATCTCATTTCCACCACAGATGGAGTTTAATAATTGTAGTCCAGAAGGGATTTGCACCCTCACGTTCATATGGTTAATGAACATCAGGTTCTCAGCCTGACTTGTCTACTATTTCCAACACTGGACTGTGTGTGGCTCAGACGGGGATCGAACCCGCACGTGCCTTACGGCACATCAGATTTTAAGTCTGAGGCGTCTACCAGTTCCGCCACCGAGCCGTTTGTGGGGAATGAGAGACTCGAACTCTCAATCTACATTTCTGTAGAGACTGGTTCTGGGCCAGTTGCGTCTACCAGTTCCGCCAATTCCCCGTAACAAATAAAAACCGGATGATTCTACGTTGTTGTAGGAATCATCCGGAAAATATTTATATTACTATGATATGACAGTTTACTTTCCTTATGTATGACGATTACCTACATTTATACACAGCAGTTCTTCCTCAGCAAGCAAAAGCTCGTTGAGAAGTAATAACTCTGCTTCAAGATGTAGGTTTTTTGTAATCATCTTACTTTTTGAATTTATAATTTCTTTATATTTATATCAACAATTTTATGTTGTTTTTGAGTTCTGATATATTTATCAGTCTCTTCTATTATAATATACTACAGAATTGCAATAAAGTTTAATGCTATTAAGATTTTTTAACAAATTTATTTCTTATCATAAGTTATTTCGGAATCAATGAATAATCTGAAGTTTCCGACTAAAGTCCGTTTCAGTAATTCAACATATGCATCAAAAGTCTTGTATATGTAATTATAGAATTTTCCCTGTATTTCTGCGTTATATGCTTTTAGGAACTGATTGAATGGATTGTTGCCTCTGTTAAATAACATATCATCTGGATATATCATCTCATCAGAGAAGTCTATGAAGTCATTGACAAATCCCATAGCACATGGTTTTGTTGCAAAATACAATCCGTATGGACTGAAAGTCTTGGAACGCAGAGGAATGAACATCTTAATGCCGTTGAATATAGCAGTCACGAATTTTTCAAGTTCTTCTTTCTCCATGCTGTCGAACTTGAAATTGATTGCACATTCATATCCGTACCAATCTTCTGTGCAGACACTTGTTTTTATAGGATAGTCATAATGAAATTCTCTTTTACAAAGTTCTGTAGTATATCTGCATTGTTCTCTTTTGTAGTCATTTGTGATTCTGTATGACTTGCTTACTATGGATCCGTAATCTTCAATGACATTTTTCATCATATATTCATATCTCTTGAGTATTTCTCCAAGACCTTCATAGTTCTCAACATTGTTTATTGCTGAGTCTTTCCCGTCTAACATTGGATATGTTCTGTATGGCATTGAGAAATTCGCAATAATACAGAAACAGTTATTTCCACGGACAGAGTGGTTTATAGTCTCTGACTGCTCGATTTGTTCATCATCTATTTCATTGAAGAAATTCTCATTAATAATCATATATGTCAGTAATTAAAGCATATTTCTTTATTTATCATATGATGCAGCAAATAACGTGTAGTAGCACATCAACAAAAGACGTGTAGTAGCACATTTATAAAGCCAGTCATCAGCAGACAACCGGCTTTGAAATTTTTGCAATTTTTCCAATGTTTTCATTCAGGTTCTTTATCGAACAAATATGACTTTTTCTTGAATTCATCATAACTTTCATACACCCTCTTGATTCTTTTTTCAACATCACATTCATATGATGTATTCTTTCTGATTCTTGAAGAGTATTTTTGTTTTCCGTTTGAATCAAGAATGGGCGTAGTTCCGTCTTCCTCATATTCCGGGAAATTGTCATAGAATTCGTCTTCATTCATTCCGAATGACTTTGCACGGTCTTTCATTAACTGTAACCAGCCGTTTCTTGAAGCAATGTATTGCTCAAGTTCAAGCAGTTTGTTAAGTGCTTTGTTGATATCACTTTCTATATATTGATTTCTGAATATTTTGTTCATTATATTAAACTACAAAACTAATACAAACAGTTTCTTTATATATTAAAGATTAATATTGATAAAAAGTTTTCAAAATGAGAATAAATTTGCTTGGAGAACAAGCAAATTGAATTTTCACCCTAAATATCTCAGATAAATAAACAAAGAATCTATAATTAAATAGATAAATATAACAGATGAACTATGTAGAGAAACATATACTGAAACAGTCAGACCCAAGATACAAGATATGTCTGGCTGAGACACGCAAGTCAAAAGACTTGCGGAATGCTGCATTGTTCATCAACAGACAACATTATTCTTCAAGACACGGAGGCAACGTCATAGAAGACGTTGCTGAAGACATTGATAATGACTATGTAAGCTGGATGAAAGTTGACAAGCTTCTGAAAAAACAGAACCACCAAGCGTATAAGGCTATGCTTGCAAACTCTGCTCAGGAGACACTGAAGATGCTTGACTCGGAATATCAGTCGTATTTTGCACTGCTTTCATTGAAGAAACAGGGGCTGTATAATGAAAAAGTAAGACCACCCAAGTATTCTGACAAAGACGGATACTATCCTGTTGTGTACAACAGGAGTCAGTTGTCACAGAAGAATCTGAAGAACGGCATAATACTCATTCCGAAGACTGACGTGACATTTGATGATTTCATCCACATTGAGACGATGCGGCAGTTGCGCATCGTACCGAAGAACGGATACATAGTGATTGAGTTGCTTTATAGAGTCGAGGAAGAATGTATGAAAGAGGACAATGGGCGCTATGCGTCCATGGACCCAGGCATCGGAACACTCGGTGCCATATTCAGTAACGTGATGTCCCCGCTGCTCATCAGCGGAGGACCGGTGAAGTCGATAAACCAGTACTACAACAAGAAACTTACCAGATTAAATACACTTTTGACACAGAACAAGAACACTGTAGTTGATCATACAACCGGTGAGATAAAGGAACAGAAGACTTCGAAAGCCATACAGAGGCTTTCGATGAAGAGACAAAACAAGTTGTTTGACTATTTTCATAAAGCCTCTTCATTAGTAGTTCAAATCTTGGTTTCCAATCAGATTAATACCTTCGTGCTTGGTCACACGAAAGGATGGAAACAGTCTACAAGGATGAAGCATAAGTCAAAGAACATGTAGAACTTCCAAGAAGTTCCATTCAATAAATTCTTCTGGATGCTTGAATATAAAATAAAGAAAGCCGGTATAAACTTCTATGTACAGGAAGAGTCATACACGTCGAAAGCATCTGCTCTCGACGGAGATGATATCCCGGTGTTCGATGAACTGAGTGCCGAAGAGAGAAAGAAAGTGAAGTTCTCTGGACGCAGAGTCCATAGGGGACTCTACAGGTCAGCAGACAAGACCATAATAAACGCTGACATCAACGGCGCTGCAAACCAGCTCCGTAAATACTTAAAGGGAGTCCGTGATGCCGATTACCGGCCAACGGATAGAGGGCTTGTGATGAACCCAGTGCAGATGAAAGTTCTGTTCCAAAGGATAAAGCCGAAAGCGTTCCTTCCGGCTAAGTCCAGAAAGAAACAAGGAACCGTAGTGTGTGCAAAAAACAAAAGCATTAAATCTGAATATAACTAAGCAGATTTAATGTTTTTGGACATCATATTGAAAGATTCACCTTTGAGACATCTTGTAGCAAACTGCTGTGCTTCTTCCTTTGAAGTCATCCAGCCGCAACCCCACCAGAAATATGTTCCGGGTTTGTATACTCCGCATTTCTCTGCTTCTGGATGATAATTTGAATTGTCTCTTATGTCATTGACTGATATAGTTATTCCACGCTTGATTATATCCATAGTCCTGTTCTGGACTTCAGACGGAAGAGTAGTCAGTCTGTCAGCCATAATTTCATCATGGAAACCGAGAGAGAACAGTTCTAATTCAAGCATCCAAGATTCAGACTGTTCATCATAGCAGCAGTCAGTTATAGTGACAGTGATAAATGGTGGGTTTCCACACTGAGTGTCTTGTGCGGCTCTGTATAGTTTCTGGTCTTTGTTGAATATCTGTCATGGTTTGAGTTCTGATAATTTCTTCATAATGCTTAATCTTTATATTCGGATTCTATTTCAGACATAAGATAGGCAAGAGATAGTCTTTTTTCAGTCATTGTATCCATCTCGATTTCTTCTTTTGATGGGATATACTTCTTGTTCTTAGCCATAATTTACAGGTTTGCAAGAATACGTTTCTTTCTGTTGTTCCACTTATTCAGATGACAGTCGATTTCGGATACCATTGCTCTGATGACATCTTTCTTAGTCACTCCGACATATGCTGAACCGGTCTTGGTCTGTATGACTGCGACAGTCGGACGCAGATGCTTTGTGATTACAAAGTCTGGGAGTTCTGTAGTCTTGAACTTGATGTCAGGTAAAGACTGAGGGAGTTCATCCATATTCGCAATCTCTGTCTGATAGACGATTGTGCTGAATATGGTTTCACAACAACAGTCAAGATAACCGTAGTAAAGGATGTCACCCACTGTCACTTCATTGAAAGATTTTGTTTTTGTTTCCATATTGATGATATTTGTTTAATTGATTTTTGTGCTGCAAAGGTAAGAATAAAAAATGATAAAAACAAATATTCAGTGAAATATTAGGATAGTTTAGGAATTGGATATAAGAATGACTGCTAAACTATAAAGTTTAGCAGTCACATAAACAAAATGAAACAGTCAATTAACTGATTACAACATTATATGTTAAGTAATCTACAATCAGGTCATATGCTGTGTCTATTTCAGAAAACCCGTAGTCACATAACCTGAGTTTCTCTACATAGTCATCTGGTAGTTTCACACAGCACATATGGAACAGAGGAAATGATTTCTCCACAAGTTTATATTGTTCATGTTCAGATGGGATATGATGAAACATAAACTGTGTGTATTTCAATCTCCAAGTAGCAATGATTTTCTTTCTATCAAGTATATCTTTTGTAGAGTCATTTGCAATGATATTTGCATTATAGACTTCACAAGCAAGTAATGCAGCATCTCTGAATAGTTTGTGCTTCTTGCATAATTTGAAGAAATCTTCTACCGGTCTGAAACAATCGTCTGTGTAGAATCCCTGATCTGCTGCTAAGATTATTTTTGAAACATCTTCCTTTGGAGCAGATTCAATTACTTTCTTGATAAAGTACAGTGACATAATGTTAATGTTCTGGGTTATCAACAGATTCCGGAGTCAGGTATATGAATTCTGCATCATCCGATGTTGAACCGTCACCAGAGTTCGGTCCGCCGTAGGAGATTGAAAACTCTTCATTTCCGTAATCAAAGTTGTTCTTCAGATTGATACGAATCTCTGCATCTAAATTGATGTCAAGTAAATTCTTGATTAAATCTCTATTCTTCATGTTTTTTTCTAATTAAATTTTATCTGCTTCTAATGCTGCTAATGTAGCAGTAGTATTTTGCTGATGGATTATTTTTTCTACTTCATCAGCAAATCTTGTCTGCTTTTTTAGAATCTCATATGCTTCATCTATCGTAGTGTTCCCGCCGACTCTTCTTCTTGCTTTCTGAAGATAGACGAGGATATCATTTATTGTATATTCCTCATCTAACTGTCTTGATTGTTCTGCTGTGATTGAGAATGCCGTGAATGATTCATTCTGATATTCTAAAGAAGAATTCATTGCAGTTTCCAATGCTGTATTCATAACTTATTGAACTTCGAATTTGTCTTTGTGATAGTAGATATCCTGTGGGTTCTCATTGTCTTCAAGATAGAATTCTTCTACTTGCTTGAAATCATCATACGGAATTTCATCTATCCCACATATTAACAGGCAATGAAAGTGATATCTCTCTTCATCTGTCATGTTATAATATATATCAGAAGTGATGGTTACTCCATCATAATTCTCCTTGAGTTTGTCATAATGTTCTTTGTCTTTCTTACTGAGATGATCATATTTGAATTTAGCAAGAGTGCCTCCGTTTTTCGGACAATTCTTCTCATTTTTCAGAATATCATATTTCTTGTAATCAATAATCTTTTTGATAGAGAAGTATTCATCCCTTGACATTAACTTGTGATCTCTCTTGGATTTGTCTTTTTGTATGAGTTCATCTGCTTTTTCTTCAGATTGAGTCACGCCGATAATTTCAGAATATGATTCTTCATAATATTCATATTTTCTTGTTACTACAATGACTTCCATATTGATTTGAATTATAGTTAATAAATTTCAAGACGTTTCTTTAAGTCTTTGATATGTTCTTCTCGTTCTTTGATGAGTTCTGTTTCTTTCTGGACAATAGCAAGAATCTCATAAAATTTGTAGAGTGATATTTCAGCAAGTAATTTTGATTCACTCTCGATTATGTTGATATAACTGAGAGTTGCTGTGTTGTCTATTCCAGAATCACCGTAATTGTCATGATCGATGTGATTGTATGATATAGAATCACTGCAACCGATATATTGTATGTTCAAACCAGTGTCATCTTTGTAGAATTTGATTGCTTCAATCCTGTCCGGCATATCATAATCAACATAGCATTTGCTGTCATATTTTTCTGCAAGTTCTTTAGTGAGTGTAGTGAATTTGTATTGTATCTCCTGGTTCATAATTATTTGAATTTCAATGTTTTTATTTCATCAAAAACTTTCACTTTTATTTCTCCTTTGAATGAAGGTGGCATTTTGTATTCTAACAGAGGATAGTTCTGATATGGAGTGTGACAATCTTTCATGTCAAATTCGACTGGATACAAATCATTAGCCATTGTTGAGCATCCGAATTCCATATGGTCTTCCGGATGTTCCGGGTACTCATCATATCTGAAGAAATATACACCACTTCTCACGAATGTAATAGTTAGTGTAGTCCATCCTTTCTTCATCTTGTGTGCTTTAGCGAAATACGGATTTACAAAGAACCAGAATTTCTTGTTTTTCTTAATGAGGTTTGGATATCTGTCTTCTTTCTTTGAACAAAGTCCGTATAGATTGCAATCAATTGGAATCCGGTCTGTTCCGAATCCAGCCATAAGATTTTCTTTAATCTTTTTTATTTCATCAGGAGTATATGCCCTATCCATTTCTTCTTTCATATCTCAATAATTATACTTCCGTATATTACAATTCCTTGGTTAATATAGTCATGTCTGTCAAAAGAAAGTCTGAAATCCCTAATATTCCTTTCAATCAATTTTTCAGTGAGGATTGATGTCATATTTTCTTTATATGATGGATCATCATGAAAATCTCTACACCAACTTGTATAATAATCTATGTTGTTGAGAGATATCCTGATTGAATAAAGTTCACCGGAAATATATTTCATCATTTCCTGTATTATGTTTTGCTCCAGATTATCAACAAAATAGTCAATAGTTGGTTTATGACCTTTCTTTAAATTGATTTCTTTCTGTTTTTGACAGAGATTATACAGATAATCTGCTTCAACTTTGTTCATATCAGACCTTCGTTTTTAAGAAATTCAAGCATTGTGACTATTGCATCAAATGGATTTCTGTATGTGAATCCGTGATAGACATCTCTGAAATCTCCGTCATTCGTATAATAACAAATTTCCATTTCCTGATTGATGTCTTTGGATATATTGAGTTCAAGAACTTCATAATCTTCTGTTTCTATTGCATTTGGCAGAAGTTCCCACAATGCAGATAATGACCATGCTGGGATTTGTGGATAACCACACAAGTCAAAACACTTACATTGTTGAAGTTTCCAGTCTTCAACTGGTTCACCATCTTGTTCTTTGCAGACATCATACATATATGACATATCCGCAGTTTGTCCAGAGAAACCAAGTTCAACTAGTTTCTTTGACTGTTCTAATGTTGTTGCTATTTGAATCATTTCTTTAATTCCTTAACAAAACAATTTATGCTGTTATAAACTCTCTCATAAAGGAATGGATATCTTGATTTGTCAATCTGTTCCTGTTCTTTTATAATGTTTTCTACTAATTTTAGAATTTCTTCGGCACCATCAACGAATCCATCATAATAATCATTGTCTGTAATTTCTTTTCTTCTTTCTTTGGATAATGCTGCAAGTTCTTCAATTTTCCTCATGTCGTCTTGATATCTTATAATATATGATTCTTATCGGTTCATCAAATCTCGGTCCCACCTATCCGTACTTTCTGATGTTTATGTAGTTGCCGCCACGAACTCTCTTCACTTCACATATTATGTTATCCGGGTCAGCAGATGGCATATCAATGTCATATGATTCACATCTTACTATAAGATTATCTGGATAATGTATTTCATAAGTGACTTCTACTTTGAATGGAAAATGTGGATTTATGTCACAAGAATTCATAAAGAACATTGCGACATACATTACTAAAATTATTAACTGTCCGTATAATTTTCTCATTCAACATAGTTAGAAACATTTCTTTATTTATCTGTATAGCAGCAAAATCGGACTTTTTCAATATGTTGTGATTTATACAATAATGATATTTTGTATTTTGCTCAGAATCAGAATGATATATTAATATTTCCCTTGTTGTGCTTGTTTAGCAAATTCTTCAACAGTGTGCCATACAAAGTCATGAAGATTTTTAATTCCGTTATTAGAATTGAATTCATAATCATATGTCACACAACTGAAACAAGCCAATGCTTTTGGATTTGTAGATTTATAACTACCGTCTTCATTCCATATAATCGGTTCTTTGTCTATTCCGAAATATATGTAGTTCTTCTTGGTCAGAACATTCCAGCAGACTTTTAACCGCTCGAATAATGATGATTTCTGCTCTACCATAGTTTACTTCTCTTATTTAAAATCTTTTGTATGTGTGCAAAATCTTTCACTGAAGACAGTGATGATTCGTTGATAGCCTTGAATAGTCTTATAATCTGTAGCTTGTCTGAATTTCTGTCTGTCTGATTTATCTCCATTTCCTGTCAGGATGTATTATGTTGTTTGCTGATAGCCCGTTTATCTCTCCCTTGAGGAATTTCCATGAATAGAAATATTTCCTTAGTCTCTTTTGTTCATATTCTCCGAACTCATTGAGTCTCCGAATATCCATATTGTTCTCAAGATCATAAATCTTGACGATTCTTCCAATATCATTCTTTGATACTCTCTCGATGAAATCGAAGTAATATTGCTCGTCTTTTTTTCTTGTCACAGATTGTATAGCTTCAATGATTTCATCATCGAAACCGTTTATTTTCAGTTCTTCTACAGTGCATTCTGTATCTTCAAGAATGTCATGTAGGATTCCGACTATCCAGCATTTGTCATAGAATATTGCAAGTGTTGAATTCTTGTCAGAAACTTTCTTTTTCTTCTCATCATCTATTGCCTGTGCGACTGCATACAGATGCTCCTTATATGAGTGTCCGCCTTTGTCATATTTGTCATTGAAATATTTCTTAACGAGGTTCAGGGCAGCAGACTGTAATGTTCTGATTGTTGTTGGCATAATTTATTTCTCTTTAATCAGTTCTTTTGCTAATCTGTTATTTATTAAATTGTTGAAATCAAAATGATTCTCAAGCATCCATTTTAATCCAGTGAACCCGTATGTTCCGTCTTTCAGAAAATCAAGTTCAAAGTCAATGTCAAAATCTCCGGTATAATCTACTACTGTGACTTTGCATCCGTTTTCATTGATAGAATCATAATTCGGCAAACCTTTGATGATATGACCGGCTGCATCATAAATCTCATCTTTTGTTATATCAGAGAAACTTCTAAGCAACGGAGTGACATTTTCAACTAGTGTAGTGAATTCTATCTCGTCATTCTTAATCTTAACTCTCCTGTCATCAAAGACGGCAGTCACAAGATAAACAGCATTCGGTTCATATTCATATTTGTTATATAGAACTGTTATTCCGTATGGCATCCGCATACAGAGTTCTTTGTATAATCTTTCAATGTCTTCTTCCTTCATATAAATTATATTGTAAATTTTGTGCAAAGATAATAATTATTAGTGAATAGTCAAAGAATAATAAGAAATATTTTTGTTATATTAACATTTTATTGTTGATATAGATGTAGACTATCTTAAATATTCTTAAATGTTCAGAAGATAGTTTGTTTGAAATTGGAATTATCACTATCTTTGCACAAATTTTGATTTCATAGTATAATTAATAGGAGTAATTTAAGATATATGGCTGAATATATTGGTCAATTCAGAGGATGTACATCCAAAGAAGAGAGTAGGGAATTGTTGAAGAACGGTCTCAGCAAAGACACTGCTGATATGTATTATAGTATCACACGAGATGGCGAAGCTGGCAGACCTGATGTAGTTTCTGGTGGAGTTTATCACAATGATATTCCGGCTTGGTCTTTGACTAAGTTGATAGAACTGATGAATGACAGACCAAGAACTTATAAAGTTTCATTATATAATGATGATACTGGAGGATGGATTTGTTCACTTTATAAGTGGGATACTATACTCAATAATGAGCTTGAATCATTCTGTTCAAAGGACATTATGAATGCAGTAGTTTATATTATGAATTATATGTTAACAAATGGTTTGTTATATGAGTGATTATATACAGGATTATAATGTCTCTGATGAGATAGAGTCTATCCTTAATGATAAGGGATATGATGGAGATTGTGAGAATTTCAGTCCCGGTCTTTCAAGATACTATAAGGGTATCAATTTGTTTTGTGCTGGAAAGTGGCTCCGTCAGAAAAAGAAACTCCATGTAGAAGCAATACCTCTATATGGATATGTTGAGATTGGCTGGCGGCATGGAGAGTTTGAGGAAGAACTGATGGGTTGGGGTTATATAGTAATCGAACTTGAGTACAACAATCTCAAAGAAAAGTATGATGACAAGAAAAAGCCATTCAAGAGTTTTGAAGAGGCGTATGAGTCTGCTATCGAATCCTGTTGCAAGAAATATATTTGATTACTATGACAGAGCATAATTTCTATAGAGATTACGGAAAACTGACATATGAAGATATTGTCAATGTATTGGAAAAGATAGTCAAGCCTCATTATAAAGTGATGTCTTCATTTGCTATTGGTTTTTCATTCAGTGTTCCGACAAACACTATATGGGTGATTACTGAAGAAATGAAATACAACGGAAAGAGAATTCTGTTGATGTTTCCAGACGGCAAAGCACATAAGATATTTAAGGAAATAGAAGAGAAAGAAGATTTCAAGTTAGAACAGATTTCTGGTAATATAGTGGATGAGATTTCAAAGAAGATTATGATTTCTCTATGTGATGAGAACAGGAATACTTTGACATTTCCGTTCACTGATGATATTTGGAAAGTAAAAGTTGATTAATATGAAGAATTTGAAATTATATCTACAACGGATATTACTGTGTATTTTAGCAATTCCGTTCTATATAGCACACATATTAAAATTTATTATATTGTGTGTTGTTTATCTTTTGCTATGGCTGACTACTGACAAATATCTTATCAGTGAAGTGGAAACTACGATACTACAGATGATGTGCTGGAGTTATTGGAGATTATGGACAAACAAGAAATATAAAGGATTACAAAAATGAAGAAATTGTTGTTATTTGTTTTTGCTATTGTTCTTCTGTGTGGATGCGCAGAACATAATAAGTCATTTGATATATCTGAAGATGACATCATAGAAATAGACGGATGTGAATATATCAAAAAGCGGTTTAAGGTTCCTGTTCATAAGGGAAATTGTAAGTATTGCCAACAAAGGAATAAGGATATGGTAATAGAAGTTGTTGATTCTATAGTTAGAACTTATATCAATAAATGATTTATGGAAGACATAAAATTGTTAATCAAAGCTTTGTGTGGTTATCAGCCATATGGAGTTATAGTCAAAGTTACAGATCGTTCTACAAGAGACCATAAACTTGAAGCAGTTATTGAAGATAAAGGTTTACAGTTTCATACTGCATTCTATGGGTGGAATTCATTTTGGATGAAGCCATATTTGAGGCCTATGTCATCTATGACAGCAGAAGAAGAACAGGAAATTCAGAAGATAAATTGTCAGTTTAAGAAAGGTATTGAAGAGTGTTATGTCGGTGATTCTGATGATGGTTTCTGTTCTGTTTCTGAAATGAGTGATATAATTGATTACTTGAATTCTCATTTCTTCGATTATAGAGGTTTGATTGATAAAGAACTGGCTATAGCAGTTGATGAAAATAATAATCCGTATAAGATATGACAGAAGTAAAAAAAGTTACGAAAGCAACTGATTCTGGAATGTTGACAGCAGTTTGTGGAACAACTACTCCTGATGAAATCAATGAGTTCAATAAGAGTCATTGTGATTATTTGGAAAAGTATAATTATAGTGAAGATGATTTTGATCCGGAAGATGGACAGATTCATACAGGAATGACAAATGAAGAGTGGTTGGAAAAGAACAACAAATCTGGTCTTAAAAAATGTAAGAAATGTCCTATGTGGGAGAAGTGTCGGACAGCAGAGAAGACATTATTTTCATATAAAGGTTTGACTCATAAGATGACTGAACAGATTTCTAAAGAGATTGATAAAGATATAGCAGAACGATTAAGAATAGAGTATGAAAAGCAAAGTATTGAGCGAAGACAACCTCAGTGAAGATTTAATCATAAGTTTTCAGAAGAACTTTACTATTCTGAATAAGTTCAGGGATAGTTATTTCAATTGCAATTGGCTAATAAAGAATGCTCGGATAGGTGATGAGTATCTGACTATAGGGACTACAGTTATACTCGGTCCTTTGTCAGAAAAGAATCTGAATGATTCACATATGAGAGTAGGGTATATTGT
>Ga0310691_10005724_pt1 | contig 13485 bp, 14 predicted proteins | sample 176DNAGHGlowgp2_FD_203887 | JGI IMG/M metagenome (GOLD analysis project Ga0310691, IMG submission 203887) | Sheep rumen microbial communities from Palmerston North, Manawatu-Wanganui, New Zealand - 1766 DNA GHGlow gp2 (v2) (version 2) | ecosystem: Host-associated > Mammals > Digestive system >... | reverse complement strand
CGCGCGGATAATAAGTTACAGCAGGAAGTGCTGTCTTACGTCGGTTCGCGCAGGGGAAAACAGTTACGTCCGTTGCTGACGATTCTTGCCGCGCAGATATGTAACCCGGTGACCGATAAGACGCTACGCTCCGCGGTGGCGCTGGAGTTGCTACACACGGCAAGTTTGATTCACGACGATGTAGTGGACAGTTCGGATATGCGCAGAGGGGCTGCGGCGGTACACGTGAAATGGACCAATAAGGTGGCGGTGTTGATTGGCGACTATATGCTGGCGAAGGTGATTGGACTGGTGGCGGAAGTGCGCAATATTCGTATCTTAGAGATCGTTTCGAACCTCGGCAAGAGCCTGAGTAGCGGTGAAATGGTGCAGTTGCATGTAGGCCAGAGTATGTGGATAGACGAGGAGCGGTATTTCCAGGTGATTAACCAAAAGACCGCGCAGTTGTTCCAAGCTTGTGCGGAAGCCGGTGCGGAAAGCGCAGGATGTACACCGCGTCAGCGTGCAGCTTTACGCGACTACGGTCATCTGTTAGGATTATGTTTCCAGATCAAAGATGATATCTTTGATTACAGCGACTTGGAGGAGATCGGTAAACCGACGATGAGTGATTTAAGGGACGGGAAGGTGACCTTGCCTTTGATTGAGGCGCTGCGTCGCGCACCGCAAGACGAGGCGGAGCATATACGGGAGTTAGGTGAAATGTTAGCTGCGCACAGCGAGACGCTGCCGCTCGATAAAGCGCTGCAAGAGATCAAAGCCTTCGTACTACGGTTCAAAGGCGATGAGTATGCCGTGCAACGGATGTTAGTCTATAAAAAACAAGCCACGGAGGCCTTAAGCATCTTCCGTGACAGTCCAGAAAAAACGAGTCTGTTAGCTTTACTCGACTACGCCATCAACCGCATTCAGTAAAGGGATGAGGGAGTTAGGGATTAGAGCGTGAGGGATTTTGTCCAGCACCTCTCGCATAAACGCGCCGACGAGCAGTTGACGCGCTTTTTGTTTGTCTATGCCGCGTTGCTGCATATAGAAGAGAGCCGATTCGTCGAGTTGTCCGGTAGAAGCGCCGTGCGTAGCTTGCACATCATCGGCGTAGATCTCCAGTTGCGGTTGGGTGCGCATTTCTGCGGTCTCGGAGAGCAACAGGTTGCGGTTGGTCTGATGCGCTTCGGTCTGCTGCGCATCGGGAGCGATCTTCAGGTCGCCGATAAACCGTCCGTGGGCGTTGTCGTCCAAGACGAACTTGATGAGTTGGTTCGACGTACCCCCACCTACCGCATGCGTGACATGCGTCTCGGCAGTCACGGCCTGCTCGCCTCGCAAGTGCTCTAACGCGTAGATCTCTGTCTGGCAGCCTTCTTCCAACTGATTCACCGTAATAGAGAACGGCGCATTGATCACATAGATTTTTACATGTGAATGCGCTTCCTGGTCAATCTGAAGATGCACCTCTTCGTTGACAAACAGCCGCTCGAATATTTCCCCTTTAGAGACCTTCATAGCCCTTTTCCTCTAATTCCAATGCGAGCGTCTTGTCGCCCGTCTTGACAATTTTACCATCGGCGAGCACATGCACGAAATCCGGGATGATATAATCCAACAGACGCTGATAGTGGGTGATGACGATAGAGGCGTTCTGTGGCGTCTTGAGCCGATTGACTCCTTCGGCCACGATGCGCAGCGCATCGATATCGAGGCCTGAGTCGGTCTCATCGAGGATGGAGAGACAGGGCTCGAGCATCGCCATCTGGAAGATCTCGTTTTTCTTCTTTTCTCCTCCGGAGAAGCCTTCGTTGACCGAGCGATTATTGAGTTTGTCCGGCAGTTCGAGCATTTTCTTCTTCTCGCGCATGAGCGTCAGGAACTCTTTCGGTGAGAGGGGTCCTTTTCCTTCGTAGGCCCGTTTCTCGTTGATAGCCGTACGCATGAAATTGGTCATACTCACGCCGGGAATCTCTACCGGATATTGAAAACTAAGGAACACGCCTGCGCGCGCACGTACCTCGGGCTCCATCGCCAGCAGGTTCTCTCCTTTCAGCCATACTTCGCCGGAAGTGACTTCGTAGGCAGGGTTTCCGGTGAGCACGGCACTCAGCGTACTCTTGCCGGCGCCGTTTGGCCCCATGATGGCATGCACCTCGCCTTCGTTAATGACGAGGTTGACGCCTTTGAGTATCTCCTTGCCACCGATCGAAGCGCGCAGATCTTTTATTTCTAATAACTTACCCATTTCTTAAAAATCGTACATTTTTTGGCTCCATTCTAACCAGGTATTAACCCCGACATAACCCCGATAAAACCAGCATATGCCCCCGAATAGCCAAAATCTTAAAAATAGTAAACTTTTTACAGTTGCGCCATGACCACCTCTCCAACCGCCTGTAGTGTCGTTTTGGATATATTGCTCATGTTGTCGTTGCGGGTGTGCCACCACTTCGGGAAACCCGTAGCGTTGCGGATATCGTAATGGATGACATCTACGCACGGGATTCCGGCAAGATAGTTGACATAATAGTGGTCATCGGTGATAGGGTACGACTGCTGGTTGTTGAAATACGTGCCATACCCCAGTTTCTCCGCCGTGCTCCATATTTGCTGCTGGTAGTTCGCCGCATAGGAGGTCGAGTACATCTCACGCGGGAAAGACGCGTCCGGAGCTCCGACCATATCCAGCACGATGCCGAACTGATAAATCGGCGCATTGATCTTCGCATAACTGGTCGCCCATAGTTGCGAACCCAGACACCAAGTGTCTTCGCGTTCCTCGCCGGTATAGAACCGCGGCGTGCCCATGTCTTCGCAGTCGAAGAGGACGATGTCCACGGGGATGCGCAGGGTGGAGTCCGCAATGCGTTGACCGAGTTGGCGGCCGATCTCCAGGAGTACGCCTACGCCACTTGCGCCGTCGTTGGCGCCGGGGACGTTATAGTAGCGGTCGTTATAGTCCTCTTCCTCGTCGCACCAAGGACGGGTGTCGTAGTGGGCACCCAGCAGGATGCGGGGGCGGTTGGCTGTCTGAGGATTGTTGAAATGCGCGATGATATTATATATCTGCTGCATGTTCCCGCGATAGTCGGGCATTTGGCCGCGCTGCAGTTCTACGATGGCGCCTTGCTCGCGCAGCGTCTCAATCAGCCACACGGCGCAGTCGTTATGCGCTTTGCTGTTAGGAACACGCGGGCCGAAGGCCATCTGACGCTCGATATACGCGTAGGCCGAATCCGAAGAAAAGGCAGGGCGCGTCACTGCGGCTTGTTTCTTGCCGCAGGAGACTAGAGACCCTAGGATTCCTAGGATAACTAAGATGCTTAGAAGATTCTTTCTCATCGGATATTGGTCTCGCTTACGGAGGTATGGTTTTGAATAGCGCGAATAGTCTGCGCGATGGAACCAGCCAAGGTCTCTATATGCAGTTTATGACAGCACAAGGGGTTGATGGGCAGCGAGTCGGTGCATACCAGTTCTTCGAGCGGGGACTCATCGATGCGTTGGCACGCAGCTCCGCTGAGCACGCCGTGGGTCACCACAGCCCGCACACTCTTGGCTCCTGCTGCGGTCATCACTTCAGCCGCTTTGCAGAGGGTGCCGGCAGTGTCGGCGATGTCATCGAAGAGCACAACGTCCTTGCCATATACATCACCGAGCACACGGATCTCGGACACTTTGTTGAAGTCCGGACGGTTCTTATAGCAGATGACCATCGGAACCTCTCGGTCGGTAAGCACATGCAGTTTCTTCGCGAAGTTAGAGGCACGTTTGGAACCGCCTACGTCGGGCGATGCCACGATCAGTTTCTTGAGGTTCAGCCCGGCAACGTACGGCGCCAGCACGTTCGATCCGTAGATGTGGTCTACGGGGATATCGAAGAAGCCCTGGATCTGGTCAGCATGCAGATCGACGGTGATGACACGATCCGCTCCGGCTACCTGCAGCATGTTGGCTACCAGTTTGGCACCGATAGACACACGCGGTTTGTCCTTGCGATCCTGACGCGCCCAACCGAAATACGGAATGACAGCAATCACCTTCGCTGCACTCGCGCGTTTGGCCGCGTCAATCATCAGCAGCAACTCCATCAGGTTATCGCTGTTCGGACAGGTAGGTTGTACCAAGTACACCGATTGTCCGCGGACGGATTCCTCGAAATAAGCGCAGAACTCGCCATCCGAGAAACGGTCGATGCGCAGGTTGCCCAACTGACAACCTAACTCTTCGCAAATGCGTTTTGCCAATGCTTCGCCTTTGGAACCGGCAAAGACCTTAAACTGGTTAGTCTCCTCCATTATTTATTCTTTTTCTTTTTAGCGTTAACGACAGGCGCGGTGTTTCCCATCAGTTGTTCAAAAGCAGGAGAGTCGCAGGGCAACAGTCCATTAGACAAGCGACGGATATCATCGCGTACGCGGTTGAGGCCCGCTTCCTGATCGCGATTCCAAACGAGGTTACGCTGCCGCATACACTGCGCGATATACACCTCTAACGCGTCGCGTTCCGGACTCGGCGATAACTGCGAGGCATAGGCGATCATGTCTTGCACAATGCGCCCGTAGTTGCGCATCCGAATAGGAGCGGTGTTTCTGTTTAGTTGTAAAGTCATGATTATTTCTTTCGAATGAGGTAGATCATCGTCGGGAAGTGGTCTCCGTAACCGTTCTGCCATACGCCACCTTTGTGGGTACGCAGCGGAGCACCTTTATCTTTACCTTCCTGCACGGTGAGGAACGGTTTGTTGAATACTTGTGATTTCCAGTATGCCCACCGGCCGCTAGCTTTGTCTTCGTTCAGCAGCGGTTCGGAGATAATGATCTGGTCAAAGAGGTTCCATCCGCCGTTGTAGAACAACGTGCCGGTGCCGTTCGACAGGTGGATCCACATCGTGTTATACCATCCTTGCGGCTCGACCTGCTGCGGTTTCTTCTTTGCCTGGATCACATCCTTGCAACTGTGGTTATCCGGGTCATCGTTGAGGTCACCCATGATGATGATCTTTGCTTTCGGCTCTTTGAGATAGATTGAGTCGCAGATATGCATGGTCAGCATCGCGGCTGTGTCACGTCCGGGGCGGGAAGAGAGTTCGCCTCCGTAACGACTCGGCCAGTGGTTGGTGATCATATGGATCTTCTCGGGTTTGCCGTCGCCCATCAGGTAGCCCGAAACGAGCAACTGCAGACGGGTCTTGATCACACCTCCGTCCGCATAATGTGCCTTGAGTTCATAGCCGGCTACATGGGAGGGCTTGAAGAGCAGGGTATCATACAGGAAGCCGACATCCACACCTCGGCGGTCCGGACCTTCCAACAAGATTGGTTTGAGACGGCGACCGTATACGCTGTTGGTCTCGCGGCACAGATCTTCCAGACAACCGATATTCTCCACCTCGGCTACACCGATACAAGCAGCGCCGCGCGGGTCATAGTCCGTACCGAGTTGCGCAACCGCATAACCCATTTTCTTGATCTTGTTCTCGTACTTGTAACTCGTCCATTTCATACCGCCATCCGGCAAGTACTCATAGTCGTTCTTACCCTCGTCGTGAATAGTGTCGAAGAGGTTCTCAAGGTTGTAGAAAGCGATGCAACGAACGTACTGTTGCTCCGTCTCAGCCTTCGCGAAGGTGCTAACCATCAGCAGGAAGGCTGCTACCCAAATCATTGTGTGTTTCATAATATGTGTGATTGTTGTTTTCAAAATTCCGCGCAAATGTACAACAAATTTCGCACATGTGCAATTATTTTATATAATTTTTTGTAAAATAGTATAAAATACTATGCTTTTTAGTGCCTTTTGCTTGATTTGTTGCTTCCAAGAGCTCGGTTTGTAGTCATTCAATAGTTCCGGCGTCACCAGACTGCGGTCCTTGAACGCATAGATCAGATTCAACTGCGCCTCGAACAGAAAGTCTTGCGCTGCTTTAGGGGTATAACCGACCTGTCCCGGGAATAATGTATCTAACCATTTCCACATGCGGCAACGTTCTTCTTTGAGACGCAAGATTGCTTCGGCGCGCTTCGGCTGTGACACCGATTCATGATCTCGCCAAACGGCCGTCTGCTGCGGCAAATAGGTCCATTTTGTTTGTTGATAGAAGACACCGTACAAGGGGTAGTCCAGCCATAGAAAATGCTGTTCCGCAACAGCGTTTAACAGGTCTTCGGACAGTAACGACGTGCGGAAAAGGACGGTGCAGTTTACCGGTCCTGAACCATCCACGCCATAGGGTCCTGTAGCGGGTTCAAAACTCGTCTTGCCGGAACCGGATGAGGTTTGACCGTTGGTGTGCACAAACCCCACTTCCGGGTGCGCACGGAGATAGTCTATCTGAAGCTGTAACTTATGCGTGTCTATCCAATAATCATCGCCATCCAGCATCGCTATATATGCGCATCCGTCCGCCATGATGCGGCGATAGAGGTCAATGGTGTTATAGGTTAAGCCGAGGTTGTGCGTGCGCCGGATATATACGATGCGGTCGTCCAGCGAGGCATAGTGTTCGCACACCGCCGCGGTGCCGTCTGTGGAAGCATCGTCACCTATATACACGCGCATCGGCTCGTCGCAAGTCTGCGCGAGCACGCTCTCGATCGCCTGCGCGATAAACGCTTCTTGATCATATGTCGCGATGCAAACAGCTATCATAAATGGCTTTGAGTTTTATGCCTATGGCCGCAGCAGTGAAGCGGTCCGTGTTCGGGTTTTGGCATCTGTCGCGGTCGGTCTTCCAGAGGATTGTCTCGATGAACTCGGCGAAGCGGCCGGGTTTGTTCTGCGCGATCTCTTGCGGTACTATCAGGTCTGCCGTCTCTTCGGCGATACCTACCGGTGTACTCAGGATAGGCACACCTGCGGCTGTGGCTTCGGCGAGTATCACACCGTAGGTCTCGTACCGGCTGCTGAGCACTAACGCATCGGCTTGGTGCAACCATTCGGCTACTTCGCGGGGAGTCAATTCTCCGGTCCACACAAGCAATCCTTCGGGGAAATCCAAACTGTCGGCGAAAGCCCGCACGTCATCGTAGTCCACGCCCGTTCCGATCAGCACTAAGCGCCAGTCTTGACGTTGGGTGCTGAGCATTTTGGCCGCTCGCAGAAGACCTTTGATATTCTTCGCCCGCTCGTCAAAACAACTGATATGCAGGAGGGTCTTCGGAGTATTCCGATTATTCAGAGTATTCCGAGTGTTCTGAAAGAAGAAGTCGTCCACTACATTATCTATCAGTCCCCATTGTTGGGCTTGCAGGCCGGCCTTCTGCATCGCTTGCAGCAGCGGAGTGCTGACGGTTAGGACTTGTTCAGCACCGCGGCAAACACGTCGTACAAATCGCTTCTTCCATGCCGGCATGTGAAAGAATTGACCGCTCTGAGGCAGGTATCCGCTCCAGTGCTCTACGATGAAGTACGGTATGTTATACCGTCTCTTGAGCCAAAGGGCCAATAATCCTTGCTTCTGGATGACGTTTAGTTGTACCACATCGGGCATCCACCCCTCGCGTTGCAAGGTCTTCCACTGACGCCATGTATCGCGCCAATTCTGAGAATGAATGACGCGCACCTCGACACCCTGCGCGCGAACAGCATCCGCGTGCTTCTGTACAAAAAGCCCCGCCATCGCGTCGCGCTCCGACGGGTACCAGGGTGTGAGGAATAATACCTTCATTATCTATAACCCCACTCGCGCAGTTTCTGGAACCACACTGCGAGACGGAAAATAGGTTTGTAGTAACGCTCTACCGCATAATAGGTCACGGGGATGGAACCGAACTGCTTGTAGTGCTTCGCGATGCCGCGATCCATCGAACCTTCGAAGTCAAAATGCACATGTTTCTCTCGCGCTAACTTCATCGCCTCGAGCACCAAGAGCGCCGATGCTCCGGACTCTGCGAACGCATGGTCGTAGGAGGGAATGAGGTAGTACAGGTAGTTCTTGTCCCATACCAGGAACGCAGCGGCATAGGCCTGTCCATCCGCGTTACAGATCGTGAGTATCTCGCATTGTTTGAGCCGCTTGGCCTTACGCTCGAGCACCAAGAGAAACTCGCGCGAGTAACTGACTTTGCGGCCGCGGGCGAGCAACCACTGCTGGTGCAACTGAAAGAACTGCTCCGCCTCAATCTTGTTGTGCTCTACGTGCAAGGACAACGCTTTCTGCAACTGACGACGTTTGTTCTTGCTGAACGAATCAATCACTTTGTTCAGGTCGCTGAGGTCCTCTACGCGATAGGTGACGCGCTCGTGCGCCTTGAAACCCAGCGCACGCATCGCATCGACGCACAGGCTGCCCGGCAGGTACTGCTGGTAATAATAGGCCAGGCCCATCTTGTCCAGTTGCTCCTTGATCTGACGGCAAACCTCCGCCGTCTTCCAGCGATCCGCCGTTACTTCGGCCGTCACCCATATACCACCGGTCTGCGACAACTGCGGCATCACAATATATCTATACCACGCGCGCTTGCGCAACAGATAAGGCATCGCGCCGAGGATATTCCCCTGCTCGTCCTCCGCCAGCAGCGCGTCCCATTCCTTGCCTGCGCATACAGCGTCCAACCACCACGGGGTCATCGAGATCGGGATATACTCTTGCTCACCGGCCCATTCGATGTATCGTTCTTTATTGGTCATCAGAAGATATTGTTAAAGAATCCACCGCCTTGCTGCGCCTCCGGAGCCTCGGAAACTTCGTCATTCGCGTTTTCCGGCGCCTCGTTCAGCGGTTCAGCGGCATTGTCATTCCGTCTGTATTGCTCGGGTTTGTAGAGGATCTGTACGTTCTCCGCGATGATCTCAGTCTTGCGACGAATCTGTCCGTCCTTCTCCCAAGAGCGCGTTTTGAGTTTGCCCTCCACATAGATTTTCATACTCTTTCGTAAGTTTTGCTGTGCCCATTCGGCGAGGTTGCGCCAGAGGACAATCGCGTGCCACTCCGTCACATCGGGCACTTGCGTTCCGTTTTGCATGATGTACCCGCGCTCGGTCGTTGCGAGGTTGAAAGTTGCGATAGCTACGCCGCGGTCTAAATAACGAACTTCAGGATCATTGCCGACGTTGCCGATAAGAATTACTTTGTTTACACTTGACATACGTTCTTTTGTTTACTTGTTGGTTAAATGAAATGAGTTAAAAAACTTTTGCGACTGCAAAAGTACGAAAAAAAAAGTATATATGCAAATTTTTAGAAAAAAATTAAGAAAATTGCGCAAATATTTGCATATATGCAATTTTTGTTGTACCTTTGTAGCCGATTTTGGTTACTACGACCTAAAAAACACGAGATATGCAAGTTAAAAAATCTGAAAAAGCCAGTCTTGAGAAGGACAAGATCGTTTATGTTTTAATGGGTCTTGTCTTTGTGCTCAGCCTTTGCTACGTAGCATTGGAATGGACAGAGCGTGAGGTTACGAAGTATGAAGTGACCGACACGGAGTTCCTCTTTGAGGAAGAAGTAGAGATTCAGCAGACGAGTCAAGAGACTCCTCCTCCCCCTCCCCCTCCTGCAGTGCAAGAGGTCGAAGTGCTGAACGTCGTAGAGGATAACGTAGAGACCGAGTCTATCGAGGTGAACACCGAGGAGACCGAGACCGAAGTGGTTATCGCTGCGCCTGTAGAGGCTCCGGTAGAGGAAGAGGAAGAAGAGGTAGTCTTCGTAGTCGTTGAGTCCATGCCGGAATTCCCGGGTGGTCAGCAGGCGCTCTTCAAATACCTGAGTGAGAACGTGAAGTATCCGGTTATCGCCCAAGAGAACGGTATCCAAGGTCGTGTGATCTGCCAGTTTGTGGTGAACAAAGACGGTTCGATTGTGGACGTAGAGGTGGTTCGCTCCGGTGGTGACGCATCGCTCGACAAAGAGGCTATACGTGTCATCAAGTCGATGCCGAAATGGAAACCGGGTAAGCAACGTGGTAAACCCGTACGCGTGAAATACACCGTACCGGTTAACTTCAAACTCCAATAAGTCGAGAGGCTCGACACCCGCTTAACCATGCGGATTCATGGAACTCGCTTATAGAGATATTGCGTATTGTAAGAATGTCGGCGCCAAGCGTGCCGACATTCTTCGTTCAGAGCTGGGCATTCGCACAGCGATGGACATGTTGCGCTATTATCCCTATAAGTATATCGACCGCAGCCGCTTCTACCGCATCGCGGAGATAGAGGACGAAGATACGTACGTCCAGATTGTCGGCGAAGTGACCGAATGGCATGTGACGGGAATCGGTAAGGCGCAGCGGCTGATAGCTACCTTCAACGACGGCGTGCACCAGTGCGAGTTAGTCTGGTTCCGCGGTGTGCAATACGTCAAGTTGTCCAAAGGTATCAAATACCTGCTCTTTGGCAAACCGTCCCGCTTCAACCATACGTATAACTTCGTCCATCCGGACCTCACGCCTTGGAATAAGGTGACGCCGGAAATGACGCAGGGACTCGAGCCGTACTACAACACGACGGAGAAGATGAAGCGTATCAACCTTAACTCGAAGGCAATACGGACCATCATCACCGACCTGCTGCCGGATCTCAAAGCCGGTGTGCCGGATACCATCGGAATGGATGTGCTGCAGCACCATCATCTGATGTCGCTCACGGATGCCCTGCTTAACGTACATTTTCCGAAGGACACACGGAGTATGCAGGCGGCGCGGGCGCGACTGAAGTTCGAAGAACTGTTCTTCGTTCAACTGCAACTGCTTCGCCAGATGAAGCGGCGGGAACAAAATCCGGGTTTCCGGATGCCGACGGTGGGAAGTCGCTTCCATGCCCTTTATCAATCCCTGCCGTTTGAACTGACGAATGCCCAGAAACGCGTCATCCGCGAGATACACGAGGACCTCAAGTCGGGACACCAGATGAACCGGCTGCTGCAAGGAGACGTGGGTTCGGGTAAGACGCTCGTGGCGTTGCTCTGTTGTCTCTTGGCGGTCGATAACGGGTATCAGACCTGTATCATGGCGCCGACGGAGATTTTGGCGAACCAGCATTATGAGACGCTCAAGCACTTCTTGGCGCCGCTCGGCGATGCGGTGCATGTGGCTTTGCTTACCGGTAGCGTGAGTGCGAAGAACCGCGTGCCGATCCATAACGGATTGATGAACGGCACGATTCATATTCTCATCGGTACCCATGCGCTGATAGAAGATACGGTGCAGTGGCAAAACCTCGGACTCGTCATCATCGACGAGCAACACCGTTTCGGTGTGGCGCAGCGGGCGAAGTTGTGGACGAAGAACGACACGCCGCCGCATGTGCTGGTCATGACCGCCACACCTATCCCGCGTACCCTCGCGATGACCATCTACGGCGACTTGCGCGTGAGTGTGATAGACGAGTTGCCTCCCGGTCGAAAACCTGTTCAAACGATTCATTATCCTTTGCAAAAACGCGCGCAGGTGTATTCCTTTGTGCGTAAGCAGATAGAGGAAGGGCGGCAGATATACGTGGTTTTCCCGCTCATCAAAGAGAATGAGAAACTCGACCTGCAAGACTTGCAGAGCGGCTTCAACGAACTGTGCGAAGCTTTTCCGGAATACAAGATCTCAATGGTGCACGGCCAGATGAAAGCAGCGGATAAGGATCTGCAGATGCAGCGTTTCGTGTCCGGTGAGACCCAGATCCTTGTGGCGACCACTGTCATCGAAGTGGGTGTGAATGTGCCGAATGCGTCGGTGATGATTATCCAGAACGCCGAGCGCTTCGGACTCAGCCAGTTGCATCAGTTGCGCGGGCGCGTAGGCCGCGGTGCGGACCAGAGTTATTGCTTGTTGCTTACCCGCACCGAACTGACCAAAGAGACACGGCAACGTATGGAGATCATGGTGGCTACCAACGACGGATTCCGTGTGGCAGAGGCCGATCTCCAACTGCGCGGAGCCGGAGATCTCGAAGGCACGCAGCAGTCGGGAACACCGTTTGACCTGCAGATAGCCAACCTCGCTACGGATGGTCAGTTGGTGGATTTAGCCCGCCGTGCGGCGATGGAGATACTCGATGCCGATCCGTTGTTGGAAGACGAGCGCAACCGGATATACAAGCGACAACTGGATTTCCTCCGGCAAGAAGTGCATAACTGGGGAGATATCAGTTAAAAAGAAATAAAGCCGCCGAAGCGACTCCATTTCCCCTTTTTACCGTTCAGGAACCTGAACTATTAGTAATCAGAACGATTACATATCGTCGTGAGCGTGCAACGACTGCACATACTTCGCATGTGCCATCTTAACTCGCTTCAGCTCACTCGGCTTGTCGAATTGCTGACGACGACGGAGCTCTTTTACGACACCCGTCTTATCGAATTTGCGTTTGAATTTCTTAATCGCGCGCTCGATGTTCTCACCTTCTTTAACAGGAACGATAATCATTGCATACACCTCCTTTCGTAGTACCCAGGGCCGGGATCGAACCGGCACGGTTTCCCATTGGTGTTTGAGACCAACGCGTCTACCAATTCCGCCACCTGGGCGCGCTTGCATTGACACTCGCGTGACTGCGCGTTTCACGTTTGTATAACGCTACGTGTCATGCTACGCTTTTCGGTCGGACTATCGCTCCGCTAGCAGTCCTCCCGAGAGGAACTATGCAGGACGTAGTGCCGAAAAAGCGTGCAAAATTAATGCTTTTTTTTGAAATGACAAAATTTTTTTGCAATTTTTTGCATATTTGCATAAAAAAGTGTACCTTTGCAACATGAATAATGAATTTTTCAGTCGGAGCGAGGCGCTCCTTGGCGCCGAAATGATGGAAGCGCTTCGGACAAAACGTGTGATACTCTTCGGCGTTGGCGGAGTAGGGTCGTGGTGCGCTGAGGCACTCATCCGTACCGGACTGACACATCTCACCATCGTCGATGGCGATATGGTACAGCCTTCTAATATCAACCGCCAACTGCCGGCAACAAGGGAAACTTTGTCACGACCCAAAGTGGAAGTACTCCGCGAACGGCTCCTGACCATCAATCCCGATGCGGAGATAGTGGCTGTTCATAAGATGTATGAGCCCGCCGATCAGTCACAATCCTGCAAGGACCCTTTCATCTTTCATCTTTCATCTTTCAACTATGTAATCGATGCCATTGATTCCGTGGCGGCGAAGGCAGACCTTATTATTAACGCGACGCGCGCGCGAGGCACAAAAGTCTTCTCTTCCATGGGTGCCGCACTCCGCTTGGATCCTACCAAAGTGACTACCGGCGAACTGATGTCCGTCAAAGGGGATGCACTCGCCAAAGCCGTCCGCGCACGCATGAAGAAAATGGGGCTCCACCCCTATAAGAAAGTGAAATGCGTCTATTCTACGGAGCAGGCACTCCGCCCGCTCTCTAACCCCTCCATATCGCAAGACTCACCCGTCAAAGGCAGCCTCATGCAAGTCACTGCCGTCTTCGGATGCACCCTCGCAAGTTTGCTTATTGACGATATGATGCAAAAAATGAAATGACAAAGTGGCAAAGTGACAATCTCTGCCACTTTGCCACTTGGCCACTTTGCCACTTTGCCA
>Ga0310691_10005722_pt1 | contig 13485 bp, 10 predicted proteins | sample 176DNAGHGlowgp2_FD_203887 | JGI IMG/M metagenome (GOLD analysis project Ga0310691, IMG submission 203887) | Sheep rumen microbial communities from Palmerston North, Manawatu-Wanganui, New Zealand - 1766 DNA GHGlow gp2 (v2) (version 2) | ecosystem: Host-associated > Mammals > Digestive system >... | reverse complement strand
CCTCATGCACATGGTAAATGGATATTATTTGCGGATGCCGATGATTTCTTCAATGCGGGGTTCGATGATTTCCTGAACGATTATTTAGACAGTAAGGCTGATATTGTCTATTTCAATGCTAATAGTGTTGATTCTGAGACATATGAACCAAGTGATAGGGTCGATCATTTACATGGTTTTATAGAAGAGTATCATAAAGACAAGAATAAGGGAGAATTGATTATGCGATATCTTTTTACTGAACCTTGGTGTAAAATGGTAAAACGAGAGATTATTGAGCAGAATCAGATTAGATTTGAAGAAACTTCTATCAGAAATGATGTCATGTATTCCTATTTAGTAGGGTTTTATGCAAATACGGTTATTGTAGATGATAGGCAATTGTATTGTGTTACTACCCGTCGAAATTCAGTAAGCCGAGGTATAGGGTATCAGGCTTCTCTTGATGAACTGAAAGTTTTTGCAGGATGGAAGAATTTCTTTTTACAGCATAATATTCCGCTGGATTTACCTAAGTTTGATTATTGTGCCTATAATTTCACCAGACATCTTTGGAAGGATAATAAACGATTTCGTGTTGAGTATTCTAAAATGAGAGAAGGAGGCTTGTCTCATGGATTTATTGTAGGATTGGTGTTCAAGTATTTGTGGAAGTCAATAAATTATAAATTGTAAGTTTAGGAAAGGCACGAGGTTGTTATTTGCGATATAGTTTTTTAAATTTGTGTTGTAGGGAGAGTGTATATTTAACATATCTGAGATTAAAGATAAAATCCCCCATTTTCCCAGAATAGATTTCTCCAGTAGAACCAGAAACCCCCTCTATGCATGGCATAAACAGAAAAGGAGAGTAAGAATAGTCATTATCTCTCTTTAGCGTTTCACAAAGGGCATGTTCAAAATAGTAGCCCTTAGAATCATTGATGAGTTCTTTAGAATGAAGAAATGCCTTATAAAATGAGACAGGAGCAACTATTAACCGACTGTCAGGAAAAGATAAGTCAGAGTTAATAGTGCAGAATACTGTCTGTTTAGAGAATAAGAGCTTGTGCCATCTGAGAATTCCTTTTATGTTTCTGACAATGAGCCTGCCTGTAATTTTAGCAATCCGCTGGTCTTTTGAAGATTGTATCAGTTTGGAATTGTCCAGTGCATATTCGATAATCTCACATTCACCATATCCTTTGCCACGTATTTTGTCCTGGTTTCCATGAAACGATAGAAATTCCATTCTACCAGATTCAATAGCATCTTTAAATTGATTGCTGAGGTCTGTTCCGGAGTTTTCTGAAAAAACTATTTTGAAACTCGTGTTAGATAGATAGTACTGTATTGCATTTATATACTGGGCTTTCCTCTCTTCTTGATTTGAGAGAGTGGTAAAGGCCATTCCTTTGGGATTAATGCATCCAGTAAGAAGTATAATCATTTCACAGTAGAAATAGAATCTTCTAATCCGATAAAACCACAACTATCTTGATTCATCGTTCTTCCAAAGCCCTTTTGGAATCCCTCACATTCGAGTACACAGCATCCGGGGGCTTTGAAATAGTATTCTACCATGGGATGGTGGATGAAAAGGTCGACATTAATAATGCCTTTCGTGAGGATTTCTGGTAATTTAATATGCTTGTGTATAGAAAAATGACCTTTAGAGGCATGTTGAATGTCACCCATATAGTGGCCTTTTGCATATGTGGCAAAGGGAATACCTTCTTTACTCTTAAATACCATCATGATATCATAGGTCATATCTTCTTCAGAGGTTCCTTCAATCAGAATATCAAGATACTCTTGACCATTCTTAATTAAAGAATACGACTCTTTAGTATTGTTTATCTCAATATTGCTAATCTCAATGGTATTCTTTTTCCATTTGATATTATTGACAATCAATTCGTCTTGTTTGCCATCATCATCCTTAAGGTAATGGTCGAGTGTATCAGGAATATTACCTATAAAATCTACTGTGCCGTTTTTTAACATAACACCTCGCGTACAGAGACTACGAACAGCAGCCATGTTATGGCTAACGAAAAGCACAGTGCGACCTTCGCCTTTGCTGACATCCTGCATTTTGCCAATGGCCTTCTTTTGGAATTCTGCATCACCAACAGCAAGAACCTCATCAACAACAAGTATCTCAGGTTCCAAGTGTGCAGCTATGGCAAAACCGAGGCGCACCATCATGCCTGAGGAATAGCGCTTGACAGGTGTATCCACGTATTTTGCAACGCCAGCAAAGTCAACTATCTCGTCAAATTTGCTTTTTATCTCAGTTTTGGTCATACCCATAATGGAACCATTCATATAAATGTTTTCACGACCAGTCATTTCAGGGTGAAATCCTGTTCCCACTTCAAGCAACGAAGCGATGCGTCCTTTAATCTTGATGTCTCCGGTAGTAGGGGACGTGACACGAGATAGAATCTTCAGCAGGGTAGATTTGCCTGCACCATTTTTGCCCACGATACCTACAACATCGCCTTGCTCCACCTTGAAACTGATGTCGCGAAGAGCCCAAACGAAACGACTATCACCTTTTTGCGTGCGGTCGTTGGTTTCGCCAATCTTCAAATAGGGGTCTTCCTTACCTCGGATGCTTGCCCACCAGCGATTCAAGTCTTGACTTAATGTACCAGTACCAATGGTACCAAGGATATATTGTTTCCCTACGTTGTTGAATTCTATAACAGTATTGCTCATAGTTCCCAATATTAAATGACATCCATGAAGTTACGTTGTACGCGATTGAAAATCACAATGCCCAGCATCAGAATAATAACAGTGAATGCAAAGCTATAGCCCATATAGAACCAGTTGAACTCGCCAATACCAGTGAAAGCGTATTTGAATGTCTCAAGGATAGCGGTCAATGGGTTTGCTACCAATACCCATATATATTGGGGATAGGTTTCTTTCATGACCGAGAGAGGATAGATGACAGGTGTGGCGTACATCCATAGCTGGACACCAAAAGTTATCATAAATCGTAAGTCACGGTATTTGGTTGTCATCGAGGAGATAATCATGCCAAAGCCTAACCCTAAGCATCCAAGCATCATAATCAAAAGTGGAACTAATAGGATGGTTGCGTTGAGATGGAAATCCACACCTGTGGTAAAGTAATAGATGTATACAGATAAGAATAACGTAAATTGAATCGCCATCTTGATGAGGTTGGAAATGACGATCGATAAAGGAACAACCAACCTTGGGAAATACACTTTCCCAAAAATGGCTTGGTTTGCATTAAAGGTATCGGAGCATTTGCTGAGACAGTCCTGAAAGTAGTTCCAACAGACAAGACCGGCCAAGTAGAAGACGGCCTGTGGTATGCCATCTGTAGAAATGCCAGCAATACCACCAAATACAAACATGAACATGATGGTGGTGAACAATGGCTGTATGATAAACCAAAGCGGCCCTAAGATAGTTTGTTTGTAGAACGTGATAATATCACGTTTTACATACATGGTTAGCAAGTCGCGATATCGCCAAACTTCACCAAGATCAATACTTAACAGATTACTTTTGTTCGAAATTATTATATCCCAATCTTTAGACATTTTTATTTTTTGAAATTGTATATTAAGTCATTCTTAATTCTGCGGAATGTCGCATGGAAGTTGTCAATATTGACTTCCGTTTTGATATCATCAAGCGGCATGATAAGGGGGATATGTTTAATCCGTAGATTATACATATCACAGAATACATTAATTAATCTTTCGCTCATATATCCATAGATACGACTTTGAATCGGATCGTCGATAGGGGGCACACGGCGCTCAACATCAAATAGAATGTCGAAAAGCCATTCTGAATAGGCATCGAAATATTTCCAATGAGTAATAAACATATTGTAACCTACAGATTTGTTGCTGTGGTCCATCGTCTTTTCGAAAGCTGATATATATTGAGGACTACGTTCCTTGATAATTTGACGAAGCATCTCCCAGTCTTTGGCAATATGGTAATTTGCATATTGTTGCGTATTGCTGACACGCCAATGGCGGGCTATAGGAAGAATGATGTCGTACTTCTGAAGCATCTTCTCTATATCAGGGAAGATATATCCTTGCTTTAGAAAGTCTGCTGTTTTCACAAATCGCCTGTCTGCAGAGAATTGAGGCCACTTCTTTTGAAAGTCAAAATAGCGACGGTAATGGTTGAGTCCAACAATATCCACATTCTTTAGATTCTTCCATACCCAGTAATGGCAGGTTAATTCGCAAAAATGCGGATTTTTGATGGAAATATTATCTCCTTCGTTATCAGGTTGATAGCTAGAAATAGGGTCGTGAAGAGCCGCACCAGCTTGAATGGGCAGGAAATAAGGATGTTGAGGAAGCTCAACCTCTTTATGTGCACAAATAAAAATTTTAATATTACTCATAGGCTATCCGTGTTGAGTGTGAATGAAGTCTGTATTTTTGCGATCAATCTTTAAAATGTTCATAACCATTTTCCACACCAATTTTGGTAGAGCGAGAATTTTTCCAAAGACAGAATGGCTGCGTAATTGCTTGGGCGTGGCTATATAAAGCGTAATACAGATAGTGAGAAATAGACACCACCACTTGATATACCAGTAGAGACCAAAAGACAGAGAGAATACTGTTATGACAAAGGACATGCCAAAAGCACCAACGACCAACATGGAACGTGGAATCAGGGCCTGTTGTATGGTTTTGTCAATAAAGTCGATATTCATTGTCTTAATGGCTTGTGGAATATAGGGCAAAAGACTGAACAGGCTTTGTATCTGGGCCGTCATCCAACGAAGGCGTTGTTTTTGGAAATTATCTTTGTTAGATACTTTTTCGTCAAAGACATGGATGTCTGGCTCGTAATGAATATAGACTTTTTGCTTGAGTAATAGGGCTTCCATTTCGCGGTCTTCACCAGCAGTAGTAAGTTTGTAAACATTCTCTTTAAATAGATGAAAATCGAAGCACATACCAGAGCCAATCAGAGCTGACGATAAGCCAATACGGTTGTGGGCTTTACGGAAAATGGTATTATTGATTTCTTCGCTGACGCCATCAAGTACGGCAATGTCATTATCCTTGTTCTTAGCGCAACGATGGCACTGGATGGCTCGATAGCCATGGGCGCAGGATTCATTGAGCTTTTGAAGAAAATCAGAGTTGACCACATTGTCAGCATCCATGATAATGATATAATCGTAGTCTTCCTTAATCTGATCCATAGCATATTGCATAGCTTTGGCCTTGCTACTTTTTTCAAATACGGGTTGCAACAGGGTGATGGGAAGTTCGCTCAAAGCCTGATTGGTTTCGGGCTTCATGTGATCGGAAATGACAGCGACATGGAAAGCATGGTAGGGGTAATATTGTCCTAAAAATGTACGGACAGAGGGAACGATGACGCGATCCTCATTATAAGCAGGATAGAGTACTAAAAAGCTGTAGTACTCTTTTTCGCGCATAGCCAACTTTTGGCCTGTCAAGAATTGTGTGAATTCATTAACACGTTTCTTCCAAAGCGTAGATACCAATGCAAAGAAAAGAATATAGAGCGTAGAGGCTGCTAACAACAGCCATACGAGTATGTCGATGATATGTATGATATGCCAGATCATTATGATAGTTATTGTTTAAGATTGACAGCTTCAGTGATTTTTCTGCCCCATTTGAACTTATGCAGGATGGAACTTAATAACACGACAGGGATTTTGAAGAATGTACTATCCCATTTTTCGTCTACTAAGTAGTTAGGGGTTGCCATAGCGAAAATAAAGAGCACAATGGCAAAAAGTGCCCACCACTTGACGGCTAATGTGAAATAGATAAATGGCATGATGATACACATGAAAAGTATAACAGCCATCATGACCATTCGCGGCAATAGCATCCATTGGAACAGTTTGTCAATCAAATCATAATGCTTCTGAATGATTGCCTTGGGAAGATAATGCAGATTACGGAGTACTGCGCGCCACTGTTTGATGATCCAATTACTATGTTGTCGATTGAAATCTTCTGCCTGACGTGCCTTTTCACCATAAACGAGAATCTTGTCGAAATAGTCTACATAGATGTGATGGCGGAGAAGTAGAGCTTCTAATTCTTTATCAGCCCAATTGATTTTTGCAGTAAGTATCTGTTGTTTGAACCATTCAAAATTGAAGACCATACCTGAACTGGCCATAGCAGCTGAGAGACCTATGCTGATATGACCACGACGGAAGATGGAGTTGTTGATTTCTTCGAAAATAGCAGAGAGACGGGCTGACACCGTATCGCGATTAAATGACAGTTTATGAGCCTGGATGGCCTTTGTGCCTGCTGATTCGTAGGCATCATTCATTTGTTCCAAAAATTCTGGTTCTACCACATCGCCGGCATCTAAGATAATTACTGCGTCATATATTTTAAACTGGGGTAAGTTGTTAATAGCCAATTGAAGAGATTTAGTCCTAGAACTTTTTGTAAAGTTGGGCGTTAACAAAGTAACTGGCATTTGAGCCAAATGAAACATAGTAATCTCGTCCTCATGATCAGCAATGACCGTGACGTCGAACAAACGTTGGGGATAGGTCTGACCTAGAATAGAGTTAACCGTCAACTCTACGCTTTTGCCACTCTTATGGGATGGAATTAAAATAATGAAACGATTCTGATTCTTGGCTTTGGGGGTTTCATTGTGACGTGCGAACATAGATGTAAAAGCAAAAACACCTAAGTATAGCACAGTTAATGCTACTAATATGAATATGATTAAGTCGGTGTATGTCAATATTGTCCAGAAATCCATGCTTGTCAAATTGAGAATTGAGAATTGAGAATTGAGAATTGAGAATTAATAAAATCACAAATACCTCTGCTGACTGCCTTGGCTAAATCGAAGCGGCGTTGAAGCATGTATTTGAGAAGGTCTCTACAGGCAACCATGCATATCAGATAGAGATAGGATAGGTATCGAGAGACGTTTAGGTTATTGCGTTTGACGAATAACAAGCGATTGCGCGTGATATAATATGTACGTAAAGGGCTTTGTTGGCCAGTAGTCTGACTCTCTTTGTGATAAACCGTCACAGTGGGCTCATACCAGATGTCATAGCCTGCACGACGCATCATCATAGACCAATCTAACTCTTCGTAGTATAAAAAGTAGCATTCTGGCATCAATCCTGCCTTCGCAATGGCTTCCCGTTTGACCATCATAGCAGCACCATGAGCGTATGGGGTAGGATGTGCTGTATCATATTGCCCATGGTCTGATTCGCCACAACCAATGGCATGATTGCGCATCGTAATCTTAGAGAGTGGGGTATAACCCGCGAATTGTATAGGATTGTCGCCCCAGGCAAACCGGATCTTAGGACAAACCGCACCAATCTTTGGAGAAGACTCCAGACGATTGATGAGAAGTCTGAGGTCTGAGGTCTGAGGTCTGAGAAGTGTATCGTTGTTGATGAAAAAAAAGTATTTGCCATGAGCAACTTGGATGCCAAGGTTATTGCCACCGGCAAAACCGAGGTTTTCTTTAGAACGAACAATCTTTACTTTTGGATAGAGTTGCTCAATGATTGTTGCTTCGTCTTCTTTGGATGCATTATCTACCACGATTACCTCTATGGATTGATCCTCTAAAGGTAATGTTTCTATCAATTCACAGGTGTCTTTTAAACCATTATAATTGATAGTGATTATAGATATTTGTATATCCAACTGTACCATGGTTTCACTCTCATTTTTTCTATCTTTTCGAGTCGTAGACGTTTTCTCTCTTTTTGTTCTGTTATCTTTTTCGTTTCGTATTCAATCCATTCTTTTTCCAAAAACGGAAGGACGTAAACTATGGTAAGACCGCCATAAAATTGTAAACAATTTGGGAACCCCAATAAAACTTGATTTCCATAGCCACCTATTTGCTGGGAGACAAATGCACAACATAGACCAGCTCCGATGCCACGCAAGGAAGGACTCTTTAAAGTGAAAAAAACTATCCAACAGGCCCCAAAGAGCATAATGGCAGTGCAAATTAAAAAAATCGTGATGCCAACAATTCCTGATCTTATCCAAATATATACATATTCAGAGTCAGCTGGAATGGTAGACATAAATGCGTATTTGTTGTTGGCTGGTACTGAACCATACCCTTGAGCAATACCGATACCAAATGGAGCCTCTTTCATGTATTTTTTCATAGCTTCTTGATTGATGCTACGCTGATTAGCTGAAGCATCATTCTTGTCAAATGCTGTACGCATGCGTCGTATTTGTTGATTACCATTGCCTATTTGAGTAAAAGCAAGAATGAATACCATTATAGAAAATATAATGGTAAATGGTATCGCAATTTTAAACGACTTAGACAAAAAAATATATGTCACAAATCCTGCCATCATACATGCAATAGCCGTTCGGGTTCCTGATGGAAACATAGCCCATGCTGCTGCCGAACCTATCAATAGAAAGAATATTTTTAATTGTCTGATTTTGGCAGTAATACCAAATATAATAAATGCTACTGCTGTAGAAGCAATACCTATTCCAAAATTGGCAGCATCGCTGTATGTCGAAAAATAACGAATAAGACTACCGCCTTGTAATACATGTGTAGCTCTGCCTCTGCCATATAAAAATGAACTTTCTACAGGCGTTAAGCCAATGTTTTTTTGTTTCCATACCCAAAATGATGCAAATAAGGCGATTGCTCCCCAAAGATAAAGGTATTTAATTAGAATATCCGATTTGGATATGTAAACTGAAAATACTAAAAAAATATATAATAATTGAAAAGCCATCAAACGGGCACCTGTATACCACGCGCCAGTATCAATTCCGAGAGAACAAGTGTCATTCAGAATTTGGATAGTACAATAACCACTCCATATCATTATTGCCAATAGCATGACGTTACCAGCTCGTTCAAAATGGCAGTCCTTGATATTAATCAATGCCAAAGCTAATAATAATAATTCCAATATCTCGTTATAAAGAGACATTGGACCAGGAAGATGTATGTTTTTGTTCTGTAGTACTGCATTAACAACAATAAGCGTCCAAAAAACTAACATTTTGGAACGAAAGGCCAAAATTACTGCTATAATGAGCAGTGGCGATAGACAAATAACAGCAAAAGCTGGAAATCCTGCATGAATAAACTGGTAGATGGCCAGGAAAAACAGGAGGAGGAGTATAATGACTCTTCCTCCATGTTCGTTTGCGTATGTTCTAAACGCCGTGTTTGCCATTTATCTTGCGTGTTCGTTTTCGACAGCTGTCAAGCCTAACTGGGACATACGATAGACAAAATTATTGAACTTCGTATAGGGTGGCAACTGACCGACAAATTCTTCAACAGCATATCGACTTGCTTCGGTCAAATACATGAAGAGCGTATTTTTATGTTCTTCATCTAACAAATCCTGAACTTCTTTGAGCGCTTTCTGATCAATGTCTTTCCAGGTGCGGTTGGCACGAGTGACCATCAAGTTTACTGTGGCCATATTTAATAGCGCGGGCGAGATGGAATTATCATCTAAGTTAGGATATTCGATGATGGCAATCTCATCGGGCAGAATATCGGGACATAAATCCTTGATGTCTCTGGCCATGATAAATTTACTGTCTTCTGCCAAGAAGTCTTCATCGTAGGTGAGTCGTCGAACTTGTAAGCCGATAGAAATCCAATAGTTCTCCAATTCCTGCGATAAATAGCTCTTACCGTTACCAGAGTCGGTGGATAGCAAATTGAGCACATTCTGCTGTCCTTCCTTAAAATGGGGAAGAAGGGCTTTACTTAACTGCTTCAATGCCATGTCGGCAATGGTCTTGTTGAAACGGCGATAGCGCAGATTGCTTTCTTTGGGGAAGCAACCCATGACAGGAACTTTGGTAATAATCTCTGAACGCATACGGTCACGAAGTGTACGATCCAACAATTCGATGAGGAAGAAATAAAGTGCTGTGAATACGAATGCCAACATAAAAGCACCCAACAGAATCATCATACGGTTGGTGGGCTGAGCATTCAACGGATACATGGGTGGATTGAGTACCTTTAAGGATGCTGTTGACATTTGTAAGTTTCGCTGACGAAGACGAGCAGCATTCAGAGAATTCAACATCGACATATAATTGGCTTCAATAAAACCGATATGTCGGGCTTTGCGATCTAACGTGGCGCCAATGGGCGCATAGAACAAATACTGTTGATCCAAATTTTGCTTCATGATGTCAACAGCAGTCATTTGGGCCTTTGTTTTTTCAAGAAGTAATAATTGCTCCAACCAACGACTTAGCATTTCATTGGCTTTTACACCAGTTTCAGTACTATAGGTGGATGCCTCTATATCTTTTGTTAGTTGTGTCACACGCCCTGTGGCTGCTTGTAAATCGCGTTGAGCTTTCGCTAATTCTTGTTGGGACTCCACATTGTTTCCACCGCCTTCGCTGCTCATCAGACGAAGGTTGGAAATGCGGGACTGGATACGTGAGATGTCTTTCACTTGGTTTGTGAATTCCTTGTTGGAACGAATCACTTGGGCACGATTACCCAATTGGCGTTCCAAATAGTCCATCAAAGCTTTTGAGGTGGTATAGTTCATCAACTGGTCGTTGCGGAAATTCTGCTGCTGAGCTTCTAGTGCGGAAAGCTGTTTAGTCTGCTCACCATAGTTGATGATTTTTTTCGATACGTTATAGCGTATCAAGTCATCTTCAGCATTGGTTAGGACACGATAGAGACGAGATACCTCACGTTCAAAGAATTTGATGACGTTATTGGTCTCACCAAACCGCAATTGCTGATATTGGCGGGCAAAGACTTCATTGAGTATGTCCAAAGTGTTAAATGCAATACCTGCATCATTAGCAGAATAACCGATGTCTATAATATCACTTTTGTTGAGTTGAAGTACTTTCAATCGAGAAGTAATACTATTAATACCAAACCATTGATGGTAATTCAACAAGGAAAAAAGATAATTATTAATAGATGGCTTCTCATATGCTTTGAGGTTCGCATAAGTAGCAGATTCGCTGTTATGGTTAATCAAGGCTTTGACATCTGCGGGTACTGTGGCACTTAGCTCTCGAAAATGCTGAGCAGAGATATAATTGTTGTCTTTGTTGGGATTGCCATACATCATACATCGACCAAACAAACGAAGCGCGACCTCATGAATCGTGTTATCAGTCGTGATAATCAACATCAAGTTGGTAATATTGGTTTGGGATTGGCCACCTGCAGCACCGGTACCGCCTTCCAGATTGTATCCAGTAATCATACCGGTATAAATGGTTGTATTCGTATCGTAGACACGCTCCATGTTACGAGTCATAAACCAAGCCACAATCAGCGCAATCATAGGTAGAATGACTAAATACCAGCGAATCTTATATAGAAATCGGACGAGATATCTGAATATATCCATAATTGTCAGAATGTTTTAATTGTTATTCTTTTGGGCTGCTTTTGCCGCTTTCTTTTGAGCAGCTTTGTCGGCTTTTTCCATTTTGCGGAATCTCTTTTCTTCAGCAGCAGCGGTTTTGCGAATTTGCTTTTCTATTGCCTTGTTTTCTTTGCGAATCTGTTTGTCAGTTTTATCCATACCACTATTGAGCGTGATATCTGTGGTGGTATTGGTGAGAATGGGTGTATGCGTCAAAATTTCCAATGTGATGATGTCCGTCGTAATCTGGGTCTGCAAATTTTGGTAGGTGGAAACTGCACCTTGCTCAAAACGCTTTGTGTCAGCAAAGGCCTCAATAGACATATTGCCTTGATGGAAATCCTCTAAATTTAAGGCTCCTGCTCCTTGATACATAGCCGCGTTCTCGCTTGCAGTCTTTAATGCCACTAAATCATTTGTGATTTTAACAAATAAGGTGGCAATTTGTAATTTCAATTGATCGTATGCCTGATCTTTGGCGATAATGGCTTGCTCGACTTCTAATTGTTTACGACGTACAGAAGCTTTAAGATCAAGAATATCCTCTATGGGAACGGCTAAGTTAACACCGACATTCCAATAGCTTTGCTCACTGCCTTGATATTGTTGCAGTACCATATTGTAGGCGCTGGAACTTTGTCCCCACATATCAGTCTTACCATAGCTGTAGCTGGCATGGCCAGTGACGTACGAGAAAATATGACGTTTTTGTTTGGCTACTTCTGCCTGAGCTATCTCCTGGGCTTTCTCTAGTGTAAGAATAGTAGGACTCTGTTTGGCGTTTTCAAAGAGAACCGCCAAAGGAGGAAGATGGAAATCTGAGAAATTAATCGTGCTATTCTCGCTGGAATCGAAAAAGCCTGCACTGATACCGCTACTGTTATATTGTGCACAAATAGATAAAGGTAAAAAGGTAAAAAGGTAAAAAGGTAAAATAGATTTTACCCATTTTGCAATGTTGTTAAATCCAAATAATCCCATATTTTACTCCTTAACTTCTTTAACTTCTTTAACTTCTTTAACTTCTTTATTCATCCCTTATACGTTCTCTTTCTGTACAAAGGCAGTCAAAGTGCGAAGGATAATCTTCATGTCGAGCATGAAATTATAAGTCTGACCATAGGTGATGTCGAGCTGTTTGCGCTCCTCAGCACTCATAGCACCACCTCTGCCGCGCTCCTCTACCTGCCAAAGACCAGTTAAACCAGCAGGGGCCATGAAACGGTCGATGCTCTTGTCCGCTGTCAACTTCTCGGCTTCATAGAGTGGGAGAGGACGGTTGCCCACAACTGACATGTCGCCCTTGAGGATGTTGAACAACTGAGGCAGTTCGTCAATACTGTATTTGCGAATGAAACGGCCCACCTTGGTGATACGGGGATCGTTCTCAATCTTCACGAAAGCATTGTTGTTCTCTTCTTCCTTCTGCTTACTGAAGTCGCTTTCGGCAACGACAAAGTCGTCGCCCACAAGCATGATTTCCTCGTCGCTAATCATCATCTCAGACTCCATACCCATATCAAACATGGCTTGCTCGGCCTGATCGCCCAATGGGGCCACAATGGTCTTGTGCTCTTCTTGCTCGTGGGCGGTGTACTGATTGTGATCCTTGCTCAACTCCTGTAAGCGTTGTTCGGCATCAACATACATACTGCGGAACTTAAGGAAGTCGAAGATGGTGTAATTGGTGCCCACGCGCTTTGACTTGAAGATAATCGGTCCCTTACTCTCTAATCGGATAGCAATAGCTGTCAGAATAAAGACAGGCGACAAGACGATGATGGCCAAAACAGAGAAGACAATGTCGAACATGCGCTTCCAAACAGGAATCTTGAACTTCAGCATGTGGTGTTTTGGACGCTCACTGTCAAAGAGAACGCTCTCACGGTCGGAAATGAACTGAATCTTCTTGTTCAACTCAGTCACAGTAGCCTCACGTCCAATGGTGTCGTTGATACCGCACTTCATGTAGACATCACGCTCCTCGTCGGTCATGGGATCGGTCATGAGAATGATGTAGATGCTGCGCGACTTCTTCTTCAGATAGGTGATAG
>Ga0310691_10005721_pt1 | contig 13485 bp, 8 predicted proteins | sample 176DNAGHGlowgp2_FD_203887 | JGI IMG/M metagenome (GOLD analysis project Ga0310691, IMG submission 203887) | Sheep rumen microbial communities from Palmerston North, Manawatu-Wanganui, New Zealand - 1766 DNA GHGlow gp2 (v2) (version 2) | ecosystem: Host-associated > Mammals > Digestive system >... | reverse complement strand
CTGACCTTCGAGCATCAGGAGGGTAAGGAGAAATACGCTTACGATAAGGTGATTATGCTGGCTGGTGGTGTGGGTTACGGCACCAAGCGCGACTGCTTGAAGAAGGAGCCCCAGAAGGGTAACAAGATAGTCGTTGTTGGTGGTGACAACTACCGTATCGGCTTGGGTGGTGGTTCTGTATCGTCGGTAGATACAGGTCGCTACTCTAACGGTATCGAGTTGAACGCCGTTCAGCGTGCCAACCCAGAGATGCAGAAGCGTGCCTACAACTTGGTGCGTGCCCTCTGCGAAGAGGATGTGAACCCCGTTGTTTCTATCCACGACCATGGTTCTGCAGGTCACCTGAACTGTCTCTCTGAGCTCGTGGAGGAGTGCGGTGGTGAAATCGATATGACCAAACTGCCTATCGGCGACAAGACACTTTCAAGTAAGGAAATCATCGCCAACGAGAGTCAGGAGCGTATGGGCTTGCTCATCGACGAGAAGCATATCGAACATGTACGTAAGATTGCTGAGCGTGAGCGTGCTCCGCTGTATGTGGTCGGTGAGACCACTGGCGATGCCCACTTCTCGTTCAAGCAGGGCGACGGTGTGAAGCCTTTCGACCTTGATGTGGCTCAGATGTTCGGACACTCGCCGAAGACCATCATGAAAGATAATACCGTAGAGCGCCATTATGAGGATGTGACCTACAGTCAGGATAAGATCAATGAGTATCTGGACCGCGTGCTTCAGTTGGAGGCTGTGGCTTGTAAGGACTGGCTCACCAATAAGGTGGACCGCTCTGTAACAGGTAAGATTGCCCGTCAGCAGTGTCAGGGTGAGATCCAGTTGCCTCTGAGCGACTGTGGTGTTGTTGCCCTCGACTATCGTGGTGTGAAGGGTATCGCCACAGCCTTAGGACATGCTCCTCAGGCTGGTCTGGCCAATCCTGCTGCCGGCAGTGTTCTCTCAGTAGCCGAGGCCCTGACCAATATCGTTTGGGCTCCTCTGGCCGAGGGTATGGATTCACTGAGTCTCTCAGCCAACTGGATGTGGCCTTGTCGCTCTCAGGAGGGTGAGGATGCCCGTCTGTATGAGGGTGTGAAAGCACTGAGCGACTTCTGCTGCGACCTACATATCAACGTGCCTACTGGTAAGGACTCGCTGTCTTTGAGTCAGCAGTATCCAAATGGTGAGAAGATTATCTCTCCTGGAACGGTGATCGTATCAGCTGGTGGTGAGGTTTCTGATATCAAGAAAGTGGTATCGCCTGTATTGGTTAACGACAAGAACGCATCACTCTATCATATCGACTTCTCATTCGACGAGCAGCGCCTGGGTGGTTCTGCCTTTGCCCAGAGCTTAGGTAAGGTGGGCGACGATGTGCCTACAGTGAAGAACGCTGAGTACTTCGCCGATGCCTTCATGGCTGTTCAGCAGATGATTGAGAAGGGCTGGATCATGGCTGGTCATGATATCTCTGCCGGTGGCCTGATCACCACCCTGTTGGAGATGTGTTTCGCCAACACCAAGGGTGGTATGCACATCAACCTGCACGACATCTGCAAGGATGGCGACGTAGTGAAGGCTCTCTTCGCTGAGAACCCAGGTGTGGTGATCGAGGTAAGCGATGAGCACAAACAGGAGTTCAAGGACTTCATGGAGGAGCAGGGTGTTGGCTTTGCTAAGATCGGTTATCCGGTAGAAGACAGCCGCAGCATTGTGGTCAAGGCTGGCGATGAGGAGCTGACCTTCGATATCGACGCCCTGCGCGATACCTGGTATAAGACCTCTTACCTGCTCGATCGCAAGCAGAGCTTTAATGGCAAGGCCAAGGAGCGCTTCGAGAACTACAAGCAGCAGCCTATTGAGATGAAGTTCAACAAGGACTTCACTGGTAAGTTGGCTCAGTATGGCATCTCTGCCGATCGCCGTCAGCCCTCTGGTGTTAAGGCTGCTATCATCCGTGAGAAGGGTACTAATGGTGAGCGTGAGATGGCTTACTGCCTGTACCTGGCTGGCTTCGATGTGAAGGACGTGATGATGACCGACCTGATCAGTGGTCGCGAGACACTCGAGGATATCAATATGATTGTGTTCTGTGGTGGATTCTCCAACTCCGACGTACTGGGTTCTGCTAAGGGTTGGGCTGGTGCTTTCCTCTTCAACCCCAAGGCCAAGGAGGCACTCGATAAGTTCTATGCCCGCGAAGACACCCTCTCACTGGGTATCTGTAACGGTTGTCAGCTGATGGTGGAACTCGGTCTCACTGGTGCCAAGGGCGCTAAGATGCTGCACAACGACTCTCACAAGTTCGAGAGTGAGTTTATCAGTCTGAGCATTCCCCAGAACAACAGCGTGATGTTCGGCTCATTGAGCGGTAACAAGCTCGGTCTGTGGGTAGCCCACGGAGAGGGTAAGTTCTCCTTGCCTGAGGCAGAGAGTGCTTACAATGTCATCGCTAAGTACAACTACGCAGGCTATCCCGCTAATCCTAACGGTTCTGACTATAACGTGGCAGGTATCTGCTCTGCCGACGGTCGTCATCTCTGTATGATGCCTCACTTGGAGCGTGCCGTATTCCCCTGGCAGAACGCCTGGTATCCTGCTGACCGCCGTCAGGACGAGGTAACACCTTGGATTGAAGCCTTCGTAAATGCACGTAAGTGGGTGGAAGGAAAAATGAAAAAATGAAAAAATGAAGAATTGAAAGGTTGAAGAATTGAATATTTATTTAGAATCTTTTAAGACTTTCTTTAAGATTGGCATATTCACCCTCGGTGGTGGATATGCCATGATTCCTTTGATTGAGGAAGAGGTGGTAAATAGGAAGCAGTGGGTGTCGAAAGACGAGATGCTCGACCTGATTGCCATTGCCCAGAGTTGTCCTGGTGTCTTTGCCATCAACATCGCCACCTTCGTAGGCTATAAGCTGAGGAAGACGCGTGGTGCCATTGCTACTGCCATCGGTACTGCCCTACCCTCATTCCTCATCATCCTGGCCATAGCCATCTTCTTCAGTCAGTTTAAGGACAACCGTTTCGTAGCAGCCATGTTCCGCGGCATCCGTCCGGCTGTAGTGGCTTTGATTGCCGTGCCTACATTCCGCTTAGGTCAGAGGGCCAATTTGAATTGGTACACCGTCTGGATTCCCGTTGTCTGCGCCCTCGCCATCTGGGCCCTCGGTGTTTCACCTATTTATATTATTATAATAGCTGGTCTGGCAGGCTATCTCTACGGAAGATTTGTTCAGGGAGACAAGTAAACAAGGAGTTCAAGACAAATGATATTTTTATCTCTTTTCATCACGTTTTTCAAGATAGGCCTCTTTGGCTTTGGTGGGGGATACGGCATGCTGTCACTGATTCAGCATGAGACCGTAGAATCACACCATTGGCTATCGACGGCTGAGTTTACCGACATCGTGGCTATCTCGCAGATGACGCCAGGTCCTATCGGCATCAACTCTGCCACCTACTGCGGCTATACGGCCATCCACAATGCGGGCTATGGTCACGCGATGGCTGTCCTTGGCTCTACTACGGCCACTTTCGCCCTGATGCTGCCCTCGCTCATCCTGATGATTCTCATCAGCCGGATGTTTATGAAGTATATGAACACCCATCTGGTACAGTCGGTCTTCACAGGGCTGCGCCCTGCTGTGGTGGGACTGTTGGCTGCCGCCACCCTGCTGCTCTGCAACAAGGAGAACTTCTCTACGCCGATGGAGAACCCCTGGCAGTTCTTTATCAGTGTGGCCCTCCTCATCGCTACGGCTTTCGGCACGGGCTATCTGAAGATCAACCCCATCCGGATGATCTGCTATGCCGCCGTCGCCGGACTACTGCTACTCTACTGAGTTATTTCCCCTTATACCATTCTTGGAGTACGAAGAAGGCCTTCTTCTTCTCACCTTTGTCACTGTAAAGGCCCTTACGGTTGTAATAATCCTGTATGCCTGGCAGCACACGACGCGGCGAACGGAAATCCTTCAGGATCCAGGGCGTAGTGCCTGAGAGACCTTCAATCTTGTCGAGCATAGCAGTATTCTCCTTATAAAGATTCTCCTGGAACTCCTCGGTCCAGCGCTGGTTTTTCTCGCCATGCAGGCCGTAACGGGCACCACCGCCAAACTCACTGATGATAACGGGTTTGTTATAGGGTATTTCCCACTTCATCTTCGGGGCGTCGTTCACGTCGCGATACCAGCCGATATACTGGTTGAAGCTCACCACGTCGACATATTCGTTCATATTGTCGTTGAGGCGGTTCACGTAGTTCGACTGTCCCGTCACCTCCATAGCCATCGAGATCAGGCGGGTATTGTCGAGACTGCGGGCATACTGGGCGAGATTGCCTAGGAAGGTATCACGCTGGGCTGAGTGGGGCGTCTCGTTGGCAATACTCCAGATAATGACGTTGGCGCGGTTGTGATCACGGGCAATCATATCACGTAGCTGGCCCTTGGCATTAGCAAGGGTTTCAGGGTTGGTCCAGGCTATGGTCCAGTAGCATGGGATCTCAGACCATACAAGGATGCCCATCTTCTCGGCCTCGCGTACCATATATTCATTATGGGGGTAGTGAGCCAGACGCACGAAGTTACAACCCAGTTCCTTGGCCCAAGAGAGCAGTGTGCGGGCATCCTCGGCAGAGTTGGCACGGCCACCGCCATTGGGTTTCTCCTCATGGATGGAGATACCCTTGAGGAAGATGGGCTTGCCATTCAGAAGAATCTGCTTGTCGCGCGTCTCAATGGTACGGAAACCTATCTCGTCGCCAATGGTCGAATTGTCTAAGGAAAGTTCCACGCGATACAATTTCGGATTCTCCGGACTCCACAGTTGAAGCTTCTTGGCGGGTACCCGTAGAATTGCAGTAACCTGTCCCTCGGCATCGGTGGTGAGCAACTGCTTGAGTTGCAGCTCTGGAATATGGATCAACACCTGATGTCCAATCTCTGCCTGACTCAGTTTAGCCGAGAAGCATATCTGCCTATATTTATTCTTAACGCCTTCACTTTTCACCAACTGCAGGCTATAATCCTCCAGATACACCTTTGGAACCTTGACCAACTTCACATCGCGTGTGATGCCGCCATAATTCCACCAGTCGAAAATCAGTGTCGGCACAGCGTCGGCATGACGCTTATTATCCACCTTCACAATCACCGTATTCTCGCCCTCCACAAGCAAATCGCTGATGTCGTAGTTAAAAGCCGTAAAGCCGCCTACGTGGTGACCCGCCTTCTTGCCGTTTACCCACACGTGGCAGTCGTAGTTCACGGCACCGAAATACAGCAGCGTCTTATAATCCTTCATCGGCACAGCCTGGAAGCTCTTCTTAAACCACACCGTTCCCTCGTAGAAGAAGAGACGCTGGTCCTTCGTGTTCCAGTCCGACGGTATCTCCATGACGTCCGACTTATCAAAATCATACTCAATCAAGTCCTCCGGGCGCTTAGGCTTCGCATTGATGAAGAAGCCGTTACGCATGGGATTCATACGGTAGTCGTAATAGCCCTCCTCTTGCACGTCGACGATGTAATTCCACTCACCATTCAGCGACATCGCCTCATACGCCATCACATTCTGGATTATCGGCAGTTCTTTGATCTCAGCCGATGCCGTCAGCACCCAGCCCAAGGCCACGCAAATAGTAGTCAATAATTTCTTCATTGTAGTTATCGTTTTTATTTGTTATTCTTTCTGGGGACAAAGATACGAATAAGTGAGAGATTTTCCAAATAAATACCATAAAATCTGTATTATTGTTTATCTTTGCGCCACAATGAGTTGAAAGACTCGCAAAACACCGAATACATCGACGAATACATGAATTATAAAAAAAAAGCGGAAACATTTGGTGGAATCAGACTTTTTTCTTACCTTTGCCCCAAACCTACGCGAACAGTTCAAGCGGTAATATGGCATGGCATCGCAGGAATTCAGCCTAAGACGCTGACGATTATACAAGAACGAATAACAAAAAACTTAAAAATATGGCAAAATTAGAACTATCTATTGGCGATATCTCCGTCTCGACTGAAAGGGAGACCGCCGTCATTACCTTTTCGTCAGAAAAAACCGAAGAGAGAGACTACACCATTTGTATGGTGGACTTCAGTTTCAAGAAGAAGATGTATCAACCAACCGAGGTGTTGGCCGATCTTCAGATCAGTATGGCCACTGGGTTGACCAGCGATTGGAAAGCTTTAGACAGGAAGACAATTGAACAAACGTTCAAGCACAAGAAAGTGTCGCTTGAGGTGGTGTCGCACGACTTTTATGATGGAAATGACGAGAGATCGGATCAGGCCATCGATATTGTCGGCAACGATTACTATGTACAAGAGGTACGTGCCTGCTATATGGCCACATCTATAATTGTCAAACTGAAGATTTACAGTCTCGACAAACTGTTGACCCTTTCCAAATATAGCAGGTCCTGGACGGCAAAGAGACTCAGCGAACATATTCTGGGTAGTGAGCTACCCAATTATAGGCTCCCATATAATCATGATGAGCACATAGTGTGTGACGCATCGAAGATGAAACATCTGCTTAAAGATCATCAGGAGCATATCTTCCCCTACCTTGTACAGTACAATGAGAGTTTCTATGACCTACTGATACGTACCTGTAACCGCTGGGGAGAGTTTGTTTTCTGGGAGGACGGTAAGCTGAACATCGGCTATGATGCCGACAAAGCGAAAGCCAAGGACATCAGCGGCTACCGTTCAATCACCTTCCACGACTACACGCCAACAAAGCCTATCTCCGACACTTATGTACCAGAAGCGCCCTACGACAACAATGTGCTGAATAGCACGGTGAAGAAAGACAGTGCTGCCAAAGTCTTTGCCACCATCAAGAATATGGCCGATTTGGAAGCCGGTGCAGATTATTATTGGTTGGCAAAGGTGGGGCAGGTGCTGACCAACAACAAGTCAATCTTGAACTTCATGTTCGACACCGCTGTCAACGACCTGATTACGTGGGCACAGCAGGAGGCTTTAGTAAGCCAATATAACGATAAACTCAATGACGACTATTTCAAGAAAAAGGAGGAACACGTCTCGATGCTCGACGAGCAGTATAAGGACGACAAGAAGACGCTGAACCTGTTCTCTGAGGCCAAGCCCATTGTCGGTGCCAAGGAGTACGCCGCCATTCTGACTGGCGAGATGATAGCAGAGCAGAACACTATCGACATCGATTATGACACGACATGGCCCGGACTGAAGCTCGGCAACCTCATCAAGGTCAACAACGAGGAATATATCGTCGTAGAAATCTCTTCCCACATCCATGAGGATCTGGAATATAAGTATAATGCCCGTACGGAGACCGTCAATAAGATTTCCACCAAGGCGCTCGTATTCCAGGTGACGGCCATTGCCAAGGAGGGCGACACATTCTATCCCACAATGATTCCATCGGGACATATCCGTACCAGTGGTCCACAGGTGGCTGTGGTAGTCGATGTGGATGATCCTATCAAGAGGAACCGCGTTCGTGTGAAATATCCTTGGCAGCTTACTTCCGTCAATTCTGCCTATGAAGAAATCGTGGCTTCCAACTTGAAGGACCATGATGTTTCGGACGCCACGCCTTGGCTGATCTACGCCTCAGCCAATGGTCCCGCTGGAGCCGGTGTCCACGGCAGACATTATTTGGCAGAGAAAGTATTAGTGAATTATGCCAACAACAACGTGGAGCGCCCCTACGTGGTGGGTGCAGTCTCTACGGCGACTCCAAAAGCGGTTAAGATCGGCTCTGCCTTATTGCAGGCGCCCAACGGTGAATATGTTAAGGTACACGAGGGCACAGGCAAGGGCGCCACAGCCTTTATAGCCAACTTCACCCCTGGCCTGAGCCTCGCCAATGGCTTCGTTGATATGCCCGATCTCTTTGGCGACAGCGAGATGAGCAAATGCTTCGAAGGCGGTGTGGATTTGGGCGACAGGTATGGCATCTGGAAAATCAGCGGCTCTACCGATAAGCGTGCCATCAACATCAGCTCACCCTGGGGTACCGTGTCTGTCAATGCTTTTACAGGCATCTCGATCAATGCCCCCAATGGCAACATCAGTATCAAAGGTAAGAACGTATCCATCGAAGCTGGCAACAACCTGACACTCACTTCAGGCACCAACATCCGAAACAAGTATATTTCATCGTATGGCGACGGTGCGACATTCAACATCCTCAGTTTCATGTACGATGTGGGAGAGATGGCTGCCAAGAAGCTTGCCAGCATGGTGGAGAGCGTCATCGACCTCTCCCTCATCAGGTCGCTCATCGAGGTTTACTGGAGGCCTCAGGAGGGTGCTCTCTGCGTTCAATCGAACCGCTACCTGAAGATGGGTGCCGGTGGCGCTATGCCAGGCTATCCTGATGCCGCCTATAGAAATCCGAAGAAGAAAGCTCAGGAGGCCATCGAGAAGAGCGGTGTGCTCGAGATGGGTCCTGCCATAGTAGAGATTCTCGGTAAGGTGCCGCTCATTGTCGACAAGATGCTGGTCAGGTATAAGGAGAATTACGCCGCATGTGTCTCGAAGAAAGGCGAATTTGACAAAGCTCTTAAGAATCTTCTGACCTATAGCAATTCCAGTAAGTTAACTGATGTTTGTAAACAGTACGATGACCTGAAGAATAAGTTCTGGGACCCGAAAACGACAGAGATCGTGGAAGCAGATTTGGGCTTTACCGAAGCTTGCAAGGCAGACAGTACCAACGACGTAGATGGACTTGCCTTGTTGCAAAAGGCCATGATTGATATGGATTTCTTGAAGAAAAGTAAGAAATCCGCAACTGCCGCAAAGGAATATATTATAAAGCGGCGTAAGGCTTGCAAGGAAGATATTGTCAAGAAGGCCAACGCCCTGCTGAAGAGCATCATTAAGCTGCGTACAGAGTCGCAGAAGCTGGGTAATGACAGGATTTACACCATTAGTTGCTGGAGGAGAAATGTGCCTCTCGATTATATCAATGCATTTAAGAAAGCTACTTCTCCTGACAAGTGCAAGGATTCTGCTTTCTTCAAGTATGCATTTAGCCAAGGTGTGATCAATGATAGCAGGGCCAATCTGACATCTGATGCCCTGGATAACTTCGCTTTCCATAAAAAGGCGCTCATACGAATGATAGCCCTGAACCTTGTTGAGGGTTTGGGAATGAAATCGCAGGCACAAAAGCCTGCGAACGACGATGCTCTGGAAGATTCAGGCACATGGGAAGGATATGTGAATAGTCTGGAGTTTACCATGCCTATGAAGACAACTGGCAGTTTGCTCGATGCATTGGGACAGGCTTTCAGCATCGACAACCTGAACTTGGTTACGCCTTTCAAGGAATACGCCACATGGAGCAATGCCAAGGCCGGTCAGATACTGTTTGGTACAGGCACGACACTCTATATGAATTCCAACGGTGGCATTAGCCCAATCGATGCCAGCGATAATCAGGGTAAGCTCTCGAAAGCCTTGCTCAAAGAGCAGGATGAGGGTGCATACGATTCACTGAATAGTCAGATACAGAAGGCTCTAAAGGGTCTTGACTCCAATGTCATTGTCAACAATAATCAGGTGCAACAGCACGTGGCCAACAATGAGGATGAGGAGGACCCAAATAATAATAACAATAACAACAGTGATGATAGTAGCATTGAGAATCAAGTGAGTGTATAACGCATAAATATAATCGATTATGGCAGACTATATATTTGATGATTGGAAAACGATGCTTGGCGATTTCCAGGACTGCGTACAGAAGGACCTGGAAGAGATTCACAAGCAGAAGGCTGAGATACAGCAGATGAAGGCTGACCTTTACAAGGAGATGGAAGGCTTTAAATATTATCGCGACGAGCGTCGCCTGATTCTCTCTGCACCTGAGGTCATCATCGGAAATGTGGATGAGAGCGGCGACCTGATTGGTAGTACAGGCAAAATTATCCTCAACGGTCATGAAGTGCAGCTTAACGGTGTGGGCGATACGGGCCACATCGTCAGTCGTGCACCCAGCATTCGTCAGATAGCTGTTGATCCTGGCTCTGACGGGATGGAGAATGTGGTTTGCGAGACCTCAGAGGTTGTGACTCAGGCTTGTAACATTGTGCTTGAAAGCAACGATGCCACCGATGCCTTCTCAGCGAATCCTGCATCGGCAGGCAGGGGCGGCGTCCGTATTCATGCCGATAACAGTATGCAATTGGAGGCTACCGTATCCAGTGAGCAGCGCAAAAGCAGGATTGAGGCGTCTGTCGATGCCCTCACCTCGCAGATCTCAGATCTGGAGCAGATGAAGGCTACACAGAAACAGCAAGTAGACAAGGCATTTGACACGATGAAGAAACTTCTGGACAAGGAGGAAAAGCTAGATGATGAAGATGCGATGGTGAGCCGTGTAAACACCTTGGACATTCTCGACATTCACGAACAGGTACAGTCTGCACTGCCGATGCTTTGTGAGGCTACGATGGCCTATGTAAACACCATATCACAGTTGGCTGAAGCCAACAGGATGAAGACGGCCTTGGAGACAGAGAAGGGCACCATTACTGAGGGCGACGACTTCAAGCAGAACACCACAGGTGCCCACATGCAAATCACGGCAGAGAGCATCAGCGTGGCGACGGCCGACGGCGACGGCAACCTGCACACCAACCAGGAGGCAGGCATCAGCATACGCACACCGAGAATGGGCATCTCAATGCTGGACGACAAGGGTGAACTCATTGAGGACAGTGACTTCTCCGTAAGAACCGAGAATATCAACTTGATGGCCATCAGCTCAGAGAACGAAGGCAAGAACCAGAATGCAACTGGTAATGTAACCATCGTTTCGAAGAATGTCAATGTCGAGGCTATCGACTATGAGGAGAAGGAGGGTGTATTCCTTGAGAAAGAACTGACTGCCGACAGCAAGGTTAGTATTACTGCCAAGACCATAGAGGTGGCCACTACCAATCCCAAGGACATTGAGCGCGACGACGATGGCAACATCACCAAGGGCGAATATACTGCCGAGGGCGACGTCATCTTCAAGTCGAAGAACTTTACCGTAGAGAGCCTCGACTACGAGGTGGCCGATGGTAATCCGAAGATGAAAGCCCTCACAAAGGATGGTAAAGTCTCCTTCCGCGCCGAGAGCACAAATGTATTGGCTGCCGATGTTGAAGGAAAGGCTACGGGTAGCATCGCCTTCAATGCCAAGGCCATCAGCGCAAAGTCGATGGATGTTGATAAGGAGAGCCTCGCCGACTCAGCACTGGCAGCTGGCAGTACGATGACCCTCGTCTCTGAAAAGATGTATCTGGGCGCCAAGTCAAAAGATGTCAAGAGTAAGAAGTTGCAGGCCGTCAGCGAGGAGATGGGACTCTTTGCCGACAAGACCTTTGAGGCCCAACAGGGCGACGGAAAGGCCGCAGTACAGCTCGACGGCGGAAAAGCTGCCCTGGGTGGGGACGAGACGCAGATCTACGGTAAGACCACCATCAACAAGGACACCGAGGTCAAGGGCGAGGTCAAGGCTCCGAAGGGAACCTTCGACAGTCTGCAAGCTTCGGGAGCCTTCAAGTCGCCAAGTATCAACGATGGTAATGCGGCCGGTGGCGGCGGTGGCGGCGGTAGCCTGAGTACCAAACTCTCCACCGAAGACGCACCAAAAGAATAAGAAGTGAGAAATGAATAGTGAATAACGAATAGTGAATAATTTATAGATATGAAACGAGCATTAAGCAATCAATATGACCAGCTACACGAGAAGCTCACAGGCTACGTGGCTATGCTGAACTTCCGGTTTCTGAATATGTGTATCAAGGCAGAACCAGCCTCACTAATACCCGTCAAAGTCAATATCGAAGGCTCTCAGAAAAATCTGGAGCAAGTAGCCATGACGGCCAAAAAAGACGACTATCGTTTCTGGATACTGCCAAAATACGACGAAGACATGAAGGCCATCTGCGAGGGCATTGCCAAGGTGCATCCTGAGTTCAAGCAGAAAGAGCTGACGCTCCAGGTGGAGGGCATCGACGGCGAAGGCACCAGTCGCGACGTGCGCTATCTCCAGCTAACCATGCCCGACGTGAACGATAAGTATTACAAAGCCCTGAAAGATGCCATCGACGTATTCTATCAGCAATGCAAGACACTGATGGAGGCGGCTGCCAACCAGGCTAAGACCGAGATCGCCATCCTGGCTGCAGGAGAACCCAAGGAAGACGTCGATGGCATCAAGAAAGAGATCGATAAGTTGATAAAGAAGAGCGAAGAGCGACGCGACCAGCTGCGCGACAAAAAGCAGAAAGAGGTCGAGGAAGCTTACAAGGTATGGCTCGAAAAAGCGGAATTGTAGTTATGGATAAAGAGTTTAAAGTTGTGAAGAATGGCACGACGCTCGATATTGTGCTGGGCAGCGAACTATCGGCAGCCAATGCCCCTGCACTAGCAAAAGAGCTCTCCTGCTATTGCGGTCAAGGCATTGAAAAAGCCGTATTCGATGCCACCGGACTAACATACCTCTCCAGTGCTGGTATCCGAACCTTTTTCTTTGTCTATCATGAACTGGGCAGTCATATCGAGATCGTCATCGTCAACTGCGTCAAGGAAATCTATAACGTACTAGAACACGTCGGTCTGAACTCAATCCTCAAGTTCGAGGAGAGCATCGAGAAAAAAAACCAATACCGCATCGATTATTTAGGCGACATGGGCCTAAGCGAGATAGAGGAACACACGCAACAGCGCAAGAAAGGTCTCGAAGAATTCTCCGCCAACAATGATGTGGTCTGCTACAATATGAAGCTGGGACAAGAAGACTGATCTTTAGACGGAATAATCCTTATGAAGAAGTATCTGATCCTGCTTTTATCGTGTCTGTGCTTTCCAGCTCGGATGGCTGCTCAGACTGATGATAAGGAAGAGCAGTTCTATAATGACTGGTATGATCGGATTACTTATGTTCTGGAAAACGTCAGTACCAGGAAAGCCATCGACATGATTGGCGAGATGAGAGACTATGCTGACAGGCACGACAGCAAATATGGCTTCTTCATGGTGACTTATCTCAGTGCCCATGTCGCTAGGGATATGGGGATGTCTGAGCGCGCAGAAGAACTGATGCTGCAATCCATCGATTACAAGAAGCGTAATCTCCCCCAGATGAAGCCGAAGATACAAGTCTATTATTTCCTGACTCATATCTACAATGACAGGAGACAAGGGGAGAAAGCTATCCAAGCCCTAGACAACGCCCTGAAGCATTCTGCATGGAGTAGTGAAGACCGTATAGCGCTGTTGTCATTGAAGTGCGATGCTGTAGCAGGAATAGAGCCCCTTGATACAGCGAGGTTTATGGATTACTACGGACAGATGAACGACGCCATCAGAAGCAACCATTACAAAGGCGATGTAAACATCAGCGCGGAGTGCCATCATGCTGAGTTCACGCACGACTATCAGAGGTTGCTGGACCTGGCTGAGAAACTCACGAATAAAGC
>Ga0310691_10005718_pt1 | contig 13493 bp, 13 predicted proteins | sample 176DNAGHGlowgp2_FD_203887 | JGI IMG/M metagenome (GOLD analysis project Ga0310691, IMG submission 203887) | Sheep rumen microbial communities from Palmerston North, Manawatu-Wanganui, New Zealand - 1766 DNA GHGlow gp2 (v2) (version 2) | ecosystem: Host-associated > Mammals > Digestive system >... | reverse complement strand
TGTAATATCATTATTTTTTTCAATACTAACCAATACATCTTCATATACATATTTAGAGGAAATTGGATTTAAAGGATATTTTGAATCTGGTAATAGTTTGTGCACAGTATTGGTTCTTGGATTATGCATTATTCTTTCAGATTTTAATTTTAAACAGTGGGGAAAAATTGCATTAATTATTTTTACAGGAATTTATTTAATTGTTTTTTCTGGAATGAGAACAGGATTATTTGGTTTTACAATTGCAGTTGCAATTTGGATTATAGGAAAATTCTTTATAGCAATTAGAGAAAAAGCATATTTTAATAAAAAGCAAATAATAATAATTACATTTGGAATTTTGCTTTTTGTAATATTAACATTTATTTTAGGAGCACGTACTTTAGAAAGAAGAAAACTATTAAAAGAAAATGAACTTAATAATTTTGACGAAGATACACAATCTATTAGATATGTTACAGGAGATATTTTAGATATTTATAAAAAAATACAAAATAATGATATATCTGATAATTATATGTCAGATGCAGAGAAAAAAGCTATCACAGATTTATGTAAATATGCTGAAAAGCATAAGATTTCAAATGTTGACTTAAGAAAACAGCAATTAATATATAATATGTTTTTAGTAAAAGAACAAAAAAACATATTATTGATTTTATTTGGAAACGGATACAAAAATCAAACCGGAGAGCTTGTTATGGAGATGGAAATACCAGCTCTAATATGTAATTTTGGATTAGTAGGATTTGCTTTATATTTAGGGCCAATAATTTATCTAATTATTTCAAGCTTATTTAGAGAATTAAAAAGATTAAAAGAAATAAAAATAGATGCAATATTGTATTTAGCAGGTTCTGGACTTGCAATTATATTATCTAGTCTTTCTGGATATGTATTTTTTAATTTTTCAAGTATGACAATGGTGATAATGTTATGTATTTGTCTTAAGAAAGGAAATTAAAAAAATGAAAAAAATAGTTTTTGGAATTACAAGTTTAACTTTAGGTGGAGCAGAAAGAGTTTTAGTAGATATAGCAAATAAATTAAAAGACGAGTATGAAGTTACAATATTTACTATTTATGAAAAAGGAATATTTGAATATGAATTAGATGAAAAAGTCAATTTAGTCAGTTTGTATGATTTTGCGTATAATGATTTAAGCGATACAAAAAAGAGAATAATCCCCATAAAAGTATTAAACAGTGGAAAATCAATCTACAAAAAGTATATTGAAGGAAAATATGATGTACAAATTTCTTTTTTAGAAGGACCAATAACAAGATTTTTTCAATATGGTGATAATGTTAAAAAAATTGCATGGATACATAATGACATTTCAAAAGTTTTTGGTGATGGATTAAAAGCAAAAATTAAATTAAGTATGGATAAATCAATATACAAAAAATACGACAAAATAATTTTTGTAAGTGAAGATAATAAAAATGAGTTCAATAATCTATTTAAAATAAAAGATGCTGAAACAAAAGAAGAAGTGATTTACAATTATTTAGATAAAGAAAAAGTTTTAGCAAAAGCCGAAAAGCAAGTTGGACAAGAATATATCGAAAAATCAATACCTTCAATAATTACAATTGCAAGATTAGTGCCACAAAAAGCAATAGACAGGCTTATAAATGTTCATAAAAGATTAATTGATGAAAAAATAAATCATAATATTTATGTAATAGGTGATGGACCTGAAAGAGAAAATCTTGTTAATCAAATAAAAGAATTACAAGTTGAAGATACATTCAAATTAATGGGGAAAAGAGAAAACCCATATCCATATTTAAAAGTAGCAGATTATTTTGTATTACTTTCAAAATTTGAAGGCTATGGAATGGTAATAGATGAAGCGAAAATTTTAAATAAAAATATTATTATTACAAAAACTGCAGCAATAGAAGCGGTAAAAGGATATGCTAGAAAATTAATTTTAGATAATACAGAAGATGCAATATATGAGGGCTTAAAACAGGTATTACAAAAAAATGTTATATTTGATGAGAGTGAGACTGAGTTTAATAATGATAACATATTAAATCAAATAAAAGCATTGTTTGAAAACAATTGAATTATGAAGGCTAATATATTTAATATTAAATATATTGATTTAAAAAAGTTTATTTAAAGGAGTGTTATAAAGAATTGAAATTAAGCATATTAACAGCAACATATAATAGAGCAAATTATTTGCCTAAGCTATATGAAAGTATAAAAGAAAATTTAAAATATAATATTACTCCTGAGTGGATTATTGTAGATGATGGATCTACTGATGATACAAAAAATGTAGTACAAGGTTTTATAGAAGAAAACAGTATTATAATAAAATATATGTATCAAAAAAATAGTGGTAAAATGTCAGCAATAAATGAAGCGGCAAAATTAGCTACAGGTGATTTAATAGTCGATTGTGATTCTGATGATTATTTTATTAATAATAGCCTTGAAATAATTGAGAAATATTCAGAAAAGCTCTTAAACAATGAGAACCTTTATGGACTAGTTTTTTTAAAAAGTGAAGAAAATGGAAAAATTAGTGGCAAAGAGTTTTCTCCAAAAGAGCATATAACAACTATGTTTGATTTATATTTTAAAGAAGATATTGGCGGAGAAAAAATAATTGTTTATAATAGTAAAATTAGAAAACAGTATTCACATCAATTAGAGAATAATGAAAAATTTATTACAGAAGCTAGAATGTATCACAAAATGGATGAAAAATATAAATTACTTGCTATTAATGAGGTTATAGAACAAGGAAGCTATATAGATGATGGCTATACAAAAAATATTAACAAAACTTTTAAAGAATGCCCTTATGGATACTATATGTATTTCAAAGAACTGCTTCAAAAGGACATGAAAGGGGTAAAGCTTTCTAAAAGACTATATGCAATTAAGCATTATATTTTATTTAGTTATTTGACAAAAAATAAGTTTAATGTTAATGTAATTGAAGATGGATTTAATAAATTATTATATATATTTTTATACCTACCTGGAATAATGAAGAGTAGAAGGTTTTAGTTGGATGTGAGAAGTTGGAGGTAGGAGGTCGGAAGTAGGAAATAAGAGAAGGAATTAGCATTTATAGATAAGAATACAAATTGTTTTTGAGTATAAAAATAATATTTTTTAATGAAAGGGGAGAAAAATATGGTGACAGAAATTTTAACTTTTTTAGGTGCAATGATAGTTTTATTTATAATTTTAAAAGTTATATCTATACCAGTAAAAATTATAGTAAAACTATTAATTAATGCTCTTATTGGAGGAGTAGTTTTATTTTTAATTAATCTAACTGGATTAATTGCACTTGATATTACATGGATAACTGCATTGATTGTTGGATTTTTAGGAATACCAGGAGTTATAATAGTAATAGTATTGCACTTTCTATTATAAAAAAGCGAAATCTTTACGATTTCGCTTTTTTTTAAAATTCATAATATTATTAAAATTAAAGCTTACGCATTTGCTGCATTTAATTTTTTTGCTAAATTTGATTTTTTTCTAGCAGCTGTATTTTTAACAATAACACCTTTTGTGCAAGCTTGATCAATTTTTTTAGTAGCTTGTGAAAATAATGTTTTAGCTTCATCTATTTTTCCATTTTCTAATGCTTCTTCAAATCTTTTAATAGCTGACTTATATTCAGATTTAATCATACTATTTCTTAAAGTTTTCTTTTCTATAATTTTTACTCTTTTTTTAGCTGATTTAATGTTTGGCATTTTTGCACCTCCTTTTAGTACTTCCAATAATTAACTCATAACATTTTACCATAAAAATATTGATTTGGCAAGTATTATTTCAATTTTTCTTCTATTAATTTTGCAATTTCATTTGCTTTTTGTGAAATATAGTTTTGATCTTCGCCTTCTATCATTACTCTAACAAGAGGTTCTGTACCAGAAGGTCTAATTAAAACTCTACCATTTCCAGCAAATTCTTTTTCTAGTTCATTAATTGCTTTTTTAATTTCTGCATCTTTTTCATAATCATATTTTTTTTCTGAATTTACTTTAGCATTTACAAGTGTTTGTGGATATTTTTTTACTAAACTACCTAATTCCGAAGCATTTTTGTTTTCTTCAAGTATAGTTTTAATAAGCATTAAAGAAGTTAAAATTCCATCTCCAGTAGGGTTATAATCTAATAAGATAACATGACCTGATTGTTCTCCACCAAGATTGAATCCATTTTTTAACATTTCTTCTAAAACATATCTATCTCCAACTTTAGTTTGTAAAAGCTCTAATCCATTATCTCTAGCATATTTATTTAAACCTAAATTACTCATTACGGTTGCAACTACTGTATCTTTGTTTAATCTTTGATGTTTTCTTAGATTACTAGATATTATAGCAAGTAATTTGTCGCCATCGATTTCTTCACCATTTTCATCAATAGCTAGGCACCTATCACCATCTCCATCATAAGCAATTCCTAAACTTAGATGGTTTTCTTTAACAAATTGCTTTAAATTATCTAAATGAGTAGAACCACAATTATCATTAATATTAATTCCATTTGGGTTATTGTTAATTATTTTATAGTTAATGCCTAGTGTCTTAAATACCTTTTCAGCTACTTTATAAGTTGCACCATTTGCTGTGTCAATTCCAACAATAAAGTCTTCTCTATTATACTTTTCAATAACTTCATCAAATAATTTTCTGAAAAAGTAAACATATTCATCTTCTAATTCTAAAGCATATTCAGAAGTACCTATTTTATCATTTACAGCAGTAAGTTCTTCAATTCTTCCAGAATCCATAATTTCTTCAATTTCTTCTTCTAAGCTATCTGGAATTTTTGTACCTTTATTGCTAAAAAATTTAATTCCATTAAATTCAAAAGTATTATGTGATGCGGAAATTACAACACTAGCATCAGCTTTTAATTTTCTTGTTAAATAAGCAACAGCAGGTGTAGGCAAAACACCTAATAATTTTACATTTGCTCCATAACTTAAAAATCCAGCAACCATTGCACTTTCTATTAATGTACCAGAAATACGAGTATCTCTTCCTATTAATATTAAAGGTGTATGGTCTGTGTGTTTTGATAAAACATAAGCTCCTGCTTTAGCAACTTTATAGACTAATTCTGGAGTAAGTTCAGTATTTGCAATTCTTCTGATTCCATCAGTCCCAAAATATTTTCTCATTTTGTATCGATCCTTTCATTTTTTATAGTATTAAATTATAGATTATTTGGTTAATATCTATAATGAATAATTACAATTTGATTTTATGTAACATAGCATATCTTATCACATTTATTGAGATTAGTCAATAGGACGAAAACGCTTGAAATCAATGCTTTAATCAAATCATTAGAAATCACAGCTCAATAAATATATATTTTAAAATGGAGTGCGTAAGCGTTCAGCCACTGCATACTGCCATTGTAACAGGCAGAGCCTTAACAATGGGCAGCAAACCGGAGCGAAGCGTAGGGCGGTCTGGAGCAATTGACATATATAGTTCAATTATATAATTCATTATATAATTGAACATATGAGAATTGCGACACCAAACGGAATGATAAAATATATATTTATTGAGCTGTGAATTTTAGTAATGAATATGTTAAATAAAAATAATAATCCAATTTTGTTGAATTATGTTATAAATTATGATATAGTAGAAGAAAAAAAGAGAGGGGTTAAAAATATGATAGCTATTGGTTGTGATCATGGTGGATTTAAACTAAAAGAGGAAATAAAAAAATATTTTGACGAAACAGATATAAGTTATGAAGATTGTGGATGCTATTCGGAAGAAAGTGTACATTATCCAGATATAGCAAAAAATGTATCAGAAAAAGTATCTAAAAACGAATGTGACAAAGGAATTCTAATATGCCGTTCTGGAATAGGAATGAGTATTGTCGCAAATAAATTTAAAGGTGTAAGATGTGCAAAAGTTAATTCACAAGAAGAAGCAAAATTTTCTAGAATGCACAATGATTCTAACATTTTAGCATTAGGAGCTGACTATAATTCTGTTGATGAAATAATTAGAATAATCAGAGTGTGGATTGCTACAGATTTTGAGGGCGGACGTCATAAAGATAGAGTTGATATGATTAAAAAGATTGAAAACGAAAATATGAAATAATTTGGAGGTTATACAGAGATGTGGGGAAATATTTCAACAGCATTTTTACTTGCTTTTATTGCAACCTTTATGGTTACGCCATATTCAATAAAGCTTGCAAAAAAAATTGGGGCTGTTTGTATACCAAAAGATGACAGAAGAATGAGAAAAAAAGCAATGCCACAACTTGGAGGCGTAGCAATAGTTGCAGGATTTGCAATTTCATTTTTTTATTTGATTTCTATTATGCATATTGAAGGAAGCATTAATTTATTTGATAATAATCAGTATTTAAAAAAAATAATTGGTATAGGAATAGGAATTGTAATAATTCTAATTACAGGGATACTTGATGATAGTACAACATTAAAGCCATGGCAAAAATTAATTGGGCAATTGTTAGCCGCAGTTGTAGTTGTATTATTTGGAGTAAAAATAAATAATATAAATATACCTTATTTTACAGAATTAGGTTTATCAAGCGAGGTATCAATTATTGCAACCATTATTTGGATCGTTGGAATAACAAATGCAATTAATTTAATTGATGGGTTAGATGGATTATCTTCTGGAATAGCTTTAATATCATGTGTTTCACTTCTTATAATTTTTGCATTAAACTATTCACCTATGATAGCTATTCTTATGATAACATCACTAATTGGTGCGCTTGTTGGATTTTTGCCATTTAACTTTGCGCCAGCTAAAACTTTTCTTGGAGATACGGGATCCAATTTTTTAGGTTTTATTATTTCAATAATATCAATATTAGGATTAGCTAAAACATATACAGCAGTTGTAATTGCGTTACCAATGCTAGCTTTAGGATTACCTATTTTAGATGTAGCATGGGCTATAATCAGGAGATTTATAAAGGGAAAATCTATAAAAGCTATATTTAAAGCAGACAATGGACATTTACATCATAGACTAGTAGGTTTGGGATTTTCACAAAAACAAACGGTACTTATTATGTATGTAATGAGTGCTGCACTTGGATTATTTGCTATAATTATTTTAGAAAGTGGAATTTGGAAAGGATTATCATATTTACTTATGGTAATTGCAGCAATGTTTTTAGGATACAGGAATTTCATTAGTTTAAAAGAAGAAAAAGGTGAAAAATACGAGTGTGGTGTTTGCAAATATATATATAATCCTAAAACAGGAAATGAAAAAGCGGGCATTTCGCCAGGAACCAATTTTGAAGATTTACCAGAAGATTGGGTTTGCCCTGTATGTGGAGAACGAAAAGATGTATTTGAATTACATAGATGAATGCATACATTTATAAAAATTAGCAATACTAAAATCAAAGGAGGTTTTAGTATATGAAATTTATAAAAGGTGTGATGATAGGTACATTAGTTTCTGCAGGAGCAATTTGGATGTTTTCAGAGGCATCAAATATGGATACAAAAAGAATGATGAAAAAAGGAAAAAAAATTTTAAAAAATATGGGGATGTAAGATAAAAGAATTTGAAACAGTTTGAGTTTCAAATTCTTTTTAAAACAATTTAAAACACTTGCAAAAAATAATATTTTTTTGTATAATACATAGGTAAGGAAAGCTATTTATGACTACAAAATTTAATATATATTGGGGTATCGCCAAGCTGCTGTGGCTCTTCGAAGCGACAGCTGAGTTAGAGCCTCAGTATGCAGGGAGCTTTGAAAAAGCGAGTCGCTGGTAAGGAAAGTTATTCGTGACTATAAAATTTATATATATTGGGGTATCGCCAAGCTGCTGTGGCTCTTCGAAGCGACAGCTGAGTTAGAGCCTCAGTATGCAGGGAGCTTTGAAAAAGCGAGTCGCTGGTAAGGAAAGTTATTCGTGACTATAAATTTATTATATATTGGGGTATCGCCAAGCGGTAAGGCATCGGACTCTGACTCCGACATTCCTGTGTTCGAATCACAGTACCCCAGCCAAAAAAGGGATTTCAGAGAACAATTTGAAATCCCTATTTTCTATAATCTAATACATTAAAGTGTAAAAATAACAATATTCAAAGTATTATTTTAATGAAATAGTTGATTAAATATAAATAAAGATGTTATAATAGAAAATGTTAAAGTAAGTGAGTTATTGATGACGGAAAAAAGAAGGATGATCAAAAATAAAAGAGAAACAAATATTGGAAATCTTAAAGAAAAGTATTTAGAGATTATAATACATTATACACTTTATGAAGATAAAAAAAGATTATTAGTATATATAATTACTAAATAATAATATGAATATTAATGGAGGAAAAAATGCAAATAGATTATAAAGATATAAAAATTAATACAAAGGAAAATATTACAATTCAAGAACTTTTAAAAGAACAAATAGAAAAAAGTGATATTCCGGTTATTGGTGCGAAATTTAACAATGAATATAAAAGATTAGATGATAAAATAACTCAAGATGGAACTGTCTCACTTGTAGATATTGCATCAAAAGGTGGCATGAAAATATATAGAAGAACACTTATATATATAATGGCAATGGCATTTGAAAGAATATATCCAGAAGCAAAAGTAAGAGTAAATTATCAATTATCTAATTCAATGTATTGTGATTTAGATAATATAGAAGAAACAGATGAAATGATAAAAAATGTTGAAGCAGAAATGAAAAAGATAGTAGAACAAAATATACCAATTACAAAAAAAGTATTAACAAGACAAGAAGCCAAAGAACTTTATGAAAAGGAAGATTCATCAAAAGGTAGATTACAATTAGATTTAGAAGAAAATGAAACAATAAATATGTATTATTGCGATGACTATTATAATTACATTTATGAAGACATTGCAATTAATACAGGTATTGTAAAGGTTTTTGAATTAGTTAAATATGGCAGTGGATTTTTATTAAGATATCCTAGCTCAAATAATCCGTTCGAATTACCTAAATATCAAGAAACAAAAAAGCTTTTATGGGCTTTAAATGAATATAATGATATACATAAAATATTAGGTGTAAGAACTGTGTATATGTTAAATAGGATAATAACAGAACATGGAAAAACAGAGTATAGTAATATAAAGCATTTAATTATGCTAGAAGAAGCGCTTCATGAAAAAAAGATTGCAAATATTGCAGATAAAATTGCATTAAATAAAAAGATTAAAATGGTACTTATTGCAGGACCATCTTCATCAGGAAAAACAACATTTGCACAAAGGTTAGGTCTTCAGTTAAGAATAAATGGCCTAAAACCTGTAACAATATCTGTTGATAACTATTTTGTTGAAAGACCAGATACACCTTTAGATGAAAATGGAGAATATGATTTTGAAAACATTGAGGCAATAGATTTAGAATTATTTAATAGAGATTTAACAGCATTGCTAAATGGAGAAACAATTGAGTGTCCAGAATTTGATTTTTCTGTTGGAACAAAAAGATACAAAGGAAAAACTATGCATTTAGCAGAAGATGAAATTTTAGTTATTGAAGGAATTCATTGTTTAAATGATAAATTAACTGAGCTAATTCCAAAAGAACAAAAGTATAAAGTTTATATTAGTGATTTAACAGTATTAAATATGGATAGATTAAATAGAATTTCAACAACAGATACAAGATTAGTAAGAAGAATTGTAAGAGACTATCAATTTAGGAATTATAGTGCAAAACATACATTAGACACATGGCCAAAGGTTAATAGAGGAGAGGAAAAAAACATTTTCCCATACCAAGAACAAGCTAATAGCATATTCAATACATCTTTAATATATGAACTTGCAGCTTTAAAGGATATTGCGATTCCACTATTAGAAGAAATTAAGCAATCAGAACCCGAATATGCAGAGGCAAAAAGACTAATTGAGATATTAAGATATTTTAAATCAATACCAGCAAGTATAATACCTAATAATTCGTTGCTCAAAGAATTTTTAGGAGGAGGATATTTTGTATACTAGAAGCTTTACAGTAATAGATGAAGAATTTATATGTGAAAATTGTGGAAAAAAAGTCTCAAAACTTGGTTATTCATGCAGAAACCATTGCCCATATTGTTTACATTCAAAACATGTAGATATAAACCCAGGAGATAGGGCAGAAAACTGCCAAGGAGACCTAGAGCCAGTTGGACTAGAAATTAATAAAAAAAAGGGCTATGTGATAATTTTTAAATGTAAAAAATGTGGTGCAATTAGAAAGAATAAAGCCGCAGAAGATGATGATATGAATCTAATAATAAAATTAAGTGCTAAAAATAAGATGTGAGAAGTGGAAAATAGGAGATAAGATGTCGGAAGTTGGAGGTCAGAAGTTAGAAGTCCGACCTCCAACCTCCAATTTTTAACTTCTAATATTTTATCTCTATTTGAAGACAAAAATAATCTGTATTAAGGTCTCAAAATTATATTTCTTTTTTTAAATTTCCATTAGTAAAATTTTTTCCTTCAAAACATACATCATTTTTTACATTATCAATAATTTTATTTATTTCCTCAATACCTTCATCTAAAATATCAATTCTTGCAAAATCAATGTTAAAATCCTTATATTGTATAGAAGTAGTCCTAGAGTTATAAATTGTAGTTATTGTTTGACTATTATCTGGAATAAATCTAAAATCCATACCTAATCTATCTTTTAAATAAAATTTAGAATCAGTCAAACATTGATGTTTGCAGTTTTTGTAACATTTATTAGATTTACCCAATAAACAATAATTTATTGTCATTACAGGAATATTTCCATATACAATAAGTTCCTTAGGTAAAGAGCTGGTGCTAGAAAGATTCATAATACCAGTTTCATCAAGTTCTGGTGAAATTGTAAATGATTTTAAATTTAAATTTTTTAATGCGTTAATAGACTCTGAATTATATATATTTAAAGTGTAGTTTCCGATAAAATCAATATTCTTGTTTTTAAATAAATCAACTTGTGAGATATGTGATATTACAGCACCTTTTAAATTAAATGTATTTAAAGAATTATCAATTATAATTTTAGCTTTTTCATAATATTTTTTGCGCAAAATTGTAGGCATATAAATATATACATTAAAACTTTTAACTAAAGTATTTATTATTTCAAAAAAATCTTTATTTTCAAAATATTTTAACGGAATATAAAGTCTATCAACATTATTTAATAAATGGTAATCAAATTCTTTATTTAAAATATTAAGCAATAATGAGATTTTAGTATTTTTATTTATGGTATTTATATTTCTAGGATTATTATTAACCTGTTCTTTACTAGTATTTTTATTAATATTTTTATTTTCATCATGTTCTATATAGTGTCTTTTTAAATCTTGTATTATAGTATTTTCAATTTTTTCAATTGCAACACGTCTAATTTCATTTAGAATTGAAACAGGTAAAAATAAATCATCATCTAAATTAATATTAAACTCTTTAAAAGAAAAGGGTGTATCAAGGGTTTTATTAAATTGAGTAATTAATTTTTCTTTTGTTAAAGGTTGATTATTAGAAGGTTCAGGAATATAGTTATACGTACAATTTACTGTTTTATTAAAAGCAGGGCAAATAATTTCCACAGCGATAGGACTTTCTTTTTTAATATCAATATTACAAATTAAATCTTGTTTAATATATTCTTTAGAATAACTTATTTTAGCTTGTTCTAATAGCTTTTTACTATTTATTTTATAAATTTCATCTCCAATCTTAATATTTCCTTTCATTCTACCAAAAGAAACTAAATCAGAGGTCGAAGCTGTTTTAATATTTTGACTATTTTTATTCATAAGTTCAGATATAGTATATTTTGTATTTTCATTTTCAAAAGAAACAGAATCCCCTAAATCAACACTATTTTCTAATTTACAAGTAATAATGCCTTTTGAAGGATTATATTTAGAAATCTTACCTAAACAGATTCCCATATTATTTTGTCTTTTTTCAAAAACTAAATTGTCATTTTTCTCATTAGAAAGATGACCTGAAGAAAATCCTCCTCTATTAAAAACTTGTAATAAATCTTGTTTATCTTGTTTATCAATTACATAAGATTTAGAATCATCATAAGCTAAATCAATATATTTTCTATAAATTCTTGTAACTGTAGCAACATATTCAGGACTCTTCATACGTCCTTCGATTTTAAGTGATGTAACACCAGCTTTAATAAGCTCAGGAATAAATTCCAAACCACACAAATCTCTAGGGCTAAGAAGATAACTAGGTGTTAAATTGGGACCGGGTACTTTTTTTACATGGCAAATTAGGACCGGGTACTTTTTGCACAATCCATGGCAATCGACACGGCTGAGCGCATTTGCCACGATTGCCTGATCTCCCTCCAATCATACTAGATAGCAGACATTGACCAGAATATGAAATACATAAGGCACCATGAATAAAAACTTCTAAATCAATCTTTGAGTTTTGTGATATGTATTTTATTTCATCAAGTGATAATTCTCTTGAAAGTACAGCTCTTTTAAAACCAAGATTTTGTAATTGCAAAACACCTTCTAAATTATGTGTTGTCATTTGAGTGCTGGCATGTATTTCTATATCTGGAAAACTTTTTATAAGCTTTAATGCTAAACCAATATCTTGCAATATAATTGCATCTATTCCATATTCATAAGCTTTTTTGGCTAAATCAAAAGCATCATCAAATTCATCTTCTTTTATAAGTGTATTTAGCGTTAAATGTGTTTTTACTCCGCGTAATTTAGCATAATTTATTGCTTTATTTAATTCTTCATCATCAAAATTTCCAGCAAAAGCTCTTGCACCAAATGAGTTTGCTCCAAAATATACAGCGTTTGCTCCATTTTGTACAGCAGCTTTTAAACATTCAAAATTTCCTACAGGAGATAGTAATTCAATCATTTATTTTTTACCTTTCAATTATGATAGAATAATTATATATCAATTAACATAATCTTGTCAATTCGTTGTGTCACAAGTAACGGAGATTTTTGGTATGCCCCAAAATATAAAAATGACTTATTTATTCTCCTTTGCCAAATGAAACGAGACAAATAAGACGTTGTAACAAAATTATTACATCACTCATACTATACATTAAAAACATAAAGGAGGATTTAAAATGCCAGAAAATAATTTAAATATGCAAGGGCAAAATGATCGTTCATGTGGATGCAACAATAATAACGGAATATTTGGCGGATTATTTGGGGGAAACGGATGTGGTTGTTCAAACGATAGCGAAATACTATTTTTCATAATAATATTCTTATTGCTTTTCACAAACTTTGGCAGGTAATTGGTAAATTGGGACCGGGTACTTTTTGCACATTGGTAATTTGGGACCGGGTACTTTTTGCACAAAGTAAATAACTAATCCTGTTTAACCGCACATCATTTTTTAAAATCCTATGGTACCCCCTTTAGGGATACCCACCATACGGATTTTAAAAAA
>Ga0310691_10005717_pt1 | contig 13493 bp, 6 predicted proteins | sample 176DNAGHGlowgp2_FD_203887 | JGI IMG/M metagenome (GOLD analysis project Ga0310691, IMG submission 203887) | Sheep rumen microbial communities from Palmerston North, Manawatu-Wanganui, New Zealand - 1766 DNA GHGlow gp2 (v2) (version 2) | ecosystem: Host-associated > Mammals > Digestive system >... | reverse complement strand
TTCGTCGCTCGCGAAGGAAGTTTAATCAAAATTTGTGCCTTGATTCCTCAAAAGGAAAGTTTCGATGAAGACTTTTTTCAAACGCCGCCCGGGTTCAATATGATCGTTCTCCCTTTCGCTGATGATATCAGAAGCAATAGCGACATTATGAGCAAAATTGATATTAATAAAATGAATAACAAAATCACTGTTGAACAAAGCGAATTGACCAAAAAATTAATTAAAAAAATGAATATTAGTTTCGATTGCAGAAACTTCGAAAATTTCTCTCTACAAAAATTCTATTCGACGTTACAAGCGTTGGCGCTTGAAGAAAACGAAACCGAAGAAATCGACGATTTAATTCAGCCGGACAATGAAGGTTTGAATAAAGTTTTGAAGGGAATTGATGTTGAATTTAGGAAAAGTTTTTTTAAAGGAAGCGAAAAGGGAAAATACGATGAAAATGAAAGTAAAAAAAACGGAAAAAAAAGAAAAGGAAAAAAAGAAGGTGAATTTGATGAAAATAACAATAATAAAAAAAAAAATTTCGATGAAATGGATGTCGATGAAGAAGACCCTAATAAATACAGTGATAGCAATTTGAGACTCATGTGCGATAACAATAAATTAAATAAATTAACAACCATGGAATTAAAACAAATCTGCAAAATAAAAGACATTTCAACCAAAGGAAAAAAAAAAAGCGATTTAATTGAAAGTTTGAAAAGCTATTTAAATGGCGATGATGATGATTAATAAAAAATAATTTTATAATTAATATTATTAATAATATATAATTAAAATATCGAATTTAAAAACAAACAAAATTAAATTCAAAAAAATATAAAAAAATTTATTTATTAATTATATAACTTAAAAATATTTTTTAATTTTAATTAAAAAAAAAAAATGTATTATTACAATAGATATCAATATCGTTTAAAGGCTCCGATGAAGCAAACGGCGGAAGAATACGTTTCAGGAAACATGCGATTTTACTTCATAAAACATGCAGTAGTTGACAAAGAAGAAGACAGCACTCCAATAATATACGAACAGAAGCGTCAATTAGTTCCTGACCATTCGTTCGACAAGCTTCAATCTTCCCAGAACAAACTAAACGACCCTGCCAATTTATTCCAAAATCAAAGAGAAATCATTTTTTCCACTCGAACAATCGGAACTCAAACTTTGCTTCGCGAAAGCGAAGCTCAAACTCACCCTGCGCCTTTGGGGAAAATCAAAAAAGATGGAACTTTTCAAGAAATCAACGAATTAAAAGACCTTCATTTCGGAAACGGTCTTCCTGCTGATACTCATATCATCGAACTCATCGAAAAGGCAAGAGAAAAAAGAGCCTTCAATGATGCTCTACCGCCTCTTAGTGATGAAGCCAGCTTCAATTTACGTAACAGATTCACGAATGACCAAGAAAATCGAGAATGGAAACAAAAAGAAAAAGAAATGGAAGAAATTAACAACAAACGTTTATTGACTTTGCAACAATATTTAGAAAATCGAGAAAAAGAATTCGAAAAGCGTCGTTTGGAAAAAATAGACAAATTAAAAGAAAAAAAAGACGAAGAAGTCGAAGCGTTTATAATAAAATCCCGAAAACGAAGAGTGAAAATAATAAGAAACATATCAAAAATGAAAGAAAAATTCCAAAACAACAAAGGCGAAAGAAAAAGAGACATAATTTTGGACTACGCGTCCTTTGGATCCAAAGTATACGCGCCGTTGACACGAGACGGTCACAATCCGGACCGACACCCTTTTAAATTCGAGCTGAACAGTTATTCTCTGACGACGTTTGACGGTTTGAGCGAGTTGGAAAGTGAAATTACCAGCACGGCAAACACCACAATGAGCAGCATCACCAAACCGAAAATGGAAAAGCAGTACAACAACAGCCTCAGCAAACTCGAAAAAGTCCACATGAAAGCCATCGAAGACGCCTTCGGGAGCATTCAAAAGGCCGAGAAGAAGAAAATCGAAGAAGAAAGAATCAGAAGGAAAAAACTCGAAGAAGAAGAACGTTTGCGTATTGAAAGAAATAAACCTCCTGAACCTATTCCTGAAAAGAATTTAATTTTGGAAGATGTTTTGTTGTTCCAAAGACTATTACGAGGAAGAAAAGAACAACTTTTGATGCAAGAAGGAAAGAAGAACCGATTCGAATTGATCCGCGAGTTGAAACGAGCCGATGAATGGAAAAACGCCGGCGCAACAGACGAAGAGCAAAAATTGATAGACAACTACAAAGAAAAACTTACGAACGGAGTCGTTGACGCCATCGAAGGAGACAACATCGCGAAAACACTAGATTATTTGTCGAAAGAAATGATAAGAATAAAAGAGGAGCAGAAAATAAACGCAATCGTGATGATGGCCGAAAACGAAAGACGAAAAAGAGAAGCGGAAGAAATGGGTCGAAGACAAGCCGAGAACATTTTAAGAAACCGACAAGACATCATGGCCAGAGAGTTGCAAGAAGTCAATCAAGCCACGATGGATAGCTACATTAATAGTCTCTTCACCAACACTGTCAACAAAGTCAGCAAAAAACAAGTCATTAAGGAAATCGAAATCAAAGCGAATAAATTAAATAAAATTGTCGATAGCATCGAAAATAAATTCGTTAAAGATGATGTTAGAATTAGAGATTTAGTTAGCAGCTTCATTATTCCCGAAATTGAAAGAAAAAAAAAACAAGACACGCTCGAATTGGAAGAAAAAAGATTCATTGAAAGAGCCAAAGTTGCCATTAATACTAGTTTAAAAAACGCACAAAAAGAATATAATAAAGAAGAAGATGATGAAGATGAAAAAGAAGAAAACTTCGAAGATGATAAAAAAAATGAAGAGGATCATAAAAAAAAATTGGTCGGTTTTGCGAACGAAGAAAATAAACAAGAAATTCACTTTAATATTGAAGGAGATGTTAAAAAAATCAAACCTGAAGTTAGTGATCAAGGAACGAGTATGAAAGAAGATGAAGATAAAAAAGAAGAAGAAGATAAAAAAGACGAAAATGAACAAAATCTACCTGTTGAAGAAGGTCAAAACGAATTGAAACTTGAAGATAATGAAGAAAATCAAGATGAAAATCATGTTATTGAAGAACATCATGAAGAACATCATGAAGAACATCATGAAGAAAATGTCATTGTAGAACATCATGAGGAACATGAAGTAGAAGAACATCATGAAGAAAATGTAATTCAAGAACATCATGAAGAACATCTTCCTGAAGAAGAACATCAAGATGAAAATGCTAATGTTGAAGAACATCAAGATGAAAATGCTAATGTTGAAGAACATCATGAAGAAAATCTTCCTGAAGAAGATCATCAAGATGAAAATACCAATGTTGAAGAACATAAAGAAGAAAATGTTGAAGAGCATCAAGATGAAAATGCAAATGTTGAAGAACATAAAGAAGAAAATGTTGAAGAGCAACATGAAGAAAATGCAAATGTTGAAGAGCATCAAGATGAAAATGCTAATGTTGAAGAGCAACATGAAGAAAATGCAAATGTTGAAGAACAACATGAAGAAAATGCAAATGTTGAAGAACAACACGATGAACAACAAAACGAAAATGTAGAAGAACACTACGAAGAAAACATAGAGCAAAATAATAACAATGAAGAACCTCCAAAAAATGAAATAAACATACAAGAAGTAGAAAAAAAAGAGGAAGTAGTCGAAGAAGAAAAAAAAGAAGAAGTTCCAGAAGAACAAAAAGAAGAAGATAAAAAAGAAAATGAAGAAGAAATAAATCAAGCAAATGTTCATGTGGCTCAAGAAGAATTACTTTAAATTTAAATAATAAAAAACTTTAAAAAATAATAATAAGTAAAATATAAATATACATATAAATATAATAATATTATTATTATAAATATACATTAAAATAATAATAATAATAATAATATTAAAATTATTATTATTATCCTTTAAATTTAATATTGAAAAGTGCTTTGTGAATGTCATCAATATAAAAAATATTATTATTAACATCACTATCAAAGTCAATAATATTATCATTCATATCAAAATAATAATCAATATTAAAATTATTATTAATGCTATCAATTAATTTTAAGCATTTGTCTCTTCCAAAAGAAATAATATCTTTATTATTATTTTTAATATTAAATTTATTCATTTTAATTTCATTAATGTTTCCATTATGAATATTTTTTAATTTCGAAAATTTCAAATTACTTTTTAATCCTAATAAATAACCATTCATCATTGAACAAATAATTTCATTATTATTTTTATTATAAATAATTTTGTTTAAATAAGGTGGATTGCTTATATTATTATAATCTTTTTTTAAAGAACTGTCATATTTTTCTGTTGATGATGATAAAAGGGTTTCTTTTTTCAAATAATCGTATTGAATAATTTCTCCATCGAAAGAATATAAAATTACTTTTTTGTTGAAATTTATGTATTCTTGCCCATAAGCTGAAGAGATTGAAAATGTGTCGTATAATTTAAATTCATTATTATTATTAAAATTATTATTATTATTATTAATATTATTATTATTATTATTATTATTGTTATTATTATTATTATTATTAGTATTATTATTATTATTATTATTATTATTATTGTTTTCGTTGAAAAAAAGAAATTGTTCACTTTCTAAATCGGGATAAATTATTGTATTGTCTGGTAATAAAAGAAAATCATTAATTTCATTTTCTTCGTTTGAATTTTTAATACGAATTTTTGGATTAGAGTAGATTTTATTGGAAATTTTATCTGAAGAGAAAATATCAATGGAGTAAATAAAATTATCAGTGGAAAAAAAAATTTCATTTGAATTTTTATTGAATTGAATATTATTAATTTCATCGCAATTATTATTATTATTAGTTAAAATTAATTTAACAATGGGTTTTTTTTCTCTAATGTCGAATAATAAAATTCTTCCTTTTTTATCGCCACAAGCTAATAATTTAAAGTCTTCGATTTCATAACAACAAGTCAAAGAAGAAAAAGAATTTAATTCATTAATAATAATGTCATTTTTTGTTATTTTTTCCATAAAAATATTAATAATATTTAAATATTAATTTATATTTAATTTTTTTTTTTTTGTTATTATTAATATTATTATTATATTATTATTTTATATTATTATTAAATAAATTTATTAAATAAATTAAATTTGTAATAAATTTTCGTTAATTTCATCGAAAAATTTGATTTGATTATTTTTAATAATATCTTTTATTTTATTCATTTCTTCGAAAGTTTTTTTTAAATCATCTTTTGCTTTTTTGCATTTTTCTCTTTCCATTTTGATATCACCGTCATAAACATTAGTATTAGTATTAATGACATTTTCATCATCATTGATTTCGAAAACATCTTCTTTATTTTTTTCTTTGACTTCATTGAGCATGTTTAATTTTCCTTCATATTCTTTGTTTTTTAAGGTTTTTTCTTCGTTTTCGTTTTTGAAATTATTTAATCTTTTTTCGTAATTTTTGGTTCGTTTTTTTCCGATGCTAATGTAAGCGACGACTTGCAATAAAGTCGTTAAAGGCAGAAAAACATCATATAAACGACTTTCTTCTTTTAAATTATCTCGAAATAATTTTTTTTCTTTTTCGTCGGGAATTGCTTTGATTAAATCGTTGATTTCTTCGACTTCGATTTTAATTAATTTCGAAGGATTATACATTAAATCATTTTGTAATTTGGAGATTTTTTCGATGACGTTTTTGAGTCGTTCGATGCTGTTGTTGTTGTTGTTTTTTTTATTGTTATTGATGTATTCTTGAAGTTTATTTTTAGCGGGGTTTAAATCGCAATAGATGATTTCTTCTTCTTGTTTGATTTCTTCGATGATGTTCATCATTTTGTTAAGAATTTCTTCGTCTTTGTTTGGGTTTGTGTTGTCGTCGGGGAAGTATTTTCGGACTTTGTCGAGAACGACGTACTCGTCGGAATTGTGGATGATGTTCTTGAATTTCCAAATGTCAAAAAGAAGCTTTTTATACAAATCAAATGTCACTTGCATTGTCACTTGCTTGATCAATTCTCTTTGTCTCACCAACGTTTCTTCGGTCGATAAGGGAACGTTTGGCATCCATAATTCTTGCCAGAGTTTTTTCCAAATGACGTTGATTTCTTCACGTTTTTTGTTGTTTTCTTCTTCGATTTTTTCCCAATTTTCTTTGAATTCGTTTTCTTTTTGGGAAATTAAATTCGCGTCGTTTAGTTCTAATAATTGCACGTTTAAATCGAATTCTTCTTTTTTTCGCTTTTCGTTTTCTTTTTCGATGTCCATCACGTTCCATCCAAAAGATTCTCCTTTTATTGTGAGTTCCTTGTCGATTTTTTCTTGGACTTTTTCGAGCAGAATTCCTTCCATTAAAAGTTTGATTGTTTTTGCTTCGTAAAAGTACAAAAATCCTTTTGAATATGCGATGTCTCGGAATTTATCTTCGTTCAAACGGTCGAGCCAAACTTTTTTTTCTCCGACGAATTTCACGAAAAAATCGTCGTTTTCTTTTTTTTTTCTTTGAATGTCGGGGATGCTTTCTTTGTTTTTTTTGATGATCATGTTGTTGTTTGAAATCAGTCGGTTAAATTCGTCGATTTTGCTGTTCACGCCGATTGCCAAAGGGTTGCTCGATGAATGTGGATTTATTTGCGAAATTCGGGCCAAAATTTGTTCGAAATTTTTGAATTCCAAAGAAATTTCGTTGTAAATTTGATCGATTTGATTTTTGTGATTTTCGGTGAGATTTTTTATGTTTTCGTTTTGAGCAGAAATTTTTGATTTTAAATTGTTTGATTGATCAGACATTTTTTAATTAAATTTTTTATAATAATTATTATAATTAATTTGTTATTATTATTATTAATTTAAAATTGAAAAAAAATAATTTTTGTTATATTTAAATTAAAATGTCTTCTGCCGAAAAAAAAAATAATAATAATAATAACGATTTCTATCAGCATCATAAAAGAGAAAGCAACGGTTTAGAAAAATTAGAAGAAACTATTAAAAATCCTTTCAACAGATTTTCAAAAATCAAAAACAACAATAATAACGACGATGACATCAAAAATCCTTTCAAAAAATCAAAATACAAAAACGTTGAAGATACAAACAAAAAATTAATCGACAGAAAAAAAAGAAAAGAAACCGAAAATAATTTAAACACGCAAAATTCTGAAAATAAAGAAAATAATAATGAAAATAATAATAAAGAAAATAATAATGAAAATAATAATATTCATAAAGAATGTAAATCTCCTTTGAAAAATAATCCTTTGTTAGCAGAAAAATTAAAATTTTTATTCAATAAAATCGAATTCAATGAAAAAGGAGTTTTGCCTGAAAATTTAAAATACAATTCCGACGAAAGCAGCAGCGAAGAATATGAAAAAAAAGAAAATGGAACTCCTATTAAAAATGTCGATATCAATTACAAAAAAATCGAAAGAAAAAGCGAAAATATCGATGAAAATATTGCTAATGATGCTTTGGATAATCAAAATAATAATCAAAATAATAATTTTGATGATTGTGAAAATAATAATGAAAATAATATTAAAAATGAAAATAATGATAAAAACGAAATTGATGATGTCAAAATCGAAAATAAAAATGATTCTAATAATAATATTAATCATGATAAATCATTCAATTCTGAAGATGAAGAAAAAAATAAAGAAAATGATATTAATAATGATAATAATAATATTAAAGAAGAAATTACTGAATCTAAACCTATGACTCTAAAAGAAAAATTATTAATGTTAAAATTGGGAAAACAAAAAAACGAAGAATTAAAAAACTCTCCTGTCAAACAAAAAGAAAATAAAATTAACAAAAATGAAAATAATAACAAAAAAATTGAAAATGAAGAAAATGAAAATGATAATGATAATAATAATGATAATAATGATAATGATAATATTAATGATAATAATAATAATAATGATAATAATGAAAATGAAAATAATGAAAATAATGAAAATGAAAATAATGAAAATGATGAAGAAAAAGAAAACATAGAAAAAAAAAAGAATCAATTAAAAAACATTTTAGAACTAATAAAATTAAAGAAAAACAAAGAAGACAAAAAAAAAGAAGAAGAAGAAGAAGAAGAACGAAAAAGAAAAGAAGAAGAGGAAGAAGAAGAAAAAATCAAAAGAAGAATAGAAAAAGAAGAAGCAAAACAGCGAAAAAAAAAATTAAAAGAAGAAGAAAATAAAAGAAAACAAAAAGAAAAAGAAGAAGAAGCTCAAAAAAAAGAAGAAGAAGAAAGAAAACGAAAAGAAAAGGAAGAAAACGAACGACGAAAATTATTATGGGAAAAGCGTCGAAAAAAAAGAGAAGAAGAAGAGCAAAAGCGAAAAGAAGAAAACGAAAAGAAAAAAAAAGAAGAAGAATTAAAAAGATTAAATGACTCAATCGAAGCAAAAAAAAATTTAGAAAAAGAAAACGAAAATTTCATTCAATTATCAATAAACAACGAAAATAATTTAGATTTAATCGAAAACATCAACAAAATCAACGAAACGAACAACAACAACAAAATCAAAGAACAAGAAAAAATCAAACAAATCGAAAACAACAATTTAATCAAAAACAAAAAAAACGAACAAGAACAAAAACTAAACGAAATTTACCAAAAAGAAAAAAACGAAACAAAAAAAGAAGAACAAATCATCAAAAACAAAATCAATTACATCAATTACAACAACAACAAAAACGAAGAAGAAGAATTACGAAACAAAGAAATTCTGCGACAAAACAAAGAAAAATTGCGAAGCGAAGAAAAAAAAAATCGCTTTCGCGACATTCAAAACCAGCACAAAAAAATCAATGAAAGAGAAGACCAAATCCGAAAAGAAATTAACAACGATTTCAAAAAAATGAACAGCGAAAACAAAATCAACGACAACATCAACAACAACAGATACACATACAAAAAACCAAACGCAAAAATGGTCTACAACAAAAAAAACAACATTCGAGGCCGTTCACAAGAAAGAATCAACAACAACATCAACAACAACTACTTCGTCAACAACAGCAACAACGACATTATTAACATGAGCATGTATTACAACAATTTCCAAGACAACAACAATTTCTTCGATTTAAACAACAGCTTCACCAAAATCAACAACAACAACGTTTATCGACGTTCCCAAGGACATTACAACAAAAATAATTTCAACATCAACAACAATAACTATGACTATGCCTATAACTACAACAACAACATGAACCGAAGCTTCAACAATGGTTACAACAACAATTTATACGACTTCAACACGAACAAAAACAACTTTTACAACAACAACAATAGCTACTCCAATAACAACCTCAACACCATTTACAACAACAACACCAACAATTCCTCTTTCAACGGAAACAACAACAACAGCTTCAACAGCTACAACAGCACAACTACTTATAGCACCAATACCAACAACACCAATTATTATAATAACAATAATAGCATCAATTTAGAAGATTTGATGGTTTTAGAAGAAAAATTAACCGAAATTATTTCCGCTTTAAACACAAATAAATTCATGTCTAATGAATGTTTTGAATATTGGAATTATTTTTATAATTGTTCTTTGTTTCGGAAATTAGAAAAACTTTTTTTGTCTCAGTCTGATTCGTTGATAGTGACTCATTCGATAAATTATAAATTATTAACAATATTAATTTGTTATGATATTTCATATGACACTTCTTTGTTATCGAAGGTTTTTATTTTGATAAAGGCGATTTTGAATTTGAACCACAAAAATTTGATGATAATTTGTGAATATATTTTATCGAAAGTGAGCAAAGAATCGATGAACAATTCTTGGGTGTATAAATTACGAGAATTAATAAATGGGCAAAAATTGGACGATAATAACAACAACGATTTCGAAAATTACAAAGGACAAATTTTAACGCCGATCGAAAAAATTAAATTCAATACTTTTTCCATCAGTAGCGATATTAATATCATTTTAAAACAATACCCAATGAACAACGGGGCCAACAATAACAACACCATCGAACTAATAAACGTATATAAAAAAATCAACAACATGAATTACGACGAATTGAACAACTTTTATCGAGAAAAAATTTTGCGCGTTGACAACCCGAACGCGAGTGTTCTTGGTTCGTTCATTTTGAAGGAGAATTTTTTCACCGTGAATCCTCCTTATTTGACCAGTCGAAATTTGAAAAAATTCACTTTGGTGCTTGATTTAGATGAAACGATTATTCATTTTAAAGTGAACCCCAACAACGACAGCGAAGGAGTTTTGAGAGTGCGTCCAGGGATTTTCGACTTTTTAGAGACCTTAGGAAATTATTATGAAATCATAGTGTTCACGGCAGCGACTCAAGATTACGCCGATTTGCTAATAGACGCCATAGAAGAAAATAAAATATATTTTGATTACAGATTGTATAGACAACATACAATAATCATAGACAATGATTTTGTGAAGGATTTGACGAGATTGGGAAGACCAATTGATAAAATCATCATTGTTGATAATATGCCACAAAATTTTAGACTACAAAAAGAAAACGGAGTCAATATTCGAGCCTTCTGGGGAGAAGACCCTTATGATACCGCGTTAATTGATCTCATGCCTATTTTAGTCAATATCGCTAAAGAAGGAGGAGATGTTAGAGTCGGACTCAGAAAATATCGAGATGAAATTGTCAATAAAGTCACTAGTAATATGAGTAAACATTTGAATTAATATCTTTTTTTCTAAAGTCATGTTGATTGTGATTTAATGATATTTTTAATTTTATGTTTATTATAAATGTTATTTTTTATTAATATTATTTTTATTTATAAATTTATTAAATATTTTATTTTTATTATTATTATTATTATTATTATTAAAAATATAAAAATTAGAATAATTTAATAAAATAAAATTCATTTAAAAATAGTAAAATATTCAATATTTATTTATATTGCAATAAAATTATTAATAAAAATATTTTTAAACAATAAAAAAATAAATAAATAAAAGAAAAAAAAAAAATTAACTTTTCAACCAAAACGCTTCAATTTCTTTAATTCCGAATTTTCTTTCTCCGTTATTCAACTCATAATCTTGAGTATCATAGGAGCATTTTCTTCCTTTTTCTTTATCTTTATGCAACAACCCTCCTTTGTTCAAAAAATTGGGTTTAATCCAAATATCTTCTCCCAATTCCCCGAAACAAGGGCCAACATCAGATCTGCAGAAAATAGAAGTTAATTTTTTCATAAAAAATTTTAATTCATAGACTTTTCTTAAATTGATTTGAAAAATAAAATTGATTTTCCCACAAACATTTTTCCCGTTTGCAGGTTTCTTTTCATCTAAAAACGAAACCCATTCCGCATCAGAAAATCCGCCGAATTTTATATTTTTATCAGTTTTTATAAGAATTAAAACTCCTCCCGGTTTGTTGTCGCATAATTCATGAAAATCTTTTCCTGAATCGCCGTTTTTTGTTGCGCGATACAATAATTCTAGTTTGAAGTTTTTATAATATTTTTTAATGCTTGAATAAACGAAAAATAATTCGTTTTGATTTTCAATTATTACACTATTCATTTCGAAATTTAATAATTTTTTAAAATTCATTTGAAGTTCTGAAAAATCCGAATTTAATTGATTGAATTTTGATAATAAAGTTTGATATTTCGTTTTGTAATCGATTTTTTTACACTCTAATTCATAATGAGCTTCTAATTTGTTGTAAGGAATAATTTCATTGCAACCGTTGAAGCATTTGAATTTTATTTTTGAAAGTAGATTTTTCACGATTCGCGCCGGAGCGAAAGTGCTTTGATAGCAATTGAAAGGACATTTTTCATTTATATGAGGATTTTTGATGCATTTTGAACAAAAGGAATTTTGGCATTTTGAGCACATTAAAGGATTTATTTTTATGTTTTGACAAATTGAGCATGTTATTTCATCTTCGATTGATTTGAATATTTCATCTTTTATTGCGTATTCTATTAAATTATCCATTTTTTTTTTTTTTTGAATTTTTTTTTAATAATTTTTATTTTTTTTATTTTTTTTTTTATTTTTAAATTACAAAATGAATATTTATAAGAATAATATTAATAATGAATCGATTTCAAAATACTTTATTAATAATAGTTTAAGTGATAATTCTTATGTTAATAATAATAATATTAATAACAATCTTAATAATAATAATAATTTAAATAATAATAACAACATTAATTTAAATAATAATAATAAAATTCCAATTAACATTAAAATTACGAATGAAAAAATATTAAAATTTTTTAAAAAAAAAATAAAATTAAGAAACGCAACAATAAAAAAAAATTATTGGAAAAAAGAATACATTTCAAACAAAAACATAATATTAAAAATAAATGATTTTTTACCGAATAAAATTGAAGTATCGAAAAGTATTTTAAATTGCATAAAAAATTTTTTCAATCAAGAAAAAAATTTTTTAAACATTTTTTGTTATTTTCACGAATCAAACACAAACAAAGAAAATTTATTCGCAAACATAAAATACGATGAAATAATAACAGACGTGAACGACGACGAAAATCTCATCAACAACATCGACATCAACGTTCTTTTATCAAACAACGAAAATAACGAATTCAACAAAAACATTCGAAAACTAATCGAATCAATTTACATCAAAATAAAAACCTTCAAAATTAACTTATCAAACACAACATTCAATCCTTTCGTTTATAATTTTTTCACCTTCAAAAAAAACATTTCGAATTTCTACACAATTTTCCCGAACATCAATTTCTCTCTAAAACGAATCAAACCTTTGTCGTTGTCGTCAGGATTTCCTTTGAATAAATTACTCACCGATAAAAAACACACCGTCATCAAAATGGACGGAAAAATTCTGAACAACAACGGTTTTCTCTCGATGACCTACGAAAAAAGAATCATCACTTTAATCGACGACACTTGTAGCAATATTAATAATAGCCGAAGCTTGAAAAGCATCATTTTCGGAATTTGGATCAATATCAAAAAAGAAGAAAGCTCCAATTATGATAATATCGAAGACCTAATCAAAAAATATAAATATTTAATTTATAAAAAATGCTTCGAATTCGTCGTCATGAGCAGCAAAATCGAAACTATTTTTTCACCAAATCCAGACGAAGGAATTTTTCTAATGATTCTATTCTTCAAACACACACAATTTTATTATGAAGTCAAAATCATTCCGAATGAAAATGAAAAATTTGTTGATGATGATGTGAATAATTTCGAAAATTTTTGGATGATCAAAAAAAAAAAAATCGATGTTAAAGATGAAGGATTTGTTTTTGATGAAAATGATAATAATTTCAATATGGATTATGTTAGTAATTACTTTAATTATTTAAACGGCGTTGAAAAATACCAAAATCATAATTTAAGCTATGACGAAAATATTTTAAATAATGTTAATCTCAATA
>Ga0310691_10005716_pt1 | contig 13495 bp, 29 predicted proteins | sample 176DNAGHGlowgp2_FD_203887 | JGI IMG/M metagenome (GOLD analysis project Ga0310691, IMG submission 203887) | Sheep rumen microbial communities from Palmerston North, Manawatu-Wanganui, New Zealand - 1766 DNA GHGlow gp2 (v2) (version 2) | ecosystem: Host-associated > Mammals > Digestive system >... | reverse complement strand
CTTAACAATGACCTTCATAATATATACTTAAATAAGTACCTATTGTGCGGCAGTGGCGCACATTTTTACTAGATAGAATTTCTTGATATTCTCAATTGAATTATCAAATGCTGAACAGCCGTTACCTGATATTGCTTCAATGTTTTCCTTTCCCATTGCCTCTACGCAATCAGCATATGAGTCACAGTACTCACATCTACCTGTATCAGTGACTATGTTGAAGAAGTCTTCAAACGAAACTGTCTGTGCAGTTCTATACCTTTTGATTTTATCCATTTGTTGCCCTAATGTTAAAATTAGTTAAAAGGGGCAACAAGTGTATACTCTGACGCAAGATTTATGCAGCATACTATGGGTACTTAATTAAGTACCTTAAGTGATACCAATACAGTATACTGCTGAAGCATATGGTTATTGCCCCAAACTTCTTATAATCTTGTGCAAATATACACAAAATATTCGAAAAAAAGAAGGAAAAAGGGAGTTTTTTTAGTATCTCCCTTTGAATTCTTTTTCCCAAGCAATTCGTGCTTTATTTTTATCCACGAACTGTTGGATGCGTTCTAAATCGTCTAATTTCTTATGATTTGCGATGACTACAACATTATCACTCCACTCATCCTTGCATACAATCGTTATAGTGCCATTTTCAGCCACTGTGAAGCGATTTCGAGGTAACAGCAAGGATGTGAAACAGTCGTTGGGCAAAGTACCCTCACGGAGTTTCTTCATCTTAATAACGTGGTCACGTGTAATCTTAACCTCATTGTCGCCCTGTTTAACCACCAACAGCCTTGTTTTGGGTTCAATTGACAGTTGTACAGGGTTGAGTTCAATTGTCTTCAAATTTGCCATAATCGTTTAACTGTTTAATTATGGCTCAAAGATACACAAAAAATCTGAGATAATCAAATGAATTAACACATTTATATAATTTCTAAAAATATGTTAAAAAAAAGTAAAAAGGGTACTTAAATAAGTACCCCTTTAGTCTGCGTACCACTCAACCAGTTCGTTTTCGTCACTGATAACAAAATCATCATCAGGAGCGATATAGTTGCCTTGCTTATCGTAGTTTGCAGCCGTAACGTGATAGTGTAAGCCTACAACGTGATTTTGAGGGTCGAGATAGCGCATGTCCCACAGATTGCCGTCACAAACAGGATAGCCTGCAAAACGCATTGGAAGCATTTCTTGATTTGCGAACACCACAGCAACGTTAATTCCCTTTTCAAGCGCCAACTCACAGCTTTCCCAGTTATAGCCGTCATAAGAGAAAGTAAGATAGTAATTATCATACTTTTCAACCAACTTAAAGCGATTGGGTACTTTCGTATAATCGTAAAATTGAACGTCAGGGAAGATTTGTAAGATATTCTTACCCTCATAAACAAAAGCCTCTGGAGATAAATCACTTGTGCCGTTTAGACGTACTGAAAACTCCATGTTGTGTTTTTTTGCGTAATTACGAGCCTTATTAATTTCGTGAATAAGCAATTGCATAAAGAGCGGCTTATTCTCATAGAAAAGGCGTGTGCGCTTGATACGGCCTTTGTTAATTCGGCTCTCTTCCGCACCTCTATACAGAATATCAGACTTATTGTGTCCGCTTCCGTTTAAACAGAACTTGTGGCAGTGCAAACCACCAGGGCAAACTTGATAGCCTGACAAATTCCAAGGTGCTAAATACAAACAATACGTGATAGTGCCGTTTGTAGTAGATAAACGCATTTTCATGCTTTGAGAATGATTGCCCAGATAAGCAATTCCCAACTCACGAAGCGTTTTCGTGTAATTTAATTTTTTCACCATATATAATACCTTTGTTTATTATTACGTGTGCAAAGATACTATTTTATTTTTAAAATTACAAGGAAATTTTTAAATTTAACTATACTTTAACACATATGTTAATAAAATGTTAAAGATGGAAAAACATTTGGTAATTTAGTAAAGAATTACTATCTTTGGAGTGGGAAAACCTGTAAACATGCTATTATTAACATCCACAGCATGTAAGTTATTGAAAATCAGTGAGCTATTTCGTCATCAGCCTTCACTTGGACTTCGATTAATAATGTAATATAAAAGTGTATATATCAATATGTTAAAGTAGTGTTAATGTTGAAAAAACATTTGTATAATACATTATTATTTATTATCTTTGTGTCGTAACAATTAAACAACAAAGGATATGACAAGTTTTTGGCTGACTAAGAAAACGCTTTTAGAAGCCCTTAAAATGAGTGAGGGCTTACCCCAAGACACTATGATTATGTTCAAGGGTGACAGCGAGAGAAAAGATGATGTAACCTATACTATCACTGAAATCAATGTAGGTACAAAAAAGAAAACGTTGAAACAAGTTTTTAAGGGTGAGGAATTATGATTATCACTATCTCAGAAATAGAAAATCAGTTCAATAAGTGGAACGACATTATTTTTGGTGGTGTACTGCCAAAGCCCGCTTTTGAACTTATGCAGACCAGGCGCATGCTGGGTCAATTTAAATGGCGAAAGATAGGTTGGGATAAATATGGCTACACAATACGCATTAGCACGTATTACGACCGCCCTATTGAGTCTTACGTTGATACCATCGTGCATGAAATGCTACATTATTATATTAAGTTCAAGGGTATAAGAGATACATCTTCTCACGGTAGAATCTGGAAGGAAAAAGCAGCAGAAATAAGTAGGAAATATAATCTTACTATCACTCGCACTAATCCAGCTGGAGGAGGCGTTTCAGATGCCGTACTAAAGAAAAAAGCAGAGAAAAATGTAGCCAAATATGAATACGTTATTCTTTGCAAAATGAGGGATGGTATTCATTGGGGAGCGTCTGTAATGCCTGGTCATAAGATTGAGCATTTTATTCCAAAGTTTAGGGCTTGGAGAGCCGTTGAGGAATTTAAAGTAGTTAAAGCCCCCTGGAATCAAACGTATCAATTGAATCATATTAGGAGTGCTGCGAGTGTAAGATATGTAACAAAACAGCAGTATAATGAGTTGTTAAATAATGAGGTGTTAGACTTTTAAATTGGTTGATTAACATTATTTAACGTGGAAGATTTATTTCTTTCACGTTTTTTTTGTATATTTGCGATATACATTTAATTTTAATCAATTAAGATAATGGAAAGAATTAGTAAAGAAGATTTAGAATTGCTACACGGCAAAATGATTGCAGAGAAGGAGCTTACTATTCTTGGATTTAAGAACAAGCTTAAGTTTGAGATTTACGATGGCTTCGCTTACTGCCCTAATTATCGTGGTAGCGAGTATTGTATGAAGTTCCCAAAGATTGAGTTCGTGAACAAGTCCACTGAAATGCAGGACGAGATTCGTGACTATATGGGACTGGAGGAGAAAGATGATATTACCATCTTTGAGATAATGCAGACGTTCAATGAAATGGCGCGTGATGGTGTCCGTATAGAGTACGACAAAAAGACCAAGCATTATAAGGAGAAAGAAGTTTGGAAGTAAATTAACTATAAAATAAATCGAATTATGGCTAAATACACTATTAAACTTAATTATAATGCTACCTATACTACTACGGTAGAGGGAGATTTCCGCAACGAGGGTGATGCGTTGGATGCTGCGCGTCAGCAAGCAGAGGACGCAGATATGAATGAGTTCGTAATTGGCGAAGAGGGTGTTTCCCAAATTCTTGAAGTTAGATAAATAAGGCTAATCTTCTTTCATATTATACCGAAAAGGGTTGAGGGCTACGGCTCTTGACCCTTTTTTCATGTTCACTGCACGACTACTACTCCGCACGAGAGCTTTACAGTAATCCCACGTCAAAGATAGTTATAATTCTTCATATTTCCAAATGGATTAACATTTTTAACATTCGAGTTAAATCTGTTAATTTGTTTGTATATATCAATTTTTATTTGTATCTTTTTAGTGCATTAAAAAAGGAATAAATTATGAAGAAAAAGACATTAGCAAGAGCCAACAGAGCAATAGATGCTCTAGGCAGGGTCAACGCTCAGATGATTAAGGCTATCGAAGAAATAGTCAAAGATAGTGATGAGGAACTGACCTACGAGGAAACAATTGATGAATCATGTGGGTACACTGAAACTCGCTATGTCTGCTTTGGTGACGATGGCGACTTGGAGATTCAAGATGAGGATGGTAACACCATTTACTCGTTTGATGATATGACCACAGATGAGATATTCAATATATTAGTAGGATTCGCTCATGAGTAAAGAAGAAATATAACCGTAATTAATTCCTTTGTTTTTAATGTTGGAGGCTGCTCAGAAATGAGCGGCCTTTTTTTCATGTTTATTAACTAAAAATATTTGGTAGTTTCAATTTTTTTGATTATCTTTGAAGTGGGAAAACCGGGGATACAGTGGCCAGTCATCAAGAGCTGCCGGCAAACGGGCATGAAAAAAGCGGTGAGCATTGGGCGAACCCTTTGCAAACCGCTTCAAGAAAGGAGGTATTAAATATGGTTGTTGTTAGCAGAGCAGGATTCGAACCTGCGAAGATTCCGAAGAATCGGCTTATTTACCATAAGCCCCATTTGTCCAGGCTTGCGCCACTTTCTTTGGTATCTGCTAAATAAGTTGAGAGAGAGGGATTCGAACCCTCGAAGATTCCGAAGAATCACTTTACTTACCGTAAAGCCCATTTGTCCAGACTTGCGTCACTTTCTTTGGTATCTCTCAAATAAAAGATTTGTATTGACAAAAGTTGAAGCGAGGGGATTCGAACCCCTGAAGATGCCTAAGCATCACCTTACTTACCATAAGGCCCATTTGTCCAGACTTGCGTCACTTTCTTTGGTACACTTCAAATAGCCCTTGCGGAGAGGATTTGAACCTTCTGTTTCAGTTTGAGCGTTTTCACTCTCTCCCTGCGTTTATACCTATTAAACTTCTCAAGGATGATGTTGAAAGCATATAGACTTACGCTGTCAGACGCTTGGCGACTTAATTCGTTATCTCCTTGTCTTTCAACACTGCAAATATACATAAAAAAAACGACAAACAAAAATAGTTTGCCGTTTTTAACACTTATTTAACAATTACCCAAGAAGGCTTGTTCTCTCATACTGATTCTCAGCAAGAGCCTTCAAACGGAAATCGTGCTGCTGATTCAGACGTTTCATTTCTCTCTTAGAAGCCCTCAGTTGTGCTTGACACTCACGCACGATGGCACGGCTCTTTGCAAGCCCTCTGTGAGCCTTGTACAACGCCTTACGGCACTCTTTATCGCCCTCCTTATCCCAATTCTCTTGAATGGTGTGGCGATGTGAAATGGAGGTCTGTTCGGCCATATTAAGCACCTCCTTAATACCAATTCGCGTGATGCGAATTTGCTTCATTTTAATAGTTTCCTTACTCATATTGATATGCGTTAAAAATTCTCGTCTTCATCTTCGTTCAACTCCAAAATTCCTGTCAGCGTGCTATCCACAGCATCAAGTTCATCCTCAACGTGTGATAGTTGGTCAATGACAACTTGATTTACCTCACGACACTGTGCCTTGCGAATTAATGACCTAACGGTTCCCAAGACATCGTTTACTTCTTCTCTTGTGAGTTCAAGCCCCACAATACCTACTCTCGTTAATTCCTTTGCCATATTACTTTTCAATTTCGTAACTAATGACTAACCAACCATATTCGTCAGAGAGATAATCAGTAATAGCATCTTCATCGTCCTCTTCGATGTAAGAAGGTAATTCTACTTCTGTTGGAAGGTCAACGTCCTCGCCATCAGTTTCCCAATAAATTTCAGTTACTTTCATGTTAATTCCTTTTTAATGTTGATGGAAAGATAATCATTATTTTTTAAAAAACCAAATATAATTAACTATTTAACATATAATTAACGCTTACAGAAAATATAATCGGTTGGTTATATTTGGATGTGGCCCCTTGGTAGCCCACATCAAAGATAATAAAAAACCTTGGTAATTGCAAATATTTGAAGTTAATAAATGTTAAACGAATAGGGATAAAAAAAGAGGTGTTATAAGCGCTCTTCCCCATACGCTTACAACACCCATTTAAAAAGGTTTTGTCCTTGAAGTGCAAACTAATAAAAAACAGAAAGTATCGACTCTCTGAAAAATCAGTTTGCGATGTGGGCCTAGAGGGATTTGAACCCCCGGTCTTCACATTATGAGTGTGCCGCTTTAAAACCTGACTAAGCTATAGGCCCATTTAAAAAAGAGCCGGTCTATTACCGGCTCGGGATTGGTGACATCAAAACCTCGTTCACATATTGCATCTGATGTTATCTCTGCCCCAGTTATTACGAGTTTTATGTAGTCAACACTATCATCCACTTTTTTATTTCACGATACAAATATACTAAAACTTTCTCATAAAAACAAATTTTTTAAGTTAAATTTTATTATTAATGCCTTTTTTTGGCTTGTTTTTGCCAACCCTTTAGTTTTTTGCGCCTACGACCCCCATAGATAGGACTGTCAGTACACATAATCAAATCAGCCTTCAACGACCTAAAATAGTCGTTAGCATATAATAAATACGTGCCGTAAATCATGCCTCAGTCTTGCAATATTCCTCATATTTCTTCATAGCCTTAAACAGAGTGTTAAGCGTGGAGTAGTTAAGGAAAGAAAGCGGATAGTTACACGTTCTCTTTTCCTTAGTTATAGGGTAGTATTTATAGCCAAACATCACCTTATTTGAGACCATAGTACATTTGTACTTGTAGCCGTTAAGTTTGAATGTAGGTCTACGGAAGCCGTGTTCAAAGGCGACCATTCCACCCTCACCAATATATTCTTTGAGTTCTTTTAGAATCTCTGTCGTATCTTTTAATTTTCCCATATCATATACTTATTTAAGTACCTTATGGTGGAAAGATAGCAATTTATTTTTAAATTTCCAAATAAAATCCAAACTTTAACATTATTTTAACATTCGTTTGATGTGATATACTTCGTGGGAATTATATTTTCTATCTTTATCTTTACCGGAATATATTATTTTATATCCATGTTTCTCCCTTTTAATGGTTATTAACACCATTCTATATTTTTCCTGGTCATATTCTAAATACGTTTCATACGCATCATAAGAGATTGAACCATCCGAGTTCATTCTACCTTTGCCAAGTTTATAGGCTGAAATGCCACAACCACTAGCAGCCATATCAACATAAAGGCTATCTTTCACAAAGGTAAACATTAGTTCACCTCCAGTGGCTATGAACTTACCATTAATTGCGAATGAACTTGTGGCTAATGCCAACGTGAATATAAATAATATTAATCTTTTCATATTATATACTTAATTAAGTACCTTTTATCTGAATTTATAAGTAGCAGTGTAGGAATCATCACCATTATCTTCGTCTTTAATATCTCTGCCGAACATAATATATCCGGCTTCACGCATTATATTTCTTAATGCCAAATGGTCATGCTTCCAGTCACCATTCTCGACTGTTATTTCAACGAATCCTTGTGAATCAACATTAAACTCATAATACATTTTGTTGGCTGACAAAAGCTCTCTTATTTTTTCTTGCTCTTGTTTAACCAACGCATTATTATACGCTTGAATTGCTTTTCTGTTCATTCCTCACCTCCTATTGATAACGCATCGAAATAGTGCATCGCTTCATCCAAAGTCATAGAGTGCGGGGCAGTTACGGTACGATTTTCACCGCCCTTTGTGAAGATATTAAACCTTCTGAATTTATTCGTATATGTGGCTTCTTCTTGATAGAGACCATTATTACGCTTGCTGTGTTTAATAGCAAGCGGCTTTCTTTTCTTTAAACTTTTGTTGCTCATAATTAAATCAGTTTTGCACAGAGTTGAAGATATGAACCAGAAATCTTTACAAACACATGCACCTTCTTGTCGCCAACTTGAAGCTTAACGCCAAATGGCCTTGAAGTGGAAGAGATAAGCGTTACACCATATTGGGGGAAATGTTTGTTGATAACATTCAATATGGCTTTGCCGTATTCGTTAATATCCTCATACTTGCACTCGTCACGCCACCTATCATATAAATTATAGAAAGCTTTTCCAAGTGCTTCGCTGTTGATGATGTTTTTAACCTTTTCCATATAGTTCTTTGCTTTTGATGTTTAACGACTGAAAGATAATAATTATTTTTCAAAAAAGCAAATATTTCTACCACTTTAACATTTAATTAACGTTTTAAATTATTGTGTTAAAAGTGTTAATTGGTTTGGATATATGGATAAAACTGGTTATCTTTGAGGTGGGCAAAGCTCAGGATACAGACTCCACCACAGTGTGTGGCGACAGGGCATGAAAAAACGCTTACCCCCATTGTGAGCAAGCGCTTGAAAATAACTTTTCCAAAACTACCATTATTATGAAAAGAGTACTCCGAGCGAGACTCGAACTCGCAAGACCATTCGGTCTACATCATTTTAAGTGATGCGTGTACGCCTTTCCACCATCGGAGCATATCTTTTGTACAAATATACAAATAAATATTGAGAAAACCAAATTTTGGTGCCATTATTTTTTCGCTGAACTACACTGCTGTCCACGACGCCTTCTACAGTAATCCCCACGTCAAAGATACTATTATTTTTTAAATCCCGCAAGGGAATTAACATTTTTAACATATAAAAAATGCCGCCCCTTTTGGAGCGACATTATCAGTGGTCTATTGCGTTAAGCACCCAATGGAATGTAGGCGTTTCGCTTGACTTCTTTTTCTCTATTACTACCATAGTACCTGGTTCAAGTTGCCACCACTTTTTGGGCTTGTTAACCACTTTTGGTACTCCAATTTCTTTTGGCTCTTCTACCCTTTTGTCATAGCGTAAAACGAACTCTACACCATACAAGAATAGCGTGAAATACCTTGCTATCTCGTTCCCTTGCTCGTCTGTTCGGTTTCGTTCATGCCTTAGTACGACATCACCGATAGGCACTTCAAGATGCTTCGAAATTTCGTTCTTGATAAACTCTGGGTTAGAAAAAACACAATGCAGAAATAATTTACATAATTTAGTACGTAAATTTCCTGCAAATGAATTGTCAGTCTTTTCTGCCATTGTGTCACACTTTTAGAAAATGTAGCGATGGAAACGCACATCAACACCTTGGCGCTCTGCGATTACCTGCTTACCGCTACGATTCGTGATTGTCACGTTGGCTTTTGCGCCCTGCGTGCCGGGGATAGAAACAGCTTTGACCAAATAGGTTTTGCCGTTGTCAGCCTTATATAATGCACTATAGGAAAAATCCTTTTTGGGATTCGTCACACACTTCTTGGGGTTGATTTCGATTCGGCGGTTCTTGCCCTCGAAACATACAAGCATAGAAACGGTTTTTGCACTATCTTTGTTAATCATAATTTCTCTTTTTAATTGTTAAAAATACTGAACTTGTTTTTTTAAGCAAGGGCAGGCGTTTTCACCCACCCTTGCACTTGGTCGTTAGGCCTCTGCGGGAGCCTCTGGAGCTACTACTGCTGCCTCTGTCTTGCTTTCAGCCTTGACGGTTGCCGACTTCTTTACAGATGCCTTTGCAGTGGCTTTCTTGGCTACTTTCTTCTCTGCCTTGGTAGCGGCTACCTTTTTCTCTGCCTTGGGAGCGGCTGACTTCTTTTCAGCCTTGGCTTTCTTCTCAGCCTTTGGCTTTTCAGCCTTGGCAGTGGCAGTCTTAGCTACCTTTTTCTCTGCCTTGGGAGCGGCTGACTTCTTTTCAGCCTTGGCTGCTGCCTTTTCCTTTTCCTTGGCTTTCTTAGCCTTGGCGGCGGCTTTCTCCTTTGCAGCCTTTTCCTTTGCTGCCTTGGCTGCTGCCTTTGCCTTGGCTTTCTCTGCCTTTTCAGCCTTTTCAGCCTTTGCAGCGGCTACCTTTGCATCAGCCTGCGCCTTGGCCTCAGCGAGAACGTTAGAACCTTCGAACAAAGCCTTGTAAGCCTTTGTGCCCTTCTTGGGAGCGTGCAGGATGTGACCCCAGTTCTTCTTCTTCTCGATTACGATACCCATTGCCTCAAGCTGGGCTTCGGTCTCTTTGTGGACGCCTGCGAGATAGACGGTGCAACGGTCTTTGCCATTGAAAGCGATTGCGTTACGCAACAGAGAGAGCATATAGTTCTTCTCGTTCTTCACTACTTCTTTGTTAGTTGTCATGTTCTTTGCCATAATTTTTTTCTCCTTTTAATTTTTTATTGTTTAACTTATTGTTTATTCTGTTTTTTTATTTCTGCTCGAAAGATAATCATTTATTTTTTAATTTCCAAATGTTTTTTCGATTTTAACTTTTCTTTAACGTTTCATTTCAAATTTTAATTTTTAAGTTTTAAATTCCTATTTTTAATTTTCGTTTCTTGATTACGTTGGCAAAGATAATAATTAAATTTCAACTTTCCAAATAAATTTGCTAGTTTAACATTTCTTTAACACTTTGCCCTTACGTGCGTACCTTATATATTATATAGTACTTATTTAAGTACCTTATTTAATTACGCACTTTGTTATCTTTGCGACAGCGTGAGAGTCAAAATAAAAACCAGGCTCTCCGTATTCGACAAAGTTAACACCATCACCCTCACGATTCCATGAAGGACGTGTTGTTTTTACCCAGCCGTTTACTTCACCATCAAACAAGCCCAATGCTTTTTGAGCATCTTCTTCTTTCTCAAACGTATCAACCCCCTGGCGAATAGTTGAACAATCGTCAATCCAATCGGTAGTCAATACAAAAATTTCTTCACCAGCCATAATTTATTTGTTTTTTTCTTTTTCCCAATTGTCAATGTATTTCTTCAAATCTTCCAATTTGGTTGAACCAACATTTTTCATCTTGAACCATCTATTACCCTTCTTTTCGCAGGGATAGAACGTTCCATACACTCCATTGCCGATTATCTCGTACTCCTGAACTATGCGGTAGCCTTTGTAGATACCGCATATATGTTTTTTAACACTCATACTATACTCTTTACTAGGTTGTAAATATCCTGATGTCTGCCGTCACTATAAAGGTCGGCAATCTGCTGTGCATAAGGTAAAACCTTTTCAGCCATCAAGTCGATTTGCTTTTGGCTCTTACGATTAAGTTCTTTTAACAAAATCTTGTAGCCATCCAGATGCTGCTTGCCTGTTATCACCGTGCCTACAATACCATTGTTATAGGTGCAAGGCTGAATGTAGATGTACACACCACTTTCGCTATAATCACCCGAAAAGTAGTTCACACCACCTTTTTGATAGTCCACGTTAACACGTAACTTATTAAGTGGCTCACCACCTGCCCTAGTGATTGGCTGTTTAAGTTCTAAATACATTTTTTTGTCCATACCTGTTGTTCTTAATTGTTACGCTCGAAAGATACAAATTAAATTTCAAATTTCCAAATATTATTTCAACTTTAACATTTCTTTAACACTAGAGGTATTAAATGTTAATAAAAAGTTAAAATGATAAAAATATTTGGTAGATATGCCGGAAATGATTATCTTTGAGGTGGGAAAACAGGCTGAAGGCGTACCTGTCATCCATCTTGCCTTAGGCCAACAAAAAAGGGAGTAGCCAAATTGCTACTCCCAACGTCAAACAATCAAAAACCAACAAATTATGAATGCAAATCTATTGTGCCGCTTAAAGGAATCGAACCTCTCTTTCCATGTGAGGTAACTCTAGGCGTCCTAACCGATAGACGAAAGCGACAGATAAAAAAAAGGGAGAAAGAACGCTGTACGGCTCGCTTATTTGGTGAGTTGGCGGGCAATGCTTTTCTTTTCTCCCTATAAGGGCGTTTCGACAGGCGTGGCGGCGGAATGGTAGACGCGCGGGATTTATATTACCCCAGAGCCGCAAGCCTAAACGTCCTCTGTTAAAAAAATGTGGGGTGCTGCGCCATCGGCGGCGGGCGCAACGGGCGTGCCTATTTATGACATCGTTGCCAACGCTAATAATGCTAACGCAACAGAGTTAAATGGCGGGCCCTAAAAACCCCTTTGAATGTGGGCGCAAACGAACGGCGTGCCTATCTATGGCATCGTTGCCAACGCTAATAATGCTAACGCAACAGAGCCAAATGGCGGGCCAACGCGCCCCGTTGATTTGTGCAACCTCGTACTCCGTCCATCAGTCCGACCGAGATTTACCTTGTTACACTCACCAACCCCTCTTTCACACTCCGGATTATGTTATATGGGAGGCGGTGCTAATACGCGAACTTTTTAAAATTGTCCACTGGACAATTGCGCACTAATTAATCGTGCTTTTTTTATAGAACCTAAACCTTGCATTATGCTCAGTTTGATTAGGCTGTTTTTAAGGGCCGACTTCTACACATTATTCTCATATTATTTCGCTTCTTATATTTACCAGTACTAAAATTTTATCTAATATATCACCCTATACGGGCGGAGGTTTGTTATTATTCATACGCTAATGGGTTAATAATTAAAATTGAAAAGGTAGGTTTCCCCAATCTTGGTGTTCCAACGTTAGGCACACACTTTGTTCTGCAAAGTTGGTGTTTGCACCATTCATGCTTGATGGCTGCTCTAACCTTACCATTCGCTATGGTTTGTTTTATCCTACCTAATGTTTACACTTCTCCCGTTGGTAGGTGTTAGCCCAACTTCACAATATTGTAAAGCTGCTTTACGACTTCGCCCTTAGCGTTTTTAATCACCTTGCCAGGAATCGCCATAACACGATTCAATCTTGTGGCTTTCTTAAATCCTTTTTTACTCATAATTTATCTTCTTGATTAATGTAACGCAAAGATACAAAATAAATTCGTAATTTGCAAGCAAATTAACACTTTTAACATTTGAGTGCATCAACTTGATGCTATGATTAGTCCGTGCAAGCGGCCGCGTTCTGCTTCGTTGACAAACTTCTCATAAGTTGCCTTGAAGCCGTCAGGAGCCTTGAACAGGGGCACTTTCTCACCAGTTTCGTACATCTTTCCGTTCTTTCCCTTAACCTTTTCAGGCACTTCACCTATTCGTTTTAAACCTTTGATTCTCATAATTTCTCTTTTGTTTATTTGTTTAACGCTTGAAAGATAATAATTTATTTTGTTATTTGCAAGTGAATTAACACTTTTAACATTTACAAGAAATTGTATGGGTCAGTGATAGTTTCCATAACTGCCTCAGTGTCGAGTTCATCCTGAATTGCTTCATCAAGACTATCAACATCAACAAGTTCGTCAATGGAGAAATCACGAAATGACTTTCCGCTTAATTCACACACGTAGCAATCGTCACAATAAACGTCAATACCGCCTATTCTTTCTATTGCCAAATATCCATCTGGGGTTTCAACTTGTCTCATTTTGCGTCAGTTATTTGAAAGTTATTCACTTCTGAATCCATAACATCAACGTTCTCGCTGTTGGACGTAACATTAATGTCTATATTATCCATTATATTGTCAGCACCTTGTAAGTCAGTGTCAACTATAATGCTTAATTCAACTTTTAAATATACCTTACTCATTTTGTTGTTTTTTGATTACGCTC
>Ga0310691_10005713_pt1 | contig 13501 bp, 11 predicted proteins | sample 176DNAGHGlowgp2_FD_203887 | JGI IMG/M metagenome (GOLD analysis project Ga0310691, IMG submission 203887) | Sheep rumen microbial communities from Palmerston North, Manawatu-Wanganui, New Zealand - 1766 DNA GHGlow gp2 (v2) (version 2) | ecosystem: Host-associated > Mammals > Digestive system >... | reverse complement strand
CAGGTAATACGCGTATGCGTTATCAAGGTGGAGTGGAAGGAATAGCTGCTATTGCCAATCCTGCATAGTTTCTTACAAAGTAAAATAATATATGAGAACAAAAAAATTAAACGATTCACAAAATACAGGTAGGGATAAGACAACGTTGACTCTCAGGGCTCTCACAAAAGGAAATGTGTGGGACCTTCAGGAGAGTGATATCTTCATGATGTGGGCGAAGCCTGACAAGGATGATGCCGTAGGTGAGCATGGTCGTCACTATATGGACATCATACGTTCTGCATTTGATGTGGAAGAACTGAAGACGGAGAATCCCGATGTATTGAAAAAGTACGAAGAGCGCGGAATGCGTATAGGTATAATACCTATTAAGGACAAAGAACAGAAATGGGCAATAAAGAAGCGCTCTATTAGTCGTGTGACAGATTTGTCTTACGAGAACATACATCATATTTCTGCTGCAAAGTTGCTAGAGGTCATTGACCGTAACTTCGGTGGAGGATGGGAAAGCTTGAATCAGGGTATAAAGGATATTATCCTCTCTGCATTCGATATCTCTACTACGACATTGCCAAAGGATCGCCTGCGCAAGCCAGGTGGCTTGTATGATATTAAGGTGTCTGATGGTTTTGACGTGCTTGAGATAGAAAAAGGCGCATGGGTTGAGGCTATCTTTGCCAAGGTTAAGCCTATGTCTCAGAAACCGAAGGTTAAGTACGGACAGGATGACAGTGACTTTGACGATGAACTCGATGACGATTCTGACGTAGAGATAAAGGATGATTATTACAAGCAGGATGAGGACGACGATGCTCCAGATGACGACGAATTGACAGAGGAGAGCTATCGTACGACGATAGAGGAGGATCCTGACTCACTGTCACTTGATGCTGCTGACATATCAGATTCTGATGATGATTATTAAATAACGTAATCTCCGAGAATAGATAGCATATCTTAATATAAACGAGCGCTCGGCTTTGTTACTTGTTTTTCCAAGTGAACAAAGTCGAGCGCTCTTTCATATAAGATGGGTTCTAAAAAACTTTTTCCACAATAAACGACACTTGGTTGCGTTAGTTTTAGATAGAATAAGGATAAAAAACATATAAAAGGATATTTATGACAAAACTTTTTATTTCAATCTACAGATATTTCCATAAGCACCAGTGGCAGATGTGGCTGTCTATGGTGGCGCTGTTCGCCGTAACGGGATTCTTCGCCAGTCAGATACATCTGGAGGAGGACCTCAACAAACTGATGCCGTCGTCAAAGAACCCTGATGGCACAACGAAGATGGCGTTCGCTGACCTGCGCATCAAGGATAAGACGTTCCTGCTCTTTGAGGCTAAGAAGGGTGCTGACACCGATACCCTCACTGCCGTATGTGATGAGTTCGTGGACTCTCTCATGGCCCGCGACAACGCCAAGGACTCTACTATGCGCGTAATAGGCGACATATTCTATAACATTCCTGAGGACCTTATGCTCGACGGCATTGCCTTCATGCAGGAGAACCTGCCTGTATATATCGACACTTCAGCTTACGCTGCCTTCGATACCCTTCTGACGACGGACCACATGCGCAGGCAGATGGCACAGAATGCGGAGGATATGCAGGGGGAGTTCGGCGAGATGTTCCCTGAACTGATACAGAGCGACCCTATCGGTATGCGCAACGTATTGATGCAGCAAATGGCTCCGCTGATGCAAGCCACCGGCGGCAGTTACAAGACCATCAACGGACATTTCTTCGTGCCAGACTCTACGGTGTGCGTGGCTTTCATATCACCTCAGTTCTCTGCGACAAACACCGGACAGGGCTCTGAGCTCTTCGAGAACCTGAACGAACTCATTGACGCTTTTGCACAGGCACATCCAGGAGTGAAGATAAGCTATCACGGCACTCCTGCCAGCGGCTACTACAACTCTTCTACCATAAAGAACGACCTCACCACCACCATTGCATGGTCGCTGGTGATAGTACTCATAGTTCTGTTCCTCTGCATGCGCAACTGGAACACCATACCTCTGCTCATTCTGCCAGTAGTATTCGGCACTCTCTTCGGACTGTCGCTGATGTATTTCATCAAGGGACAGTTCTCGCTGCTCGCCCTCGGCATCGGCGCCGTAGTGCTCGGCGTTGCCCTGAGTTATGTGCTACACATCATGACTCACTATAAATACGTTGCCGACCCAGAGCAGGTGCTGCGCGACGAGACCAAGCCCGTACTGCTGGGCTGCCTCACCACCATAGGCTCTTTCATGGGACTTATATTCATCAAGACCGACCTGCTGCAGGACTTCGGACTGTTTGCTGCCTTCGCTATCGTCGGCACTACGGTGTTCGCTCTGATATACCTGCCCCACCTGCTGCCGCTTGAGAAGAACCGCGTCAACAAGAAGGCGTTTGCTTTCATAGACAAGATAAACAACTATCCGTTTGACCAGAAGAAGCCTTTGCTCTACATCATCGGCGCTGTCACCGTAGTCTGCATAGTTGCATACATCATTAAAGGCACTGACTTTGACGCTGACATGAGTAACCTCGGATATCTGGCTGATAATACGGAGTACTCTGAGAAGCTGCTGCGCGACAAGACTTACACTGAGGACAAGTCGAAATACTTTGCCTCACAGGGCAAGACCATGGAGGAGGCGTTGCAGAACTTCACCCTGCTGTCTGCCAAACTTGATTCCCTGCAGAAGCTCGGACTGGTAAAAGACTATACACGCACTAACGTCATCTTCGTGCCTGTAGCAGAGCAGCAGAAGCGCATTGACGCATGGCATAGCTACTGGTCGCCTGAGCGCCTTGCAAAGGTGCGCAGCCTCATCAATGCAACGGCATCACAGGCAGGACTGACTGCCGACGGCTTTGCTCCGTTCTTCGACCTCGCCACAGCCGAGTACACCCCTACCCCACTCTATGAGGCGGACATTATACCACCAGGCTATCAGTCAACGCTGATGGAGCAGACTGCCGCTGGCGACTATCTCTGCTTCACCTCCGTGCGCTGTGCCAACGACTCCATACGTGGTAAGGACACCGACTACAACCGCATCTGCGATGCCATAGCCACACAGCCAAACATGCTGGTGCTTGACACTTACTACTACACCACCGACGGACTGAACGACCTCAACAACGACTTCAACGTACTTCAGTGGGTGAGCATGGCATTCGTGTTCGTGGTACTGCTGCTCAGCTTCCACTTCAACATCAAACACACCATACTGGGCTTTGCCCCTATCCTGCTCTCATGGCTGATAGTGCTTGGTGCAATGGCTATCTTCGGCATACGCTTCAACCTTATCAACATCATCATATCGACGTTCATCTTCGGTATCGGCGTGGACTACAGCATCTTCATCATGAACGGACTGATAAGCGACAGTCAGGAGAAGGGCACCTCAGTACTTGCATACCACAAGACCGCCATATTCTTCTCAGCCTTCATCCTCATCGTCACCGTGGCATCCATGCTCGTAGCCAATCACCCTGCCATCAAGTCAGTGGGCTTCGCCACTCTCGTAGGCATGATTTCCGCCGTGGTACTGTCATACGTGGTTCAGCCAGCCATCTTCAGACTGTGGAATAAGAAACACTAAAATAGTATAAGTAGGTGTGCACACACCTACTTATAAGAGTTAAGTGGCGTATGGCTCATTTTGCAGGCTAAGTTACGATATTAAGACAAAACAATGAGCAAATTCTTATAAACCAAAAAATTATCTATTAAAATGAAGAGTCTTTTGGGAATATTATCATCATTACTATTGATAAGTGCTTGTTGTAATTCGCCCAGCAATTTAGACAAATTGTTGTTTGTTATGGATTATTTTAATTGTGTTGATTTGTATAAATCAGACCATTATTATAATGTTGACAGTATACTTGAACAGATAGACTTGAGTGAGTATCAGCATGAAGATAACATAGTGCGGGCTCATTATAGGCTACCTAATTCTTTTTTGGATAGCATCTGTACGGATGAACAATTAATAGAACTTGTCTATAACAAGAGTCATAGTGCTTCCGTAAGAGTTACAGCATTTTCTACATTAGCTTCAAGGGGGTATAAAGGTTTGGAGAAGATGGTTCTTGACAATTACAAGGACACTACGACATTGACTGTAGGAGATTACGACTATTTTTATACAGAATACGCAGGAAGTATGTTCCTTATGTATGCTGATGATGCTCGTAAAAGAGGTTATATTTCCGTCCAAGACTCTTTAATGAATGACTCTCTTGCTTTGTTCACTCCTGATATTCCATTATATGACTTCTTAAGGGAAAAACTTGAGAAAATGCCTCCAATTGATGATACTCATTATAGTCGTATTCGTGAATTGTATATAAACCATCCATGCGAGGAACTTCTGATGGCATTGGCAAGATATCATAAAACGAATGATTTGGAATTAATTGCAGATGAATTGGAGAATTTCAATCTTAAAGAACCTCATATAGAGAGTGCGCTGTCGGCTATTGCCGTTTGGCCACATCCGTTCTTCAAGAATAAACTTGTAAAACTTAGGGATGCCATAATTGCAGGAAAGTTAGGAAGCAATATACGTGAAGTTGATAGATTTGTTAATGCGGTTATGGCTTATGATTATTCATGGGCGCACCAATTCCTTGACACTTCATTAGCGTTGGAGAGAAAAGCCCCTAAAAAGAAATATCAGGCTCTTATTGTTGATGAATTACATAGTAATGCCAGAAAAACGTATATGGATTTGATAAAAAAATATCCGTCAAAGCAATGTAATTGCCTCTATCACGATGAAGAGTAACAAGTAACTATTATAGACAACCGCTCGGCTTTGCCGCTTGCCAAAGCAAGAATTATGATAATTTCTTTGGTATAAATAAGAATAAAACAGCAAAAACATAAAGAATAACATCACAAAACGACTGCCAGTACCTGTTATTTTGGCAGTCGTTTTTATTTCATTTTTAACACCCGAATTTTACGTTCAGTAGTAATTTGAGTGAAAATATCGTTTAATAATTAGTCAAGGCGACACCTATGTAGGTATCGCCTTGACTGATATATGGATATTATAGAAACCTGCATCACCTGCTTTTAACAATCGTATGATTGGTTTCTGCATCATAAAGAATAAGTACATCCAATGCTGTACTTAATACGTAAAACTGTTGCATCTGTCCTCTGTAAAGCAAGAAATTACATACATCTGTAGGAGTGATATAAGGACTTTCCTTTACATGACTATGAATTGCTGACACAATGGGATTACCCTCTTCATCAACAGTCTTCGTCGCAATCAAAGACTTATGATACTGCCTGAAGCACAGAAGCTCTCCATCATTATTAAAATCTGCAGAATAATCATTACCAAACGGAATCAAGTTATTATGCACCGTACCTTGTAATATATATAACCTAACAGTATTGTCATCTATACGCACGAAATCCATGTTTGGGAAACCACAATCTGAATCATACGTTATTTTATTTCCACATTTCTTTACTAAATTTTCAAGCATGGCATTTTTTACAGACAACTTTGCCAACTCCACTTCCGTTATCGGACGCTTGTCGTATGACATCTTAAATCTTTTGTCATTCTTGTTATATTGCATTTCAAAAATACAGTTTTTTATTTCTTTGTCAATGAAAATAGCATTCCATGTACTGTCTGTGGGCTGCCATATCACATTGCCTCCCAATTCCTCCTGAGAGTAGCGCGACAATACAGAGTCTGTCGCCATCCAGTTTATACGTTCTGCAATAAACAGATTATACCCTTCTACACAGACACTGTCATTCTTTGCCTGTATTTCCCTTAGTCTTTGTTGTTCTTCTGTAACGTTTAGACCATCATCTATATTATTTGATGCAAACGAACTGACACTGCAAGCCAATACTGCAGCAATAGTAAATAATTTGAGTTCTTTAGACATATTTATTTATTTGAATAAGTTCTGAATATCATGTAAAAGCCGTCTGTGCGCATGGTAAAATGATCTGCCAGCGACTCGTTGAGGGTTCCCTGCCATAGTTCTTGGTAAGCATAGGAGTTCCATTTCAATCCTTCTGACGTGATGGTTTTACATCCGAAGTTAAATATGCTAACCTGCTGTCCTGGCATTGAGTCAAATGTTTGTTCTCCCTGTGCAGGAGTGAAATATCCCGAATCGGTGAACATCGTACCGTTGATATTCATCTCACGGTAATAGCGCATCAGGAGTGAGATATTTCCCAAGGTATGGTCTTCACGCTTCCCTGTGCAACCGACGTATGCAATGTTGTGCCACCCCTGTGCCTCGCAATAGCGCGTTGCCTTCGTGAGGTCATTATCCTCCTGTTCGTCCACCTGTATCAAACGGTCACGAAACTCGGCAGGCACCGAGTCGCCGTCGCCTATCACTATGTCTGCATGGGGAAAGGCCTTGACAGCTCCGTCACAACACACTACCCTCTCTGCCTCGTTCAGCACCTTGAGAGGCACGGCATGCGTCGGGAATGCGCCATTAGCCAGGATTACAACATCAAATGTTTTCATATCTCGATATGTTTAGCCATCTTCTTCCACTTAAAGTAGCCCGCGATGGCAATGACGACATAGAGTGCGTAGAGTCCTGCCTTGAAAGGTATGCCCTTATTAATATAAAGGTATGCACACACCACATCAACGACAATCCAGAACAGCCACTGCTCTACGAATTTGCGTGCCAAAGCCCACAGTCCCACGAATGACAGCGCATTGGTAAAGGCATCCAGCAAGGGCACGGTGGAGTTAGTCCAGGTGATGAGCACATAGTATGTCACACCCCATGCCACAAAGAAACCTACGATGGCGGGCATATAATATCTGCCAGGCATGTGAATGATGGGAATCTCCCGATGATTTTTCTTCGTCTTCCTGTATTTCCAGAACAGGAAACCGTAGATGGCAGCCATGGTATAATAGCATGCCATGCCCGCATCGCCATACAGTCCGTGGGTGTAATAGAGCCAGATGTCGAGTGCCGGCATCACGATACCCACCAGCCACAGCCATATACTGGCACGAAACTCAAGCCATATATATATGAGCCCGAGAACAGTCGTCAATATGTCTAACCAGTCGAAAGTCATAAATCAGAAATTTACCGACAGGTGTGCCATCATGTTGAAGGGAGCTGAAGGGGCGAAACCTACGGCATACATATCACGATAGTATCCACTGCTACCTTGTCCATTGTAAGCCACCACCCTGCCGTCTTCCTGCTTGTAGGCTGGGGCTGCCCATCCGTTGTTGTCATACTTGGCAGAGAAGATATTATAGAGCATCAGCCCCACCGTAGCCTCCTTCATACCTGTCTTAGGCAGTGTGAATGTATATGACAGGTCGATATTCGTTGTGAAGTGCCTCTTCAGCAACATCGTGTCCCAGGTCTTGCTGCCGCTGCCGTCTATGCCTTCTATCTCTGCGAAGCCTGTATTTGTAAGATACTGGTCACTAACATACTGGCTCTGAATGCTACCCTTCAGTCCTTTATAGGTAAACGTAAGGACGTTGTTGAAGATAAAACTTGGCGAGAAGGCCAAAGGCTGGTCGCCCAACGACACCTTCGTTGTCTGGTCGTCAAGTGTCACCTTGATGTCCTTCACCCGGTTTCTCGACAAAGTGGCATTGGCATCCCAACGGAACCAGTGCACGGGTTTCCATGCAGCCTCCAGTTCCACGCCCACACGATAGCTCTTGTCCAGGTTCTTTGTCAGCGGTTCACCGATGGCATTGAGTTCTCCTGTCAGCACCAGCTGGTCCTTGTAGTCCATCCAGTAGAACGTGGCACCGGCAGTAAATCTTTCGCTCTGGTACTTATATCCCAGTTCCAAGTCGCCCAGTCGCTCTGCCTTGGCAACGGCATTCTCATCACCGGGATTGGCTATCTGCTGCATGAAGTTATTGCGCACAGGTTCCTTATGACCTATGCCATACGACAGGAACGCCCTATGGTTGCGGTTGATGTCATAGTTCAGTCCGAACTTCGGGTTAAAGAAATCATATTTATTGTCAATGACATATCGCCCGTCAGTATTATAGCCGTAGCCTACGGTGGGGTCCTGCAACTTATAGCCCACATGGCGATATTGCATATCGACGAATGCCGACAGTCCCTTCATAAATTCGTAAGACACCTTGCCATAGACATTAAAGTCTGTCTTGCGACTGTGGTTATGGTAATACTCAAAGTCAGGGCGCATGGCAGCCTCCGGAACCGTCGTGGCTGCGCCGGGCTTAGTCCATACGATGCGTCCGAACTGGTCACCCAGATAGCAGTTCCATCCCCCACCGACGATAGCCTGCAGGTCGTGCTTGTTGTCATAGGTCAGCGAGGCCACCGTTCCGAAGAAGTCGTTGTCCATCTTTTGCTGGTCTGCCAGGTCGTTACAATAATCAGGGTCGGTGCTCAATCCGTACGATGCCCACGGTGCCTGATAGTTATACTGTTGGTAATAGCCTTCTCCCTTCGTATAGTGCAAACCCACGTTCAAGTTCAGCATATCGGTAAAGCGCTGGTTCCACAGCAACTGGTAGTTCTGCTGGTGGTAGTTGTCCGTCTGGTCATCGTAATAGCGTACGTTACCATTCTCGTCATAGTATTCGCCACATGAGTTGTAGGTACGTCCGAAGAGACTCTGCTCATATTTCGACGTGTAGTTCCATGCATGGTAAGTCTTCTCCACGCCATTCCATGTAATGAATTTCACCACCGTATTGTCGGCGAAGTAGCCGGCCTGCAGGAAATAAGAGTTCAGCTTCGTCGAGGCACGGTCTATATAACCCTTCGAACCAATGTTTGACAACCTGCCTTGTATGCCCCAGTGACCGCCTAACAAACCCGTACCGAAACGCAGTGTCTCCTTATGACTATAGTATGAGCCGCCACTCAGATCAATGCCTACGAATGGTTTGACGCCGATGTTCTCTGTCAGCATATTGATAGTAGCACCAAAAGCGCCGGCACCGTTCGTTGACGTACCCACACCACGCTGTATCTGCATAGACTGCACGCTTGAGGCGAAGTCCCCCATGTTTACCCAGAAAAGCTGTGCACTCTCGGCATCGTTCATCGGAATACCGTTGGCAGTGATGTTGATGCGACTCGGATCGGTACCACGCACACGCAGCGAGGTATAGCCTATGCCGTTACCTGCATCTGATGTCATTGTTACCGAAGGTGTCAGCGACAGCAGGTAAGGCACATCCTGACCGAAGTTAACTGCCTTCAACTGTGCCTTGTTCATATCGGTATAAGCCACAGGTGTTTTCTTTGAGGCACGTATTGACACTACCTGCACATCCTGTAATTCTACGCTTTTCAGCGTATCCGTATCTGCCGCCTGCATTGTCATCGCAGTAGCCAGCAGAGCTAATAAAGATATTTTTTTCATCCGTAACAAACGATTTATCATTAAAAGGAATACCAACCCTTTTAATGGTTAAAACCTAATGCAAAAGTAACTCTGATATTACGCAATGCCCACCAGTTCCACTTCAAAGATAAGTGTTGAGCCACCAGGTATGCCAGGCTGAGAGAATTTCCCATACCCCATCTCGGCAGGAATATATATTTCCCATTTGTCGCCTATATGCATCTGTTGCATGGCTATCACCCATCCCTCTATCAAGTCGCACAGCCTACACGCCAAAGGCACACCGCCCCTGCTGCTGTCAAACACCTTTCCGTTTATGGTCTTTCCTGTATAATGGGCAGTGATGATGCTTCTCAGTGCAGGCTGCGGACTATCGGCATTGCCCTCTGCCAGCACCTTGTAAAAAACACCCTTCGGGAGAGCCTTAACGCCCTCCTCCTTCGACTTTGCCTCAAGCCATTCCTTGTTTGCCTGTATATATTCCCGTTTACTCATATCGTTTATTAATTACCTTGCAAAGGTACTCATTTTTATCGAGAATAAAAACATCTATTTGGTGTTTCGCGCGTAATTTTAGTGAAATTCATCTAAAAACGCAATTATTGGAAAGAAAAGTAGCAATAATTGAGGATTTATGAGTACCTTTGCCAATAAAAGAAAATGATATGAACAAGTTTCCTACATCATATGAGATATTTGGATTGGACAGCTTAGGAGAAGAAGCAAGTGAATCTTTGAAAACGGAACAATAGATTCTTTAGGATTTCTACTCCGAAGGAGCACGGGGCAAATATAGTCATTTTGCCATTATTTTTACCTTTTTCCTTACACTTTGATTTTTGCGCCCTCAATTTCCTTGCGATAAAATCAAGCAACGGGAAATTATTTTGAAAATCGGGCAAAATTTCGATATTTGTAACTTACTGATAATCAATAATGGGATTTTTCCAAGATTGTAAAAGCTATCAAATTACATTGTAAAAGCATAGCTTTTACACTATAAAAGCTATCAAATTACGTTGCAAAAGCTATCAAATTACGTTGTCCGAGTGGGTAAAATACGATGAATTTTACCCACTCGGACAATATATTTTACCCACTTGGGCATTCCGAGAGCTGTTTCCTGCCTCCCTTTTCTCTATTTTGCACCGTAAAGTCGAACGTTCTGAAAAATCAAAGTGTAAGCAAAATGGAAAAATAAGTAGCAAAAAGACAAAAAGGTGAAACGTGAAAGGTGGCATCATCTACTTCTTCAGAATTGTTAATTTAGAAAAAAACTTCGTTGCTTGCAATTATTCTTTTTTTTATTAATTTTGTATCTGCAATATTTTTTGTAACTTTGCACAACAGAACTATACACAGAGAAGAATAATGAAATATGACGTTATAATAATAGGTTCGGGACTTGGTGGTCTGGAATGTGCAAATATCCTTAGCCGCCAGGGATTGTCAGTGCTTGTACTTGAAAGGCAGTTGCAACCCGGCGGCTGCATGCAGAGCTACAAGCGCAAAGGCTGCGCATTTGACACCGGACTGCACTACGTTGGCGGACTGGACGAAGGCCAGAGCCTGCACTCTACGTTCAAATACCTCGGACTGCTTGACCTGCCATGGCTACGCCTTGACAGTAATGCCTTCGACAAAGTAACGTTCGTTGACAACGGCAACGGCGAGACGGAGACTTTCCTTTTCGCTGAGGGCTATGATAACTTTGCACGTACGCTGGCTGAACGATTTCCAAAAGAGCGAAAGGCCCTGCATGAATATGTGGACATGCTGCGCAAGACTGATGAAGACCAGCTCACTGCAATAACATCGCCAGTGCCACAGGAGCAGTCGCTGACAAACAAGCTGTTCTCTACCAACGCATGGGAATGGCTGCATGAGAAATTCAACGACGAGTTGCTGATAAACGTATTGTCAGGTACTGCACTGAAGATGGAGCTGCACAAAGCGACGCTGCCACTATTCACCTTTGCACATGGCAACGGCGGATTCATACAGAGTAGCTGGCGACTGAAAGGCGATGGCAACATGCTGGTAGGAAAACTCGTGGAAGAGATACGCAAGAACGGTGGCGAGGTGATTTGCAACGCCGAAGTGACGGAACTAAAAGAACGGGAAGGTAAGATAGCATACGCCATATGCTCAAACGGTGAGACGTATGAGGCAGACACCTTCATATCAAACCTGCACCCTGTACAGACATGCTCGCTCGTAAAGGAAAGCAGCGTGATGAAGAACATATACCGAAAGCGCATGGCACGACTGGAGAACACCTTCGGAATGTTCACCGTATCACTGCGTCTGAAAGACAACGCCCTACCCTATTTCAACCACAACAAATACATATACGAGAAGCCAAACGTGTGGGAACTGTCAGAAGAAACGCATGATGGCAACGGCATACTTATCTCAAGCCCCACAAGCGGTAACCAGATAGACATCCTGACGCCTATGCTGTGGTCAGAATGCAGCCAGTGGAGCGACACCCACATAGGACGACGTGGCGACGAATACAAGAAGTTAAAGGCAGAGAAGGCCGAGCTGTGCATCAAGCTTGCCGAGACACAGTTGCCGGGACTGCGCGATGCCATTCAGGAGACATACACCTCCACTCCCCTCACCTATCGTGACTACAACCTCACGCCAGAGGGCAGCGCATACGGAGTGCGCAAGGACTGTAACATGCCGATGATGACGGTGCTGACGCCACGCACCCCTATCCCCAACCTGCTGATGACAGGGCAGAACCTCATGCTGCACGGACTGCACGGAGTAACGATGACGACCCTGTTTACATGCGCAGAGATACTGGGCAAAGAGACCATAGGTATGATTATCAAAGATTGAAACTCTTAACATTGAAACTTAAAAAAGCATAAAAGCAGGGAGTTTTTATTACTGAACGGAGATATTTTATTAATTTTGCATTCGCAAACTCCATACGGCAGATATGCAAAGATGCCTATCTGCCCAGAGTTACCTATCAACAAGATTAAAAGAAAGGAACAAAGTAAATTATGAAGAAGATTTTTACAACCCTTACACTTATCATGGTATGTGTCATGTGTTTTGCCCAAGGAGCGGACTACAAGAAAGCCGTGGCAAAATACAAGAACGTAGCATCACTGACAGCCACAGCCACCCGTACGGTACACAAGGCTGCCGTAGCGAAAGACAAGGTTACGGCTGGTACCCTCTATGTAAAGAAAGGCGGGAAGGTGCTTATTGCCAACGGTAAGGATGCACTGCTGATGAACGGCACCGCATTTACCATGAAGAAAGGTCCGCTGAAAGCAAAAACCGACAGTCAGAAAGATGCGCAGTACAAGACTTTCCACGATGTTCTCGAGAGCATATTCAACGGAGGTGCAACTGATATCAGCAGGCACTCTGACATCAAGACTACAAAAAGCGGCAGCAACATCATATTGACTATCACGCCTGCAAAGACAAAGAAGAAGCAGATGTTCTCTTCATACGTCATAACCATTGACGGCAAGGCACAAGAGTTACGCTCCATAAGAATGAACCAAAAAGGCGGCTCATACACCGAATATACTTTCAGCAACTATAAGCTTGGTGCCAACGTCAGCGACAAAATGTTCAAATAATGGAACTGGAGGATATCACACGCATACAGGTAAAGTTCTCGGAGATTGACTCTATGCGTCGTGTATGGCATGGCACATACGTGAAATATTTTGAGGACGGACGAGAGTCTTTCGGCAGACACTATCCAGGGGTACACTACAAAATAATGCAGGATACAGGCATATACGCCCCTATATATGACATACAGGTGCGTTGCCTTGCACCATTGGAGATGAACGACGTAGCAGTGATACATACATTCTACGTTCCTAAACGCGGCGCACGTCTTGACTATCGATACGAGATATATCGCGAACGGGATAACGTCTTGTGCTGCAAAGGTACTACGACCCAGCTCTTCATTGATGAAAGCGGCGAACAGATGTATGACATACCGTTCTTTTATGAAGATTGGAAAAAGAAATACCTTACCAAATAAGAAAACAGGTTGAATACCTTTTACGGCATTCAACCTGTTTTCTTTTATAATTCCTAAACAAACT
>Ga0310691_10005710_pt1 | contig 13505 bp, 11 predicted proteins | sample 176DNAGHGlowgp2_FD_203887 | JGI IMG/M metagenome (GOLD analysis project Ga0310691, IMG submission 203887) | Sheep rumen microbial communities from Palmerston North, Manawatu-Wanganui, New Zealand - 1766 DNA GHGlow gp2 (v2) (version 2) | ecosystem: Host-associated > Mammals > Digestive system >... | reverse complement strand
CGCTCTGAATAGTCGAAGGCCACCTGCATGATGTCGTAGGCCTCCTGCTGGCTCGACGGCTCAAAGATGGGCACCATGGCAAACTTACCGTAGAAGCGGCTGTCCTGCTCGTCCTGCGACGAGTGCATCGACGGGTCGTCGGCCACCAGCACCACTACGCCGCCGTTGACGCCCGTCATGCCGCTGTTGACAAAGGGGTCGGCACACACGTTCATGCCCACATGCTTCATGCAGACCAGGGCACGCTTGCCCATGAACGACATGCCCAGGGCAGCCTCCATGGCTGTCTTCTCGTTGGTGCTCCAGCGACTGTGCACGCCCCGCTCCTTGGCCAGGGGCGACTGCTGGATGTACTCTGTAATCTCCGTCGACGGAGTTCCCGGATAGGCATAGACGCCGCTCAGGCCGGCGTCAAGAGCGCCCTGAGCTATGGCCTCATCGCCAAGAAGTAGTTTTCTCATGTTTGTTGAGTGTTTATGGTTGATTTTTTACCCGCGCAAAATTACGCGTTTTTCTGCAATCAGCCAAAGGAAAAGCAGTAAATCTATCAGAAAAAGTATAGATTTCCCATGAAAAGTTTGCCTATTTCACTTATTTGCAGTATTTTTGCAGGAAACTTTCAGAATGATGCTGTTTAAGAAAAAAGCCAACAAAGACTGCACATCCGAGCGGACACTGCTCAGCGACGAGCAGCTTGACGACGTTGTGGGTGGCGCACAGGCCGTGCGACGGCCCACATGGTTACACAAGGTTTAGTTTCACCCCTTTCAACACCACACTCGATGACGGGACTTTACAATCAGGAATCCATCAACACGCTCCACAACCAGAACGACGGACAGGAACTGGCCCGAGTGTCGCACCCCTCGCTTGTCATCGTACTGACCGCCATGCTGGTGTTGTGTGCCGTGGCCGCCTATTGGTGCGCCTTCGGCACCATCAGCTACAAGGTGACGGCACAGGGGGTGGTCTTCCCCTTTGACCAGGCGAGAGGTGTCGCCGCAACGACGGACGGCACCGTGGAGCATATCCTCACCAGCCATGGTGCCACGGTGAAGGCCGGCGACGCACTGTTAGAGGTGCGCACGCCAGAAGGCATCGCCACCGTCAGCGCCCCCGCCGACGGCACGGTGCTCACCTACCGCGCCGAGGAGGAGGCGTTCAGCAAGAACGACAACATCGTATGGCTGATGCCGCCAGTGACCGACGAGACAAAACGCGAGCTGCTGATGTACGTGGGTTTTGACGACCTGCGCACCCTGCAGCGTGGACAGCAGGTGCAGGTGACGCCGGCCGACCTCCAGCGTGAGGACTGCGGCTATGCCTACGGAAAGATTCTGAACATCGACCCCTACCCTACCACCCGCGACGAGGTGGCCAGCCGACTGAAGCTGACGCCGCTGGCCTCGTTCATCGGCGATGGTGCCGTCTACGAGGTGAAGGTGCTGATGGACGCCGGACAGACAGCCGACGAGCCGCTGCGCTGGAGCCGCTCGAAGAGTGCCCGTCTGCAGATGGGCACCGGCACGCTCTGCAACGTGCAGGTCATCACTGAGAAGAAACGCGTGTGGGAGGTCCTTGTGGGCCATGTGTCTGACGCTATCGACGACATCGCAGAATAGCAAGATGGGAATGACTCGTGTACCAATGGTGATGCAGATGGAGGCCCTGGAGTGTGGGGCCGCCGCATTGGCTATGGTGCTTGCTTACTATGGCAAGTGGCTGCCGTTAGAGCAGGTGCGCGAGACCTGTGGCGTCAACCGCGACGGCTCGTCGGCCAGCAGTCTGCTGAAGGCCGCCCGCACCTACGGCATGGAGGCCCACGGCTATCAAGCCAGCGCTGATGCCTTGGAGGGCATGCAACCCGCCATCCTGCACTGGAACTTCAACCACTTTGTGGTGTTTCGAGGCTTCAAGCATGGCCATGCCTACGTCAACGACCCCGCCCTTGGCCCCATGAAGCTGACGATGGACGACTTCCGCCGCGCTTTCACCGGGGTGGCGCTGGAGATGAAGCCCACCGCCGACTTCAAGCCTGAAGGGGCGCCCATCAACATCCTCTCCTATGTCAGGAAATATCTCAACGGTGCGCGCGAGGCCTTCTGGCTCACCTTCGTCTTCTCGCTGTTAGCGGCATTTGTAGCCATCAGCCTCCCGCTGTTCACCAACATCTTCTTCGACGAAATCCTCTCCGGCCACAACCGCGACTGGGGCACCACCTTCATCACCGCCATGGTGGTGGTGGCCTTGTTCGCCTTCTTGCTGGAGTACCTCAAGGACAAATACTCGTTGCGCATTGCCGGTTCGCTGGCCTTGAAGGGCAACGTGGGCTTCCTACAGCATCTGCTCCGCCTGCCCATGTCGTTCTACGCCATGCGCTATGTAGGCGACCTGCAGCAGCGGCAGCACCTGAACGAGCGCATCACCAAGTCGCTGGTCGACGTGCTGGCGCCACAGCTCATCAACATTGCCCTGCTGGTACTCTACCTCGTGCTGATGGTCAGCTACAGTCCCATGCTGTCGTTGGTGGGCATCATCGCGGCGCTCATCAACCTGGCCCTCATCCAGTGGTTCGCCCACAAGCGCGTCAACCTCATCCGCACCACCGAGCAGAGCGAGGGCCGCTATTTCTCCACCACCGTGTCGTGCATCGACAACATGGAGAGCATCAAGGCGGCCGGTGCTGAGACGGGGTTCTTTGCTTACTGGAGCGGTCTGTGGGCACAGAAGTTCAACCGTGCCAATGACGCCGATGACCAGGAGATACGCATGGGCGTGGTACCCATCCTCGTCACCGGTCTCGTCGATGCCGCCGTGCTTATCCTCGGTGCCGTCTACATCCTGAAGGGCGAGCTCACCATCGGCATGCTGATGGCCTTCCAAGGCTTCATGGCCTCGTTCATCACCCCCGTGAGCGAGGTGGTGGGCGCCAGCCAGCGCATCATTGAGATGCGGAGCCAGATGGAGCGCGTGGATGATGTGATGAAATACAGCCCCACCCCCGACCCCTCCCGCGGGGGGGAGGGGAGTATATACTCTCAAGGCGACAACTGTCCACAAGGCAAATCCGGAGATACAGGTACACACCCTCAAGGCATGTATGACGATACAGATACACACCCTCAAGGCATGTATGACGGCACAGAACTATCTACTCCCCTCCCCCCCGCGGGAGGGGTCGGGGGTGGGGCTGCTGGGGCTGCCGGGTCTGCTGGGCCTGCTGGTTCTGGCAAGCTGGGGGGCGACGTGGAACTGCGCCATGTCACCTTCGGCTACTCGCACATGCAGCCACCGCTCATCGACGACTTTTCGCTGCACATCAAGCCGGGCAGCTCCGTAGCCATCGTGGGCAGCAGCGGCTGTGGCAAGAGCACGCTGGCGAAGCTCATCACCGGGCTTTACACGCCCTGGAGCGGCGAGGTGCTTTTCGACGGGCGTAACATCACAAGCATCAGCAGCGAGGAGTTCACCAACAGCGTGGCCGCCATCGACCAGAACATCGTGCTCTTCGACGACACCGTGGCACAGAACATCCGCATGTGGGACCACAGCATTGAGGACTTCACGATGATGATGGCCTGCAACGACGCCCAGATACGCAACGACATCGTCAGCCGTCCCGAGGGCTTCGCCACGCGACTGGTGAAGGGCGGTCAGAACTTCAGCGGTGGTCAGCGCCAGCGCATGGAGATAGCCACCGCCCTGGCAAAGGAACCCGTGGTACTCATCATGGACGAGGCCACCAGTGCCCTTGACCCCAAGACGGAGGACGAGGTGATGCAGGCCGTAAGGATGATGGGGCCGACGCTCATCGTCGTGGCCCACCGCCTGAGCACCATCCGCGACTGCGACGAAATCATCGTCATGGACCAGGGCCGCATCGTACAGCGCGGCACCCACGATGAGCTGATGGCCCAGCCTGGCCTGTACCAGGAGCTGATGAACAACGAGTAGACGAAAGCATGTAATGACGTGATAACGCGATAACGTAATGACGTGATAACGTAATAACGTGATAACGAAATAACGAAAAAAAGACAAACCCTTGGCCATATACTTAGACCAGATAGAGAAGCGGCGGCGCTTGGAGGACGCTGAACTGAGCCAGACACTGGCGACAGGTCAGCGGCGCATGGGTTTCAAGGGACGCCACAAGCCACAGCCACAGAGCGACGCCTCAGCCCTGCGCCAGGTGCTCGACGCCCTGGGGGTGACCGACTATGAGCTGGAAGAGAACGAGATGCTCTCGCCCGAGGAACAGCTCACCGGCATCCTGCGCCCCCGTGGCATCATGATGCGGCAGGTGCGGTTGACGGGCAAGTGGTGGCGCGAGAGCGTAGGACCACTGTTGGGCCATTCGCGCGACGGTCATCTGCTGGCCCTTCTGCCCACCAGCTGGAACCTGGCCTACACCTACACCACGCCTCAAGGCGAAATAAAGAAGGTACGCACGCGCGACATGGAGGAGACCATCGCCCAGGAGGCCATCGCCTTCACGCAGCCGTTGCCCTTGCGGTCCCTGCGCATCCGCGACCTGCTGCACTTCTGCTGGAGCGTCGTACCGCGCCCGAACTACGTCATGGTGTTGCTCACGGCACTTGTCGTGGTGCTGCTCGGCATGTTCACCCCCATGGCCAACAAGCTCATCTTCGACAGTGTCATACCCACCGGCGACGCTGCCGACCTCATGCCCATCTTAGGGCTTCTCGTTGGGGCCACCCTGGCCACGATGCTGCTGACGCTGACACGCGATGTCTATATCGACCGTGTGCAGGACATCATGGAGCTGCATGTCCAGAACGCCGTCATGGCCCGCGTCTTCCTCCTCTCGCCCAAGTTCTTCGCCAGTCATGCCAGCGGCGAGCTCAGCGACCGCCTGAACAACGTCACCATCCTCTGCAAGCTCATCAACGAGAACATCGTCGGTGCCCTGCTCACTGCCGTGCTATCCATCGTCTACCTTGTCCAGCTGTGGGTTTACGGCCACTCGCTGCTGCTGCCCGCCCTCTTCATCCTCATGCTGCAAGGGGTGGTCATGCTGCTGCTCTACCGCCGCAAGGCCACCATCCGCACTGAATACACACGCAAGGCCAGCGAGCTGAGCGGCATGGAGTACAACATGCTGTCGGGCATCCAGAAGCTGAAGCTCACGGGCAGCGAGCGCCGTGCCTTCACCCGCTGGCTCGACCGCTACACCGATGCCTCACGCCACATCTACAACCCCGGCACGCTCAGCCATCTCTACCCCGCGCTGCTCCAGCTGTTCAGCATCAGCGGCATGGCGCTCATCTACGCCTTCGCCCTCAACGACGAGGTGTCCACCAGCGACTTCATTGCCTTCAGCAGCGCCTTCGGCATGATGGGGGCCGCCCTGGCTCAGCTCAGCGGCATCACTGACGACATGGCGATGGTGCACCCGCTGTTAGAGAGCACCCGCCCCATCCTGGAGGCAGCGCCCGAGATGGAAGCGCGCGCCGCACAGGTGGACAGTCTTTATGGCAGCATTGAGGTGAGCGGCCTCACCTTCCGCTATGAGAAAGACGCCCCGCCCGTCATCGACGACCTCTCCTTCACCATCACCCCTGGCGAATATGTAGCCATCGTGGGCAAGTCGGGCTGTGGCAAGAGCACCCTGCTGCGCCTGCTCCTCGGCTTTGAGACGCCGCAGCAGGGCAGCATCTACTACGACAACCACGACCTGTCGCTGGTTGACAAGGCCAGCCTGCGTCGCCACATCGGCACCTGCCTGCAGAGCGGTTCGCTCTTCACGGGCAGTCTGATGCACAACATCACCGTCACGGCGCCCTGGGCCACCGAGGAGCAGGTGTGGGCGGCCTTGCGCCTGGCTGCCATCGACGACGACGTGCGCCGCATGCCCATGCAGCTGAACACCATCGTGAGCGAGGGCGGCGGCGGTTTCAGCGGTGGACAGAAGCAGCGGCTGCTCATCGCCAGGGCACTCCTGGCCCAGCCCGCCATCCTCTTCATGGACGAGGCCACCTCGGCGCTCGACAACATCAGCCAGCGGCAGGTCACCGACAGTCTGGCACAGCTGGGCTGCACACGCATCGTCGTGGCGCACCGCCTCAGCACCATACGCCACTGCGACCGCATCATCGTGCTCGACCAGGGTCACATAGCCGAGCAGGGCACCTTCGACGAGCTGATGGCACGTCAGGGACTGTTCTACCAGATGAGCCAGCGCCAGATGTAGACAGTGGGCCGACACCACCAAGAATGAAAAAAGTAAAAAAGAAAATAGGCCAATTATGCGGCTGCATTGGAAAGTTTTTTGTAATTTTGCGGCCTATTAACACACAACAGGTTTGAAGGTATGAAGATTTTACTGTTAGGCAGTGGCGGCCGCGAGCACGCCCTGGCATGGAAGATTGCTCAGAGCGAGCGAGTGGAGAAGCTGTTCATTGCCCCCGGCAACGCCGGCACGGGCACACTGCCCAAGAGCACGAACATAGCCATGAAGGCTGATGACTTCGAGGCCATCAAGGCATTTGTGGCCACGGAGGGCATCGACATGGTGGTGGTGGGTCCTGAGGACCCGCTGGTGAAAGGCATCTACGACGACATGAAGCAGGATGCGCGCACGAAGGACGTGCCCGTCATCGGCCCGTCGAAGGCCGGCGCCGTCCTGGAGGGTTCCAAAGACTTCGCCAAGGGCTTCATGCAGCGTCACCACATACCCACCGCCCGCTACGCCACCTTCACCAGCGAGACGGTGCAGGAAGGCTTCTCCTTCCTGGAAACGCTGCAGCCCCCCTACGTGCTGAAGGCTGACGGCCTGTGCGCCGGCAAGGGCGTGCTCATCGTGCCCACGCTGGACGAGGCAAAGGCCACGCTGACCGACATGCTGGGAACGCAGGCCGACGTCGCCAACGGCGGCGAGCACACCGCGCCCAAATTTGGCGAGGCGTCGAACCGTGTGGTCATCGAGGAGTTCCTCAGCGGCATAGAGTGTTCAGTGTTCGTGCTCACCGACGGCGAGCACTACAAGCTGCTGCCCGAGGCCAAGGACTACAAGCGCATTGGCGAGGGCGACACCGGCCTGAACACCGGCGGCATGGGCAGCGTCAGTCCTGTGCCCTTTGCCACCCGCGAGTGGATGCAGAAGGTGGAGGACGACATCATCCGCCCCACCGTCAGCGGTCTGCGCCAGGAGGGCATCGACTACAAGGGCTTCATCTTCTTCGGACTCATCAACGTGGATGGCCAACCCAAGGTCATCGAGTACAACTGCCGCATGGGCGACCCCGAGACGGAGACGGTGATGCTCCGTCTGAAGAGCGACCTGGTGGACCTCTTAGAGGGTGTGGCCAAGGGCGACCTGGACCAGCGCAGCATCATCTTCGACGAGCGTGCGGCCGTCTGCGTCATGCTGGTCTCAGGCGGCTACCCCGAGGCTTACAAGAAGGGCTACCCCATCAGCGGCATACCCGCCAACACCGACCGGACCGTGGTCTTCCACGCAGGAACTGCGCTGAAAGACGGCCAGGTGGTGACCGCCGGCGGCCGTGTCATCGCCGTCTCATCCTATGGCACGAACAAGGACGAAGCCCTGCGCCAGTCGTTCACCGAGGCTCAGAAGATTGACTTCACCGGCCGCTACTTCCGCCGCGACATTGGCGCTGACCTCTAAAGAGATGAGAGATGAGAGATGAGAAATGAGAGGTTAGTAACTCAGTGAAACGACTTCAGAACAGGATAGCAGAGGGAGGATTCACCTTGCCCCTGGCAGCACTCTTCGGCATGGGCGTGTGGCTGCTGGCGGGCCTGGTGTCGTTGCAGCTATGGCCACAGCTGGCTTGCTTCGTGGCCACCGTCTACCTGCTGGTGGAGCTGAGCAACCAGAATGCGCTGATGCGCGTCAGGAGCCGCATGGTGTCCACCACGTTCATCGTCCTGTCGTGCACGGCCAGCTTCCTCCTCCCCCAGCTCACGGGCGGCATCGTCCAGCTGGGCTTTGTGGCGGCCTTCCTGCTGTTGTTCCAGACCTACCAGACGGGCCGTTCCATTGGCCCCATCTTCTATGCCTTCGTAGCAGTGTCGCTGGCCAGCATGGCCTTCGTCCAGACGCTGTGGTATGTGCCCGTGCTGTGGGTGCTCATGGGCACGCAGCTGCAGTCGCTCAGCTGGCGCACGTGGGCCGCCTCGCTGCTGGGCCTGGCGCTGCCCTACTGGGTGGCACTGCTGTGGCTCATCATCGTGCCGACGCTGACGCCCGACCTGACGCCCGCTCCCCCCGACCTGTCGCCGCTGTCGCAACACTTTGCCCAGCTGGCCGACCTCCGGCTGTCAGTGCCACAGTGGACGGTGGGGCGCATCCTCGTCATCGTGTTCACCCTGCTGTCGGCAGGCATCGGCATCATCCACTTCTGGCAGTACAGCTTCGAGGACAAGATACGCATCCGCCTGCTCTATGGCTTCTTCACCGCCATGACCGCAGCCACGCTGTTCTTCCTGGTGGTGCAGCCCCAGCACTGCGACGTGCTGCTGCGCCTGCTCATACTCTGCGCCAGCCCGCTCATCGCACATGTGATGACCTTCACCAGCTCGCGCCTGAGCAACATCCTCTTCTTCGTCGCCATGGCCTTAGCCATAGCACTCACCGTTTTCAACCTCGTTGCCTGACAGCTGCTCATGGATGCCTTCATCGAACTACTAAAGAGCTATGGCTACTGGGGCATGCTCATGGCCGCCTTCCTGGCGGGCAGTTTCTTTCCCTTCTCGTCGGAGGCCGTCATGGTGGGACTCATGGCCATGGGGCTCGACCACTGGCTGCTGATGGTCTACGGCACCACGGGCAACGTCTTAGGCTCGGTGCTCAACTACTGCATAGGGCGCATGGGCAAGACGGAGTGGTTTGAGAAATACCTGCATGTGAAGCCTGAGAACATGGCGAAGGCGCAGCGCTTCATGCGGGGCCATGGTGCGTGGATGGGCTTCTTCGCCTTCATCCCCATCCTGGGCAGCGCCATCACCATCCTCTTAGGCCTGATGCGTGCCAACCCTGTCATCACCTTCATCAGCATCACCCTGGGGAAGCTGTTCCGCTACGTCATCCTCATCTACGGGTTCCGCCTGTTTGTATAGGGGACACAAAGAAAGCATCCACCATTCATAGTCAACCGAGCGGTAGTGCGCTGTGCAACATGAGTCGTGCATGCGTATTAGGACGTGCTGAGCCTGCGCCGTGAGAAGTTCCTGAATAGAACAGAGTGCTGTCGGCTCCGGGCAGCGTACCATAGTGGGGTTTCGGTTCGCCCTGTGAATGTGGATGCCTATGGTCAAGGCTGCGGGCATGGCTCACCACGCCCACGCCATCGTCAGCGACTGAGCGGCTACTCCTTCAGTTCGGTCTGGAAGTTCAGCGACTGAATCTCGATGTCGAGCTTGCGCAGCTGTGCCGAATAGTCGTCAATCTGCTTGCTGAGGGCCTTCACGTCGACGACCGTCACCATCTTGATTTCTGAGCGCGAGTAGCGGTCCTGCCCCGACGAGGCGGTGTCGAACACTCCCCGCAGGGTGCTGATGCGCATGGTCAGCACATCCTTCTGCGACATCAGCTCGGTGAGCGTCTTGCCCTCGTCGTTGCGAGTCTCTATGTTGGTGGCGTTGATGCGCCAGATGAGCTGCTGCAGCTGGGCGAGGCAGCCGTCCAGCTCTCTCATCAGCTCGGCGGGTTGTTCCTTTGGCTCGTCGCCCTCCTGTACCTTCACATTATTCTGTATGCGCTGCCCCAGCTGCTGGATGCGCTTCTGCAAGTCCTTGCGGATGCTCAATGCTTCTGCCAGTTTCATAGTCGTATGCTTTAAAGTGTGCTGCAAAGATACGACAATTTGCTGAATAAACGCTCATACCTCACACCTGTTTTAATAGTATTTAGTAACCGTTAAACAATAGCTTTGTTTCTGAAGCTCTCTACTCGCGCGCACGCACGTAAGAGAAAATTGCTCAGGTGCTTGCACCTGCTTGCACCTGGGCTTCCAGGTGCAAGCACCTGGCACGGGGCAGGTGCAAGCAGGTGCAACCTCAGGTGCAAGTAGGTGCAAGCAAACGGCGTTTTTGTAACACCTTGACTTGCAAGTGGTTGCAAAACAGGTGCAAGTAGGTGCAAGCACCTGACAACATTTCGCTTATGCGCGTGCGCGCGCGAGAGAAAAGTCGAGTTATTCCAATAAAGTGCCGACTTATGACAGCCAGGCATGGAGATAATTTCGCCAGGCATGGAGATAATTTCGTAAAGCGGCTCCTGGCTGAATTATCTCATGGAGTTATGCTCATAAAGTGGCCACTTATGCTCATAAAGTGCCCACTTATTACCTTAAAGTGCCACCTTTTTGACCGCTTGCAAACAAAATGCAAATGCTATGGCCTTGTACGTTCATACATTTTTTCGTAACTTTGGCCCCAAAACGCGAAAAAAGAAGAGGGGGAGGTGGTGCTCATGCCCCACGAATATGGCACCTACACCTTCAAGAACGGTGTCTACAGCGAGATGGGGCGCCCGTCCTCGCCCGACGGTCTGGTGATGACGTCAAAGACCACGTTCAAGGGCCGCTGGAAGAAACGCACCGAGATGTGGAAGAAGGTGTCGCTGCCTGACAAGGTGGTCAGCCACATCGTGGAACGCTGCAAAATGAGGAACACACCGCAGGACGTTCAGCAGCTCATCAAGGCAAACATTTTCAAATAGTAGTTTCTTAAGCATTAGGCTTTAAAGTTAGTAAATAAGAACCCGGGGTGTCTGGAGGCCGCAGCGATGCACCCTCCAGACATTGTCAATAGTTAAAAAAAAACAAGGCGAGGAAACTTTTCTGTTTCCGCTGCACACATTCCGCTACTTTTTAGTACCTTTGCCTCTGTTTCACTTAAACAACATTAGATTATGGACGGAATGACTTTTTGGATTATCCTGGGAGTGGCCGCACTGGCGTTTTTCATCTTCATCAGCTACGTGAAGGCACCACCCTCGTTTGCATTCATCATCTCGGGTCTCAGCAGCCAGCCGCGCGTGCTCATAGGCAAGGGCGGATTCCGCATCCCCTTCCTGGAGCGCTTGGACAAGGTGTACCTGGGACAGATTACCGTCGACATCAAAACGGAGGAGAGCGTGCCGACCAACGACTTCATCAACGTCGACGTGGACGCCGTGGCAAAGATTCGCGTCACGCCCAACAACGAGGGCACACGACTGGCGGCGAAGAACTTCCTGAACATGCTGCCCGACCAGATAGCACAGCAGCTGCAGGACTCGCTGCAGGGTAACATGCGTGAGATTATCGGCACGCTGGACCTGCGCTCGCTGAATACCGACCGCGACGGATTCTCAGACCAGGTGATGCAGAAGGCACAGCCCGACATGGCCAAGCTGGGCATAGAAATCATATCGTGCAACATACAGAACGTGACCGACCGCGAGGGACTGATTAAGGACCTGGGTGCCGACAACACGGCAAAAATCAAGAAGGACGCCGCCATCAACCGCGCCGTGGCTGAGCGCGACGTGAAGATTGAGGTGAGCAAGGCCGACAAGGAGAGCAACGACGCCCGCGTGGATGCCGACACAGCCATAGCCGTGAAGAACAACGACCTGGCCCTGCGCCGCGCAGCACTGAAGAAAGAGGCCGACACCGCACAGGCCGACGCCGACGCCGCCTACGCCATACAGCAGCAGGAGCAGCAGAAGACCATCAACATCAAGACCGTGGAGGCCGAGATTGAGAAGACCAAGCGCGAGCAGGTGCTCTCGAAGGAGCAGATTGAAATCAAGCAGAACCAACTGGCCGCCGAGATTGAGAAGAAGGCCGATGCCGACAAATATAAGGTGGAGAAGGATGCCGCCGCCGAGCTGGAGCAGCGCAAGCGCGTGGCCGAGGCACAGAAATATGAGGCTGAGCAGCGTGCACTGGCACAGAACGCCGAGTCGGACGCCGTGCGCTACCGCCTGGAGCAGGAGGCCATCGGTATCAAGGCCAAGGGCGAGGCTGAGGCTTACGCCATACAGAAGAAGGGCGAGGCTGAGGCACTGGCCATGGACAAGAAGGCCGAGGCATACAAGAAGTATAACAATGCGGCCGTGATGCAGATGATGATTGAGGTGCTGCCGCAGGTGGTGGAGAACGTGGCCAAGCCCATCAGCGCCATCAAGGACGTCCACGTCTACAGTGGCGGACAGGACAACGGCGCCGGCGTGGTGGCCATGAGCGGCGGCGTGCCAGTGGCCATCAAGCAGGCCTTCGACGTGCTGAAGTCGGCCACCGGCGTAGACATGGCTGACATCATGCGTGCCGGCACCATCGATGCCAAGGTGACACGCAACGTCAATCTGAACGACCAGGCACGCGAGGCCGTGGACAACATCACGGGGAAAACAGATGAGACATAACCTATAGTTTTTGAAACATTCTCATAATTCGAGGCTCAAAAATCAAATAATTAAGGTGGGTGCGGGGAAATTAGCTTACCTTTGCACCCGTCTTAGAAGAACAAGCTAACCAAATGAAAAGTATCCTGGAAGGACGGCCCCAGTTGAAGGCCGAAATCGACAAGATAGCCGAAGTGGCTGGTTACCTGTGGCAAAACGGGTGGGCCGAGCGCAACGGAGGCAACATCACCGTCAACATTACTGAATATGCTGATGAAGAGATGCGTCAGCTGCCAGCCATCAGCGATGTCAAGCAGATTGGCATTGCGCTGCCGGCACTGAAAGGCTGCTACTTCTACTGCAAGGGAACAGGCAAGCGCATGCGTGACCTGGCACGATGGCCCATGCAGAACGGAAGCGTCATACGCATACTCGACGACTGCGCCAGCTACGTCATCATAGCCGACGAGCAGGTACAGCCCACCAGCGAGCTGCCAAGCCACCTCATCGTGCACGCCAAGCAGATAGAGACAGGCAGCGGATACAAGGCAACGGTGCACACCCACCCCATCGAGCTGGTGGCCATGAGCCACAAGCGCGAGTTCCTGGGCAAGGACGTGCTGACACGCATACTGTGGTCAATGATTCCGGAGACAAAGGCTTTCTGCCCCTTAGGACTGGGCATCGTGCCTTACACACTGCCCGGCAGCAACGAGTTGGCAGAAGCAACACTGAAGGAGCTGGAAGACTATGACGTGGTGATGTGGGAGAAGCACGGCGTCTTCGCTAAGGGCAAGGATGTGATGGATGCCTTCGACCAGATTGACGTGCTCTCGAAGAGTGCCAAGATTTACATCAACGCTAAGTGCATGGGCTTTGAGCCGGAGGGCATGAGCGACGAACAGATGAAGGAGATGACAAAGGCCTTCAACCTGCCCCGATGACATTAGCACACAAAAATTATACAAAAACAACTACTGACTACATATATATTATTAGAAAATGGTAGGGCCTCCGGTGCTGTGAAGCAGTGGGGGCTTTTTTGTGTGTACGGGCATTTGAAGGCATCGGCAGCAAGCTGGAATCGTTCAGGCTCATCAAAAAAAAACTGAATTACTTTGGCAGT
>Ga0310691_10005708_pt1 | contig 13506 bp, 17 predicted proteins | sample 176DNAGHGlowgp2_FD_203887 | JGI IMG/M metagenome (GOLD analysis project Ga0310691, IMG submission 203887) | Sheep rumen microbial communities from Palmerston North, Manawatu-Wanganui, New Zealand - 1766 DNA GHGlow gp2 (v2) (version 2) | ecosystem: Host-associated > Mammals > Digestive system >... | reverse complement strand
GCGCGAGGAAGATACGAACCAAAGCATCCTCTATGCACTGTCAGACTTTGGAACCACTGGAGACAAAGGTGTAAGGCAGCATGAGGATTACATGAAGAACTATTTTGTCGGACGCTACGGTGCAATAAAGGATATCGACTTTACGCCGATCTTTGAAGAGCTCCTCGCAAGGGAGGTGGCTGAATGATCAAGCGTAAAAGAACCCTAAAGTATTACTTCAGCGTTGAAGGTGAAACTGAGTATTGGTATCTGGAATGGCTTCAGGATCAGATTAACAATTCGCCTGATGCTGCCAACAAAGTCTCATTCAATAAGCAGATCCAGAAAGATCCGCTGAAACGAGCGAAGTCCCTTCCGATAACGGAAAAAGTAGAGATATGGCATCTGTCGGATTATGAAAGTTCTGAAAAGGTTCATGTGAAGCAGTTCACGGAAACCATGGATCGCATGGCGGAGACAAAGAACCTTAGGAAACAGATAGCTTACAAATTTGGCTATAGTAATTTTACCTTTGATCTTTGGATGATCCTGCATAAAATGGATTGCTTCAAAGTGGGCGATGTGGTTGTGAAGTGCTCCTACAGCAATGACGGAGTGACGTTTGAGGAACGTTTCCGGCAGCTGGTGAGAACGCTGTAGATTTTATACTACAGGTGCAATGACAGAAGCAGGAACCGATAGTAAAATCATGACAGGAGAGCGTATATGAGTGAGGATATACAGATGGGAGAGAATCTTTTCGTACTGCCGATCGATATGGACAACCGATCCGTAGAAGATATCGCCAGGGAGGCTGTTCTCAGGATCAATGAGGTGTGCGACCAGGTTGCGAAGCAGCGGGAGGCAGAGAAAAAAGCCAAGGAAGAGGAGATGAAGAAGGAACAATGATATATTTTTCGGCTGATATGCATTTTGGACACAGAGGCATCATCACGATGCAGGAGCGGCCCTTCGAGTCTGTGGAGGAAATGGATCGGATGCTTCTGCAGAATTATAATGCGATCGTTCACAAGGATGATACAGTTTATATTCTGGGGGATATCTGTCATCATATGAAGATCGAGGATGCAGATACTCTGATCAGGAAGATGAACGGGAAGAAATATCTGATCCGGGGAAACCATGATAAGAAATACGATCCTCGGCTGTTTGCGGATATTCAGGACTTCATGACCATATCCGCAAATGGACAGTATTTTGCTCTGATGCATTATCCGATGCTTTCCTGGCCGAAGAAGAACAGTGGCAGCATCCAGCTGCATGGGCATATTCATGCCCGGATGGAGTACAACGAAGGAAACCGTACGGAAGGTGTACGCCGGTACGATGTGGGCGTGGATGCCAATCAGTTCCTGCCGGTGTCAGTGAAGCAGATCATAGAATTTTTTGAGGGAGCATGACATGACGCTTGAAGAGATGAAAAATATAGATACATTTATTCTTAAAACGACGGTTTTGAGTGCGTCGTTTGAACATGAATCGACGCAAAACGTGCGGATTGGAGATGAAAATGCGTCGATTTAGGCTAAAAACGCGCGGATTGAAGATGAAAACGCGCGGATTGGAGACAAAAACGCGCGGATTGGAGACGAAAACGTGCGGATTGGAGACAAAAACGTGCGGATTGAAACAACGGGTTCATGGTTAAAAGCTAAAATTGCTTGGATTGAATATGTTAAAGAACGACAAGTAAATGGCGAAATAACGGGTATAACTTCTGCTGCTATTATTGATGTGTTAGAAGATATTCGTGAGAACCAAGTAATAGGAACTAAGGATGTTCAGAAAATTCTGGATTGTTCAGAAAGAAAAGCACTTAGAATCATAACTGAGATGAGGAAAGCAAATATATTAATTTCGATTGCCGGGCAGGGTTTTCTTGTATATCTACTGATATTCGTATAGAATGTACTCTGTAAAGGTATAATCAGAGAAAATAGAACATGGTAGGTGGTCAGGCGCTTTTGGCTTTGAAGGAGCAGATTACGTGTCCTGGACAGATTTGGATGAATACTTTGTTGAATATGCTAAATATCCTCATAAGTGCGATAAATGTGGCGGGACAATGAGAATCCTGAAAGAGGATGATGAAATCGTTTGCCCGGAGTGTAAAGTACCACTTGAAACCGCAGACATTATTATGTGGGATTAGTAAAGTCTTAGGGAAGAGATATGGACAATAGCGAAATTATAAAAGCAGGTATTTTTGGCGTTGTAGTAGGTGATGCTCTAGGTGTACCGGTTGAGTTTACAAGCAGATTCGAACGTCAGGCAGATCCAGTTACGGATATGCGTGAATACGGCACACACAGTCAGCCGAAGGGTACATGGTCTGATGACAGCAGCATGGCCTTGGCTTCACTTGATAGCATTATCCAGAATGCCGGGATTAACTATGATGATATGATGGAAAGATTCCGGGATTGGAGGATAAACGGAAACTATACGCCACATGGAAGAGTGTTTGATGTGGGGATTACCTGTTCAAGAGCGATAGCGCATTACAGACCAGGCGTTAAGGCGACTGATTGTGGTGGTGCTGGAGAAAGAGACAACGGGAATGGTTCTCTTATGAGAATCATGCCGGTATCATTGTATGATGCCTTGGAGGAAGAGTATTGGAATGATACTTTTATTGAGGAAGCCGTTGAGAATGCGCATGGAACATCCAGTTTGACACATAGACATCCGAGAAGCATGATTGCGTGTTTGATGCATACTTCAATATGCCATGAGCTAATTTATCGAAAAGATGAGTCTGTTTATATGGCCTTATGGAAGGGGATTCATGGCACATTTGATTTTTATGAAAGAAGAGCGGTGTCATTGCCATGGTACGATGAATCATTCAAAAAGGAGATGCAGTCAGATGCTTACGGAAGGTTAAGAAATCTGGAGGCATTTATGTATTTGCCTGATAGCGAAATAAAAAGTAGTGGATATGTGGTGCATACATTAGAAGCTGCCATTTGGTGTCTCCTGAATTCGGATTCTTATACAGAATGTGTTCTTAAGGCAGTTAATCTCGGTGATGATACTGATACAGTCGGAGCCGTAGCAGGCGGACTTGCCGGATTAGCATATGGATATGAAAGTATCCCAATAGAATGGTTGCATGCGATAGTATCAAGAGATTGGATTACAAAGCTATGCGAGGATTTCGCATACATAATGTCATAGATTGTAGGTGATCATATGCAGGATAGATACGCCGGAGATGTAGGCGACTACGGTAAAATTGGGTTATTGAAGTGTTTGCAGGCACATGGTTTTACTATAGGCGTTAACTGGTATCGCGTTCCTGAGTTGGATGTTGAAAAGAATAAAGACGGAACATTCAAGCAGGACGATGGAAAGTATCTAATACCGGATAGCATTATAGAATGTGATCCACATCTTGCAGAAAGGCTTACAGAAATTGCTAAGGGAGAGAGATCTGTGGTGTCACTACAGAATGCAGGCTTTATTCCGAATGCGGTATATTTCGATGAATACCTGACGGTTGAAGGGCGTAATGAATGGCGCGAGTTGGCCAAAAAACTATTTACAGATTGTAATCTCGTGTTTATGGATCCCGATAATGGACTGTTAGTAAAGTCAGTGGGAAGGCAATCTGCGAAAAGTGTTAAATATGCTTTTTACGAGGAGGTACGGGAATACATCGAATCTGGTAAGAGTGTGCTTGTGTATAATCACCGATGCAGAAAACCTGAGCGTAAGTATTTTGAGGATTTAGAAGCTAAGTTGCAGGAGAACTTAAAAGTGTATCATCATATGGTTCAGGAGATTACTTTTCCGAAGGGGACCATACGCGATTACTTTGCTATACCGGCGTGTAAAGAACATTACGAGATGTTCCATGAAGCTTTTGCGGATATGAAGAAGAGTAAGTGGGGACAGCTTGGAGTGTGCCGATTATTCCCTGAATGGGCGGATGATATCCACACGAGATATATGACTTATGATGAATATGTTTTTGTTGATATAGAGAGTGAAAGCTTTAAGGAAGGATGCTCTTTTGAGGACTACAAACGGGATGTAGTGCGATATTTGGTGTTATGTAGCTATGGATATTCTGAAGAGGATGCGACCGCACTGGCAAATAAGTATATTAACGATTTAAAGAAATCATTCGTTGAAAAGGAACCGGTGGCAGATTTGGCAATTGACATCGGCTATGCATGTGGATGAAATGATCTGGTGATTCCTGCGTATATATCTGTTGCAATGCAGGACGCGGCAAAATGAAAGGGTGTGTGAAAATGGGAAAAACACTGTTCGATGAGTTGAAAAGTTTTTCACAGATTGGATTCCGTGAAATATACCGGAAATTTATCTATATACATTGCAGAGAGCTGATGGACATCATTTTCCCAGATGAATTGGATGATTCCATAACTGGGCTTATTGCATATTGTTATATCGATCGCTCGGAAGGAATCAGTTTCAGACCATTTATGGTTTCCGTGATGAAAGAAGATAGCTTGCAGGTCTTTAACATGCCACACCAGGAAGACACTATTTATGTTTTGAGACTGCGGGATGGAGAGACAAAAATGAGTGAGCTGCATGACGGAGATAAGCATATGTATCTCTATGCGGTTGATCCTGTTAAGTATAGCTTTTTTGATCTGTCTATTGTGAACTTCGATACGGAATCATTTATAGAAATCAAAGAACAAATAGATGATACCTATAGTGCAGGGGATATGGTAGAGGAGTTTAGATCTGAAAAATATGCATTCATGGATAAGTATCGAAACGAGTTTTATCCGGATGATGTTCAGGCTCTTCTTTATAGTGAGAAGAATGAAATTGAGCAGGTATGGGTACGGCTCACATTTATGACAATGAATGATGAGATTTTCGGCGAATTATTGAATGAGCCTTACCAGGATTATGGCTGCCATGAGGGAACTTTGATAGAACTAACAGAAGCGAAAGCAGGAGATGATAAGGTTCTCGTATTTACAGGGAGAATGGCAGAAAAGAAAAAAGAGTAAAAGAATCGGGAGGTTTATTATGTCTACACCGTCACAGTGAATAGAAGTATTTCAACCTTGATAATCCTGTTGCGGAATCTACCAAGCAATGCGTAAGAGCATATAAGAAGTTTGTTGAAGACTATCCGGATTATGAGATAGATGTAAAGCTGTGCGCTTTTACCAGCTCCGAAATGGATAAGGCAAAGAAAGAGTTCGCTGCGCAGATGGGTGATATCTGAAACTGTAGAAAAAGGGGACAGACATGCATATCTGTTTGGAAAAGCAGCAAGAGTGATGGAGAAATTGATATAGAGAAAACTTTTAGAATGCCGGAGGGTATTTGAAATAAATGATAACACTGGAGCCTTTAAAAGCGGGAGATCAAGAGCAATTTGTGAAAGACAATCAGGAAGCTTTTAATTATGGAGCGCTGGAGGAGTTCGGTCGTAGAGATGATCATTTTGAAGAAGATGAACAGATCATCTCTCGAGATACGATCATAAAGTCTATTGAAGGCGGTGATGCATATCGGATCATGCTGGACGGTGAGTCCGTAGGCGGTTTGATAATAAGGGTTAAAGGCAGAAAAGGGGATCTGGATATTCTTTTTGTATCTCCAAAAGTTCATAGCAAGGGAATCGGATATCAAGCCTGGTGCGAAGTGGAGAGAATGCATCCTGAGGTGGAAGTATGGGAAACGGTTACTCCGTATTTTGAAAAAAGAAATATCCACTTCTATGTGAATCGCTGCGGTTTCCATATTGTGGAGTTTTATAACAGTCATCATCCGGATCCAAATGATCCTGATGCAGAATTGGGTGAACCGATGATCAGTTCCAGGACGGGATGTTCAGATTTGAGAAGAGGATAAAGTGATATGCTGGATAAGAATACTCAGAATAAAATCAGCTTTAGCGGAGTGATCCTGTCGGTTCAACCACGTTCAAATGTGTGGAGATATCGACTGGATAACCGTACCCACAGCATGACGGGGTACAACCTCTTTCTCAAGGGAACTGCTGAAGGTGAGGAGAAAGACTTCGCGGTTGCCATCTCCGAAAAGCAGCAGCAGAAGTTCCGCTTTCATATTGGTGATGAGATCAGCGGTACTGCCTGGACGAAGATGTATCCCAAGCTGGAATACGCCGACTATTATCGTGTCGGTGGACTGAAGAAGATATCTGAAGCTCCAAGGCCGGATGAAGACGCAAAGTCTCCCTGGATCGGTGAGGTGCCGGATCTTTCTGTATATGATTGGCGTGGATGCCGGATGCTTGCGGTGGCCAGTTGGAAGAGCAAGTGTTTCAAGTGTAAATGGGCTTGCATGGCTAATGTAGCGATCGAGTATAACTGGGGCGTGACGCAGAAGTTTCGTTATGAGAGCTTTTGCTATGGTCCGAAAAGCTGCAAGCTCTACAAGATGGGTAAGCCCAGGGCAGTTCCGTATAAGGACTGTGGATCTTCCTATGATGAGGGGTGGCTGGATGACATCTGCACTGAGAGGCGTGGAGAAGACGAATGAGAATTGATTCAAGGGGAGCAGCGATGCTCCCTTAATTTTTGAAAAATTTTTTTCCAAAGGGCTCATTAGGTGAGCCTATTAGGTTTTATTTTTACCCCATCAGAAGGATTTATACGGATTGAAACGGAAGACGTCACGGTTATCAGCATTTATTCGTGTCGGAGATAAAAGCAAGAAGTTGGATTTCAATGATCGTATGACGTTAATGTATGCAAAAGGTGTTCGTTACTATGAGGATGAACCTGTAGCGGATGCAAGTATTCAGAATCTGGATATGGATTTTGTGGGTAGTTACAGGTGCATTAAAAAGAATGGTTATAAGAGGATAAATATTCAGATATATGCAATAAATATGTTATAGATAACATATCTATTGCATGTTTACTCGGATCATGTTATATATAACAATATATGATGTGATTTTTACAGAGTATGCCGTCTGTGACATATTTAATTATTTATATGTTATGAATAACATAAAAGGAGCTATTTTATGAATGATAATGAGCTGAATTCTATATTTGAACAAATTAGTAAAATAAAGAAACCAACTTCAGATGCAGCAAATACAATTGATTCAAATGATCTTATGCGTAAAACACTAAATGGTGTTACTTCTGAAATACAAAGAGTATTAGACGAAAATGATTATACACAGGAAGATTTATGTCAGATTACAAATATGTCTCAATCAAATATTAGTAAGATACTAAATGGAAAAGTTATTCCCAAATTAGAAACATTGCAGAAAATTGCAGAGGCTACTCATACAAGACTAATAATAAGCTTTGAGAATATTGAAGGGGAGGGATAGGTATGGCTTTTATAAAATCAATTGATATAAATCAGTTCCGAGGTATAGGTAGTTTAGAAGTTTCTGATTTTTCTAATGTTAATATCTTGGTAGGTGATAATAATAGTGGAAAAACAACTTTTCTGGAAGCGGTTCAGCTATTGTTTACTAAAGCTCAGCTTAATTCAATAAAGAATGTTATTAGTCAAAGAACAGCGCTTAGTTCTAATCAGACTGCCTTTTATACCTCGTTTATTAAGTTGTTTAATAATAATCAAGATCCTGATCATTTAGAATTGGATATTTTTGCCCAGAGCAATATTGGAACATTACGTTTTGAACTATCTGGTAATGAAAGTGATATTTCCGGTGATGAAGCTTTTCGCCTATCATCGCTATCTGCACAACAGAAAACACAACTAAAAAAATCATTAGGTGGTATTCCAGATTCTGTTAAACTATTTTCCGGAAAAATAATAACAGAGGAAAATAAAAAGGTTAAAGAAAATAAGATAAAATGTATATCTATATCTGATGATATTTCCGGACCTGTAATAAAAAAAGAAGTTTATTATCTGCCATCTTACGGGCACCTGAAGTTCGACTTGCTTCAAAATATAGTGGATAATCCAGATTATAAGAAGCTGGTAATTGATATTCTAAGACAGTTTGATGATTCAATTGAGGATATTTGTTATACAAAAGCCGATGATGGTTCATTTATGGAGTCTATTATCACAAAGGATGGTATTAATATGCCTTTTTCTGTATATGGAGATGGCATAAAAAAGATTCTATATATACTTAATAAACTATTTGATGCAACAGATTCAGTTTTACTAATTGATGAGATTGAAACTGGTCTGCATAAAAAGTATTACGATTTATTGTTCCCAGTTATCTTTGCATTGGCAAAGCAGTTGAATGTTCAGTTGTTCATTGCAACTCACAGTATTGAAGCAATAGATGCAATATTAAGATATGGAAATTATGAAGAAAATACCGGAGAAGATTTTATAAGAGTTATCACATTGAAGAAGATAAAATCGGATAACGAGATTAGTAATATAGTTGCTAGGAATGTTACAGGAAAATATGTTTATGAAAATAGAAAAGTATTTGAATTCGAGGTGCGCTTATGATGGTGGAATTAATTCTTGTGGAGGGCGTATCTGATGTTCAACTGATCAGCTATTATTTACAGAATGTCTATGGATGGAAATATGAAAAGGATAAAGTATTGGGGGTAACTGCACTTGATGGATATGAACATATAGAGAGCCTTTCTAAAGATGATAATAAACTTATATTGTGCGGAGTTGGCGGGATTGAAAAATTTGCTCATTTTGTATCAAATCATAGAATAAATGATATGATAATTGAACGGGATATTTCGTCTGTGATGGTAGTTACAGATAGAGATGAAGCATCTGATGCTAAGATAAAAAGAAAAATAAATGATTCGTTTGATAATATTTCTTTTAATGTGGCAGAATGGACTCCCAATATGATTATAGATTCATTTAAACAATCGAAGAATGTGAATACGTATCTATTAATCATTCCTGAAAATGAAAATGGTGCATTGGAAAGAGTGATTATTAATGCGCTAAATGACATACCAGAAGAAAAAAACTTGATTCAAGAGGTTACCAACTTTATTGATTCTTTAAAACTAGAATTGGTTCCGGATTTAACCCAAGTCAATAAATCTAATAAAGCTACAGTAGGAACTTTTTTTAGTGTTCGAAATCCTCAAAATGCAATGAGAGCTTTTAGTATTATTATTTCTAAAATAGACTGGTCTAAGTCTGAATCCATAAGGAAACTTTTTATGCCTTTTACATTTTTGGGACAAGAAAAACCGATATCTTAAAAGAAATATTTTGAAGTGATAGGAAGATTATATGAATATATTTGACATTATTCCGATAGGGTTCTTTAATCCTCTTGCAAGCGGGAGTAACAATAGAATATATGCAGACTGTCTGCAGGTTATCTATAACGAGTATGATCGGGAGATAATATTTAAGATGAATCGTGAAAGACTTCGTGATGCAGTAGCAGCATACTTGATGGATAATCATATTGAAAGTATTGACGATATTCAGGAAACCTCTTACTCTGATATGGCTTCTCAGATTCTTCGTAAAATATCAAGTCCAGATATTGGTTGGATTGAAGAGGAAATAGATGATGCTACATATGGAAGAAATATCATAATGACTGAACAGGGGCTTATGCTGGCAGACCTTCTTAACAGACTGGAGAAACCTGAAAAGTCGGAGTTTTCGAGTTATATTTATAATATCTATAATACACTTTCGAATCAGGTGCAAAGGGGAGAGGATATCTATGTGGATGTGCTCCTCAATGTTTATAAAAATGCAAAAGGACTCTCAAAGGATTTAAAAACGCTCGCTACTTTTATTAAAAAGATAATAGAAAGAATGATTCACGAGGAAACTTTTGAGAGTCTCACGGAGAATCTGCTTGATTATTTTAATGGTGATTTTATAAAGGAATACTCCCGTTTGACTAAAAGACAAAATATCAGGACATTCAGAAGAATAATTCTGCAGAACCTTTCTGAACTAAAGAAAGAAGAAACTATGGAACGATTGGTGGAGGGGTGCTGTGCGGAGGAAAAGCTGACAAGAGAAAGGGCGGAGGAACGTGTAGATGATTTGATATTCCATACAATCAGTTTTCTTGATTCAGATTATGACAGAATAATGGCTGATATCAAACACAAGATAAATGTTTACCTTCAAGTTGCAGTTGGCAGGGCTCGTTTTATCAGAAATAAAGAAGAAAATATCAGAGGTGATATAGAAAAAACTATACGGATAATAAGTGAAGAACTAAACAGTGCAGATATTAGGGACGAAATCTCAACCGAAATGCAGGGACTTTTTACATTTACTGACAATTTGTTTATAGATCTATCATCGATTTCATATCCAAGAAGAAGTCAGAGCATAAAAGAGAATAGTTTTCAGGAAGAAGTGATTATTACGGATGAAGATGTAGAACGTACAAGAGCTGAATTTGGAAAAGAGCTTGAGGATGCTTATGCAAAGGATAAGATGGCAGTGTTCTTGAAGAATATAACAGGTGTAAGGGGGAGCGCAACGGCTGATGATTTTCCAATGGAAGAGAAGTCAGAACTGCTTCGAACACTTTCGGCTGTTTCATACGCTGAAGAAAATGGCTTTAGTATAGAAGCAGAAGATGGTTACATTGAAACAGATAAAATGTTGCTCAGAAAGTTTACGGTTAAGAGGAAATAGTTATGGAAATAAATGGTTTTGAAAGTGGCTGGGATGGTTTTACTTCCAGTGAAAAGGCAATGTTTCAGAAATGTGTAAGAATCCTGCTTAAGAAAACATTCGTAGTATATGATAAAGATGAAGAGGGAAAGAAGGAATATTTTTTCATTTCAAAGCGGGCTGAAATATTTGGCAGGTATCTTAGTCCTATAGGTTATGATGTGGTAGTGGACAGAGATAACAAAATAATTATGCTGCAAAATACGGTAAGTGCGGGTGAATCCTCGAAAATGCAGATTAACAGATGCAATCTGTCTCTGGTAGACAGTATTGTGTTATGCGTTCTTTTTACTCTATACGCGGATCGTGTCAGAACAGGAAGCCTTGCAGAATCAATTATAGTGACCATAACAGATCTGAGATTCCAGTTTGAAAAATATCAGGTTCAGGACAGAATAGATAAAAAAGGAATTCTGACTGAATCGCTGAAAAAACTTGAAAAATATAATCTTATCGAGATGGATGGGAGGCTTGGAGAGGCAGATGCCAGAATAAAGATATTTCCATCTATACAATTTGCTCTCAGTTCAAATGAATTTCACAGTTTTGCACAGCAGGCTGTGGAGCGTATGTTTATAAAGGATTTGCAAAATGCTGAAGTAGAATTAGAGAATGAAGATGGAGAGGATATAGATGAAGCTGACGAATGAACTGATGAAGGTAACTGATAGGAAAACCGCTACGCGAATCAGACTTATAAATTGGTCTAAATTTCAGGATATAACTATTAATCTGGAAGGATCAACTCTGATTACCGGAGTTAATGGAACCGGAAAAAGTACAATTCTTGATGCAATGACATATCTTCTGACAGGTAATAAAAGATTTAATATTGCAGCAGGTGACAAGGATAGAACTGTAAAGTCTTACGTAAGAGGTGATACACAGAGCGAAGGTGAATACAGATATTTAAGAAGTGGTCAGGTTACTTCTTATATAGTGATGGAGTTCTGGTCTCCTATTGAGAATGCGTTTATTGTGGGCGGAGTCTGTATTGAATCCATGAGTGAACAGGATTGTAAGACAGGAGCGTGGTTTGTAGAGAAAGATGTTAATCTGGATGATTTTGAATTCTGCTATGCAAAAGGAGGAAAGTTTTATACACATATCAAGAGTAATCTTCTGATGAAAGGCAGGCGACTTAAGAATAAGGATTATCTGGGTGAAGAACGAGGAACAGAAAAACTCCTTAGAGCTCTTGGTCTACGCTGTGATACGGCTAAGTACAGATCGAAGCTTGTAAAAATGATGGCTTTCAAACCGGAGAAAGATATTGATAAGTTTATCCGTGAGGCAGTACTTGATCCGGGAAAAGTCAGCTCGCTTGCAGAGATAAAAGAACAGAAGAATCAGTTTGAGGATTTAAGAAGAATATATAATGAGCTTGAAGATGGTAGAAAAAAACTGGAAGAACTGGAAGTGAAAACTCAGGAATATGAGCGTAGGAAGGATATTTATGATGTAAGAAGTCTTATATATGCTTATCAGGAAATTCCGGTTACAGAGGGGAAAATTAATAATCAAAGTCGTGCGCTGGAGTACCAGGAGATAAGACTGAGTGAACTGAAGAATGAAAAGAAAAGGCTTGAAAATGAGGAAAAGCTAGCTACTGAGAGATACATGGCAGCAAATAATAACGATATGCTGACAGGCATGAAGAGTACATTGGATGCATTAGGACGGCAGATTGAAGAGTGTAAAAGGAACATTGAAGCTGCAGAAAAAGAGAAAGAAAAGCTTATAAAGCTTCGGACTGGATTTGAAGAAATCAGGGACATAGTGTCTCTTGGTGATACGGATGAAAAAGCTCTATCACAGTTGGGGGTTGTAACTGAGGATGAAACGGATGGAAGATCCGCAATTCAGAATCTGCATACAGTGGTTACGGACGCTGAGGAACAGATAAGCTCTGATTATTACAGACAGAAGGACAAAAAAGAAGAGCTTTTGAAAGAACGAGATGAGATTCAGATTGTCATTCAAAAGCTTAGAAGTGAAAAGGTGGTATACCCTGCTGATGCAGAAAAAGCAAAACAGACCATTATTCAGGAATTTGAAAAAATGGGTATTGAATGTGGTAAAGACTGCAACGTAAGATTTTTGGCAGAACTGGTATCGGATATTACTGATCTTAGATGGCAGAAGGCTATTGAAACATTTTTGGGTTATAAAAGATTTCATATTATAGTGGACTCTAAGTATGTTCCTGATGCGATGAGAATTCTAAGAGAACATAAGCTGTATCATGCAAGTGTAGCTATGACGAATAAGCTTATGAATTCAGAAATAGCTAAGGGCTCGGCCGCTTCTCTTTTGATTGTTCCGAATGTTGATGCAAGGAAATATGTTAATTATCTGCTTAATGGTATTCATTTGTGTGAAAGTTTAGAAGAGTTAAATGATTACCCCAAGGGTGGTATCACTCGTGATGGTATGCTCGCTAAGAGTTATGCTGTTAGGCTGATGGATATGCGTGATACTACAAACTATATGGGTAAAAATGTTATAGCGGATCAGCTTAAAGTGGCTGAAAAAAGATATAATCAAATTACCGGGAGCATAGATGATATAGAGAAAGACTGGGGGGATATTTCAGATAAAAGGAACAGAATTAAGAATATAGTTTTTATCCTGAATCAGGATTTCGATGTGACAGCACCTCGTAGAATAGTGTCTCTTGTGGAGAAGAAGGATAATATAGAAAAAGAAAAGAATTCTATTGAAAAGGATCCGTCGTTTGCTGCTGCACTTAAGGAACAGGTGGATGCTGAAAAGGCTCTTGGCGAAGTGAGAAATAGACAGGAACAAAACAGTAAGGCAGTTGGAGCATCTGAAAAGGAGATTAAAGATCTGACTTCTAGGATAATTGACCTC
>Ga0310691_10005707_pt1 | contig 13510 bp, 10 predicted proteins | sample 176DNAGHGlowgp2_FD_203887 | JGI IMG/M metagenome (GOLD analysis project Ga0310691, IMG submission 203887) | Sheep rumen microbial communities from Palmerston North, Manawatu-Wanganui, New Zealand - 1766 DNA GHGlow gp2 (v2) (version 2) | ecosystem: Host-associated > Mammals > Digestive system >... | reverse complement strand
ATGTGGAAAAAATGAGACAGGCAGCAGAGTATATTATCGGAACACACGATTTTAAGAGCTTTTGCGGAAACAGCAAGATGAAGAAGTCTACTGTAAGATGTGTTGATAATATCAGGATAGAAGAGAGCCTTCCTCAGATAAGATTCTATTTTCACGGAAACGGCTTTTTACAGAATATGGTCAGGATCATGACCGGAACCCTGCTCGAAGTCGGTTATGGCAACCTAAAACCTGAGGATGTAAAAGACATAATAGAGGCTATGGACAGACAAAAAGCAGGCCCCACAGCACCGCCGCAGGGCCTTTGTCTTATGAAAGTCGATTATTGATACTAATGCCGAGGAAAGCAGCTTTGATCAGAAGTCAAAATCATCCGAAGGAGCTGACCATGTAATTACATAGTCATCATATTCGGAAGGTAATAAATTGAGCTCCTGTGTATTGGAACTTCCGCTGTGAAGGGTGTAACCCTTGTCAGCTATGTTAACTGTATCAAATGCCACAGGCTCACCTTCATTAAAGAAAATGCTGCGTACATTCACAGCCTGAACATCCTGCTCTGAATAGTTTGTTCCTGTTACAACCAGAGTGTTTTCCTCAGAAGGAGCATATTCTATATTCACAGAGTCCTGTCTGCAGACATCGGTATCAGCTACGGTCAGGTCGTATGAAAATGTAGCATCTTTTACTTCTTCAGATTTGAACTGTCCGTAAAGAATAAATGCATTTTGTGCTTTTACAACAAGACCATAATCGGAGACTGTTTTGATAACGGCTCCGTCCTCTGATAACGCATTAAAAACGGCAGAGACAACTATGTCATTTGAAGAGTTATTGGTGGCAACAATTACATAGCGAGTGTTATAGCCATCTTCATCGCAAATGACATACTCATCGTCAACTGTAATGTCTGAAACTGATGCTTCACTTGCGTATGAAATAATAGGTAACCGGAAGATACTTCCTAAAAAAATAGACAGTGACAGAATGATGTAGGCGATTTTCTTCATACCGTTTTCCTCCTTCGTATTTCGTATATTTAGGATAGCATTTAATGGTAAAAGCATTGTAAAGAGCATATTAAACACATATAAAGCAAAAATAAAAAATGTATAAAGGGCATACCCTATTTTTTCTTTTTGTATTCGATAATATATGTTATAATGCTATTTAGCTATGCAGCTAGAAAGTGGTATTATATATGGAGGCAAATACGGAGCCGGGCAAAACAGATGAGTCCAGAAAAAAACGTATCCGTTTCCTTAGAAGGTTGATCCTTGTATCGATTGCCACGGCAATTATTGTTCCAATCTGTATATGCCTGCTTCTTGCTATAAGATATGACAAGGTTAGTAATAAACTTGACAGGGCTATAGAAGAACTGGCGTGGTATGAACAGCAATACGGCGAGACGGCACTGGCTGAGGGCATGGGAGATGAGAAGCCTCTTATAACAGATGATGGATCATCGGATGAGGCAGAGGCTAAGCAGACGACCAGTACCGGAAGCGGAGAAGATATTCCTGTGGCACAGGAAGATAACGCTGAAGTTGTGGCAGGTAATCCCGACGAAAAATCAGATGTTATCCTTGAAAATGCAGATGCAGAATCCTCTGAATGGGATGGAACGAGGAGAGTATATCTTACCTTTGATGACGGACCAAGCGCAACAACAGGCGAAATTCTTGATATACTTGATGAGTACGGTGTTAAGGCTACTTTTTTTGTCACCGGAAAAGAGGGTGAAAAATACGCTGATGTCTACAAGAGAATAGTGGACAACGGACATACGATAGGGATGCATTCTTACAGTCATCAGTACAGCGAACTGTACAGCTCCCTTGAGAGCTTTGCGACAGATCTTCAGAAATTACAGACATTTTTGTATGAGACTACGGGATCGTGGTGCACGTTATACAGATTTCCCGGTGGCAGCTCCAATACGGTAAGCAAAGTCAGTATGCGAGATCTTATTGATTATCTCGGACTTGAAAATATCACCTATTATGATTGGAATGTTGCAAGCAGTGATGACAGAAGCGGAATAACCAAAGACATAATAGTTGCCAACGTTATGACAGGTATTCCCAAGTTTCAGAACGCAGTTGTTCTTTTACATGATGCACCCGATAAGAGAACGACGATAGAAGCTCTTCCTGAGATAATCGAGCAGGTTCAGAGCATGGAAAATACAGTGATAGTTCCGATAACGGAAGATACGTTACCGGTTCAACATATCAGCAATTCGCAGTAATAAAAAAACGGAGGAATGAGAAAATGGGATTTTTTTCAGAGCTGAAAAGTGATCTCTCTCAGGCAGCAAAAACAATCATACCTGAGGAAAGCGAAGATGCAAAGATCCTTAATGACACTGCAGGGGAAGACACAGTTAAGAAGTCTGAAGCAGATGTTAAGAAGGACCTGAATGAAATGCTTGAGCACCTTGATGAGATCAAGCTGAGCGAAGAGGTCGAGGCACAGGAATCAGAAGCTTCCGAATCTGTTTCTGAGGAGCCTGCATCAGAAGAACCGGCATCAGGTGAGGTTGAATCAGAAGCAAGTATTGAGGAAACTACTACTGAGGAGACAGTTGCTGATCTTACAGCATCAGTCGGAGCGCTTGACACACTCGCAGGCATGACAGCATCCATGAGTATGGAAAAAGAAGAAGAGGTACCTGTTGAGGCACCTAAGAAAACAACAAAAAATAATAGAAATTACGGGGGATTTGAAACAATGGACATTCAGCAGCAGACACCTACAGATGAGACAGCCAGCATTACAGAGGGTATGAAAATTGTTGGTAATCTTGAGACAACAGGCTCACTTGAACTCGTTGGTAAGATTACAGGTAACGTAACATGCCTTGGCAAGCTTAACGTAACAGGAGAGATTGAAGGCGATTCTAAGGCAGCAGAGATCTATGCTGAGGCAGCAAGGATCACAGGTGAGGTTCGCAGCCAGGGTAGCGTTAAGATTGGTCAGAGTACTGTAGTTATCGGTAATATCTTTGCAACAAGCGCAGTTATAGCAGGCGCTGTAAAGGGTGACATCGATGTTCCCGGTCCTGTTGTTCTTGATACAACTGCTATCGTAATGGGTAACATCAAATCACAGTCAGTACAGATCAACAACGGTGCTGTTATCGAAGGTAACTGCTCACAGTCTTATGCTGAGGTTAATCCTTCTGCATTCTTTGAAGGTCTTAAAGGAACAAAATAATGAGAATATTACTTAAACTTAGTGGAGAAGCTCTTGCTGGCCCGAACAAAACCGGTTTTGATGAAGAGACAGTAAGAGGCGTAGCTTTACAGGTAAAACAACTTGTTGATGAAGGTACACAGGTTGGTATCGTAATAGGCGGTGGCAACTTCTGGAGAGGAAGAAGCAGTGAGAGCATCGACAGGGTAAAAGCCGATCAGATTGGAATGCTCGCTACGATCATGAACTGCATCTATGTTTCTGAGATTTTCAGAAGTACAGGCATGAAGACAAACATTCTCACACCTTTTGAGTGTGGCTCTTTCACCAAGCTTTTCTCTAAAGACAGAGCAAACAAGTATTTTGAAAGAGGCATGGTTGTATTCTTTGCCGGAGGAACAGGTCATCCTTATTTCTCAACAGACACCGGTGCTTCTCTTAGGGCAATTGAGATAGAGGCAGATGTAATGCTTCTTGCAAAGGCCATCGACGGTGTTTATGACAGTGATCCTATGACCAATCCTGATGCAAAGCGTTACGACACTATCAGCATAGATGAAGTCGTTGCACAGAATCTTCAGGTTGTAGATATGACTGCATCGATAATGGTAAAAGAAAACCATATTCCTATGCGTGTATTTGCACTGCAGGAAGAAAACAGTATTATTAAAGCAGCAAGTGGTAAGTTCAACGGAACTACCGTTACAGCTTAAATAATAAGGGATGGAGGATAATGATATGAACGAGAAGGTAAAACCTTACGAAGACAAAATGACAAAGGCATTTGATTTCCTTACCCAGGATCTTGCATCAATCCGTGCAGGTCGTGCTAATCCCCATGTTCTTGATAAGATCAAGGTGGATTATTATGGAACACCTACACCTCTTCAGCAGGTTGGCAATGTCTCCATACCCGAAGCACGTATGATCCAGATTGCACCTTGGGATAAGACACTTATAAAAGATATCGAGAAAGCCATCCTGGCTTCAGATCTCGGCATCACACCCGGCAATGACGGCAATGTGATCAGACTTATATTCCCTGAACTTACAGAGGAACGCAGAAAACAGCTTGTTAAGGATATCAAGAAGAAGGGCGAAGATGCTAAGGTTGCAGTAAGAAACATTCGCCGCGATGGAAATGATTCCTTTAAAAAGCTTAAGGGCACAGATGTTTCAGAGGATGAAATAGCTGAGCTTGAAGATGATCTTCAGAAGATGACAGATAAGTTCGTTAAAAAGATCGATGCTGCCGTTGAAGAGAAGAGCAAAGAAGTAATGACTGTATAATACAGGCATTAGCAAAAAGGTAAATATATTATTTACATACAAAATGAGCCTGTGACCAAACACAGGCTCACGTTTGATTTAAGCTTGTTTATTAGAAAAATGATAACAGTGAGGATTTAATGGTGGAAGATATTAGTAGAATTCCGGAACATGTAGCTATTATTCTTGATGGAAACGGCAGATGGGCCAAGGCAAAGGGAATGCCTAGAAACTATGGTCATATGCAGGGAGCAAAGGCAGTGGAAGATATTCTTGTTGATGCAAGAGATATGGGAATCAAGTATCTTACAGTCTATGCCTTTTCTACGGAGAACTGGAATCGCCCTGAGACTGAAGTTACTGCACTTATGACTCTGCTTAGACAGTACCTTAAATCAAGCATTAAGAAGTCTATGAAAAACAATGTGCGATGCCGTGTTATTGGTGAGAAATCCAGACTTTCTAAAGATATAAATGATGCTATCACAGAACTTGAAGATGCTACTAAGGACAATACAGGTCTTACATTTACTATTGCCATAAACTATGGAAGCCGTGATGAGATACTAAGAGCTGTCAGAAAAATAGCAGGGGAATGTGCAGACGGTAAAGTCAAAGCTGAAGATATCACGGAAGAGATGATTGCTAAGAACCTGGATACCTGTTACCTTCCTGATCCCGATCTGCTTATCAGAACCTGCGGAGAACAGAGATTAAGCAATTTCCTTCTTTGGCAGTGCGCTTATACAGAGTTTTATTACACAGATATTGCATGGCCTGATTTTGACAGGAAAGAGCTCGAAAAAGCATGTGAAGCATATGCCGGTAGAAATCGTAAATTCGGCGGATTAAAGGATGCAGAGGATAAAGCATGAAAACTAGGGTTATAAGCGGAATTGTACTTGCAATATTACTTTTTTTGACTTTGTTTTTTGGCGGATATGTAACTCTTGCGGTTTTACTTGCAATTTCACTTGTCGGATATCATGAGATCGTATCTGCGCTGGAAGTTGAGGATAAAAATAAGAAATTCTCAACGCTTGAACTTGCGGGTTTTGCAGTAATAGCAATTCATTATGCTTTAATGGCAATTAGTGGCGGAAAGCTCATTTTCTTTGTAATGGCACTTATGATCTTATTTATGGCAGAAGCTGCGATATTTGTATTTTCTTTTCCGAAGTATGAATTTAACAAAGTGATGGCTTCGGTATTTGCATTTGTTTATGCACCGATGATGTTGTCATTTATTTATCTGTTAAGGATCAGGGAAGATGGACAGTTCGTTGCCTGGATTCCATTTATAGCATGGGTATGTGATACCAGTGCTTATTTTGCAGGAAGCACATTTGGAAAACATAAGCTTTGTCCGAAGCTTTCTCCCAAAAAGACGGTTGAGGGTGCAATCGGCGGCGTGTTAGGTAGTGTGATTGTTGGATGCATTTACGGATATGTTATAGAAATGGCAACTGGAAGTGCCGGATCTGTATTGAGCAATGTTCTTGTTTATGCGGTGATCACTGCAGTTGCAAGTATCCTGTCTCAGATTGGAGATCTGCTTGCATCAGGTATCAAGCGAAACCACGACATAAAAGACTATGGAACGCTTATTCCGGGACATGGTGGTATCATGGACCGTTTTGACAGTGTTATCTTTATAACACCGGCTATATATTTTTTGACTACTTATTTACTTAAATGAGATATTTTTGAAAAGAGGTAATTTTACATGGGAAGAAATATTGTTCTTCTGGGATCCACAGGATCCATCGGAACGCAGACACTTGATGTTGTAAGGAACAATCCAGATGATCTTAAAGTTATCGGAATTGCAGCCAATAAGAGTGTTGATAAGGTTGAAGCGCAGGTAAGAGAATTCAGACCGAAGTACGTTTGCATGTTCGATGAAGAAGCTGCAAGGGATCTAAGAATAAAGCTTTCCGACATGCCTGTGGAAGTACTCTCCGGAATGGACGGACTTGTTGAAATATCGACAGTCAGTGAGGCAGACACCGTTCTTACAGCTGTAGTCGGAATGATAGGCATCAGACCTACAATTGCAGCTATAGAGAGCGGAAAAGATATTGCTCTTGCAAACAAGGAAACTCTGGTTACTGCAGGACATATAATAATGCCTCTTGCAAAGAAGATGAATGTAAGTATTCTTCCCGTTGATTCTGAGCATAGTGCTATATTCCAGTCTCTTAACGGAGAACCCGCTGATAAGATAGAAAAGATCCTTCTTACAGCATCGGGCGGACCATTCAGGGGAAAGAAGAGAGATGAACTTGTAAACATGACAGTTCATGATGCTCTTAAACATCCTAACTGGGATATGGGACCCAAGGTTACGATAGATTCCGCATCTCTTGTAAACAAGGGACTTGAAGTTATGGAAGCAAAATGGCTCTTTGGAACAGATCTTGATCAGATTCAGGTTGTAGTTCAGCCTCAGAGTATCATCCATTCAATGGTTCAGTTCGTTGACGGCGCAGTGATGGCGCAGCTTGGAGTACCGGATATGAAGCTTCCTATTCAGTATGCATTGTTCTATCCGGATAGAATGCCTATGAGTGAGAAGAGGCTTGATTTCTTTGAACTTGGAAGCATTACTTTTGAAAAACCTGACACTGAGACATTTATGGGACTCAAATTGGCGTATGATGCTGCAAGGGCAGGCGGAAGTATGCCGACAGTATTTAATGCTGCCAATGAGATGGCTGTTAAGAAGTTCATTAACGGCGAGATCAAGTTCCTTGAGATATATGATATGATCACAGAGGCTATGGAGAACCACAAGAAGGTTGAAAATCCTGACCTTGAAGAAATCTTGCGCAGTGAGGCTTGGACATACGAGTTTCTTGCAGGAAGAAAAGCTTAACCGGAATTTATTCCTCACAGGAGGCCAATTTTTTATATGATAGTAAGTTTAATTTTGTTTTTTATTATTTTCGGAGTGCTTGTAACTACCCACGAACTGGGGCATTTTCTTATTGCTAAGGCAAACAATATCAAGGTAAATGAATTTTTCGTAGGCATGGGACCCACTCTCTGGAAAAAGCAGAAGGGAGAGACTCTCTACAGCATAAAGCTTTTGCCAATCGGCGGAGCCTGTGTTTTCGAAGGCGAGGACGGACTTGATGCCGACAAGGAAAATCTTGACGAGAGAGCATTTCCAAATGCAAATGTATGGGCGAGAATTGCAGTTCTCTTTGGCGGACCGTTCTTTAACTTTATAACAGGCTTTATTATCGCGATCATCGTAGTGGCCAATACCAATTGGGATTTCCCTGTTATATCCGGGCTTACTGAGAATTCAGCGGCACAGGAAGCGGGACTTATGGAAGGTGATACTATCATTTCCATAGACGGCGAAAAAATCCATCTTGCCTCAGAGGTTACACTTATTTCCCAGTTTAACAGAGGCGGAGCAATGGACATTGTCTATGAAAGAGACGGACAACGCTTTGAGACCAAGCTGCAGCCTTCATTCGATGAAGAATCGAATCGCTATTATATGGGAATCTACCTTGGCAAATATGAGAAGGTTAAGCCTTCACAGGTGGTCAAGTACGCATTTTATGATGTTTTGTATTACTTCAAAGCTACATACAGAAGCCTTGCGCTGCTTGTGCAAAGAAGATTGACCATGAATGATCTCTCGGGCCCTGTAGGAATAGTCAAAATTGTAGATGATACCTATGAAGCTGCAAGCCCATATGGAGTTACACCTGTAGTTATGTCTATGCTGGAGCTTGTGATACTTCTTTCGATAAACATCGGTGTTATGAACCTTTTACCTTTTCCTGCACTTGACGGCGGAAGACTTGTATTCCAGTTTATAGAAGTGGTGAGAGGTAAGCCTGTACCAAGGGATAAGGAAGGCATGGTGCACCTTGTAGGCATGGTGCTTCTTATGGCACTTATGGTAGTTGTGGTATTTAATGATATTTCCAAATTCATGAAGTAATAAAAGCGGAGGCTTGTAATGACATATAGAGACCATACTAAGGTTGTTCATATAGGTAATAAAGTAATAGGCGGCGGTAATCCAATAATGATCCAGTCGATGACCAATACGCCTACTGAGGACGTTACGGCTACTGTAAATCAGATACTGGCTCTGGAAAAAGCAGGTTGTGATATTGTCAGATCTACAGTACCCAATCAGGAAGCTGCAAATGCGATCAAAGAGATAAAAAAGCAGATAAATATTCCTCTTGTAGCTGATATTCATTTTGATTACAAAATGGCTATTGCTGCTATGGAAAATGGTGCTGACAAGATAAGGATCAACCCCGGCAATATCGGATCAGATGATAAGATTGAAGCTGTAGTTAAGACAGCAAAAGAGAGAAATATTCCAATAAGAGTCGGTGTTAACAGTGGTTCGTTGGAAAAAGACATTCTGCAAAAATACGGCGGTGTAACTGCTGACGGTCTTGTGGAGAGTGCTCTTGATAAGGTTGGGATAATTGAAAAATTTGGCTATGACAATCTTGTTATTAGTATCAAATCTTCAAATGTAATGCTTTGCGTAGATGCACACAGAAAGCTTGCAGAGAAGACAAATTATCCTCTTCATGTAGGAATTACAGAAGCCGGTACGCTCTATGGCGGAAACATCAAGTCCTCAATCGGTCTTGGAATAATCCTGAATGAAGGCATAGGTGATACGATAAGAGTATCTCTCTCAGGTGATCCTACAGAGGAAATAAGAACCGCCAAGACCATCTTAAAGACACTTGGACTTCGAAAGGGCGGAATAGAAGTTGTTTCATGTCCTACATGTGGAAGAACCAAGATAGACCTTATTGGACTTGCTAATAAGGTAGAAAATATGGTTCAGGAATTTCCGCTTGATATAAAGGTAGCGGTTATGGGATGCGCTGTTAACGGCCCCGGTGAAGCAAGAGAGGCTGATATAGGCGTAGCAGGAGGTCTTCATGAAGGTCTTCTTATCAAAAAAGGTGAAGTTGTAAAGAAGGTTCCGGAGTCGGAGCTTTTGGATGCACTTAGATACGAGCTTGAACATTGGAATGCTTGATAGAATGAGCATCTGCGAACTATAAAGGGGAATTTTTACAGTATGAAAAAGCCATTTCTTGAGGTGTTTTCGGCACTTAAATTAGATCAACATACGAAGGAAGAGTTGTCGGATGTACATGTAGAAAAGATATCTACCACCGAAAAGAAGGACCTCATACGTATCTATCTGTCCAGTAACCGTCTTATCGAAAAGGCGGATGTTGTTAAGGCTGAGAAGGAGATAAAAAACCAGCTTTTTAAGGGAACCGATATTACGGTCAAAATTTATGAAAGGTTTTTCCTCTCAGCCCAGTACACCCCCAAGAGTCTTCTTGAAATGTACAAAGACAGTATCTTACTGGAATTCAGGAATTATGATCAACTTGAATATACCGTTCTTAAGAATGCTGAGTTTAATTATCCTGAGAGTGACAGGGTAGAGCTTGTTCTTGAAGAATCCGTAGTAGCAGAGAAAAAGAGCAGCGACATTGTACGTATTTTGACAAAAATACTCAATGAGCGCTGTGGTTTTGCTGTGAAAATGGACGTCACCTACAAGAAGGTTGAGAAGGAAACCAAGGAAAAGGATTACAGTAAAGAGACAGCATTCCTTGCTAAGAAGCTCGAAGCAGCTGAAGAGGCATCAGAGAAAAAACATCAGGAAAAAGAAGCTGCCAGGCAGGAAAAAGCAGAAGCTGCAAAAAAGAGTTCTTCAAGCTTTGGAAGTGGAAGCAAAGGGCAGGAGGTCAAAAGCTCAGGCAGCAAGTTTGGACAGGGAAGTAAATTTGCTAAAAAGAGCGGCGGCTTTTTCAAGAAATCAGATGATCCTAATATTATTTATGGTAGAGATTTCGAAGATGAAACCATCAATATGGATGAAATTGTCGGAGAGATGGGAGAAGTAACAGTAAGAGGTCAGGTTATCTCTTACGATAAGAGAGAAATCCGTGGAGAGAAAGCAATACTGATCTTCGCTATCACTGATTTTACAGATACAATTGTATGTAAGGTTTTTGCCAAGCAGGAGAACGTTCCGGAACTGGAGAAGGATATTAAGCCCGGGGCTTTCCTTAAGATAAAAGGTATCGCTATGGTCGATAAATTTGACCATGAGGTTACTCTTCAAAGTATCGCCGGCATAAGGAAGATACCTGATTTTACAACCAAGCGTGTTGATGAGGAAGAAGTCAAAAGAGTTGAGCTTCACTGCCATACCAAGATGAGTGATATGGATGGCGTATCAGAGGTGAAGGATATTGTAAAGCAGGCTTACAAGTGGGGAATGCCGGGTATTGCTATAACCGATCACGGTGTAGTTCAGGCTCTCACAGAAGCTAACCATACGTGGGATGATCTCTGGGGCGCAGAGAAGTCAAAGCGCAAGGAAGCCGGAGACAAGAATCCGGACAGACAGGATTTCTTTAAGCTTATTCTGGGTGTTGAGGGATACCTTGTTGATGACCTTAAAGAGATAGTTATAAATAATAAGGGACAAAAGGTTGAGGGGACCGAGTTTGTTGTATTTGACATAGAGACAACCGGTTTTTCACCCTCCAAGAATAAGATAATTGAGATTGGTGCCGTTAAGCTTAAGGACGGCATAATAACAGACAGATTTTCAGAGTTCATAGACCCTAAGGAGCCGATACCTTTCAGGATCACAAAACTTACAAGTATTACTGACGACATGGTTATCGGATGTCCTACAAGGGATGAGATAATCCCCAGATTTGTTGAGTTCTGTAAGGGATGTGTGCTTGTTGGACATAACGTGGGATTTGATATCAGCTTTATCAATGAGAACTGCAGGCAGCTGGGGATCGACGTGGATTATACTACCGTTGATACCATGGGACTTTCAAGAGCATTTTTCCCAAGACAGGCTAAGCATAACCTGGATGCTTTGTGCAAAACTCTCGGAGTTGTAAATGAACACCACCACAGAGCGGTTGATGATGCTGAATGTACGGCAAAGATATTCCTTAAGTTTCTTCCAATGATTGAAGAAGCCGGGGCTGATGACCTGACGAAGGTGAATGCTCTTGGTGCATCAAACCCTGATATAGTCAAGCATTTAAGAACTCATCATGTGATCATTCTTGCCAAAAACACAGTGGGAAGAGTCAATCTGTACACACTTATAAGTAAGTCACACGTTGATTACTTCAGCAGATTTCCCAGGATCCCCAAGAGTGAACTCATAAAATACAGGGAGGGGCTTATCATAGGTTCTGCTTGCTGTATGGGCGAACTCTACGGAGCTGTGGTCGAAGGACGTGATGAAGAGGAGATTGCAAAGATTGTCAATTTCTATGACTATCTGGAAATACAGCCTGTTGCAAACAACCACTTCATGGTGGACTCAGAAAAATACGAGGATATTAATTCGGATGATGATATCAGAGAAGTAAATAAAAGGATCGTTAAACTCGGAGAACAGTATAATAAACCGGTTGTAGCAACCTGTGATGCTCATTTCTTGAATCCGGAGGATGAGATATACAGAACGATCATCATGGCAGGAAAGGGTATGGCAGATGAGGAGCCTGCGCCTTTGTTTGTAAGAACAACTGCTGAGATGCTCAAGGAATTTGACTACCTTGGAGCTGCTAAGGCAAAGGAAGTAGTTGTCGATAATACAAGGGACATTTTGAAAAGGTGCGACAGTATATCACCGGTCAGACCCGATAAATGTCCTCCTGTCATTGAAGACAGTGATGGAATCCTTACACGTATCTGCTATGACAAAGCTCATGAAATATATGGCGAGGAACTTCCGGAAATAGTTAGCGAGCGACTTGAGAGAGAGCTTAATTCAATCATAAAGAACGGTTTCGCGGTTATGTATATCATAGCCCAGAAGCTTGTTTGGAAATCTGTGGAAGACGGGTATCTGGTTGGTTCCCGTGGATCTGTAGGTTCTTCTTTTGTTGCATTTGCATCAGGTATCACAGAGGTTAATTCGTTATCGCCGCATTACGTTTGCCCTCATTGTAAATACAGTGATTTTGATTCCGATGAGGTAAAAGCATACGCTGGTAATTCCGGATGTGATATGCCTGACAAGAGATGCCCTAAGTGCGGAACCATGATGAACAAGGACGGATTTGATATTCCTTTCGAAACATTCCTTGGATTTAAGGGAGACAAAGAGCCTGATATCGACCTTAACTTCTCAGGTGAGTATCAGTCGAAGGCACACAAGTACACAGAGGTTATTTTTGGATACGGTCAGACCTTCAGAGCAGGAACTATAGCAGGTCTTGCGGATAAGACTGCATACGGATTTGTTAAAAAGTATTTTGACGGCATCGGAACTTCCAAGAGAAGATGCGAGATAGACAGAATAACACAGGGCTGTATAGGTATCAGAAGAGGTACAGGTCAGCACCCCGGAGGAATCATAGTTCTTCCTGTGGGAGAGGACATTAACTCCTTTACACCTGTTCAGCATCCTGCAAACGATATGACAACGGCGACAATCACGACCCATTACGATTATCACTCGATCGATCACAACCTGCTAAAACTTGATATTCTGGGACACGATGATCCTACCATGATAAGATTCCTTCAGGATTGTACCGGGCTTGATCCCAAGACTGTTCCTTTGGATGATAAAAATGTAATGGAACTTTTCATGAGTACCAAGTCGCTTAATATTACACCTGACCAGATAGGCGGAACCAAGCTGGGATGTCTGGGACTTCCCGAGTTTGGAACGGACTTTGCTATGCAGATGGTTATCGATGCGCAGCCTACATCACTGTCGCATCTGATACGAATTTCAGGACTTTCGCATGGTACCGACGTTTGGCTTGGAAATGCGCAGACACTTATCCAGGAAGGAAAAGCTACGATCGATACCTGTATCTGCTGCCGTGATGATATCATGATCTATCTTATCCAGAAGGGACTTGATAAGTCAGAATCCTTCAAGATCATGGAGGCAGTACGTAAGGGTAAGGTTGCTAAAGGCAAGGAAGGCAACTGGGAAACATGGAAGGCTGATATG
>Ga0310691_10005706_pt1 | contig 13511 bp, 11 predicted proteins | sample 176DNAGHGlowgp2_FD_203887 | JGI IMG/M metagenome (GOLD analysis project Ga0310691, IMG submission 203887) | Sheep rumen microbial communities from Palmerston North, Manawatu-Wanganui, New Zealand - 1766 DNA GHGlow gp2 (v2) (version 2) | ecosystem: Host-associated > Mammals > Digestive system >... | reverse complement strand
CGGCATCTTATACTAAAGCAGCGGCCAATGACCCAGACGCTTGCAGCGCATTGAATGACTAAAACTGATACGTATGAAAAAAATACTCTTTACGGTATTAGCGGGCATAGTGTTCGCCATGCCGATGAACGCACAGTTTCTCAGAGGCTTAGCAGAGAAAGCCATAGAGAAAAAAGTGCAAGAGAAAACAAGTTTGAAACAGGCAGTAGAACCTGCTGACAATTCGGAAAATACGGATTATATCACAGAAGAGTTGCAGGCTATCGTCAATCCGGAATACGACACAGAGGATTCTGCTACGCCGATGACCATTAGTTCGATAAGTGATGTGTTGAACAAACGCCCGGCGTTGCCTACGGTCAATGATCTCTTATCGCCGGAAGCCAAGAAAGCGTATGCCTACAAAGGTGCTTTGGCGTGGGAACAGGGAACTATGAATTATCGTGCTTCCTCGCAATCACGGTATATGGAGTTGCAGAACAAAATCTTAGCAGCCGGTAACAAGCAACGCCAACAACAAGCTCGTCAGCAGAACTTCATCAATGAGGCTTCTGCCAAGGGACTGATGCCTTCGCAGCAGGAAATCATGCAGGCACTTGTGGCTTCCGGCTATGATTTGGAGAAGATAACTCCCGAACAATCAATAAATGTCATAGCAGGGGTGTACTCCAAGAAATGGAACATCCCCGAGGCGGATGTCAAGCAATTCCTTACGTTAGTGCAAAGCGACGACCGTAAAGCCGAAGCATTCCTCGCACAAAAACATCCTGATTTGTACAAGAAACTGGCGGGTAATGCGCCGAATTCAAGCGAGTTCATGGATGTAGATACCAAAGAGAATGAGTACGGCAAACTTGGTGGACAAATATCGGATTTAGCGGAAGAAGCACGCGTATTGAAAGAGAATATGATGGATATGATGAAGCACGTGAACTATGTCTCATCACTGGGGAACTTCCACGTAGCAGGTTTGCCGACAAACAAACTAGAAGACCTATACACGCAGATTGCCGATGGCTGGAAATCATCGTCAGAGTGCAAACAGGTTATTCAGATTGAGACAGGTTTGCAGGAGCGCTTGAATTCATGGGAACCATGTGTAGAATCAAACATGGGGAAGGACATTCCTTTTCCATCGTGGTGGACACAAGGACGCAAACAGGAGAATGCCGTTATTGCTACTTGGAACAAGCAGAATGCGCAGAAATGGCTCACTGCTGTGGCTGAGTATGACGGACAATTACGTGCATTGTATGAGCGCTTGGAAGTACTGGATAAGCAGTTGGAGCAGGTACGTAGCGGCGAAGCGGAAACGTTCGCGTACTTAGATGCCAAGATGCAAGTCTATATTGCCGAGCAACTCTTGTTAGATTACTATTCTATGTTCACCGTGGCTTTGGGATTCCCATGCGCTGTGCCTCAGGAGGAAACGAAATACATGCCTTGCGAAACGTACGGCAAGGGATAACTGCCGCAGAAATCAAGTAGTCATATCGTAGCATAAGCGAGAGCCGTGCGAGAGTGCGGCTCTCACTATATAAATAAGTGTTCTTTACGCTGCAAAGCACACAACAAAGAAGCGGCATTAGATGCCGGGCTAACGGACGGAGAAGAAAAAATAGAATGAGAATTTGAGAATTTGGAAATATTGAGAATTTCATAACTCATTATCATATAGTATGTTGCATGGGAAATTCTCAAATTCTCAAATTCTCACTAAAAAAATGAACTTTTGGAGATTATAAAGCGATTAAGTGCCGATTAAGTCATAGTGGAGTCAGGCATGAGAACCTATCAGAAACCTATCAGAAACCTATCAGGAACCTATGCCGGCGGGAAGGGAGCGGGAGAAGTTCGGGTGGAGTTACGATGGAGTTACGATGATCTTAGGCTAATAACTAACGTATATCGAACGAATAACCAACGAATAACCAACAGTAAATAGATAATAGATGATAGATGATAGATGAACTTTGCCTGCGGCATAGATGAATAGATGATAGATGAACCTTCCAACTTCCCATACCTTCAGATCGTGCCCTTGGGCAAAGAACCTCCAACAGCACAGCGGTCCAACTTCCAACAGCGCAGCGGTCCAACTTCCAACAGCGCAGCGGTCCAACTTCCAAGTAAAAAAAAGTGCCGTTTTCACCACAAACTGCACTTTTTTCTTGCACATACCAAAAAAAAGCACTACCTTTGCACGCCAAATGGTATGAAGAAAGGTTATCATTACATATTATTAGGTTTGACTGTCGTCATCGCTCTCGCCTGCGGATGGCTGGTGCCACGGGTGAACGTGAACAGCGACATGACAAAGTATCTGCCTAATCAGTCCCGAATGAGACAGGGACTGGAGATCATCATGTCCGACTTCTCCGCCGCCCAACTACAGAGCGCCGACGTGAAGGCAATGTTCCCCGACGTGAGACCCGATGAACGAGATGTGCTGATGGCACAACTCAACGCTATTCAGGACGTCAACGGCGTCACATACAACGTCTCTGCCGATAGTGCGTACACATTATTCAACTTAGTCGTTCCGAAGTCTATCGACCAAAAAGCTCTCGGAAAAGCTATTTGCGAACGGTATGGCGATGACGTGATTGTTGAGACCAGTCAAGACGGCGCTACACCACCCTTCTCGGTCATTGTGATAGCCGCGATACTCATCTTCACCGTGCTGTTCCTTATGGCGCAGTCGTGGTTAGACCCGCTGCTGATTCTTATCTCTACCGGAATAGCCGTTGTCATCAACGTGGGGACGAACTACTTCATGCCCAGCGTGTCGATTACAACCAATTATATTGCGCCTATTCTGCAACTGGTTCTGAGTTTGGACTATTCGATTGTGCTGCTGAACCGCTATCGCCAAGAACTTAATTCGGGCGTTGAACGCACACTCAGTCAGTCGATAAACACCGCCATCCAGAAAGCTACTCCATCTATTATCAGTAGTGCGCTCACAACCGTTGTGGGTTTGCTCATGTTGCTACTCATGCGCTTGAAGATAGGAATGGATATGGGTATTGTGCTCGCCAAAGGCGTGCTGTGCAGTCTTATCTGTACGTTTACCGTGCTGCCGTCGCTCTTACTACTGTGCCACAACTGGCTGCAGAAAACCAATAAGCGCGTGTTCGTTCTTCCTACCGATAGAATAAGCCGATTTGTGACGCACCATAAAGTGACACTCGTCATCTTCATTGTACTACTTTTCGGCAGTTCGTACTACTTCTCAAGACAAACCGAGATCACCTTCTCAACGAATGGCGAGTCCAAGATAAGCACAGTCTTCCCCCGTTTGAACCCGATGCTCGTCATCTACGACACTAAGGACGAACCCGGAATCATGCAGTTAGCCGACAGCATGAAGCAATCGGAAAACGTGCTCAGTATCGTTTCCTATCCGACCTTGCTCAAAGAGCAATATACCGCAACCGAACTCACAGCCCATATCAAACGACTCACTACCGATATGGCGGACTACATGCCGACGATTGATAACATGAGCATGCTCACGCCCGAATTGATGCAAGTCGTTTATTACCTGCACTCCGGCAGCGGTGACACACTCGCTATCTCCTTCCCCGAAGTGATGCGCTTCATCAAAGAAGAGTGCATCGAAAATCCGCTCTTCGCGAACGTCATAGACGAACGCATGCGCAGTCAGATTCAACTGCTCGACGGACTACTTGCTATTCAAGGTAATAGCGATGACGAAGAGGAGGAAGTAGTCGAAAGTCAAAAGTCAAAAGTCGAAAGCGTAGAGTCAAGAGAGGAGAGTGGAGAGACGAGAGGCAAAAGTCATCAGCGGCAAGAGGTGGATGCACATCTCACGCCTATTAGCGATGAGAGCCAGAAAACAAAAGTCGAAAGTCAAAAGTCAAAAGTCGAAAGCGGAAGCGGAAGCAGAAAGCATAATAGAGGTAAAATGGCGGTGGACGGCAAAGTGTCCGTCATCCAATTCGCCAATATCCTGGATGCTATCTATGCCAACGAACAGTCGCACTATCTGCGCATGATAACGGATACAACGCAACTGCGCAAGGATATGAACGTGCGACAAATGGCGGATTATATCGGTTCTACCAATAGCCAAACGAAACTCATCTTCTCCATGAGCGACTACGGCAAACGAATGACTCCGCTGCAGTATGTACATTTCCTCACTGACGACTTATTCCAACGCAAAGCTTTGCGAAATATGGTCAGCGACGAGCAAAAGAACGAACTTATCATTCGCGAGCGATTCATGGATAATGCCAACATAGACGCGTATCTATCCATTCCTGAGTTGTCATCCATGCTTATCGAATATGGTTTTCATACTATGAGCGAGGCGCGCGTACTCGCTATTGCACAAGGACAAGACCTGTTGCCTGAACAAGAGGAAACGATTGACGAAGACTTTGAACATCCGCTATATGCCGAGAGCGACTCGTGCGAACAGTTAGAACAAGAACTGCGCGGCACAGAGAAAACAACTTCTCCTATCGTTAAGAGCGACACCGAGCGCAAAGCCGAATTGATGGTCGAACTTATGGGCTCCGACAAACGCTATAAGAGCACCGAAATGGTGAAGATATTTAAGTCCTTAGGCGAAACGATTGCACCATCTACAGCCAACCTGTTGTATTGCTACTACGGCAGTCAACATAACTACAACGACAGCCTGCGTATGAGCCTTGAAGGACTTCTTTACTACGCAGCCGATACACTGATTCAAGACCAACAGGTGACCGCTTTCCTCGACGAACCGACTCGACAACTGATTGAGAGTATTCCTGAACAACTCAAAGACGGAATCGGAATGCTTAGCCATGAGGACTACGCGCTGATGGTACTTGTGACAGACCTGCCGGACGAATCGGACGAGACGTATGCTTTCGTAGAACGACTGGACACACTCTCCGCCAAGACGTTGAACGAACCATGCTACCTCGTAGGCGAATCAGTGATGTTCGATGAGATGAAACGCGGCTTCAGCGCCGAGATGACTCGAATCACACTTTTCACTATTCTCGCCATCTTCCTTATCGTAGCACTCACGTTCAAATCCGTTTTGGTTCCGACGATTCTCGTGATGACGGTTATGACCGCTGTCTTTGTTAATGTCACCGTGAGCGGATGGGTTTCCGGCGGAATGCTCTATTTAGCGTATCTCATTGTACAAAGTATATTAATGGGTGCCACCATCGACTATGGCATCCTGTTTGCTAACTACTACAAAGAGAACCGCCGAACACTCGACGAATACGACTCGAGCACACAAGCATACAAAGGCTCAATCCGAACCATCATGACCTCCGGAATAATCATGGTCATCGGACCGGGCGTGATGGCCGTTTCGGTCAACGACGTAGCTATATCATCCATCGTGGGCTGTCTGGCTGTCGGCTCTGCCGTATCCGTACTGCTTATCCTATTCGTTCTACCCGGAATTCTCGTCGCCTTCGACCGATGGGTTGTCAATAAAAAGAAATGCAAATGATGCTACAAAAGAAAAAAGATACTATTTTTCATGTAAGAACGGAGGAACAACTTCTTCCGTTTCTTATGCAGCAGCTAAACGGCAAAAGCCGTAACAGCACAAAGTCACTTTTGGCACATAGACAAGTATTAGTCAATGGAGCAGTACAGACACGCCACGACACTCCCCTTAAAGAGGGAGACACGGTTACGCTGCTCGCCGGCAAAGGTAATATCGAACTGCGCCACCCGAAACTCAAACTTGTCTATGAAGACGAGTATCTGCTCGTGGTGGAAAAGAAACAAGGTCTGCTGACTGTTCCTGTGAACGCGGTAAGCAAAGAGACAACCGTTTTCTCCATACTCAAAGCCTACGTCAAGAAGCAAAACCCGCGCAATGGAATTTATGTCGTTCACCGTTTAGACCGCGAAACAAGCGGACTGCTCGTGTTCGCCAAAACGCCGGAATTGCAAGAGTATATGCGCACGTACTGGAAAGAGTTGGTACAAAAGCGGACATATGTAGCCCTTGCAGAAGGCTCCCTGCCTAAAAAGGAAGACACGATTACGACGTGGTTAACCGAAGATAAACGCAACGCCGTTGTTTACTCCTCACCGGTGGACGACGGAGGAGATATCGCCATCACGCACTACAAAGTACTTCGTGAGCGCAAAGTGCAATCCGCCAATGCACAGCCTAATAATGCGCAACCGCAGACTATCTCGCTTTTAGAACTTAATCTTGAGACGGGTCGAACCAACCAAATCCGTGTTCATTTGGCATCTATTGGCCACCCTGTTGTAGGCGACCGCAAATATGGACATGGTAACATTTTCAGCCCCAATGACCGACTCTGTCTCCATGCACGAGTACTGGAGTTTATCCATCCCGCCACCGAACAAATAGTGCACTTTGAGACACCAATACCTAAAGATTTTTAGTCAATAGACTTAAAAATACACAAAAAACGCAAAAAAAAGAAAAAAAATTTGGTGATGTGATAAAAAAGCATTACCTTTGCACTCGAAAATAAACAAAATTAAATTTTCATAGTTAAGGTTTAGGTTTTATTATGGTATCAGGAGGCCGTGAGGTTTCCTGATATTTTAGACAAAAGGTCCGCTTGTGAGAGCGGTGCTTATTTTTTATTCAGTTATGACTAAGGAAAAAATGACTACAAACGAGGACGAAAACACAAGTTTACTTCCGGACTTGACGAACGCCGAAGAAGCGCGCAAGGCCTTTATTGCAAACGAAATTTTTAATCGCAAATATTAATATACGTATATGGCAACTACCTACATGACTGCAGAAGGATTGCAGAAACTAAAAGACGAACTCCAGTTTTTGGAGGGGACAGAACGTCCACGAGTTATCGCGGCTATTGCAGAAGCACGTGACAAAGGTGACTTGAGCGAGAATGCTGAGTATGACGCAGCTAAAGAGGAACAAGGACATCTTGAGACCAAAATCGCGATGCTCAAGACCAAGATTATGGACGCGCGCATTATCGACGAAACAACTATCAAAACCGATGAGGTACAAATCCTGACCAAAGTGAAGGTAGAAAACCTCAAGAACGGACAAACAAAGACCTATCAGTTAGTGACCGAAGACGAGGCTAATATTCTCGAAGGTCGTATTGCTGTCACAACCCCTATTGCTAAGGGTTTGATGGGTAAGAAAGTAGGCGACATCGCACAAGTGCAAGTGCCTGCAGGAATAATAGAATTTAAAATCTTGGAGATTAGTCTATGACCATTTTCAGCAAAATCATCAAAGGCGAAATCCCAAGCTTCAAAGTAGCTGAGGACGATCGCTACTACGCTTTTCTGGATATCAATCCGATAAAGAAAGGCCATACTTTAGTTATACCGAAATTGCCGGAACCGGAAGCTGACTATATCTTTGATCTGGACGACGAGGTATTGGCAGGACTGATGGTCTTCGCTAAGAAAGTAGCAGTGGGCATCAAAGCCGCCACAGGCTGCAAACGAGTAGGCGTAGCGGTATTAGGAATGGAAGTGAACCATGTTCATATTCACCTCGTACCACTAGATTCAGAAAGAGACATGCTCTTCACGAATCCCAAGCTGCAACTTCCGGCAAACGAGATGGCAGAAATTGCCAACTCTATTGCACAAGCAATCGATCCGGTTTAATTGGCCTTAATCCAAGTCTGATTACGACCAAGAAAACCAAGCTTATCAAGGCTGCCGCGTAATACGAGGCGGCCTTCTTTAATGTAAATCTTGCCGTAATAGAACTTACCGGACTCGGGGTCTAAGACGCGACCTTCACGCAATTCACCATCAACGGCCTTCATATCGCGAATGATAACTAAACCCTCCATCGGTTTGTTGTGGTCTGCCCCTTCACATTTATCGCAAACCAAGTCTGATGGACCGACTAACATCTTAGCAATCTTACCGTAATAGAGTCCATTACTACCTTTGTAAATCTCTACAATGGAGAAGTTATCTCCCGTTTTATCGTCCACCGTTTTCCAACGACCAACGATTTGATTAACTTGACCAAAAAGGCAAATAGGCATCAAAAATAGCGCCGTTATATAGAAAAATTTACGCATAATCGTTTATTTTTGCTGCAAAAATAATATATTATTTGCAAATGTGCAAATAAAACACTACTTTTGTAGCCGTAAATAGAAATAAACCATGATGAAGCAGCCAAAATTATATGTTTTTGCCTCAAATAATGCCCACAAATTAGAGGAAGTGCGTCGAATATTATCACCTCGCGAGATTCATAGTTTACATGAGATTGGCTTTGAGGCAGAGATAGATGAAACGGGAACAACGTTGGAGGAAAATTCTTCCATCAAAGCCCGCGCCATATACGAATGGCTGAAACAAAAAGGGAAAGAGCAGGATTATATTATCTTTGCAGACGACACCGGTTTGGAGATTGAGGCTCTGCATGGTCAGCCCGGTGTTTATACGGCACGCTGGGCAGGGGAGCCCGCCTGCGACGCTAACAACAGAAAGAAAGCACTTGCTCAATTAGCCAATCAGACCAACCGTAACGCACGCTTCCGCACAGTCATTACCCTTATCGAGAATGGAAAAGAGCAACAAGTAGTAGGCGAGGTAAAAGGAATCATCGCTACCCAAGAGTCCGGCGACAAAGGCTTTGGCTATGATTCATTATTCATCCCTAACGGATACGATAAGACCTTTGCCGAACTACCTGCAGAAGTAAAAAATAGCATTAGTCACAGAGCTAACGCGTTAGCCAAATTAGCACAAATACTATAACTATGAAACGATTATTTATCACCATATTATCCGTTTGTCTAATGACATCATCCCTTTTCGCAAGCAAAGGGGACATTGATTATGGCAGCATGCAGCAGTGGGAATTACATCCCGCGTATTCAAACGTAACGACGCTGACGTCTTCAGAAGACAAAATCTATGCGCTATCGGAAGGCTCACTCTTTGCCATCAACAAAGCAGACGAGAGTTTGGAACCATTTAATAAATTAGATGGACTATCCGGCGCAGATATGCAATTTGTGACCTATAACAAAGCCACAAAGAAACTGATTATCATTTATAAAGACGGCATGATTGACGTCGTATCGGATAAAGCTTTAACCTCCCTGTCCGATTTATATCTGAAACGAGAATCAGCAGAAATAGCATTTAATAATATCACCAATTATCAGCATCTCGTTTATCTTGCAGCAAGTACAGGAATTATCATTATTGACCTCAAAAAAGACGAGATAAAAGACACCTACTATATTGGCAAGAATGCCTCCGACGTCAGCGTACGCGCTATCACATTCTGTGGAGATAGTATTTTCGCCGTAGCAGATACAGCGCTGTATAAGGGCAACCTAAAAGATAATCTGATTGACTACCAATTATGGGAAACAACCAAATTGCCTAAAAATGGTAAAATTCAATCGCTAACCGCTCTGAACAACTTATATCTACTGCAAGACTCGGTGCTATATCGCTACAAGTCAGGAGGGTGGTCACGCTTTACAGATGAGTTGTATCTCTGGGTTAAAGCAGATAATAACCAGCTGTTAGCGGAGACAAAAGACAATATGCTCATGGCGATTAAAGAGAACGGAACGACCACTAATCTCACTAATGAGTACCCTGCTAATGATGCCTTATATGAGAATGGAGATTATTGGTTAGCCTCCGGTTGGAGAGGGGTTATCCGCTACAATAGAGATGGATACCAGTTCCTACTTCCTAATGGGCCATTGAGTAATCTTCCTTACCGGCTACAGTTCTTTGACGGACGACTGATGATGACCCAAGGCGGACGATGGGAAGGACAATACCGCCGTCCGGGACAAGTAATGTGGTACTACCACTCGTTCCATTATTGGTATAGCATATCCTATGGTGTGATACATAATAACACGAATAAGTGGATATATGACATCATGAATTATGCTGTTGACCCGACCGATGTCAATCACTTCTTTGCTACCTCTTATGGTCAGGGCGTAATTGAGTTTAAGGACGGAAAAGCCATCAAGGTATATGACGAGACGAATAGCACGTTACGCTCATGTGTTACCAAGGACACCGTCCCTAATTATGTCCGTACAGATGGAGCGCTCTTTGATGCTCACGGCAACTTATGGGTAGTTAACACAGGCTCTCGCGGCACACCTATCTGCATCATGGAACCGAATGGGAAATGGCATCAGTTACCTTTGAGAAGCGATGGGCAAAACCTCAGCTTCGAGACGCCGGGGCCGCTGTATCAAGATAGCAAATATCCCAATAGTAAATGGTTATTTGAAAGCCGACTAAATACGGCTTTAGTCGTGACCGATGACGGCGGAACACCTTTTGACCCGAGCGATGACCGCACGCAGAAACGCTCTACCTTTGTGGATCAAAACGGGACTGCCTTTACTCCGGTTGAACTGCGCTCCTTAGCACAAGATAAAGATGGACTGATTTGGGTTGGAACGAATAGTGGACTCTTTATTATTGAATCGGTGGAAAAATTCCTTGAGTCGAATGCATGCCAACGTGTTATTATAAGTCGTGAGGACGAAGAGACCCAATTGGCAGATTACTTACTCGCCGATGAGCAAATCAACGCAATAACGGTGGACGCAGGTAACCGCAAATGGATTGGCACTGCGTCTTCGGGTATCTTCCTTATGTCAGAGGACGGACAAGAAACGATTCATCACTTTACCACGGAGAACTCTCCACTTCCGTCGAACGAGATATTATCTATTGCCATTCACCCGACGTTAGGAGATGTATTTATTGGTACAGCAGGAGGTTTGGCCTCTTATAGAAGCGATGCTTCCAATCCCGAAGAGTCGTACGAAAAGATATATGCCTACCCCAACCCTATTCAGCCGAACTACGAAGGTGTTATCACAATCACTCGACTGATGGATAACTCCGTAGTAAACATTATTGATGCGGGAGGAAATCTTGTTTGTAAGACCCGCTCTAATGGTGGTACCGCCGTATGGGATGGAAAAGACCGAACCGGCAAACGTGTTGCTTCGGGTATTTACACTGTCCTATGCAATGCAGCAGACGGCGCACATGCCACAACAAAAATCCTCATTCTTCACAAATGAGGATATAGTGCTTGAAAAATTTATAATTCTTAGTGAATTAATCTTAGGAACTCGTTTCGGGTTTCAGCGCGTGTGAAAGCACCCGTAAAGTCCGACGTAGTGGTAATGCTATTCTGCTTCTCTGTGCCGCGCATTTTCATACACAAATGCTCTGCTTCCACAACCACCATGACTCCTAATGGGTCCAACGTGCGCTGAATACAATCCTTAATCTGGGTTGTCATTCGTTCTTGTATCTGCAAGCGACGAGCATAGACATCTACAACACGAGCAATCTTACTCAGACCGGTTACTCGCTTTCCGTTCGGGATATAAGCAATATGCACTTTCCCGAAGAATGGTAAGAGATGATGTTCACAGAGCGAATAAAAGTCAATATCTTTGACCACTACCATGTGTCTATAATCGTCCTCAAACAAAGCTGAACGCAGAATAGCATCGGGGTCCTCTTTATACCCTTTGGTTAAATACTGAAATGCCTCACCTACGCGTTCGGGTGTTCGCTGTAAGCCTTGGCGATTCACGTCTTCACCTAATTCGGTGATAATTCCCGCTATATGCTCAGCAATTGCACTTGTTACGGACTTGTCTTCTTTAAAAACCTGTAAGTTCATTGTCTAATTGTTACTTGATCCCGAACAACATATGTATCGCCCATCAATTCGGGGAACTGATGAACAAAATTATTCTTAAATTCTTGTGCCTCGACATAGGTTGCAAAATCGCCTATACGCACTTTCCAGAAAGGAGGTACATAAGAGACATAGATAGGCAAGTCAATCTTGGACCGCATGTCTTTTTCTAATCGGATTGCCTCCTGTTTAGCTAATTGTTGGTGGTTAGAGGAATAAATCTGTACGCGATACCCCGCCACTTCGACTAACTGAGTAGTAACACCTGTAGCCTTCTCACGCAGCAATTTCTCTACGGACTCACTTTGAAAGACCTGTACATTTGGCATAACATCCGTTATCAATGTGTCAGTCATCAACTTGTCAGTATTCAAAGTATCCGGCGCCACCGTCGCTATACTATCTTCCGCGTAACTATGCACGCAAAGAACCAAACAAAATATGAATAGTAATCTTCTCATCATCTTAATATCTAAATGAACTACCTCCAACGAACTCACGCAAGAATGATGTAGGCGGAATTTCTCTTTCAGGAATGGACTCAAAATAGCTGAGGAATGTTAATAATCTATGCGCTTCGCCATATTCATCGCAATATTTTGGTACTTCCGCAAGCATAGGTTCTGCGTGACGTTTCAATACAGCCAACTCGAATAGCAAAGCGGAGTTAAACATCACGTCCGCATTCTCTTGGAACGGATAAATCCACTTCTCCTCACCTCGGCGCACACTCGGGCAACGAGCGATGGTCTCGCGCGCAGAGTAATTACGATAACGATAGTCACGAACGATACGACGTATTAGTCGCAAATCCGTTGTCGGAATCCAGTTGTGATTATCGAGGTTAACTGTTGTCATCGGACTGACAAAGATTCGGAAGGTTGCTTCCTTCGGAATATTAGGCAGCAATAATGGATTGAGTGCATGCAAACCCTCCAAGATAACGATTGTATCGTTCTCTAATTTCAATGTATTGCCCTTATATTCACGCTTACCGGTTTCGAAATTATAGGTTGGAATCTTCACTTCTTGTCCTTCCAATAGCGCTTTCACTTGCTCTTGCAGCAATGGTAAATCCACTGCATGAATATCCTCAAAGTCCCAATCGCCATTCTCGTCCCGAGGTGTATCTTCACGATTGACAAAGTAATTATCCAACGATATAACAACCGGACGAATACCATTGACCATCAGTTGAATAGTCAAACGTTTGGAGAATGTTGTTTTACCGGAAGAAGATGGTCCCGAGATCATCACGAAACGAGGAGGAGTCTCACGACTAACAATCATATCGGCTATTTGTGCCACTTTTTTCTCATGCAACGCCTCACTAAGTTTAATCATCTCAAAAGAGCGATTGTTCTTGCACGCCTTATTGAACTCGCCCACATTACTGATACGCAACAACTTGTTCCACCCCACAAACTCTTTGAAGATATCGAACATCTTGTCTTGTTGAACAAAATCTTCCAATCTATTGGGATCATGGCGGCAAGGAATACGCAAAAGCATGTCTTCATATAGCGGTTCCAGGTCAAAGATATTGATATAACCTGTTGAAGGCATCAAAACACCGTTGTAGTAATCAATATAATCACCTATTCGGAAGAAGCGGCAATACGGATTACCTAAAGTCTCTAACAACGATGACTCATAATCGGGACGTTCGTGGAAAAGTTGCATTACCACTTTGGTTTGTTTCTCTTCCACCACAATAGGGCGATCCTCTTCAATAATCTTCTGCATGCGCTCTTTAATGGAGGCAATAATTTCATGATTAAGTACAATCTTTGTCCCTTTATTA
>Ga0310691_10005702_pt1 | contig 13517 bp, 5 predicted proteins | sample 176DNAGHGlowgp2_FD_203887 | JGI IMG/M metagenome (GOLD analysis project Ga0310691, IMG submission 203887) | Sheep rumen microbial communities from Palmerston North, Manawatu-Wanganui, New Zealand - 1766 DNA GHGlow gp2 (v2) (version 2) | ecosystem: Host-associated > Mammals > Digestive system >... | reverse complement strand
TAACGAGGTGACCATCACCGCCACGAAGCGTGCCCAAGGCTCTGGCCTGGCCATTCCCCAGAAGGAGATCTCAACGGCCCGCCAGACCATCGACATGTCGGAGTTCGACGGCCTGTCGATGACCACCGTCGACGAAGCCCTCCAGGGCCGTATCGCCGGTCTCGACATCGTGGCTAACTCCGGCAACCTCGGCTCTGGCACCTCCATGCGCCTGCGTGGCGTGTCGAGTATCAACAGCAGCAGCGAGCCCCTCATCGTAGTCGACGGCAACGTGTGGGAGAAAGGTTCCGATGAACCCTTCGACTTCTCCTCGGCCAACGACGAGAAGTTTGCCGAGCTGCTGAAGGTCAACCCCGAGGACATTGAGAGCATCAGCGTGCTGAAGGATGCTGCCGCCACGGCCATCTGGGGCTCGCAGGGTGCCAACGGCGTCATCGAGATCAAGACCAAGCGCGGCGCGCGCGGTAATACGAAGGTGACCTACAGCCTGCGTCTCACCGGCACCTACCAGCCCGAGGGCATGAAGCTCCTCAACGGCGACGAGTACACCATGATGCTCAAGGAGGAGTATTTCAACCCGCGCCTGCAGGCCGGTGCCAGCGACAACATCGACGAGATTAACTACAAGTCGGGCGGCGAATTTCCTGAGTACCAGATGTATAACGAGAATACCGACTGGGTGAAGGCCGTGAAGCAGACCGGCTGGCGACAGAACCACTACGTGGCACTGAGCGGCGGCGGCGAGAAGGCCAACTTCCGCATTGCGGCCGGCTACGACCACGAGACGGGCTCTATCATCAAGCAGAAGCTCGACCGCTTCACCACCCGTGTGGCTCTCGACTACTTCGTCAGCGACCGCATCAAGATTGCCACTAACGTGGCCTTGACCTATACCCGCAACCAGCGGAACTACTCCGACCTGCTCTCCGTGGCCTACCGCCGCATGCCCAACCTCGCCATCTACGAGCAGGACAAGGACGGCAACAGCCTGGGTACATATTATAATATGTTGCCAACGGTCACCGAGGTATTCCGCGAGAATCAGCTCAAAGACTACAACCCCGAGGCCCTGGCCAACGTGGCCAAGAACCACGAGACGACCTACTCCGTCGAGCCGGAGTTCAAGCTGAACTACGAGCTGCTGGGCATCGACAACGACAAGACGCGCCTGTCGTATGAGGGAAAGATTGTCTTCAACATCTACAACCGCTACAACGACATGTTCCGCCCCCTCTCTCTGAGCACCGGCGGTTGGAACAGCAACGACGCCAACCTGGCCACCAACAATGCCTACAAGAGCCTGGGCATCACCACCACCCACACGCTGACCTTCGTGCCGCAGTTTGCCAACAAAGACCACTCGCTGATGATGCTGCTGCGCGGACAGCTCACCGACGGTTCGAGCACCAGCCAGAACACCAGTGAGTACGGCTTGCCCACGGGCACCATCATCTCGTCGAGCGCACCGGGCATCATCTCCGGCTTCGGCTCCTCTCCCGGCCAGTGGCGCAGCATCTATTTCACCTTCTCGGCCCACTACGCCTACAAGGGCCGCTATGTCGTCGACTTCTCCGTGCGCCGCGACGGCTCCACGAAGTTCGGACCCGACCAGCGTTGGGGTAACTTCCCCGCCCTCTCAGGAAAATGGGTCATCAGCGACGAGCCGTTCATCAAGGAGCACCTCCCCTTCATCAGCATGCTCTCCATCCGTCCGGGCTGGGGCATCGTGGGCCAGCAGCCTGGCAGCGAGGGCCTCTTCTACAGCAAGTACACCGGCGGCAAGGGCTACATGAACTACGGCTCAGTCTACCAGAGCAACATTCAGCTGAAGAACCTCAAGTGGGAGCAGCAGGAAACCTACAACCTCGGCTTCGACTTCGGATTCTGGAACGACCGCATCAATGGTAATGTGGAGGTCTACAAGCAGAAGAAGACCGACCTGCTCATGAACAACCGTGCCCTGCCCTCCAGCTCCGGCTTCGCCTCGCTGGCCTACCAGAACGTCGGCTCGATGGAGAACGTCGGTTGGGAGTTCAACCTCAACGGCAACAGAATCATCAAGGTTGGCAAGTTTGCCTTCGACTTCAACATCACCTTTGCCAACAACCGCAACAAGCTGACGGAGATGGACGAGACCGTGCTGGCATCGCTCAACGGCGACTTCGACCGCCGCAACGGCAGTTACCTCTCACGCGTGGAGCTGAACCGCCCCCTCGGCGGCATCTACGGCTTCCGCTACAAGGGTGTCTATCAGTACAGCAAGTACAGCGAGACGGAGATTCCCGGCGTCAGCGGCCCCAACGCTCCCGTGGCCCGCGATGCCAACGGCAACGTCATCCTCGACAACTACGGCCGCACGAAGTCGATGATGTTCTGCTACCAGGGCGTGGTCGACGAAGACCGCACCTTCCACGGCGGCGATGCCATCTACGAAGACGTGAACCACGACGGCCAGATCAACGAGCTTGACATTGTCTACTTAGGCTCCTCGCTGCCGAAGTTCACCGGCGGCTTCGGCTTCAAGCTCCATTGGGGCCGCCTGACGTGGAACAACCAGTTCAACTTCCGCTATGGCAACAAGATTATCAACAAGGCGCGCATGAACGCCGAGAACATGTACTCGAACAACAACCAGAGCCGTGCCGTGCTGTGGCGCTGGCGCGTAGAGGGCGACATCGCCCCCATTCCCCGTGCCCTCTATAACTACGGCTACAACTGGTTGGGCAGCGACCGCTTCGTGGAGAACGGCTCCTTCATCCGCCTCAACTACACGCAGCTGAGCTATGCCCTCAGCCCCAAGACGCTCAAGAAGTTCGGGCTGAGCCAAGTGAGCCTCTATGTGTCGGCCAACAATCTCTTCGTGCTCACCAAGTACTCCGGAGCCGACCCCGAGGTGGGCTACGGCGGTTATGGCGTCGTCACCGACAATGCGCAGACACCGCGCGCCAGGTCGTTCACCGGCGGCATCACCGTTTCGTTTTAATTAGTCATGAGTAATTAGGAATTAAAAGCTATGATTACCAAAGCATATAATATAATAATGAGGAAGAGAGCAGCCTCTCTGCTCTTCCCCCTCTCCGCCTGCTTCTTCACCGGCTGCTCCGACTTCCTCGACATCAAGCCGCTGAACGATGTGGTGCTCGAGAACTACTGGACGAAGAAGAGCGATGTCACCAGCGTCCTCATGGGATGCTACGAGAGCCTCTACTCCAGCGACTGCATCACCCGCATGGGCCTGTGGGGCGAGGCCCGCTCCGACAACATGATTCTCGGACAGACCACGTCGCAGGACCTGGAGCAGCTCATCAAGGAGGACATGCTCCCCACAAACCCCTATTCCAACTGGACGGTGTTCTATCAGACCATCAACCGCTGCAACATCACCATCCACTATGCCCCTCAGGTGCAGGAGATGGACCCCAACTACACCGTCTCTGAGATGAAGGCGAACATTGCCGAGGCAACGTTCATCAGGTCGCTCTGCTACTTCTATCTCATCAGGGCCTTCCGCGATGTGCCCTACTCACGCGAGCCGAGCATCGACGACACGCAGACCTACCAGGTGCCTGCCGACTCCTTCAAGGTGGTGCTCAACCACCTCATCGAAGACCTTGAGGCCGTCAAGGGCGACGCGCAGCTCTACTTCCGCAAGCCCAACCCCGACATGGCGCAGGAAGCCGCCGAGCGCGACAACACCTCGCGCGTCACCCGGCCGGCCATCTACGCCCTCCTGGCCGACCTCTATCTCTGGCAGGGCAACTGGCAGAAGGTTGTCGAGTGCTGCGACTACGTCATCAACTTCAAGAAGGCTGAGTACGAGAGCCTCCGCCGTCGCCTGCAGAACGATGTCTTCCTGTTCAACGACGTGCCCCTCATCCGTGAGAAGACCGACAACACCTCAGGCAATGCCTACAACAAGATTTTCGGCCAGGGCAACTCCTTCGAGAGCATCTTTGAGCTGAACTACGACCAGACGCTCAACCGCGAGACCGCCAACGGCTATGTCGGCTCCTACTATGCCAACATGAACAACAACGCCATCGGCACCGGCATGCTCGCTCCTTACGACGTGCTCTACGGCAACCTGCCGTCGGCCAGCTCCGACCTGTTCAACCTGAACGACTGCCGCGCCTATGAGGCCATCTATCAGGCTTCTGCCACGCAGTACTACATCGCGAAGTACAACGCCACGAATGTCGTCATCGACAACACCCGCACCAACTGGCGGCCCGACTACTCGTGGCGCTCCACCAACTTCGTCCACTGGATTGTCTACCGTCTCACCGATGTCATGCTCATGAAGGCCGAGGCTCTCGTGCAGATGGGCAGCGACCACTACGAAGAAGCCTTCAGCATGGTCAACGCCGTCAGCAAGCGTGCCGTCAACTCCTTCGCCCCCGGTGCTGGCGAAATCCTGAAGTTCGACGACTACAAGGAGTCGGCCGATGCCATGGAGAAACTCGTCATGGACGAGCGCCACCGTGAGCTGATGTTCGAGGGCAAGCGCTGGTTCGACCTCCTGCGCCAGGCCCTGCGCCAGGGTAACAGCCGCGAGCTGGCCAACACCGTGTCGGAGAAGCAGACCACGAATATCAGTGGCGTGAAAATCCGCCTCGGCGACCAGAATGCCCTCTTCCTGCCCTACTATCGCAACGAGCTGCGTGTGAATCCCTATCTGAAGCAGAATCCCGCCTATCATACGGGCGGCGATGCCGACCTTAATAAGAACTGATTATTGACTACCATAGAATTAATCATTATGACTACCAAGATAAACCATAAGAATTGGATGAAGGCCATGGCGGCAGGAGCGCTCTTGCTGCTCTTCCCGCTGTCCTCCCTGCTCTTCACGGCATGCAGCGACGACGACAGCGACCAGCCGCTGAACTTCTACTCTTCCGTGCGCCTCACCGCTGCCGGCCTTATCGAGTCCGACGACGCACAGTTCAGCGACTTCAAGGCCATCCTCAAGCGTAGCAACTACCTGTCGATGCTCGAGACCTACGGCCACTTCACCGTCTTCGTACCCACGAATGAGGCCATACAGACCTATCTCAACGAGAACGGCTATGCCTCGCTCGATGCCCTGCCCCAGGAGATGTGCGACACCCTCTCGCGTATCCACATCGTGCAGGACAAGGCCTACTTCACCACCGACATGGGCGGCGAGATTCCTCCTGTGAACATGAACGACGACTATATCGAGATGACCTCAGACAGCGATGTCTACAACAACAACGCGTTAGTCATCTACGTCAACAAGAACTCGCGCATCATCCAGAAAGACGACTCCGTCACCAATGGCGTGGTGCATGTCATCGACCGTGTCATCAACTCCAGCAGCCAATTCCTGCCGGCCATCATCGACGACAATCCCAACCTCACCATCTTCAGTGCCGCACTGAAGCTCACCGGCATGGCCGACTCGCTGACGAAGTACAACGACGACACCTACACCGTCGACCCTGACTCCGCATGGAACGGCGGCACCAGCAAGGGCTTCTACAAGATTAACCGCACGGGTTCCGACGGCACCGGTGCCACCACCCATACGTGGTATCCGCAGTACCGGCAGTTCAAGTTCACGGCTTTCGTCGAGCCAGACTCTGTCTACAAGGCCCACGGCATCAACAACCTTGACGACCTGAAGGCATACGCCAAGCAGGTCTACGACGAGGCATACCCGCAGGATGCCGGTAAGTACGATGCCGACTTCCGCGACCGTCGCAACCCGCTGAACCGCTTCGTGAGCTACCACCTCATCGACCGTACCGGCCCCCGCGACTACTGGGTTCACTGCCGTGGCAATATCTACACCGGCAAGATGCTCTACAGCGTGGCCGACCCTGAGGATTACTACGAGACCATGGCTCCCCATACCATCGTGCGCTTCTGCAGCAATCCCGGCGAGGAGATTTACATGAACCGCGTGGGGCTGAAGACCAAATATGAGGTGCGTGGCGTGCGTCTCTTCAAGAACGAGGAGAGCGGCAATGAGGTGCAGACGTGCAAGAATGGCCGCTACATCTACATCGACGACCTGCTCGTCTATTCTAAAGAGGTACGCGAGAAGGTGCTCAACCGCCGCATGCGCATCGACGGCAGCACCCTCAGCCCCGACTTCATGAACGGCCATGCCCGCATGGAGCACATGGGCCGCTCTGGCGACCCCATCATGATTGGCTTCAAGCAGGGCTACCTGGCCAACTTCAAGTTCCACAACCCCAACAGCTTCGTGGGCTGTGGCAACGAGCAGACCACCTGGGTGCACTATCAGGGTAGCGGCGTGGCCCTCAGCGGCGAGAAATACGACGTGTCGGTGAAGCTGCCCCCCGTGCCCCACGACGGCACCTACGAGGTGCGCCTGGGCTACTCCCTTGGCGACGACCGCGGCATTGCCCAGATTTACCTGAACAACGAGCCTTGCGGCATCCCCGTCAGTTTCCGAATGTTCGACAGTGAGTACATGACCGCCCGTGTGGCCGACACCAACGACATGGAGGAGAACATGGCCAACGACAAGTCGCTGCGCAACCTCGGCTTCATGAAGGCCATGGACAGCTATGGCGACAACACCAGCAACGGCAGTGGCAACTCTTTCCGCGAGAATGCCACCAACACCGCCCGTCGCATCCTCGTCCGCCAGTATATGAGTGCCGACCAGGACTACTGGCTGCGCTTCCGCCAGATTCTTGAAGGCAGCACCCTCTACCTCTCTATCGACTACATAGAGCTTGTCCCGAAGGATGTCTACGACAACCCCGAAGGCGAGGACTGGCATTAATCGAATAGATCATTGACAATGAATAATTGACAACTGGGAATTATGATTACCAAAGCATATAAAAACATACTGCGAACAGGAGCCTTCGCTCTCCTCTTCCCCCTCTCTTCGTTCCTCATCGTCGGCTGCTCCGACTGGGACGACCATTTCGACAGCCCGGCCTCTGAGGCCGCTGGCGAGCAGACCCTCTGGCAGACTCTTCAGCAGCACAGCGAGCTGAGCGACTTCAGCGAGGTGCTCAGCAAGACCATGGTCTTCAAGCACCACCGTAAGACGGCCGTCAGCTATGCCGACCTGCTCAACGGCGTGCAGACCTTCACCGTCCTGGCACCTGTCAACGGCACCTTCGACAAGGACTCCGTGCTCCGTCTGCTCTCCACCAACCGTGGCGACTCCATGGTGGTGCGTTCCTTTGTGGGCAACCACCTGTCCTACAATCTCACCAACAGCTTCGACCAGCCCTCGGAGTTCTTCCTGCTCAACGCCAAGCGTGCCACCATTGGCGGCAACAAGGTGCTCGACGTGCCCATCCAGCAGGCCAATGTGAAGGCCAAGGGCGGCATCCTCCATGTGCTGCAGCAGACCTTGCCCTATCGCTACAACCTCTACGAAATCCTGCTCAACGACCGGCGCTACAGCCCCATCGGCGAGCAGCTGAGCAGCTACGAGATGGACGAGTTCAGCCCCACGCAGTCTGTTGAGGGCGGCATGGTCGATGGCGAGCAAATCTATGTCGACTCCGTCTTCATCGAGCGCAACCGCATGCTTGAGCGTGTGGGCTTGCTGGCCGACGAAGACTCCACGTTCATTGCCGTGCTGCCCACGGCCGATGAGTGGCAGCGCGTCTGGCAGGAGGCCATGGGCTATTTCCGCTACGATGCCACGGTGGAGAATGGCGACTCCCTGCAGCGCTACTGGGCCAACTACGCGTTGCTCAACGATGCCATCTTCAGCCGCACCATCCAGTCGTCGCCCCAGGACTCGCTCATCACCTACGAGTACGACCAGCGCTACCCCAAGTACCACGTCTTCCACCGTCCGTTCCAGCCTGGCGGCATCCTCTATGGAGCCACACCCGTAGACTATAGCAACGGCACGCTCTACACTGCCGCCACCTGGCCTTTCACGCCGCAGTCCACTTATCATCGCGAAATCAAGGTCGAGGGCGAGCGCACGGGTCAGATTGTGGAGTACAACAACTGCATCTACTCCTCCCGCACCCATGCCTCCGACAGCGTGTCGGAAAACGAGTACCTGGTCATCACTCCGCTCAGTGCCACCAGCAACTGGACGATGAGCTTCAAGCTCGACAACACCCTGGCCGGTGCCTACGACATTTGTGCCGTCATCTTGCCCCTGTCGGTCTACAATCCCAATGCCGAGCTTAAGCCCAACAAGTTCACCTGCGAGATTAACTATGTCGACGAGGAAGGCACGGCCAAGACCTTCGACTGTGGCAACGAGAAGTTCTCCAACGACCCCTTGCGGGTCGACACCATTGTGCTGGCCGAGAACTTCGTATTCCCCGTCTGCAACTACGACCAGACGAACATGAAGTTCACCGTGAGCCTGAAGTGCAACATCCTGGCCCGCGAAACCAGAAACTTCTCCCGCGAAATGTTCCTCGACTGCATCTACCTGCGTCCGAGGAAAACTCCGAGCACCGAACCATCCATTTAATGCCTAATGTTATGAACAAGATAAGAAGAAAGTTGACCATCGTCACCGGCTGCTGGCTGTTTGCCGCAGGAGTAGCCGTGGCCCAAGATTTGAAGACCGTGGGCGGCATCGTCACCGACGCTGCCACGGGCCAGCCGCTGGCCGGTGTCATCGTTGCTGCCTACGGCAACCAGAGCTATTCAGCCATCACCGACGACCAGGGCGCCTACGAGCTGAAAGTGCCCCAGCATGTCAGCAGCGTCAGCATGCGCGTGGAGGGCTATCAGCTGCTCCAGAAGACCATTGCCGCTGAGGCCGCCCATACCAACGCCCAGCTCTATCCCGGCACCTTCAGCCCCGTCTACGAGCCGACCACCAGCTCCACCGTCAGCCGCACTGCCCGTCAGTTCGACAATACGGCGCACCTCAGCATCGACCCCCTCGTGGCCGAGCAGTTAGGGGCCGACGTGCGCAGCGTCACCCGTAGCGGACAGTTGGGCATGGGCAGTACCATGTTCATCGGCGGCATCACCAGTCTGCAGGCCAACGCCCAGCCCTTAGTGGTCATCGACGGCGTCATCACCGACATGCAGTACAACCGCGAGATGCTCCACGACGGCTATTACAACAACATCCTGGCCAACCTCAATGTCAACGACATCGAGTCGGTCACCATCCTCAAGAACGGCACCGCCCTCTATGGCTCCAAGGCCGCCGGCGGCGTGGTGCTCATCCAGACGAAGCGCAACAAGTCCATGGCCACGAAGATCGATGTCACCATCAACGGCCAGTATCAGTTCGCGCCCCGTCTGCCGAAGATGATGGGTTCTGAGCAGTATCGCCTCTTTGCCACTGAGATGCTCTCCGGCCTCACTGCCAACGTGCAGAACCTGGAGTTCGTCAACAGCGATCCCTCCAACTACTATTACAACACCTATCATAACAACACCGACTGGACGGACGAGGTCTACCACCAGACCTTCGTGTCGAACTACGGCATCAACGTGCAGGGTGGCGACGACGTGGCCAATTACAACCTCTCCGTGGGCTACTCTCTTGGCGATGCCACTCTTCGCGGCAACGACTTCTCGCGCTTCAACATGCGCCTGAACACCGACATCAACATCATCCGTCACCTCGACGTGCGCTTCGATGCCGCCTATAGCGATGTCAACCGCGACCTGCGCGACGACGGTGCGAAGGCCGACCTCAGCATCGGCACCATCACTGCCCCTGGCTTCCTCTCGTTGGTCAAGTCGCCCTTCCTCGCTCCCTACGCCTTCGACATCAACGGCAACTCCAGCAACTATCTGGCCGATGCCGACAGCTACGTGAGCAAGGTCTTCGAGGACGATGGCGAGATCTATGCCAATGCCGTCCGCCTGGCCAACCCCCTGGGCATCCTCAGGCTCGGCGACGGCGAGAACCGCAACCAGGCCGGCAACCGCATGGTGACCTTCAGCGTCACCCCGCGCTATGAGTTCAACCGCCATCTGGCACTCTCTGAGCACTTCAACTTCAGCCTCGTCAACACCAACGAGAACTACTACCTCCCCCTGGAGGGCACGCCGCCCTTCCGCCTCATGGCGCAGAACAACATCCAGGTGGAGAACATGGCCCAGAGCCTGGCAGCCCGCCAGAATGCCATCACCAGCGACACCCGCCTCTCGTGGAACAACCGCTACGGTGCCCACAAGATTGACGTCTTCGGCGGTGTGCGCTATCTCACCAGCAGCTACAAGCTCACCGCCCAGCGCGGTTTCGACACCGGCAACGACAAGTACCCCAGCACTGGCAATGCCCGCAACTATCGCACCACCTGGGGTGCCGACGACAAGAGCCGCGACCTCACCCTCTATGCCCAGGCCGACTACAACTGGGCTGAGAAGTACTACGTCGAGGCTGCCCTCTCTGCCTCTACCAGCTCCCGCTTCGGCGACGATGCCGGCAGTTTGAAGGTGGCCGACGTGCCCTGGGGCCTCTTCCCCAGCGTCAGTGCCGCCTGGGTCATGAGCAACGAGCCGTGGCTGGCCAACGTGCAGGGCATCGACTACCTGCGCCTGAACGTGGGCTTCGACGTTGCCGGCAACGACAACCTCGACTACACCGCCTCGAAGACCTACTTCGTGGCCAACAACATGCTCTCGCAGAAGGTCGATGGCAAGTCCATCGGCAACATTGGCAACACCTCGCTGAAGTGGGAGACCACCAGCCGCCTCACCGCCGGCTTGGAGGCCAACTTCCTCAACAACCGCCTCAACGTCCACTTCAACTACTTCAAGGGCTGGACCACCAACCTTCTCACCCTGCGCCAGTTGGCATGGACCAGCGGCCTGGCCCAGAACTGGAGCAACGACGGCAAGCTCGTGAACGAGGGCTTCGAGGCCGGGCTGGGCATCAAGGTGCTCAACCTGAAGAACTTCACCTGGGAGCTTGGAGCCACCGCCGGCCACTATGTCAACAAGATCACGGCTCTGCCCGATGGCGACCGTCCCTTCGAGACCGAGGCCTACGGTGCCACCATCCTCTCGCAGGTGGGCACTGCCGCCGGCGTCTTCTACGGCTATAAGACGCAGGGTGTCTATGCCACGCAGGCTGAGGCCGAGGCCGATGGTTACTACCTCGTTGATGGCCGCGACCAGCGCCAGTATTTCGCTGCCGGCGACATGCGCTTCGTCGACCGCGACCACAACGGCATCATCAACGCCGACGACCGCTTCGTCATTGGCGACCCGAACCCCGACATCTACGGCAATATCTACACCCGCCTGAACTACAAGAACTGGAGCCTCAACGCCACCATGCGCTACTCCTTGGGCAACGATGTCTACAACTACCAGCGCTCACTGCTCGAAGCCGGTTCGCGCTTCCACAACCAGACGACGAACATGCTCTCGCACTGGACGACGGAGGGGCAGCGCACCGACGTGCCTCGCATCAGCTATGGCGACCCCATGGGCAATGCACGATTCAGCGACCGCTGGATTGAGGACGGCAGCTACCTCCGGCTCTCCAATGTCACGCTGAGCTATGCCATCCCCATCACCAGCACCTACCTGCAGGGCATCACCCTCTGGGCAGCAGCCTACAACCTCTTCACCCTTACTCCCTACCTTGGCAGCGACCCCGACTGCACTGTCAGTGGCAACTCACTGCTCCAGGGCATCGACCGTGGCCTGTTAGCCTCGCCCCGCTCCGTGGCATTGGGTGTGAAAGTCAACCTGTAGCCCCCTCTCCATCCCTCCCCGAGGGGAGGGCGTAGTTACATTATTATGTCATCAAAACAGATAAGAATATGAAAGCAACATATTATAGAATTTTACGTTTTGCAAAGACGCTTCTTCTGACTGCTCTTCCCCTCGGGGGAGTAGGAGGGGGGCTTCTTTCCTGCTCCGACATGATGGACACCGACTCTGAGCTGGTGGAGTTTCAGAAAGACAACCGCCTGCAGAATGCCACCGACAGCGTCTACAGTGTCATGGGCATTATCTACAAGCTGCAGGCCATTGCCGACCGCACCGTGCTGCTCGGCGAGCTGCGCAGCGACCTGACCACCACCACGGCGGCTGCCAGCAGCGACCTGAAGGCAATAGCCAACTTCGCCGTTGATGGGCAGAACGCCTACAACCACATCAGCGACTACTATGCCGTCATCAACAATTGCAACTACTACCTCGCCAACGTCAACCAGAAGCTGATGAAGAACGGACGCTACGTCTTTGAGTCAGAGGTGGCTGCCGTGAAGGCTTTCCGTGCCTGGACCTATCTTCAGCTGGCCCTGGTCTATGGCGAGGTGCCCCTCATCACCGAGCCGCTGCTCACTGAGGAGGCTGCCCGCAATGCCATGAACCAGTCGCGCTCCGGCATCAACGCCATCTGCAACTACTTCATTGACGACCTCAAGGCCAACGTCGACACCAAGCTGCCCACCTACGGACAGATTGACGACCAGAACTCGCAGAAATTCTTCATCCCCGTCAGGGCACTCCTTGGCGACCTCTGCCTCTGGGCCGGCCGCTACCAGGAGGCCGCCCAGTACTACCACGACTACCTCTCGCTGCGCACCAATCCCGTTCGCACCGGTACGGCCAGGGCCACGTGGTACGATGCCAGCACGAAAGAGTTCCGCATTGCCGTCAACTCATTCACCTTTGCCGGCTCCGGCAGCGAGTGCCTCTGCTACATCCCCATGGAGAGCAGCGAGTTCTATGGCATCAAGAGCCAGCTCGACAACATTTTCAACTCCACGGCCATCAACCAGCAGTTTGCACAGGTCATGCCCACGCAGCGCCTGCGCCAGCTGTCGGCCGCCCCGCTCTACTGCGCCACCTACGCCAACGTCGACCAGTCCATCGACACCATCTATGCCCCGAAGGAGAACCTTGAGAAGTCGGAGCTCGTCGGCGACCTGCGCTTCGGCACCATCTACAGCTATCGTGTGCTGAGCAAGGAGCGCTTTGCCCGCACCTCCAACGAGCTGCAGACCATCAACAAGTTCAACACCGACGGCGTCACCATCTATCGCACCAGCATGGTCTACCTCCGCTATGCCGAGGCCCTCAACCGGGCGGGCTATCCGCAGTCGGCCTTCGCTGTGCTGAAGTACGGTCTCTATCCCGACATCGTGGCCCAGCATATTGACGAGGCTGAGCGCACCGCCGCCGGCACGCTCATCGACTTCGATGTCGACCTCTTCACCGTCAGCAACACCCAGGGCATCCACTCCCGTGGCTGCGGCAGTGCCGACTGCGACACCCTCTACGCCCTCCCCGTTCCCCCCACGGCCATGGCCTCAAGGGCCGACACCGTGGCCTGGCAGCAGCCCCGCGTGGAAGACCTCATCGTCGACGAGATGGCACTCGAGGGCGCCTTCGAGGGCTACCGCTTCTACGACCTCATGCGTGTGGCCCTGCGCCGCGGCGACCCAAGCTATCTGGCTGATGCCGTTAGCCGCCGCAATGGCACTGCCGACGAGCAGCTGCGCTCGCTGCTCATGAACACCCAGAAGTGGTATCTGCCAGTGCAGTAGAAATAGCATAAAAAGGTAGAAACAGGCACTTTTTCAAGAAAAAAA
>Ga0310691_10005700_pt1 | contig 13519 bp, 11 predicted proteins | sample 176DNAGHGlowgp2_FD_203887 | JGI IMG/M metagenome (GOLD analysis project Ga0310691, IMG submission 203887) | Sheep rumen microbial communities from Palmerston North, Manawatu-Wanganui, New Zealand - 1766 DNA GHGlow gp2 (v2) (version 2) | ecosystem: Host-associated > Mammals > Digestive system >... | reverse complement strand
ACGTCTGCGGGGATTACGCAGATGCCGACGGCAATCTGTCCATTATAACCGGGATCTACAGCCGGATATACGGACCCGGGAAGCGTTTTCACATCTGTTCTTCGTGCATGGCGGGCTTTGTCCCGCAGCCGCCTGACAAGAGGTGGTTTACGGTACTGTCCAATCCCATTGAGAACGATCCTTATCCGGATATGACTCTGTTCATGCCTTTCGCATACAGCGGGGTAGTGGACAGGGCTCTTCCGATGATCAAGTTCAGAGGAAGGAGGGAGTTGGCAAGGCTCCTGGGGATACTTTTGGGCAGGATCATCTTAGGCGAGGAGATCGGATGCGACATTATAGTGCCGATGCCGCTGAGCAAAGAGAGGCTGTATGAGCGAGGCTTTAACCAGGCTTATGAGATGAGTTATCCGGTATCAGTGATAACGGGGATACCGTTAGCTGATGATGTGCTCCGAAGGCGGCTTGATACGGCAAGACAATCCGGAATAACTGATTCGACACTAAGAGCCGTCAATGTGTCAGGGGCTTTCGAGGTCGATTCCAAGTGGGATCTGTCAGGTCTTCGCGTGATGCTGACAGATGATGTTGCAACGACCGGACATACGATGCATGAAGCGGCCATGACGCTGATAGAAGCGGGGGCTGACGACGTATTATGCTGCGCTTTCTCGGGCAACAGGCAGCTCAAGAATGACGAGCCGTTCTAAGTGTTAATTTTGTATGAATTGTTGTTTGAAACGCCTATTTTGTTTTATAATATAGATACTCGAAGTGGGTTAGCTCAGTCGTTGGACCTACACGACGTAAATGGAACCCGGAGTCGGCATTCGGATGTCAGGCCTTGTAAGTTGGAAGATTGATGTCTGTCGCAGGGTACCGCCCTGGAGTAACGGGGTGTCATATGACGGGTTAACTCATTTTGGGTATTTTTATGCGCATTTGGAGGAATTGATGAGGTTATTTAACACTCTGACGAGAACAAAAGAAGAATTCAGACCGATCACGGAAGGCAAGGTCAAGATGTATGCCTGCGGTCCTACCGTATATAACTATTTTCACCTGGGCAACGCCAGACCGTTCGTAACTTTCGATACGCTTAGAAGGTATTTGGAATATATTGGTTATGACGTTACTTTCGTTCAGAACTTCACCGATATCGACGATAAGATGATCAACCGTGCGAACGAAGAGGGTATAACGGTCAAAGAACTTGCTGACAGGTTCATTGCCGAGTATTATACCGATGCTGACGGACTGAACTGTAAGAGACCTCATATCCAGCCTAGAGCAACAGAGACTATCGATGCGATAATCGACATGATCAAGTCTCTTGAAGCCAACGGTTATACATATGTTATCGACGGTGACGGCGTTTATTACGACGTGACGAAGAAGGCTGATTACGGCAAGCTCTCACACTATAATCTCGAAGACCTGCAGGCAGGCGGCGGCGAGAGGAAGGCAAGCTACGAGGGTAAGAAGAATCCCGGTGACTTTGCCGTATGGAAGTTCAAGAAGGAAGGCGAGCCTTATTGGGAGTCACCCTGGGGTGACGGAAGACCCGGATGGCATATCGAGTGTTCTGCAATGAACAAGAAGTTCTTAGGAGATACGATCGATATCCACGGTGGCGGCAAGGATCTGATCTTCCCGCACCACGAGAACGAGATCGCACAGAGCGAAGCTGCCAACGGATGCCCGTTCTGCAATTACTGGGTGCATAATGCTTTCGTTAACGTTGATGGCGAGAAGATGAGCAAGTCTCTCGGCAACTTCTTCACGATCAGGGACATTACGGAGCACTTTCCTTATGCCGTGATCAGATTCTTCATCCTGTCAGGACACTACAGGAAGCCCATCAATTTCTCAGACAAGGATCTGACTGCTTCACAGACAGGGCTCGACCGTATCGTTACATGCTACAAGAACCTTAAGTTCGTTCTTGATAATAATGCAGCAACAGGCAACTCATCTGACGGCGAAAAGGCACTTGCAGAGGCTGTTAAGACTGCAAAAGAGAGCTTTATAGCTCACATGGACGATGACCTTAATACTGCTGATGCGATCACGGACATATTCAATCTCGTTAAGAGCATCAATACGGCAGTAGCTGATAAGAATGCAGGTGTCAAGGCGCTTTCTGATGCCAAGGCGATGCTTGAGGAATTAACGGATGTTCTTGGTATCGATCTGCTCTACTCTGAGGACAGGATCCCGGATGAGATCATATCTCTCGTGGAGGAGAGGTCTGCTGCCAAGAAGGCAAAAGACTACGCAAGAGCCGATGAGATCAGGGATATCCTTAAGGAGAAGGGTTATACCGTTAAGGATACCCCTGCAGGTCCCCAGATAGAGAGATTATGATAATCCCCTTTATCGCGTCGGACTTAAGAGAAGTATCACCCGGTGTGCTCGCATACATTGGTGATTCGGTTTATGAGCTCTATGCCAGGTGTCATGTAGCGTCAAGGTTTGCAGGCAACAGCAACAAGATGCATAAGAAGACGGTGTCCTACGTATCTGCCGTGTCACAGGCCAAGGCGATGAGAGCGCTCGAGCCTGAACTGGATGATGACGAGGAGGCCTTCTTCAGGAGAGGGAGGAATTCCAATCCGCATACGTCTTCGAAGAATGCGAATCCGGCAGATTACATGTATGCAACAGGATATGAAGCTCTGATAGGTTTTCTTTTCCTGGATAACAGGGGAACAAGACTGGAATATATTATCAACAAGACTTTCGAGATACTCGATTCGGAGGGGTAAATGGGCAAGGATAAGGACAACAGCAGGATCGACAGTTCTTATATCGAGGGGCGCAACAGTGTCAATGAAGCCCTGAAGGCAGATCGTGAGATCAATAAGATCTGGCTGCTTAAACCTGCCGACGGCAGGCGGCTTGAACCTGACCTGGCAAAGATCCTCAATGCCGCTAACGAGAAGAAGATCGTTGTAGTCAGGGTTGCAAGGCAGGCACTTGACAAGATGAGTACAACGGGCAATCACCAGGGCGTTATTGCGCAGGTGGCAAGCCATGAATATGTTGATATCAGAGATATCGTCTCCAAGGTCGAGGAAGAGGGAAGAGCGCCGCTCCTGTTGGCTCTTGATGAGATCAAGGATCCGTTCAATTTCGCTTCGCTCCTGAGGATATCGGATTCTGCGGGCGTTGACGGGATCATCATTCCCAAGCACAGATCCATAGCGCTTGATTCAGTCGTTTCCAAGCTGTCTGCAGGTGCCGTCGAGTACATTCCCGTAGCACGCGTTACTAACCTTGCACAGACCTTAAGGGAACTGAAGGAGGATCACGGATTCTGGGTCTGCGGAACGGATATGGAAGGTTCGGTCCCTTATGACGAAGCTGATTATTCAGGTCCTCTCGTCATCGTCGTCGGCAGTGAAGGTGACGGTATGCGTAAAGGTATCAGGAGTGAATGTGATTTTATGGTCCACATTCCCATGTATGGCCACGTTAACAGCTTAAATGCCGCAGTTGCGACGGGAATCATAGTTTATGAAGCTGTAAAATGCAGGAATAAACGGGGAGGTTGAATAAGATGTCCGTTACTGCAAGAAGGATAATGTCACTTATCATCACGGTCTTTATGATCGCCGGTATGGTGTTGATCCTTCCTGCATGCGATATTGTCGATATCGTTAAGGACAAAGTGATCGACCCGTATCAGGAACCGGTGTCCAAGCAGGAACTTGCAAGGCTGATCATCGGCGCCATAAGCCGTAAGAGTGATGTCTCTGACAGTTATTCACAGATCCCGGATAAGCAGCTTGACGGTATCAGCTATTCAGTCTTCAACGAGTATGTATCGATCCTCAGGGATCTGTCGGCAGATTATGGCGAGGTTGAGTCATTCAGGTTCCTTGATGATGAAGACAAGCACAGTTATATCGATAAATTATTAAAAAGTTCCGGACGCGAGAGGGTCCCCGAAGCATACGGCGATATCGATGTTGTTGCACTCGTATATAAGGAGAACCAGGACAAAAGGGAATTCGATTCCAGCTGCAAGTTCCTGATCTCCGAGGATGCGAACGGGACTGCATATCTGTGCAAGGAGATGGTAGTCGAGACTATCGCTGCGCACAACTATCTCGAGCACTATTTCACGATGCTCGAGAATAACAATACGGACGGACTGTTTGCGCTGTTGTCACCGCTCTATGACGCGAATATCTATATCAATACGGTCATCACGGCCAAAGCAAAGTACATATCGGAATACTACATGCTAAAGGTCAGGAGTACGCGTGGAGAGTACATTTACGATGAGGTAACCCCTTTCCTCGTGCATGTTACGATCCCCAAGGTCCTTGATGATGACGGAGAGAGCCTGACGAGCCATGAAGTAACATTGTATGTCCATGATAACGGCAATTATGCGATCGAGGACAAGATCCCGTGGTATCTTGATTCGACCGGCATCGGCGTCTACGATTCTTCCGGCAATCCCCAGAGGATCCAGGGAGTAACACTTAACGAGAACAAGCTCGAGGCTCTGTTCGGTAAGCCGATGTTCACGAGAGTAACTGCAATGAGTGCGGAGGAGAAGGCTGCGACAGGTAAGACGTTCGACATAAGGGCTTTCTATAACGGCATCATCATTACGATCTACGGCGATCAGGATGCGTCCGGCAAGTGGTTCGGTGAAGTCGGCGGCATGAGGATATACAACGATTCTTACAGTATCGACGGGCACATCGCACCGGGAATGAACCAGACGGAACTCCTGCTGATCTATCCGATGCTGGACGAAGAGGATTATACTTTCACGTTTGCGTCCGGGAAAGATAGTTTCCGCGTCAATTTTGAATTCGACGACAACAATAACATAAGCAATATCAAGATCGCAAAAGAGAAAAAATAAACCTTAGCGGATGATCAGGTGTGATTATCAGATCCCGATCTTCTTTTTGAGCTTGGCTATGTATTCTTCCTCGAGCCCTATCTTATCGAAATAATTCATGACATCGCCGCCATACACATTATCGATATGGTTAAGGAAGATCTCCATATTGACCCTGTCAGATCTTAATGTGTGCTTGAGGTTGTTCTCTCTAACAGCGATAAGGGGGTCTAAGAACCAGCTTATGTATTCGTATGAGAAACTGTAGTTCCTGATTATGTCCTCGTAAGAAGCTCCTGCAAGCAGATAGAGCAGGGCTGCTATTATGCCGGTGCGGTCCTTGCCGTGTGCACAGTGAAATAAAGCCGTTCCATCGGCAACAGCTAATATCCTCAGAGCCTCGGCAACATTATGTCCTATCTCTTCTACGATCTTAATGTAGAAATGGCCGAGAAGGTGGTCCTTAAGATAGTTCATGGTGGGATCCTTGTCAGAGTCAGGGTCACCTAAGAAGAGGGATACGGCATAAAAACTGATGTCTCTGTCGTCGATCGCAGGGTTGCCGTACTTCCTGATCTCCGCATCAGACCTTAAGTCGATAACATTCCTGACACCGTATTCCTTGATCTTGGCAAGAGTTTCCGCCGACACTTCCGACAGCGAACCGCTCCTGACAAATACACCATAGGGGAAAACGCCGCCCCTGATGGGCATGCCGCCCAGATCTCTCAGATTAAGGGCTCCGTCAATATCGATCAGTGAACAAGCAGGATTATAAAAACTCATGTGGCTATTATACTACCGATTGCAGTTGACATTCAAGGTGTCGTGTACTATCATAATATGGCTGTCGGACAACCGACGATAATATGCGCCCGTAGCTCAACTGGATAGAGTGTCTGACTACGGATCAGAAGGTTGTGGATTCGATCTCTGCCGGGCGCGCCATGAACAGAGCTGTCGGCATAAATGCCGGCAGCTTTTTTAAACTGATTATTGCGAGGTGTGATCATGAGAAGACTTCTTATTGTTGTAGACATGCAGAACGACTTTGTGGACGGTGCTCTGGGCTTTGAAGGTGCAGACAGCATCATTCCCGGTATCGTTGAGAGGATAAAGGAATATAAGGCATCAGGCGATGAGATCGTCTATACACTTGATACGCACTTTGAGAACTATATGGACACAATGGAAGGATCTAAGCTCCCGGTACCTCACTGTATCAAGGGGTCTGAGGGCCATAAGCTCGTTCCTGCCATCGCTGCTGAATTGACGGGCTGTAAAGGGTTTGAGAAGCCTACTTTCGGAAGCATGGAGCTTGCAAGGTATATCGAAGAAAACAGGGAAGATCTTAAGAGCATCGAGCTGTGCGGCCTCGTATCCAATATCTGCGTAGTGTCCAATACGGTTATCGCAAAGGCGGCAGCGCCTGAGGCCGAGATAATCGTTGATCCCGGACTTACGAAAGGAATGGACGGCAAAATGACCGAGGCAGCCCTTGATGTTATGCGCAGCATACATGTAACGGTGCTTTGATTGTTGCAATATAAGTGGTATCTGTGTTACAATATCAACTCGGTGTTTACTAATAAATAATTAATATAAGATATAGCGGAGGAAGTTTAAATGGCATCCACAATTGAGAAGAAGGAAAACAGCGTTGTTGAGATCTCTCTTCAGGCTACAAGAGAAGAATTTGATGCAGCTTTGAAGAAGAGCTTCAGCAAGAACAAGAAAAAGTTCCAGGTTCCCGGATTCCGTAAAGGCAAGGTTCCTTATGCACTTGTTGTTCAGTACTATGGTGAGGGTGTTCTCTACGAGGATGCGATCGACGATATTGCAAACACAGCTTATCCCGAGGCTATCAAGGAGCACGAGCTCCAGCCCGTATCACGTCCTGACCTCGATGTTGAGGAGATCAACGAAGAGGGCATGAAGTACAAGATCATCGTTACTGTTAAGCCTGAGTTCACACTCGGCAAGTACGAGGGCGTTGAGGCTGTTTACTTCAAGAGAGAAGTAAATGACGAGACTATCGGCGAAGAACTTGAGAGAATGCAGAAGCGTAATGCTTCACTCGAAGAAGTTACTGACAGACCTGCAGCTGAAGGCGATACAGCAGTTATCGACTACGAGGGATTCAAGGACGGAGTTGCTTTCGACGGCGGTAAGGGCGAGAACTACAGCCTGAAGCTTGGTTCACACTCTTTCATTCCCGGCTTCGAAGAGCAGGTAATAGGTCATAACGCAGGCGAAGAGTTTGCTATCCAGGTTAAGTTCCCTGAGCAGTATCACGCAGAGGACCTCAAGGGCGCAGATGCAACATTCAACGTTAAGATCCACACGATCAAGGCTGAGATCCTCCCTGAACTCGACGATGAGTTCGCTAAGGACGTATCAGAGTTCGATACTCTTGATGAGCTGAAGGCTGACATCAGAGAGAAGCAGGAGAAGGCTGCTGAGGAAGATGCAAAGGCTGCTTTCGAGAATGAGGTAGTGAGAGCAGTTTCCGAGAATACCCAGATCGATATCCCTGACGTAATGGTTGAGAACGAGCTCGAGAGCATGGTTCAGGATCAGGCAATGAGAATGCAGCAGAGCGGCATTGAGCTTGATATGTACCTCGGCTACATGGGTCAGACACTTGACCAGTACAAGGAGTCCATGAGACCCATGGCAAGAGTTCGTGTTAAGAGCAACCTCGTTATCGAGAAGATCACAGAGGAACTTGATCCTGAAGTTACTGACGAAGAGTACAACGAAGAGATCGAGAAGATGGCTAAGGCTTACTCAATGGAAGTTGATGAGATCAAGAATGCATTGGGTGATACATCTGATTACCTCAAGGATTCCATCAGAGCTCGTAAGACTGTTGAGTACTTAACAGAGAAGGCTGTCAAGACAGAGCCTAAGAAGGACGAAGAGTCTGATAAGGAAGAGAAGACTGAAGAGTGATCATCGTTTTGCAATAACGATCTTAGAGGCCGGTTGATCCGGCCTCTTTTTTATGCGCGAAAAGGGGGAGGAGGAGATGGCGGAGGTGGCGCAAGGCGCGTAGCGGGTAAAAGTACGCCCGGCTGCGACGCCCCGTGCGTCGCTCTGAGGCGTATTTCTGCTCTGAAAATGGTAAAAGTACGCCTGGTTGCGACGCCCCGTGCGTCGCTCTATGGCGTATTTCTGCTCTGAAAACGGTAAAAGTACGCCCGGCTGCGACGCCCCGTGCGTCGCTCTATGGCGTATTTCTGCTCTGAAAGCGGAGGCGGCGGATCTCTGACTTGAGTATTGTACTTAATAGAATGTCGTTCTTAACAGATCTCATACTGATGACCTCCCTTGTATCTATGAATGGATAATACCGCTTGTTTTGTGGATGAATTTACTCGAAACAGATTATTTTTATGCAAAACAGACCTAATTGTGGAGAAAAATATGGAGAAGATATTAAAAACGAGAATGAGATGTTGGAGAAATAAGAATACTTTGTGAATTAGAGGTTAAGGATGTTAACGATGTGAACGGGAGAATAATGTATTTTTGACAAAACTGATTGATTTTGGATTGTATTTTTGACAAAAACGGTCAAAAATAAGTTGTGTTTTTGACACTCCAGGGTTATTATTACCAATATAAGGGGGCTTTGGATTATGGAATTGAAAAGACGTATAGGACAAAAAATCGAAGATTGGTATAAGACGGATAGGAAGGCACTTCTGATCAAAGGTGCAAGACAGGTTGGAAAGACACATATCATACGGCAAGTACTTAATAAGCTCAACTGCAACTATGTTGAGATCAATCTGATACAGATGCCTGAGGCTGTCAAAGCGTTACAGAGTTTCAGTGATGTAAATGAACTCGTTATGATGCTGTCCACATTAACTGACAAACCGATAATAAAGGGTAAAACGGTAATCTTCATAGATGAAGTGCAACGATATAAAGAAATGGTTACAAGGATTAAGTTCTTAGTGGATGAGGGAAGCTTTCGCTATATTATGAGCGGCTCGTTATTGGGAGTTGAACTCAATAATCTGAATTCAGCGCCGGTAGGATATGTGTCAACGCTTAATATGTTTCCGCTTGATTTCGAAGAGTTTTTGCAGATTACAAATATATCTGAAGAAGTCTTTGAGCATATAAAGACTTGTTTTAAGGAACGACGACCGGTTTTGGAAGTGGTTCATGGAAAAATGCTGGATCTTTTTAACCAATATCTGGTCGTTGGAGGTATGCCGGAGGCTGTATGTAAGTTTGCCCAAACACATAATCTCAATGATGTGTTGGAGGTTCACAAGGATATTGTTAATCAGTATAAATTGGATTTTACACAGTATGAGTCAGGAGACAAAAAACTGATCCTTACAAATATATATGATTTGGTGCCTTCGGAATTGTTGAAGCAAAACAGGAGGTTTATTGTTACAGATATCCGCAAAGGTCTTCATTTTGATCGCGTTGAAAGCTCATTTCTTTGGCTTCAGAATGCAGGAGTAGTTCTTAGTGTATTCAATAGTACCGAACCGAGGATTCCGCTCCTGATCAATAAACAGCAAAGCAGGTTTAAGTTGTATTTATCTGATGTCGGAATGCTGACTTCACAGTATGGTATGAGCACTAAAGCAATGATACTTAGTAAAAATAAAAACCTGAACGGTGGCGGCATATATGAGAATGCGGTTGTGTGTGAATTGTTCAATAAGGGATACTCTTTGTATTACTATAATTCAAATCGACTAGGTGAACTTGATCTTGTCATAGAGTATAAGAATAGGTGTTTGCCTATTGAGATAAAGAGCGGTAAGGATTATAAAACACATTCTGCCTTGAATAATATAGTGAATAATCCTGAATATGAGATCGAAGAAGGGATAGTGTTCGCTAATTGTAATACTGATAGACAGGGTCGCATTACCTACTTACCGATATATATGTCTGCATTCATTGATGAGTGGGATGATATAGATCTTATTGTTGAACCTATCAAGTTTTGACAGTTGATAGTGATAACATTTCTCCATTCCCGACTATTCTCATACCTTTCGCGACAAGGAACGTTTATCCCCGTTTCTGTGATGTATCATGAGACCATCAAGGAACGGAGGGACTTAAAATGGCAAATAAGATCTTAATGATAATAGCAGGATTACTTGCACTTACGGCGATCGGGCTCATCATCTATTCGTTCAAGCCTGAATCAGGCTACACACTGACGATCGGCCTCGCGCTCATCGCAGTAGGAAACGGGATTCTTGCTATTCTTAGCTCAAGGAAGAAGAAGGCAGAAAGGATCGAGTCCGGAGAAGAAGTTAACACAGAAGAGTGAGTAAGGTTTATATAGATTGTGTTGTTGTTTAGTGATAAGGCTGCCCAGTGAGAGGCAGCCTTGTTGCTGTTATTATTAGCTGGTTCTGCTCCAAAGCACCTATTCTGATGTATAATAAACGTATTGGGATTCTTTGGAGGGGAAGTCTTTATGTCTTATGTAAAGATTACTAAGAGAATATCGTTACTATTAGTACTTGCTGTGGCAGTGTCCGGTATGTGCAGTTGCAGTTGCAATGACAATAAGGATCCCGATTATATTGTTCCGTCCGATTATGTTATTGAGTATCCAGATGTGGAAAAATACTATCAGGAACATTCTGAAATACTTTCAACAAGCCTGGTTCAGAAATCATCAAAGGTATTATCTGAAAAAGAAGCTTTACAGATACTAGAATCCCGTGGATTTACTGATTGTCCTGTAACAACTGAGTTCTCGTATGAAGGAGATTACATCGGACAGAAAGAAATATCTGATTCTTCTGAGAAACATCCTGTGTATGACACATACTATACTAACAGCAGTGGGGATTTGTGGACAATATCTATCATCGAAGATCAGATACTGGCAATTCCCGTATCATATAGTTTGCAATCTGAAGATTCTGTTTCTGTTATGGTTGCAGAAAAAGAAGAAATTGTTAGCTATGACTGTAGTACTAACAGTTATTATCGTACGATTCCTAACAAAGAGGCAATGACTCTTCTTTGTTTCGATTGCATCGATGCAAGAAAGCTTGATTCGTTAACGATTGAGGTGCTGTCGAATGGTTAATAAAGGTTTTATTTATAGAGTTTTTGCTGCTATTACAGCTGTTGTCGTCGTATTCACAAGTGTTATTCCAACAATAGCCGAAACTGTTAACAAAGCGAATCGCAGAAGAATCGTGGTTTCACTTGGTGATTCGTATTCTTCTGGAGAAGGGATACAACCTTTTTATCATCAGAACGATGAACTATCGAAAAAGGTGAACAATTATGACTGGCTAGCCCATAGATCTCAAAATGCATGGGCAGGAAAACTCACACTTCCGGGTGTCAAAGGAAGTTTGAGGAGTCATAGATATGATGAGACTGAGAACAAACCCATAGATGATATTAACTGGTACTTTGTCGCTTCATCTGGAGCGACCACCGATAATATGTATAGATTGCCTAAGAACAATCCTGAATATAACAAAGAGACTAATCCTAATTGCGAACCATTTGGTCAGGCAAAAGAATATGATAAGAGTGGGTTATCAGGGATTGCCAATTTACCTGCTCAGCTTGATATCTTTGATAAACTGGAAAATGAAACTGTTGATTATGTAACACTAACACTAGGAGGTAATGATGCAGGATTTGTAGATATAATCAAAACTGCTGCAATTCCTGACGTTCAGAAATTCATCAAACATTCTGCTTTAGAGAAAAAACTGAATACTGTTTGGGAAGACTTTTTCTGTGAAAATGGTATTAGAGCTAAGCTAAAAGATGTTTATCGCGCAATAGATTTTAAAACTCATTCCAAAGCTTGTATTATAGTTGCGGGGTACCCCAAGCTGATAAGCCCTGAATGGGTTGCTGGAAACCCTCTCTTTACTCCGGAAGAGGCAAAACTAATAAACGAAAATGTTTCCAAGTTTAATAATTGCATTAGTGATTTGGTTGACGAATGCAGGGATGAACTTAATATGAATATTCACTTTGTGTCCGTTGAGGAAGGGTTTGAATATCATGAGGCTTTTTCTATTGATCCTTATATCCGGGGTATTATGTGGACAGCTAATAAACAGGATCTAAAGGATCATATGCTCTTTAGTGCTTATTCTATGCATCCCAATAATAGTGGGGCAGAGGTGTATGCAAGATGCGTACAGAAATTGATTGATGAATTGGAAAATGAAAATGACGAATCATGGGAGACAGATACAGAGACTTCGTCACCATTTCCTTCATCAGTTCCAACATCCTCGCCAACAATTACGCCAACAATCACGCCAACGATCACACCAACGATCACACCAACACCTGATTCCAAACTGGCTATCAGTAAGAATAACTTTCCTGACAAAGAGTTCAGGAGGTTCCTCAAAAATGAAGTTGATAAGAATAAAGACGGTTCTCTCTCAAAAAAGGAAATTTCAAAAGTTAAAAAGATGGATTTCTATGATGAGTCAGGGCAGCCTGATGGCGGTGGAAATGGACCGTACGTGTATGATATTGCGGATCTGACCGGAATAGAGAGATTTGCTAATCTGGAAAGCATTAATATTCCGTTCAATAATTATCTTAAGCACCTTGATATGACAAAGAATCCCAAATTGAAGAAAGTAAGGTTCTTTGATATTTTACCTGTCAAGAGTGCTGTGATAAGAATAGGCCAAACAATTGAATATGATTCAATCTCAGCAGTTGGAGAGTACGAGCAAGGCAATAAGAATCCTTATTACAAAACAAAGAATAAGGATATAGTATCGATCAGCACTCCTAAGGGAAGCAGGGCATGCAAATTTGCCGGTATTAAAGCTGGGACGGCCAAAATAACAGGCGATTATCAAAGCAATTCCTGGAAGATAAAAGTGACCGGTTCATCGGTTCGGCCTGTTCCTACTGCTACTCCTACCCCCACCCCTAAGCCGGTGGTTAAGGTAACTAATGCGGTGAATAAGAAGTATAAGAACACTGAGTGTGAAGGAACGCATCAATACAAAGTTCCTAAGATAACTATAACCGGAAAGAATATGAAGTCCATAAACAACAAGATACTAAAGGACATTAAGAAATTCGGGACTGACTATGAAGTAGGATACTCATATTATGTGGATCAGAAAATAGTGTCTATATTTGTGCATATCAATGAGTCGCATGATAGCAGTCCCATAGGGTATAGTAAAGTGTATAATATTTCGGTTGCGACAGGCAAACTGTTGAATGACAGTGATGTTGTCAAAATGTGGGGAAGTACAGATAAGAAGTTTTTCAGTATAGTTAAAACAGTATACAAGAAAGTGGGGAATCAATTTGGGATTCTTTCTTATTTACTAGATAACAACCCGATTTCCTATAAATACATTGATCCATATATAGGAAAGAACGGTCATTTGTGTTTTACGTGTTTTATGCAGGGGATTCCTAATGAGGATCATGCTGTAAAGGTCGATACGAAGACCAAGAAAATCCGTGATACTTTCGAAAAAGATTTCTAAACAACAGATTATGTGCATATGAGGATGGAACAAAAATGAAACGACCTTTAATAACAATACTACTAATTTCAATCACACTTATTGCGGCTATCTGTGGATGTTCCTCAAAACAGACCCAAACAAGTGAGAACAATAAGGT
>Ga0310691_10005698_pt1 | contig 13523 bp, 9 predicted proteins | sample 176DNAGHGlowgp2_FD_203887 | JGI IMG/M metagenome (GOLD analysis project Ga0310691, IMG submission 203887) | Sheep rumen microbial communities from Palmerston North, Manawatu-Wanganui, New Zealand - 1766 DNA GHGlow gp2 (v2) (version 2) | ecosystem: Host-associated > Mammals > Digestive system >... | reverse complement strand
ACTCCCGGGACAATACAAGACCGCTGCTTCGGGAAATCTGCAGAAGACACAGGAACGTGAAGGCAATCTTTAATGCCAAGAATTTCGGCCAGTTTAATTCGCCCTATTATGGCATGCTCCAGTGCACTGGAGACTGCGTGATCTCCATGGTCTGTGATTTTCAGGATCCGGTGGAGCTGATTCCCCAGTATCTTGCCGAGTGGGAGAACGGCTACAAGATCGTGATCGGGATCAAGACCGCCAGCAAGGAAAGCCGGATCATGTACCGGCTGCGGTCCATGTATTACCGTTTTGTCAAAAAGTTTTCGGATGTGGAACAGATCGAGCATTTTACCGGCTCGGGGCTTTATGACCGGGAGTTTATCCGGGTGCTCCGGGAGCTGAAGGATCCCACGCCCTTCCTGAGAGGAATTGTGGCGGAGCTTGGCTTTGAACGTAAGGAGATATCCTACACCCAGCCCAAACGTCGGGCGGGGAAATCGCATAATAATTTCTTTACCCTGTACGATGCAGCCATGCTGTCCATTACTTCCTATACGAAGATCGGACTCAGGCTGTGCACCCTCCTGGGAGCTATTGTATCCATAACCAGTGTGATCCTGGGCATTGTTTATCTTGTGCTGAAGCTGATCTACTGGGATGCCTTTACAGCCGGTATGGCGCCGCTCCTGATCAGTATGCTGTTTCTGGGCGCGGTACAGATCTTCTCCATCGGCTTTATGGGCGAGTATATCATGAGCATCAACCGGCGGGTCATGAACCGGCCGCTTGTAGTAGAATCAGAACGGATTAATTTTGAGGAGGAAAATGAAAGTGGGAAAGATCAAAGTGGAAACCTGTGAGATTGAAGGCCTGAAGGTGATCACGCCGACCGTGTTCGGTGATGAAAGGGGCTTCTTCATGGAAACCTATAATGAAAACGACTTCCGTGAGGCAGGGATCGATGTGACCTTTGTTCAGGATAATCAGTCTGCTTCCCGGAAGGGCGTGCTCCGCGGACTGCATTTTCAGAAGGAATTTCCGCAGGATAAGCTGGTACGTGTGGTGATCGGCGAGGTTTTTGATGTGGCAGTGGATGTCCGCCCCGGTTCCGCAACCTTTGGAAAGTGGTTCGGCGTCCGCCTTTCTGCCGAAAATAAGAAGCAGTTCTTTATTCCGAAGAATTTTGCCCATGGCTTTATCGTTCTTTCGGATTATGCGGAATTTGTTTATAAGTGTACGGACTTTTATCATCCGAACGATGAAGGCGGCCTTCTCTGGAGCGACCCGGAGATTGGCGTGGACTGGCCTATGCCGGAGGGAATGACGAGGGATGACCTGATCCTTTCGGATAAGGACACCAAATGGTCCGGTATCCGTGCCTTCCGCGAGGAGCGCGGTCTGTAGATCATTAACCCAATTGTGCTTTTTTGTTCAATGATGCCACCGGGCGAAAAAACTGTGGTGGGCTAAAACCGGAAAGAAAGGATATCCATCTGTGGAGAAGAAAAAACGGGAGTTGCCTATGGCGGCCATTCTCTGGAAAAATAAAAAACTGGCCATGACTCTGGGAAAGGATGATTTCAAAAAGAAATTTGCCGGGTCCTATCTTGGCATTATCTGGGCTTTTGTACAGCCGATCATCACAATCCTGGTGTACTGGTTTATTTTTGAAGTGATCGGAAAGAGCGGAGAAACGATGCAGATCCCCTTCGTTCTCTATCTGGTGGTGGGAATCATTCCCTGGTTCTTCTTTTCCGACAGTCTGGCCACCGGTACGCTTTGTCTGATCGAATATGCTTTTCTGGTGAAAAAGGTGGTCTTCCAGATTGAGATCCTTCCGCTGGTCAAGATCATTTCCGCCATGTTCGTTCATCTGTTTTTTATTGCGTTCTCCATTATCCTGCTGATGTTTTACGGCATATATCCGGGACCGGAGGCAATTCAGGTGGTCTATTATGTGGCCTGCACACTGATCTTTGTACTGGCTCTTCTTTATACCACGTCGGCCATTACGGTATTCTTCCGGGATTTCTTCCAGATCATCAGCATCTTTGTTCTTCAGGTTGGTGTCTGGCTGACGCCGATCATGTGGGATGCGGAGGCAAGACTGGCGGGCAGCCCGACGATCATTAAGATCCTGAAGCTGAATCCTATGTATTATATCGTCTCCGGTTTCCGGGATGCGCTTCTGTATAAAAAATGGGTTTGGGAAAAACCCTTCTGGACGCTGTATTTCTGGGGCGTGACGCTGGTGCTGTTCCTGATCGGGGTAACGATCTTCCGTAAGCTTCGGGTGCATTTTGCGGATGTACTGTAACGCCGGGTTTTATCCGGAGGTATGCCGCCGGCAGTCCGCCGGCATAATATGGGGGTTACCCCCGACATCATATGAATAAAATGAGGTATCCCATGAGTGAGCCTGTTATTGAGGTAAAGTCTGTTTCAAAAGTATATAAGCTTTATTCCCGGAACAGGGACCGGCTGAAGGATTCCTTCGGTATCGGAAAGGTAAAGCATTACAAGGAGCATCATGCACTGAAGGATCTCAGCTTCAGCGTGCAGCAGGGGGAGTGCGTGGGCATCATCGGCACCAACGGCGCCGGTAAATCCACCATTCTGAAGATCATCACCGGCGTGCTGACTCCCACCTCGGGAGAGCTGAAGATCAAGGGAAGGATATCTGCCCTGCTGGAGCTTGGAGCAGGCTTTAATATGGAGTATTCCGGCATAGAGAATATCTATCTGAACGGCACCATGATGGGCTTTTCCCGGGCAGAGATCGATGAAAGAATGGACGATATCCTGAAGTTTGCCGATATCGGGGAATTTGTCCACCAGCCGGTGAAAACCTATTCCTCCGGTATGTTCGTCCGTCTGGCCTTTGCCGTGGCCATCAATATCGATCCGGAGATCCTGATCGTGGATGAGGCCCTTTCCGTAGGCGATGTATTCTTCCAGGCAAAATGCTTCCATAAGTTTGAAGAGTTTAAGAAGCAGGGGAAGACCATCCTTTTTGTCAGTCATGATCTTTCCTCCATTCAGCGGTACTGCGACAAGGTCATCCTGCTGAATAAGGGAGAAAAGCTGGGAGAAGGCACCCCGGCGCAGATGATCGATCTTTATAAACGTGCGCTTGTTGGTCAGATCGATGAGATGACGCAGGAAAGAGTGGACGGCAGCTGGGACGAGAAGCAAAAGCTTGCGGAGGCTGACCGCTGGAAAACAGCCTTTGAGAGAAATCCAAGCTATCAGGAATACGGGGATAAAAAGGTGGAGATCATCGATTACGCCTTTGTGGATGATACCGGCAAATATACGTCTACCATTATCAAAAACCATCCCTTCCTGATCAAGGTGAAGATACATGCCTGGGAGGATGTGGAGGACCCCATTGTTGCCTACACCTTCAAGGATCTGAAGGGGCTGGACATAACCGGGACCAATACGCTTTTTGAAAATACGCCCATCGGCCCTTTGAAGGCAGGGGAGGAGAGGGTCATCACCTTCCGGCAGGAAATGAATCTGCAGGGTATGCAGTATCTTATGTCCTTCGGCTGTACCCGTTATGAAAAGGATGATTTCAAGGTGTATCACCGGCTGTACGATATCATGAGCATCAGTGTGGTTTCCGATAAGAATACAGTGGGCTTCTATGACATGAATTCCACCATTACCATTGAAAAGGAATAGGCTATGGAAATACATGAAACAAGAGATTTTCGCGGGGAAAAGCCAGCGGCCTGGGAGGAGGAAATGCTCCTCCGGGTAACGGTGGAGGAAAATCCGGAAGAGGATCTCCGGGAAAGGCCGGAGATGGAAAAGGCAGGAGCGGAAACGGACTGGAGAATGCTCTACCGTCTTTCCGGAATCAGAAAAAATCTTCTTTCCTGGTATACCTTTCAGCCGGCAAGTCCGAAGGAAGGAGAAAAGGCCGAGCTTCTGGAGCTGGATGCGGGCTATGGAGAGTTGACCGGACTCTTTACGGAAAAGTGCAAAAGAGTAGTTTCTGTCTGTTCCTCCCGGATCAGGGCGGAGATTTCCGCGGCGAGAAACAGCGCGCCGAATCTGACGCTTTATGCCGGCAGTATAAAGGAGCTGGAGCTTAGAGAGCTCTTTGATGTGGTGACGCTTGTGGCAGAGCCCTTTACCGGCGGCGAAGGGGAGGATACCGCAGCCTTTGCCGAAAAGCTGCAGTTTGCCAGGGAGCATATGCGGCCGGGCGGGACGCTGATCATCGCCGCCGAGAACCGCTACGGACTCAGCTATATGAACGGGGCAAGAGATTTAAGAAACAGCAGAGTCTTTGGTTCGCTCCTGGAAAAGGAGGATGCGGCAAGAGACGGAATCTCCCGGAACAGCTTGAAAAGAAATCTTGCAGCAGCAGGCTTCGGCTCCGGCAGATTCTATTATCCCATGCCGGACCATTATCTTCCGATGACAGTCTATTCCGGGAGACGCCTTCCCCGGGAGGGAGAGCTGGGGAAGATGCCCTGTTACCGTGAAGGAAGATATACGCTGTTCCGCGAAGAGGAGGCCTGGAATGCGGTGATCCGGGATCAGGCCTTTCCCGAGTTTGCCAACGCATTTCTGGTATTTGCGGAAAAGCCGCTTTGATAAAGGATGAGCTTGCTATGGATCTGATCTACGCGAAGTACAATTCACTCCGTCAGGAATCCTGCCGGGTAAATACCTTCTTTCTTGTGGAGGAAGGAACGATTTATGTGGAAAAAAGGCCGGAAACGGAAGCGGCCCGTCCCCATTTGGAGGCTATGAAAAAGAATAAGGCGCTTCTGGAGGGAGTCTGGGACAAAATCTGCCCGGTGCCCTTTACCGAGATGCCGGAGGGACTTCGTTTTCCCTTTGTGGAGGGGGAGCCTGTATTTACCGAGCCCTCGCCGTCTCTTTTTACGTCTGAAAAGCTGGAGGAGCTGACAGACGCCATTGCCCGCGCCATGGATGAGGTGCTGGCGGTAAAGGAGGAAGCAAGGGTTCCCTTTGAAGAAACAGATGAGTTCCATGCCTTTTTCGGTGATGCGGAGCCGAAGGCCGGCTGCCCTGCGTTTTCTGCGGCGAATCTGGATCCGGTTTTCTCCAATTTCTGCCGGAAGGATGGAGCACTCTATTGCTTTGATTATGAATGGGCAGCTGATTTTCCGGTTCCGGTTGATTATCTCCGGTACAGGATCCTGCATTATTTTTACTGGGAGCATTTTGCACTTTTCCGGGAGTACATTTCCGACAGAGAGTTTCTCCTCCGCTTTGGCATCGGGGAGGAGGATGAAGAGGTTTACCGGAGAATGGAGCAGGCGTTCCAGAAGAGGGTTTTGGGCAACGCCTCTTATCTGGAGTCCTTCCGCCGGGAAGAGATCAGTGTTACCGATGTTTTCCGGGAAAGAGACAGTCTCCGGGAAAGGGTGCAGGCACTGGAAGCGGAGAACCTGTCGAAGGACGGGATCATTTCCGCAAGAGATGGAGAGATTGCCGGCCTCCGGCATGAGATCGAGCTGGATGCCAGAAAGATACAGAATTACAGCAAGGCGCTGCATAATCCCCTGCATCTGAAAAAACTCCGTGCAGATAACCGGAAAGAGGCCGAGGAGATCGAAGAAAAAGATACAATAATCCGGGCGATAGCGGAGGCGACAGAGACACTCGACATGGAGGATCAGTATGATACCTGGATCCGCAGGATCGAGGCGGAGCATGAGAAGAAGGCAAAGAAGCCGCTTGCCGTTCAGCCGCTGATCTCTGTGATCGTCCCGGTTTATAATGTTAAACCGGAGGTGCTTACGGCCTGTATTGATTCGGTGCTGAAACAGACCTATACCAACTGGGAGCTGGTCCTGGTGGACGATGCTTCCACAAATGCCGATGTAAAGCCGGTAATGGAAAAGATGTCGCATGATAAGCGGATCGTAACGGAATACCGGCGGAAAAACGGCGGAATATCCAAATGCACGAATACGGCGTTATCCATTGCTTCGGGAGAGTTCATCGCTCTTCTGGACTGCGACGATCTGCTTAGTCCCAACGCATTATATGAGGTGGTACGGCGGCTTTCGGATGATCCGGAGCTGGATATGATCTACAGTGACGAGGATAAGATCTCCGAGGACGGAACGGTGCGGATGGATCCGCATTTCAAGCCGGAGTGGTCTCCGGATACCCTGCTTTCTCATATGTATACCGGCCATCTTGGCGTATACAGAAAGAGCATCGCGGATGAGATCGGCGGCTTCCGCTCCGAATTTGACGGCTCGCAGGATTATGATTTTGTTCTGCGTTTTACGGAAAAAACTGACAGGATATCCCATATTTCCCGCATTCTTTACCATTGGCGGAAAAGCAGCAGCTCCACGGCAGGGAATGAAGAGGCTAAGCCGTATGTGTATGATTCCGCAAGACGGGCCAGAGAGGATTCGCTGAAGAGGCGGGAGATTCCGGGTGAAGTAGAGGCTGTGGAGGGAACGAACCAGTTCCGTGTCCGCTACCATGTGCCGGAGGATACGCGTGTTTCCGTTGTGATCCCTTCCAAAGATCATCCGAAGTTGCTGCACAGGCTGATCTTCAGCATGAAGCGGTATACGGCGTGGAAAAATATGGAGATCATCGTGATCGACAACGGCAGCAGCGATGCGAACCGGGCGGAGTACGAGAATCTTTCCCGGAAGTATGATTTCCGGTATATTTATGCCCCCATGCCCTTCCATTTTGCACAGCTTTGCAATCATGGAGCGGCGGAAGCGGAGGGAGATCTTCTGCTTTTCCTGAATGACGATACAGAGATCCTTCCGGATCACGGCGACTGGCTGGAGAGGATGGCCGGAGCGGCGCTCATGCCCTGGATCGGAGCGGTGGGCGCAAAGCTGCTTTATCCAAACGGCGGGATCCAGCATACCGGCGTGCTCAGTCTCCAGAAGGGACCGGTGCATGCCCTCACCGGCATGCCGGATACAGGAGATTATTATTTCAGCCGGAATAAGCTGGATGTGGATACTCTGGCGGTTACCGGTGCATGCCTCATGCTCCGCCGTGAGCTGTATGAGGAAATGAAGGGCTTTGATGAGGATTTTGCCATTGCCTACAATGACGTGGATCTTTGCATGCGGATCATTGAAGCCGGATATTATAATGTGATCCGGAACGATGCGGTGCTTCTGCATAAGGAATCGGTGAGCCGGGGGAGCGACACGGAAACGGAGGAGAGGCTTGTGCGTCTCTTTACCGAGCAGAATCTTCTGTATGAGCGTCACCCCCTGTTTGAAGCGAAGGATCCCTTCTATAACCGGATGCTGGCGCAGACCAACGAAAACTACGGGATCAACCTGGAATACGGGAAGGAAACCCGGGTGAAGGAGATTGACAGGGAAAGAGCCATGCGTTTTCCGGAGGGCGGAAGCAGGGTGAATGTTCATGTGGAAACGGAATCCGACTGGAGCCTCCGCATCACCGGCTGGTATTTCCGGGAGGATATGGCCTATACCACAGGAAGTCAGCCGAAGCTTCTTCTGGAAAACGAAGAAAAGGCGTATGTGGTCAGCACCCGTCAGATCGTCAATTCCGGCCTTGCGCTGGCGTATGGAACGGTACCCGGCGTGGAGCTTTCGGCCTTCCGGGCATGGATCCCGAGGCGGAAGGTGCAGCCCGGAACCTACCGGATATGGATCATTGCGGAGAATACGAGGGTGGATACAGGCTGCATGATCACCAGAGCTGTATGATCCAAGCTTTTGAGGTTTTTATGGAAAAAGTCAGGAAAAACTGGTATTATCCCGCATTGTTTCTTGCGTGGCTGGTTCTGCTCTTTTATATCTTCCGACATTATCTGGACGGGCAGGTGAATGTATCCGTAACCAATCTGATGTATTTTTCCTGCCCCTGGGATGCCGGAGGAATCCGCTTTGGCGGCCGTCTTTTCTCGGATCCCGTAGACAGCTGGCTGCCAATGGTCTGGCAGATGATCGTAAAAGGAAACCGGGCGCTGTGGAATCCCATGAACGGCGTGGGCTACAGTCAGAGCGTGGATATCATTTTGAATCCCATGAGCTTCATTTTCAAGCTGCCCCTTCAGTATGCCCAGCTGGTATTTATTCTGGTGAAGATCTCCACGGCCTATTTCGGAATGGCGTATTTCCTGAGAAGACTTCGCCTGCAGCCGCTGGCAAGGATATTCGGTGCTGTGGTCTTTTCTTCCTGCTCGGCAATGATGATGTGGAATTTCTGGCCCCATACCAACGTGGTCATGCTGCTCCCCATCCTCTTTGCTCTCGGCCACAGGCTGATGGAAAAGCACAGGCTTCTGGATATGCTGCTGCTCAGCCTTTGCGTATATCTGATCATCGTGGCCAATATGCCGGCCTATGCCGGATATTCCTTTTATCTGTTTGGTTTCTGGATCCTTTTCACTACGGTGTGGATGTACCGGAATGAAAGAAAGAATAACCTGAAGGTATTCCTTTCCTTTGCGGGAAGCTTTATCATCGGCGCAGCCGGAGCAATGGCCTATATTCTGAACATTTATCAGCAGACCATGTCCAACGGATATATATCCGGAAGAAAGGACCAGGCGCTCTTTACGCTGGAGCCTGTTTATCTCAGAACCTTTGCGGCCCCCTTTAAGCAGGACGGCCTTAAGGTAACGCTGGCGGAGGTGACGGGGTTTGTAGGGACGGCGGCTCTTCTGCTGCTTCCCCTGGCCATAGTCGGATTCCGGAGAAAAAAAGCAGCTGTTTTGGATTGTATCTACAGCTGTTCTGGGAATTTTGATCTACACCCGGAGCCTGAATTTTATCTTTTCAAGAATGCCGCTTGTCAACACTTCGATGAAGTCGCGGCTGATCAGCATCCTGCCCTTTACTCTGGTTATCCTGGCTGCGATCCAGCTTGATGATGTGATCCGGAACGGGGAGAGGTACAGGAGATATTTCTGGCGTTTCCTTTATTATGCGGCCGGAACCGGCGCGGCGGCTTTGATTGCCAAACGGTATCCCGAACAGCCTCATCCTGCGCTTCCGCTGAAGGCGGCGGTGATGCTCTTTGCGGGAATGGAGCTGATCATTCTCTTTTCCGAAAGCCGGGGAGAGGGAGGCTTTATCCCGGAGGTTTTCCGGATGGCGAGACCCTGGGTGAGGCTTTTTGCCGGCGGACTTCTTCTCATTTATACCATTATACAGATGGGCCTGTTTGCCAGAGATAATATGTTCTACATTCCCAAGGCGGCGCCGGTCATGCCTGAGGCGACAGAAGGCATCTATCATCTGCAGTATGCAGAACCGAACCGCGTATATCCCTACACAGACTGGACCTTTTTCCCGAATACGAATGTATTTTATGATATCCGCAGTCTGACGCTGCACAGCTTCGCGGCGACCAATAAGGATATGGACCGGTATATCCGGGATGTGGACGGGGCGATGCATCAATCCCCCACACACCGTATGGGAACGAAGATCGACCACTATACCCTTCTCCGGTATGCCGGAGTGGATACGCTCTTTACCCGAAATCCTCTGGGAACGGAGGAGGAGAATGGCTACGCCCTGATCTATGAGGGAGAGACGGACGGGATGAAGATCTTTAAAACCGGTCAATATCATCCCCGGTTCTTCCTGGGAGAAACAGTGACCGGGTCGGAAACCGAGAAAGAGAGCCTTGCCCTTATGAAGCAGGATTATGTTTCCGGCGGCGTCTTCCTCTCCCGGGAACTGACGGATCCCGGCCTGATCCGGAGGCTGGCGGACACGGCGTCTCCTCTTGCGGAAACAGAAGGAATGGATATAATAAAAGATAAGACAGACGATATCACGCTGCGGGTGAATACGGAAAAGGAACGGCTCCTGGTCTTTAACGAATACAATGACGGGAACTGGAAGGTCAGCGTGGATGGAAAGTGGACAGAGGACATAAAGGCCAACTATTTATTTAACGGCGTGGTTGTGCCGGCCGGAGAGCATGAGGTTCGTTTTTATTACGATCCGCCGGGGCTTCGCGCGGCTCTGCCCGCAGGACTGTTCATCCTGATCATTACTGTACTTGCCGCAGCGGTTCTCGGAATCCGGGAGCTGAGAATAAAGGATACAGATAAAGATACAGATAAAGATACAGATAAAGTCACAGAAAAGGAGAAGCAATGAAACTCATTATTCAGATACCCTGCTTCAATGAGGCAGAAACACTGGAGATCGCGCTCAACGATCTGCCGCGGGAGATTCCCGGGATCGATGAGATCGAATATCTGATCATCAATGACGGCAGCCGCGATAATACCGTAGAGGTGGCGAAAAACTGGGGCGTACACTATGTGGTAAATTTCCGGAGAAACCGGGGTCTTGCCTATGGTTTCATGGCGGGACTGGATGCCTGCCTCAGAAACGGAGCGGATATCATTGTCAATACAGACGCGGATAATCAGTATAATGGTGACGATATTGAAAAGCTGGTCCGTCCGATCCTGGACGGAGAGTCCGAGATCGTGATCGGTGAGCGGCCCATTGATAAGACAGAGCATTTTTCTCCGCTGAAGAAAAAACTGCAGCATTTCGGCAGCTGGGTGGTCAGAAAAGCATCTGATTCGGATATTCCGGACGCCCCCAGCGGCTTCCGCGCATTCTCCAGGGAAGCGGCGCTGAGGCTCAATGTAACGAACCAGTATACCTATACGCTTGAGACGATCGTTCAGGCAGGCCGGGAGAAGATCGCCCAGACCTCGGTACCGATCCGGACCAACGGAGAGCTGAGGCCCAGCCGTCTCTTTAACAGCATGTTCGGTTATGTAAAAAAATCGATGGTCACCATTCTCCGGGCGTATCTGATGTATTCGCCGCTGAAGACATTTACCCTGATCGGCCTGATCCCGTTCCTGTTCGGTGTGGCCATTGATGTGAGATATCTGGTATATTTCATTTTCGGTGAGGGCGGCCACGTGCAGTCCCTGGTGCTCGGCAGCACGCTGATCATGATGGGCTTTATGACCTTTATGATCGGGCTTCTCGCAGATGTGATCTCCAAGGAGAGAAAGCTTCTTGAGGATGTACAGTACCATGTCCGCCGGATGGATTATGAGCGTGAAATGGAAAAGCGCGGCAGGGACATTGCCGAAGTGAAAAACAATATAGATACTGAGAAGAATAAAGCATATACGGAAGAGAAAACAGACGGACGGAAATGAGAGATTGGCTGCTGAAAACTAAGAATATCAGCCGGGATGCTTTTTTCTGGAATGCCTTTTCTGCCATCATGAACTCTTTCCAGACCATGGTGCTTCTGCTCGTGGTGACCAACACGGGAACGGACAGCGACAGCGCATGGTTTGTTATGGCCTATGCAGTCGGAAATCTGATGCTGCATGTGGGAAAATACGGCGTTCGCCAGTTCCAGGTAACGGACACGGATGAACGGTATTCCTTCCGGGAGTACCGCCTGGCCAGGGTGGTCTCCATGGTTCTGATGGCGGGCAGCACAGCGGCCTTTCTCCTTTACGGAATGATCTTCCGGGATTATCCGGCAGGAAAGACGGCTGCCATCCTTCTGGTCACGCTTCTGAAGGGGATTGAGGCCTGGGAGGATGTTTATCACGGAAGAATGCAGCAAAAGGGAAGGCTGGATACGGCAGGCAGGATCCTGGGAATCAGGCTGTTTTTATTCCTGTTGCTCTTTTCCGGCCTTTTTCTCATCACAAAGAGGCTGGTGCTGACCCTTCTGGTATCGGTGACAGCGGAGGCGCTCCTTTCCTTTATCATGAACAGGAGCGTGATCGGTGCTTTCCGTGACGAAAAGGAAAAGCGGGAGCTTTCCCGGGTAAAACAGGGAGCGGTGGGTATCCTTCGGGATTGTTTCCCCCTGGCCGTATCCATGTGCCTCAATATGTATATTGCCAATGCGCCGAAATATACCATTGATGCAGTGGTATCCGACGATACCCAGACAGCCTTTAATGTTGTTTTCATGCCGGTGTTCGTGATCGCCCTGATGGCCAACTTTATTTACCAGCCGGTACTGAAAAAAATGGGTGAATTATGGAATGGCGGAAAAACGGATATTTTCCGCAGCAGGGTCAGAAAGCTCTTTCTGATGACGGTGCTCCTGGACCTTGTGCTGACGGCCGTGGGAGGGCTGATCGGTATTCCGGTTCTGGAACTGATTTACGGCGTATCCCTTTCCGAATTCAGAGGAATACTGATCCTGTTCCTTCTGGCAGGCGGTGTGATCGCTCTGCAGAATCTGATGATCCTGGTGATCACCACCCTGAGAATGCAGAAGTATATGATATTCGGTTATGCGGGAACTGCGCTGATCTATTTTTTCACGGACAGCCTTGTGCTGGGACAGGACAGGTTTTTCAGACTGGTCCTCTATTATGAGATACTGATGGCCGTGCTGCTCGGATACTGTATCCTTCTTTACATAAAGGGGCTGAAGCGTTCCGGCAGGCAGAGCGACTGACCTTAGTGTATGTTTTCGGAAACGCCGGGCGCCGGTATTCACCGCGTCAGTCGGATAATATGCAAAAGATGCATTAACCCCGATGTCCGGCCTGTTATTAAGATCAGTATAATGACAAAAGACCCGACATACAGAATTTACGGAGGAAACGGAGAGCTTGGATCAGGAAAAAAGAAAAAGAGAAGAGGAAAAGCTGGCTGCCATGAAGGGGGAGCTCCGGGGAAAGCATGTCCTCTTTGTTACGACAAAGAATCTGGATTATCTCCGGAATACCCAGGAGATCCGGTGGCTGGAGGAAGCTGCGGAAAAGGTAACGGTATGGGGAAGCAAAAGCTCCTCCTACGTGAAGCGGCTGCTGAAGCTTTATCCGAAATTGCTTTTCTTCCCGCTGAAAAAATATGATGCAGCATTTTTCGGCTTTTCACCCCAGCTGGTTCTTCCCTTTTTCGGCTGGCGGTTCCGGAAAAAGAAGGTATTTGAGGATTTCTTTATCTCTGTTTACGACACCATGGTCTGCGACCGGCAGAAGTTTAAAAAGGGAAGCCTCCGGGCGGGGCTCACCAGATGGCTGGATAAGAAGACTCTCCGCCGGGCGGATGGTGTGATCACGGATACCATGGCGCATGCGGACTTTTTCTCCTCGGAATTCGGCGTGCCAAGGGAAAAGCTGGCGACGCTCTACATTACCGGAGATGAAGCGATTTATTATCCCAGACCGCAGAAAAAGCCGCCAAAATATAAGGATCAGTTCATTGTATTATATTTCGGTTCCATCCTCCCCCTTCAGGGAGTGGAGGTGATCGGGGAGGCCATGAGCCGATTTGCCGGGGATGAGAGGATCCGTTTCCTGTTCATCGGGCCGGTGGATAAGAAGGTCAGTCTTCCGAAACAGGATAATATCAAATATATCAGCTGGCTCAGCCAGGAAAAGCTTGCGGATTATATTGCCGCAGCGGATCTCTGTCTGGCTGGACATTTCAATAAAGAGATCATGAAGGCTCAACGGACAATACCCGGAAAGGCGATGATCTACGAAACCATGCAGAAACCTATGATCCTGGGAGATGGACCGGCCAATCGGGAATACTTTCGGGAGGATG
>Ga0310691_10005697_pt1 | contig 13523 bp, 11 predicted proteins | sample 176DNAGHGlowgp2_FD_203887 | JGI IMG/M metagenome (GOLD analysis project Ga0310691, IMG submission 203887) | Sheep rumen microbial communities from Palmerston North, Manawatu-Wanganui, New Zealand - 1766 DNA GHGlow gp2 (v2) (version 2) | ecosystem: Host-associated > Mammals > Digestive system >... | reverse complement strand
CATAGGTGTTCTCCTCGCCGCTGCTGGAATAGTCCCTGGAAACGCAGAACGCGTAGCGGGTGTCGCCGCTCTCCTTGCCGGTGACGCGGATCTGATCGCCCACGAAAGTCGCGCTCACGCCGCGCCAGGACATGCCCTTGGTCTTGTCATACCAATACAGGTCGTAGGGACAGTCCACCACCAGGGCGCGGATGACGTTGTTGATGTCGATGCGGATGAAATCGGTGATGACCTGGCGGGCCTCGTCCGTCAGCTTGTTGTCCTCGCCGACAAAGCTCTCCAGGCCCAGGTCGGCGGCGCTGTAGTATTCCTCGGGGTAGAGCGTCGCCCCGGATACGTAGAACACGGTGTCGCTGCGCTCGCCCGCGGCCACCTGCTGAATCTGGGCCTTGAGGGCGTTGTACAGCCGCAGATTAACACCGCTGAGCCGCTGCCCCGCCACGCTGGCATAGGCCGCGCGCAGCATCAACCGGCTCTTCACGGGTTGGGCATGCATGGCCCGGTAAATATATCCGGCGGCCGCCGCCTCGTTGTCAAAGTCCACGTCGAGGCGGACCGCCTCTTCCTCGGCATCCTCCCAAACCGGCGTCTCCGGCAGGCGCGCGAGCCGCGCGTCCACGTCCTCGCAGACGGCCTCGCCCGTGCCGTCGTCCAGGGTCAGCCCGGTGCCGTCCACCTCGCCGCCCGATTCCACCGGCGGGTCCACTTCTTCGTCAACCACCCCGTCCTCCAGGTCGAAACCGGCGGCAGGGGCATCGCCGGACAAAACATCCACTTCGAGATCCTCCATGAAGGCGACGGGCAGATTCGCGCACGCCAAAAGCGCTGCCATCAGCAGCGCGCACAGTCGCTTCGTCATGCGCATAAAAGCCCACCTCCACTCATTACCATTATAATGGAAACCTTTATTCATGTCAAAGGAAAATGTGTGTGTAACCTTTTTGAACAATGCAGGGCATGAAAAAAGCGCAAGCGTTGACTGACTCGTTTCAATCCAGAGGATTGAGACAAGTCACCGTAGGCGCCGAAGATGCGCTTCGTGGACTTTGGAAACACACTCCAGGACGCATGAATTGAATTGCGCCTCTCCCATGCGTCGAAGGGCAATTGGGGCTGTCTCAAAACATACGTTTTGAGACAGCCCCATACAGCCCGTTTCTCATTCCTCTTCCGTCCAGAACAGCTCGTCCAGCGTCTTTTCCAGCGCCCGGCAGATGGCGATGCACAGCTTGATCGTCGGGTTGTAATCGCCCTTTTCGATGGCGTTGATGGTCTGGCGGGACACGCCCACCGCGTCGGCCAGCTGCTGCTGGGACAGGTCCTTTCCGGCGCGGGCGGCCTTCAATTTCAAATTCTTCATGTCAATCCTCCGCGCGGCGGTCGATGGCCCGCTTGATGACGACGCAGATCAACACCACCACGAACAGCGCGCCCACAAACAGGTTCATGTTGTTGTACAGCCGGTCGGCGATGGTCTCGCCCCGGAACAGCCTGCCTATCCCGATGCCCAGGTTCAAAAGGCTAACGGCGGTGATGATGATGAGCCAGGTGCGCGGGCTCTCCGAGGCCTTGAAGTAGGCGTCCTGGAAGATGGCGCCGGCCACGAACACCGCGATGGACAGCAGCGCGCCGATCATCACCGAAATGCCCTCCATGAAGAAGGGGATCTCCATGCTGCGAAACACCATCCACACGGCCAGGTAGACCAACAGCGTGGCGTAGGCCCAGGTGAAGGCCTTGCCCCGGGCGATCTGCTGGCGCTCGTCATATTCGCCCTTGCCGAGGCTGCCCTTTTTCTTCGCCATCTTTGCTATCACGGTGCATACGATCGCCACAAGCAGTATGCCCGTCACAAAACCCAACGCCATTGCCGTATTCATAATCTATTCCTCCTCTGATGTCATGCCCGCTGCCGGGCGCATTTCCTGTCGACAATGGGAGTATAGCACAGGCCGGACATAATGTCAAGTATTTTTGACATTTTTTCTAAAATATTTTTCTTAATGCCATAAATAAGAGAACCAGATTGCCACGTCGGGCTTCGCCCTCCTCGCAATGACGTTGTCTGGATGCGATTGGCAGTACGTCATTGCGAGGCGCGGAGCGACGTGGCAATCCGGTCCTTTTCGTGTTGTGGGGGCGCGTTTGCCCGCTTGTGATTTTACACGTGCAAGCTGTAGTTCGGCGCTTCCTTGGTGATGTTGATGTCGTGGGGATGGCTCTCCACCAGGCCGGCGCTGGTGATGCGGATGAACTCGCCGCGCTCGCGCAGGGCCTGGATATTCTCGGTGCCGCAGTAGCCCATCGAGGCGCGCAGGCCGCCGATCAGCTGGAACACGGTGTCGGCCAGAGGGCCCTTGAAGGGCACGCGGCCCTCGACGCCCTCGGGCACCAGCTTCTTCTGGCCCTCCTGGAAATAGCGGTCCTTGCTGCCCTCGCTCATGGCGGCCAGGCTGCCCATGCCGCGATAGACCTTGTAGGAACGGCCCTGGAAGATCTCGGTGTCGCCGGGGGCTTCCTCGGTGCCGGCGAACAGGCTGCCCATCATCACGGCGGTGGCGCCCGCGGCGATGGCCTTGGGAATGTCGCCGGAATACTTGATGCCGCCGTCGGCGATGATGGTCTTGCCGAACTTGTCGGCCACCTCGGCGCAGTCCATGATGGCGGTGATCTGCGGCACACCGATGCCGGCCACCACGCGGGTGGTGCAGATAGAGCCGGGGCCGATGCCGACCTTGACCACGTCCGCGCCAGCCTTGATCAGGGCCTCGGTGGCGGGGCCGGTGGCCACGTTGCCGGCGATGATCTCCAGTTCCGGATAGGTGTTGCGAATCTTCTCCACCATCTTCAGAACGCCCTCGGAATGGCCGTGGGCGGTGTCCAGGCCGATCACGTCCACGCCGGCGGCCACCAGCGCGGCCACGCGCTCCATGGTGTCGGCGGTGACGCCCACCGCCGCGCCGCACAGCAGGCGGCCCCGGGCGTCGCGGGCGGAGTTGGGATACTTGGCGCTCTTCTGGATGTCCTTGATGGTGATGAGGCCGCGCAGCATGAAGTTCTCGTCCACGATGGGCAGCTTTTCGATGCGGTGCTTCGCCAGGATGGCCTTGGCCTTATCCAGATCAGTGCCCACGGGCGCGGTGATCAGGTTCTCATGGGTCATTACGTTGCGGATAGGCTGGTCGAAGTCGGTCTCGAACCGCAGGTCGCGGTTGGTGAGGATGCCCACCAGCTTGCCGTTTTCGGTGATCGGCACGCCGGAGATGCGATATTTGCGCATCAGCGCCTCGGCGTCGGACACCTTGTGCTGGGGGGAGAGGAAGAAGGGGTCGGTGATGACGCCGTTTTCCGAGCGCTTCACCTTGTCCACCTGGCCGGCCTGCTCTTCGATGGACATATTCTTATGAATAATGCCCAGGCCGCCTTCGCGCGCCATCGCAATCGCCATGTTGCAGTTGGTGACGGTGTCCATCGCGGCACTGAGCATCGGGATATTCAGTTTGATGTTCCTGGTCAGATTGACGGAGAGATCCACTTCCCTGGGAAGGACGCTGCTGCGCTGGGGGACCAGCAGCACATCGTCAAAAGTCAAGCCTTCTCGAATGATCGCCATATGCCTCACCCTCCTGTTATATTTCTGTGACCGTGCAAAGCCACATATTTATTGTTCGACATTATATCAGGCCATCCGCAAGTTCAATAGTGGATTCGGGTTAAAATTTCGCAAGGAGCGTAAAAAATAGAGAGCGGCCATGGGCCGCTCCCGCAAAAGTCCGTCATTTCATGCCCGCCAGCAGCTTCTTGGCGCTGGAGATGCGCACGCTGAGGGTGAAGATGTCCACCGCATTCTGAAGGTCCGCCAAACTCGGGAAGGAGGGCGCGATGCGGATGTTGGAGTCGTTGGGGTCCTTGCCATAGGGCCAGGTGGCGCCGGCGGGGGTCATCACCACGCCCGCCTTCTTGCACCGGGCCACGATGTCCTTGGCACAGCCGGGCAGCGAGTCAAACATGATGAAATAGCCGCCCAGGGGCTTGGTCCAGGTGCCGATGCCCAGGCCGCCCAGGTCCCGCTCCAGCGCCGCTTCCACGGCCTCAAACTTCGGCCGGAGGATGTCGGCATGCTTGCGCATGTGCTCCACCATGCCGTGGATGTCCCCGAAGAAGCGCACGTGGCGCAGCTGGTTCACCTTGTCGTGGCCGATGGTCTGGCGGCGCATGTGCTGCAGGAAGTCCTCCATGTTGTTGGGGCTGGTGGCCAGCGCGGCGATGCCGCTGCCGGGGAATGTGATCTTCGAGGTGGAGGAGAATTTGTACACCAAATCCGGGTTCCCGGCGCGCTTGCACTCCGCCAGGATCTCGATCAGGTAGTCCTGCCGGTCGTCGTACAGGTGGTGCATGCCGTAGGCGTTGTCCCAGAAGATGCGGAAGTCCGGCGCGGCGGGCTCCAGGCGGGCGAAGCGCCGCACGGTCTCATCCGAATAGGAGATGCCCTGGGGGTTGGAATACTTCGGCACGCACCAGATGCCCTTGATGGCCTCGTCCTCGGACACCAGCTTTTCCACCAGGTCCATGTCCGGGCCAGTGGGCGTCATGGGCACGGGGATCATCTTGATGCCGAAATACTCGGTGATGGCGAAGTGGCGATCATAGCCGGGCACCGGGCACAGGAACTTCACCTCGTCCAGCTTGCACCAGGGGGTGTTGCCCATCACGCCGTGGGTATAGCAGCGGCTGACGGTGTCGAACATCACGTTCAGCGAGGAGTTTCCGTAGATCACGATGTCCTTGGGGTTGTTCTCCATCATATCGCCCAACAGCTCCCGGGCCTCCTCGATGCCCGCCAGCTGGCCGTAGTTGCGGCTGTCGGTGCCGTCCTCACAGGTCAGGTCCGAGGTGGAATCCAGCACGTCCATCATCTTCATGGACAGGTCCAGCTGGTCCTGGCAGGGCATGCCCCGGCTCATGTTCAGGGTCATGCCCAGCGCCTGCTTGCGCCGATATTCCTCCTTGAGCTTGATCAGCTCCTGGTTCAGCTCCTCTGCGGACATTTCGATATAAGGCTTCATGATGGGAACTCCTTTCGAATTTTGCAGGATTCGCGGCATATCAATTCATTCATTGCCGGTCATTGCGTCATAATAAATCACCTTCACAAAAAATGTGAATCATAAAACCGGCCATCCTGCAATTACGATACCACAACCCATCGAAAAGCGCAAGGGGGCTTGTGTATATTTTGTGCAAAGCGGCGCACACATTTGCCGGGGCGGCGCAACGCCGCCCCGGCAAATGCCTTCCGTTCCCCCGCCCTCGGGCTTACCCTCTCAAAACTCCCTCGATTTCCTTCAATTCCTCCGCCGTCAGCGCGGGGAAATCCAGGGCCTTCACGTTCTCCGCAATCTGCTCCGGACGGCTGGCGCCGATCAGCGCGGAGGTGACCACCTCCCGCCGCAGCACCCACTGCAGCGCCATCTGCGCCAGGCTCTGGCCCCGGCGCAGGGCAATTTCGTTCAGCTTCGCCGCCCTGGCCACCTTCTCGGGCGTGATGGAGTCCGGCTTCAGATAGCGCGGATCGTGGGCGGCGCGGGAGTCTGCCGGGATACCCTTCAGGTACTTGCTGGTCAGCAGGCCGTTGGCCAGCGGCGCGAAGGCGATGCAGCCCACGCCCTCCCGCTCCAGCACGGCGTCCAGGCCGTTTTCGATGGAGGGATTGAACATATTGTAGTTCGGCTGGTGAATCAACATCGGCGTGCCCATGGCCTTGAGCGTCCGAATGGCTTTTTCCGCCTGCTCCGGGGCATAATAGTTGGAGATGCCCACGTACAGCGCCTTGCCGCTGCGCACGATCTGATCCAGCGCGCCCATGGTCTCCTCGATGGGCGTCTCCGGGTCGGGGCGATGGTGATAAAAGATGTCTACGTAATCCAGGTGCATGCGCTTCAGCGACTGATCCAGGCTGCTGATCAGGTACTTGCGGCTGCCGAAGTCGCCGTAAGGCCCGGGCCACATGTCATAGCCCGCCTTGGTGGAGATCACCAGCTCGTGGCGATGGGTGTGCCAGTCCCGATCCATGTGGATGCCGAAGTTGCGCTCGGCCTCGCCGTAGGGCGGGCCATAGTTGTTCGCCAGGTCGAAGTGGGTGATGCCGCTGTCAAAGGCGGTGCGCAGCATGCTCTGCTGGACGCCGAATGGCGTGATGTCGCCGAAGTTGTGCCACAGGCCCAGGCTGATGGCCGGCAGTTTGAGGCCGCTCCTGCCGCAGCGGCGATAGGTCATGCGCTCATAGCGCTGCTCGCTGGGTATGTACATGGGAAGGCTCCTTTCGTCGGGGTTTAATGCCATTATACACAGACCCGGCGCAAAGCGCAAGCGCGAAGTCCGCAAGCTAAAATGTGTCAATGGGGACAGTCCCCTATGACACATATCAAAAAGGGACTGTCCCTATTGACACAAAAATCCCCGCGACAAGTCGCGGGGCGGGATTCTTCGCCGGGCACAGTCGAAGTCGAAGAGCCTTACTTTCCGGCGTACTTCTGCTTCACCTGCTGGATCTGCTGCTGGTCGGCCTGCTGGCTGGGATACCAGCCCTTGGACGCCATCTTCTGATAGATGTCGCCCTGCATGCACAGGCTGTCGCTCAGGGCGGTGTCAAAGGCCTGCTGCACGTTCTGGGTGGCGGACTCGATGGTGCCGTGCATATACAGGTCGCAGGCGCCCTTGGTGGTCAGCAGGATGTTCTCCATGATCATCTGGTCGTTCATCGCATTTTACCTCCTTACACCAGATTGTAGAACCGGCTGAAAAGCTCCTGATGCTTGGCCATCAGCTGGTTCACCGTGTTCTTCAGCTCCGGGTCGGTCAGCTGGGAAAGCGCCTGCTGGCACTGGGTCTTCAAAAACTGCTCGTGTCCGAGAGCGTCCTCGATATACTGCAACTCCTTGGGGCTCATTTGCCTCACCTCCTGAAAACAGCTTGCCCGGAAACAAGATCATTTATGCGCGTCGGCGTTTGCATAATTCTTAACGATATGCTATGATATATTTAGCATTTGTTTTAGGGGGTCGATTCCATGAAAAAGGCGATTGCGATGCTCATCGCCCTGCTGTTCCTCTGCTGCGCCGCGCTGGCGGAACCGGCGGAGTCCTGCGCTCACGCGGCACCGGGCGACATCATCTCCGTGTCAGACGGCACACATCGCTTTGAAGCGCTGCTGTTCACGGCGGAATTTGATAACTGGGATTTGCTGGTGGACACCTACCGCGACCTGATTCCCCCGGACGGCGCGCTGTATCTGCTGCGGCTGGCCGGGCCCGATGGCATGACCCACGCCGCCTTTGAAGCGGAAATCGCCCCGGAATTGAAGCTGCGTGCGGTGTCCAGCGGCCTTGAGTGCGGCTGTGAAAAGGTCGTCACGGCACTTGGCCCGGACAGCGACGAAATGCAGAACGAGTTTGACATCGTGTTTTACAGCCCGGAGACCTTCGAACTGGATGACATGGAGCTGCTCTGCGGCGGCGTGCTGTATCCGCTGACCGGTCTGCCCCGGGAGGGCGTCGCCCTCACCGCCCCCCAATCCCCCGTCACGCCGGAGGAGATCGACCGCCTCAACGAGCTGCACCGGAAGGTCCGGAGCGAAAGCGGGCAGGACGCCGCTGACGCCGCCTGCGCGGGCAACGTGATCGTGGCCATCTTCACCGCCAAGGACGACGCGGACCCGGAGGTCCTCACCGCGGCCTCCGGAGACGACCGCCCGTTCCCCGCCGCCTGCCGGGCTGAATCCCTCGACGACGCCGACTGGGCCGCGATCATCTACCCCACCTTCAAAAACGTCGGGTTCTACCGCATGGGCGGCGCGGCCTACCGCACCACCACCTGGCTGAGCCTGATCGACCTGTCCTCCGGGCAACAGTACGACCTGAAGGTGACGACGGCGGACCCGCCCCAGACGCTCATCAACTCTGACGGTAGCGGCGCGAGCGGCGAATTCAAGCCGGAGGATGCCATCGAAAAGCTGACGGCGCTGCTGGAAAGCGCGAAATGAGAGCCAAACAGCTTTAGGAGCCAAACAGCTTTAGCAAATCAAAGGCCCCGCCCCTCCGAATGGAGGGACGGGGCCTCGCCTTTGGTTCAGGCTTGCGCCTTACTTCACCTCATTGAAACCCTCGCGGGCGGCGTAGGAAGTGTGCAGCAGCTTGTGGGACAGATGTCCGTTGGGCTCGCCCAGGAACTTCTCGTACAGCTCCACGATCTGGGGATTGTTGTGGCTCTGGCGCACCACCTGGCGCTCGTCCTCGGTGTAGAGGGCCTGGGCGCGCTTTTCCTTGTAGGTGTCCAGGATGTCGTCGGCCTCGTTGGGCAGGAACACCGGGCGCACATAGGGCTGGCCGCCGCCATTGATGCAGCCGCCGGGGCAGCCCATGATCTCGATGAACTGGTACTTGCTCTTGCCCTCGCGGATCTCGTCCAGCAGCACCTTGGCGCTCTTCATGCCGGAGGCGATGGCCACGTTCACGGTGGTGCCGTTGATGTCGATGCTGGCCTCGCGGATGCCCGCGTCATGGCCGCGCACGGCGGTGAACTCGATGGGATCGTGCTCCTTGCCGGTCAGCTTGAAGTACACAGTGCGCAGAGCCGCTTCCATAACGCCGCCGGTGACGCCGAAGATGACGCCAGCGCCGGAGTAATCGCCCATGATGTCCTGATCCCAGGGCTCGTCGGGCAGGCGGTTGAACAGCATGCCGCTGCGCTTGATCATGCGGGCCAGCTCGCGAGTGGTGATGACGGCGTCCACATCCGGGATGCCATCCACCTTCTCCTGCTCGCGCTCCTTCTCAAACTTCTTGGCGGTGCAGGGCATGACGGAGACCACGAACACGTCCTTGGGGTCGATGTTGTTCTGCTTGGCCCACCAGGCCTTGATGATGGCGCCCTGCATCTGATGCGGGCTCTTGCAGCTGGACAGGTGGGGCAGCAGATCGCCGTAGTTGTACTCGGCGTAGTTCACCCAGCCGGGAGAACAGGAGGTGATCATCGGCAGCACGCCGCCTTCGGTCAGGCGCTTGAGCAGCTCGGTGCCCTCCTCCATGATGGTCAGGTCCGCGCCGAAGTTCACGTCGTAGACCCGCTCAAAGCCCAGGCGGCGCATGGCGGCGGCCATCTTGCCGGTCACGGGCGTGCCGATCGGATAGCCGAACTCCTCGCCCAGGGCGGCGCGCACGGCGGGGGCCGCCTGCGCGATCACATGCTTGCCAGCCTTGAAGGCGGCGTCGATCTTGTCGATCTCGCTGTGCTCCATCAGAGCGCCGGTGGGGCACACGTTCACGCACTGGCCGCACTGGATGCAGGGAGAATCCGCGAAGGAGCGGTTCTCGGCGGGAGACACGATGGTGCTGAAGCCGCGGTTCTCAAAGCCCAGGATGCCCAGGCCGTGGGCGTTCTTGCAGCGCTCCACGCAGCGGCCGCACAGGATGCACTTGCTGGTGTCGCGCACCAGGCCGGGAGCCACCTGATCCAGGTAGGTCTCGGAATGCGCGCCGGCGAAGGCGTCGTCGCGGGCGCCGGTCAGCTGGGCCACGTACAGCAGCTCGCAGTGGCCGTTCTTTTCGCACTGCTGGCAGTTCTTGTTGTGGTTGGACAGCAGCAGCTCCACGCTGTGGCGGCGGGCTTCCACGGCCGCGGGAGAGCCGATGCGGATCTCCATGCCCTCGGCCACGGGATAGACGCAGCTGGCCACCAGGCCGCGCGCGCCGGTCGCCTCGACGAGACAGACGCGGCAAGAGCCCACGTTGCACTCCCCGTGATTATAGGTACACAGGGACGGAATCTCATATCCGCAGGCCTTGGCGGCTTCCAGAATGGTCTGGCCGGCCTCTACCTGATAGGGAATCCCCTCAATTTTGATATTGATCTTTGCCATAACTCATTCTCCTGTCTATCTCTTCTCGATGGCGTCTTTCTTGCAGGTGCTGATGCAGGCGCCGCACTTCACGCACTTCGCCGCGTCGATTTCAAAGGAAGCCAGCTTGTGGCCGGGCGCGATGTAGTCCGTGCGGGTGATGCAGTTGGCCGGGCAGCCCTTGGCGCACATGCCGCAGCCGATGCACTTCTCCTTGTCGATCACGTACTGCATCATGCTCTTGCAGACGTGGGCCGGGCACTTCTTGTCCACGATGTGGGCAATGTACTCGTCGCGGAAGTGAGACAGCGTGGAGGTGATCGGGTTGGAGGCCGTCTGGCCCAGGGCGCACAGGGAGTTGGTCTTCACCGTGCGGCTCAGGTCCTCCAGGTCGTCCAGGTCCTTCATGGTGCCCTTGCCCTCGGTGATGCGGGTCAGGATCTCCAGCATGCGCTTGGTGCCGATGCGGCAGGGGGTGCACTTGCCGCAGCTCTCGTCGCAGATGAACTCCATGTAGAACTTCGCGACGTCCACCATGCAGTTGTCCTCGTCCATGACGATGGCGCCGCCGGAACCCATCATGGATCCCTTGGCCACCAGGTTGTCAAAGTCGATGGGCTCGTCCAGGAATTCCTCGGTCAGGCAGCCGCCGGAGGGGCCGCCGGTCTGGATGGCCTTGAACTTCTTGCCGCCGGGAATGCCGCCGCCGATGTCATAGATCAGCTCGCGCAGGGTGGTGCCCATGGGGACCTCCACCAGGCCGACGTTGTTCACCTTGCCGCCCAGGGCGAACACCTTGGTGCCCTTGGAGCGCTCGGTGCCGACGGAAGCGAACTTCTCCGCGCCCTCGCGCAGGATGTAGGGCACGCAGGCCAGGGTCTCAACGTTGTTGATGATGGTGGGCTTGCCCCACAGGCCCTTCACGGCCGGGAACGGCGGGCGGGGACGCGGCATGCCGCGCTTGCCCTCGATGGAGTTCAGCAGGGCGGTTTCCTCGCCGCAGACGAACGCGCCGGCGCCCAGGCGCAGGTGGCAGTCAAAGCTGAAGTCCGTGCCCAGGATGTTCTTGCCCAGCAGGCCCAATTCCTTGGCCTGCTTGATGGCGACGCGCAGGCGGTTGACCGCGATGGGATACTCCGCGCGCACGTAGAAGTAGCCGTTCTGAGCGCCGATGGCGTAGCCGGCGATCATCATGCCCTCGATGACGCCCAGGGGGTTGCCCTCGAGGATGGAGCGGTCCATGAACGCGCCGGGGTCGCCCTCGTCGCCGTTGCAGACCACGTACTTTTCATCGCCCTGGGAATTATAGGCGAACTGCCACTTCCGGCCGGAGGGGAAGCCCGCGCCGCCGCGGCCGCGAATGCCGGAGGCGAGCACTTCGTCGATGACTTCCTGGCGGCTCATGGACAGCGCGCGCTTCAGGCCCTGGAAAGCGCCCATGCCCAGCGCCTCGTTGATGTCCTCGGGGTTGATGACGCCGCAGCCGTGCAGGGCCACGCGGCGCTGCTTCTTATAGAAGTTGATGTCGTCCTGCTTGGAGACCTTCTCGCCGGAGCCGGGCTCCACATACAGCAGGCGGTCAACGACCACGCCGCCGCAGATGTCGGACTCGACGATTTCCTCGACGTCCCCGATCTTCACCAGGCGATACAGCGTGTCCTCGGGATAGATCTTCACAAAGGGGCCCTGGGAGCAGAAGCCGAAGCAGCCCACCAGATTCACGGTCACTTTGTCGGCCACGCCCTTGGCAGCCAGCACTTCGTTGAACTTCTCGGCGATCTCCCGGGAATGGTTGGAAAGACAGCCGGTACCGCCGCAGAGGACGATGTGCCGCTTGCCGTCCGCGCCGCTGAGCTTGTCCTGCAGATCTTTGGTCCGCGCGGCAATATTCTCATTGAGTTTTTCGACGGTATTGATCATGCCGTTGCACCCTCCTTCATATAATGCGCCACAACCTCAGGCACCTGGCCCACGCTCATCTTGGGATAGACCGTGCCGTTGATGGTGACCGCCGGGGCGATGCCGCAAGCGCCGATGCAGCGCAGGGCGTCCAGCGTGAACAGGCCGTCCGCGGTCGTCTCGCCGGGCTTGATCTTCAGAATTTCAGAGAACTTGTCGATGACGTTCTGAGCGCCCTTGACATAGCAGGCCGTGCCCAGACAGCAGCCGATGACATACTTGCCCTTCGGCGTGAGCGAGAAGAACGAATAGAACGTGACCACGCCGTAGATCTCCGCCACGGAAATGCCCGTCTCCTGGGAGACGATCTCCTGCACGTCCAGAGGAATATAGCCATACTCGTTCTGGATGTCGCTGAGGATCATCATCAGCGGCGTATTCTCGTCCTTGTAGCGACCGCAAATCTCTTTGATCTGGGCCACAGCTTCTGCCTTCAAACCACCCATGCAAAAACCTCCATTCTTATTGCAGATCGCGCCGCCCGGCTGCCGGTGCCGCCCGATCAATTTGGTTGGACTAACATTAGTTTGTTATGTCTAATTAATGTCATCCCATTAATTATATTATATCATAAATCCGCGCCAGCGCAAGTAATATTTTATATTATATCCGCTTTCGGCGCAAATTTACAGTTATCATATGCTGTCACCGCCGGACGTCGTCAAAACCCGTCTGGCGGCCAAGCCCATACTATTTTATGTGACGGTATGAACAATGTCAAATTATTTCTGTCTATTGGCACATAAGGAATGGTTTGGAAGCGCCGCCGCCCCAAAAATTGTCTGTCCCCGCCCAATCGAGCGCCGGCGAAGCGCCGACACCCCGGGCGGGGAACAGTGGGGTTTATGGTTCTATGTAAAACGAGAGTGGCGACCCCCGATGTCTGTAGTATATATGCCATTCATGTACTCAATATGAACGCGGCGCGACATTTTGCGGTCAGGCCAGGGGCGAATCCTCGCCGGGGCGGTAAACACTCCGCGAAGGGATGGCGGCGAAGCCCGCTCCCCCGCCCGGCCGCGGGCAATTCAAAAAGCCGACCGTCGCCGCTTGGGGCGAGGGCCGGCCGGGCGGGGAGAAATCCCCCGGCGCCGATTAGAAGCGGGAATTGCCGCTCATCTGGCGCTCCTGGGCCTCGATCATCTTCTTGAACGTGTGACCCGTACGGCTTTCCTCCTCCAAATCCGCTGCGCCGTCGGGGTTTTCATCCGGCTTCGACGATTTGCGGATCATGTTGCCCCCACGGCTTCGAACCTTTTTCAGTAGCTTTTCCGTGGTCTCGCCGGTGAAGATGCGAATGTCCAGCCGCATCGCGTTCCCGGCCTCCGGGGTGACGAATATCCTGTCGATGTAGCGATCCACGAATTCCTTGCCGATGACGCCCGCGGCGGCCTCCTTTTGCGCCTGCGCCAGCACGCGCCGGATGGCGCCGATCTTCTCTCGGAAGGCCTCGCTGGATTGCAGCTGCTCGTTCAGATCCTCGATCTGCGCCTCGGCGCCGGCGGCCTCGGCGTTACACTGCTCGGTCATCGCCTTGAAATCCCGGTCGGAAATCATGCCATCCACGCTCAGCTGGAGCAGCTTTCCCTTCTTGCGGTTGGCGTTGTCGATCTGCTTCTCCAGCGCCGCGATCTGCCCCGGCAGCCGATCGTGATCGGTCATCTCCGCG